>Ga0302303_10000034_pt1 | contig 175540 bp, 170 predicted proteins | sample III_Palsa_E2_1_FD_194542 | JGI IMG/M metagenome (GOLD analysis project Ga0302303, IMG submission 194542) | Peat permafrost microbial communities from Stordalen Mire near Abisko, Sweden - III_Palsa_E2_1 | ecosystem: Environmental > Terrestrial > Soil > Palsa > Peat permafrost | place: Sweden... | reverse complement strand
GTTCGCCCAATGGCGTCAACTTAAGGCCATCGCTTATGAAAATCCAACGGTCAAAAAACTTGCTGCTTTGTTCAAATTTAGCGTGCCGTTTTTATTCGCAATGACAACGCTGGCCGTGAACGCTTACAATACTTAAGCGGTACGGCCAAGATAGTAGTAATGAGAAGACGCCCTAAACTCAAGGCGTTGAATCCGTACAAGTAATCAATCGAAATAATTGACTCGGGGCATGTTGGCATCATTAAAGATTTGTTTGGCCAAGGTGGTTTTACCACATTGTCTTGGCCCCAAAAGGGCCAAAATACGATGGACTCGAAAGGCATCATGAATCGCCTGAAGATAAATATGGCGCTGGATTAACATAAAATGCTTCTAAAAATACCAAACAATATGAAGAGCTTAGCGCAATTCATGAAAATCTTCCAAGGCTTGGAAGATTTGCAAATCTCAATTGCCAGCGTCACTGGCAGAAAAATAAACCTTATATAAACAATGCATTGGATTTTTGAGAATTGCAGCGGCGCATACAAAAGTACGTGAGCAGCGAATCGCAAAAAATTCAAGGCGGTACGACCGACATAGCATCATAAGGACACGCCCTAGCTTGGGATCGTTAACGCTCTTCCACGTAGCGTGAATCTTTTGGCAAGATTTTTTTAAGAACGTATGTAATAATTTTGCGACATGCATGGCTTTATCATTTTGTTGTTTCTGATAATCCAATAAGATTATAAAAAATCGTGCAAGCCTACTGTATTTTCCTCTTTTTTATTGGATGTTTTTCATATGACCGCACCCCTTGTGATTATTGGTTCAGGCTTAGCTGGCTATTCTGTTGCCCGTGAGTGGCGAAAATTAGATACCACCACACCCCTTGTCATCATCACACAAGATTCTGGGGATTTTTATTCGAAGCCTTTGCTTTCTACGGCGGTAACACAAGAAAAAACCGCTGATGCTTTGGCAATGAGCACAGCCACAGACATGGCCAAAACCCTGCACGCTGAAATCATCACGCATACCGCTGTTGAAAAAATCGATCTTAAAAATAAAGCAGTGCACGTAGCAGAAAAAGCCATTGCGTATTCCCATTTGGTTTTGGCAACGGGTTCGACGCCTTTTCATTTAAAAGCATTAGAAAAAGCAAAAGCTTTCAGTGTGAATTCGTTAGATCACTATCGTGCGTTTCGTGCACACCTTAAACCAGAACATCATGTTGCGATTGTTGGGGCGGGGTTAGTGGGCACCGAATTGGCGCATGATTTAAGTGCCAAAGGGTATCGTGTCAGTGCAGTGGCCATGGAAAATACGCCGTTACGGCATTTTATTCCGGAAGCCTTGGGTAAAAAGTTACAAGAAAAATTAGAAAGCCTAGGCGTACAGTATTTTTTAAATACCGCTGTGACGCAGGTTGAACAGCATGATAATCAGCAAACTTTAATTTTAGAAAATGGCAAAACGATACAGTGTGATGTGATTTTATCCGCCGTAGGGATTCATGCTGAAACACATTTGGCAAAAGCAGCCGGGTTGGCTGTTTCAAATGGGATTCATGTGAATGCGTGCTTACAAACTTCCGATCCTTTTGTGTACGCTGTAGGGGATTGTGTTTCGCAAAATAACGAAATCAGACATTACATTGCGCCTATTTTGCATCAATCACGCGCCTTGGCAAAAACCTTGACGGGTGAGTCGACGCAAGTGGCGTACCCTGTGATGCCTGTGGTGGTGAAAACGCCGTCATTGCCTATTAGTTTTGTGCTGCCAAAAGTATTTGATCGAGAAGAAACGGACAACGATAAAATTTTATATTTTTATGAAGATAAATTGGTCGGTTTTGTGGTGGTTGGAGAGGCGAATAAAGAGCGGCAGGCTTTGGTGGCAAAGTTGTCGGCATGAACGCTCAATGGTGTCAACTTAAGGATGTTTTGTAGGATGGGTAAGCGTCTTCGCGTAACCCATGCTGTTATGATGATGGGTTACGAAGGAATCCGGCCCTTCGTAAGCCGAGGGCGTTCGACGAGAAAAAGAGGCGCTTCTTCTATTTTCGTCTCACCCTATCCTTGTTTTTCAGCCTTTCAGATTGCCATTTTTATTCGCAATGGCTTGGCTAAAATTGGCTGAAGTCTAGCGCTAGCTTTACCAATCTGGGGATGTCACGAATCATATAAAAGGGGACAGACAATATTTTTTCGTGGAAAGACAGCGGATGCTCAGAAATTCTAATCCCCAAAGGGGCATTTTTCTCTTTCAAAAAATAACGCAAAGATTTCAACTGTCCGCCTGATGTGGCTTTGACTTCAATGGGAATAATCATGCCTTCAACAACAGTTAAATAATCAACTTCGGCATGAGAATTACGTTCTTCCCGTTTCCAGTAGAATAAATTTTCATCCTGATAAGCCGCAGCGTAAGCTTTCAGCTCTTGTCCCACAACTTGTTCAGTATGCGATCCTGCATTTAAGCGTTGCGTGGTACCATTTAGAATGCTGATTGGATTTTCTGTTTGCATCAAGCCAATATCAATGAAGAGCAATTTAAATTGGTTTTCTTTTTGGTGCGTTGAAAGGGGCAGCCCTGAAGCCGATGTGGCATAAATGGGATGAATCAACCCAGCCAGGTACAGTTGATGAATGGCTATTTTTAGCTCTCTTGAGCGGGAGTCTTTGTCTAAATTTGAATATTTGATTTGCTGCCCCACCAAGCCTGGTGTTTTCATGAAAACTGTTTTCAGTGGTTGTATTTGAGTTTTGGTCGCATATTTTCCAAAATCACGTTGATAACTTTGCAGGAGCGCAGCTTGTACACGTCGGCAGGCGGTAATATCCTGAGTATCAGAATAAGTTTGCACGGCCATTGGCAAGCCGCCAATTTGTAAATACAGCCTGAAGTCAGTTAATAATTTTTGATGCAAAGCAGCGTCATGTTTTGTTGCAAAATCCACTGTGGCGAGATGCTCTGATAAGCAGTCTCCATGCAATGCTGATAGGTATTCCAAAAAAGACAACGGCCTCATCCACAAAAAAGACACTCGTCCTACAGGAAAAGAAAAATCTGTTTCACTCAGTGTAAATTCCAATAAGGATCCTGCTGCAAGAACATGCAAATCAGGCATTTTTTCTTTAAAGTAACGCAAGGATTTTAAAGCTTCAGGGCATTCTTGAATTTCGTCTAAGAAAAGGAGCGTTTCACCAGGTCGAATATCGACATTCAGTAATAAAGTCAGTTTTTGTATAATTTGAATCGGGTCCAGTGTCTCAAATACCGACTTCAATTGGGGCTGAAATTCAAAATTGAGCGTGACGAGATTCTTAAAGTATTTTTGACCAAATGACTCTGCTGAATAGCTTTTGCCAACCTGCCTCGCCCCCCTGATGATCAACGGCGTGCGATGAGGGTTTGTTTGCCAAGCCAGTAATTCTGTTTCAATGGCACGTTTCATTGATATGCCCCAATTACGCTTAAAACCTTGGATTTTAGCCAAGATATGTTCAAAATACAATTGTATTTTGAACAAAATATGGCGATTAATGGAATTTTAAAGCGCATGGTAAGCATTCAACCTTATGTTGATGCAAGCAAGAAGGTTCATTTTTGAGACAAGGTTGCGTTAAAAATAGAAGAAAAACCGGATCGTACATCAGTACGTGAGGATATTTTGGCAAGATCCCATCCTGCGGGAGAGCCGGGCTTAATGCCGTGAACCCTTACAATATTTACGCCATTGTCGCTGCAGGGCTGCGCTTTCCGGCTGAACCCACCAAAATCGCCAACAATACGGCCAACATCCCACCCGCTTCGTAGATCCCAAAATCTTCGCCTAAGTAAAAAACAGAAGTGAGTGTGGCACCGACGGGCATTAAGCCAATGAATAAAGCCGCCGTGGAGCCGGTCACATGTTGAATGCCGCGTTGCCATAAAATGTAAAACTGCAAACTGGCCAACGCAACCAACACGGTTAGCCCCCATACTTGCAGATTCGCAAAATCAGCACCTTGTGTCTGATATTGATAAATCGCAAAGGGCGCAAAATAAACAATGTTCACTGCATTGACAAAAAAGGCAACGGAAATGGGGCGTAAGCGGTTCCCTAAAAATTTACTGACAATGGTGTACATGGCTTCGGGGATAGTGGATAAAAACACCAAAAGAACACCCCATAGACCAATACCGCCTTCTCCGCCCCAGTCATCCGTTGCCATATCCCAATTCAAAATAACAATGCCGGCGATCGCTAACATTAAAGCGATGAGCTTGGGTTTGGTGAGCACTTCTTTTAAAAAAATGAACGAAAACAGGGCCAAAAAGGCAGGGGTGGTGCTCACGATAATGCCAGCCGACATCGCGCTGGTCATTTTAATGCCTTCCATCATGAAGAGATTAAAAAAGACGCCTCCTAAGGCGCCCATAATGGCCATGCACATCCATTCATGTCGGGTAATGCGTTGGTTGGGTTCCTCTTCACGCACAAAACGATCGCGCGCCCAGAGCCATTGGAATAAACCCAAAATCACGGTGCTGAGGAAAAAACGCAGTTCTAATTGAATATAAACAGGCATCAATGGGGCAACCAATTTCATGACAGCGATGTTGGCACCCACACCCAACTGACAAGCGGCAAGCTCAAGATAGGCTTGGGTCTTTGCTTTCATGATCGCCCCATATACAGTCAAAATAGCCGCAGATTTTTATCACAACTGATAATAATTCTCAAATAATCTGGTATCATTTTTCATTAATTTTTTAAGGGATGAGGGCGATGTCGGTGGGGTGGCTGCAAGACAAAGGATCCATGACAAAACGCCTGCGTGAGTATGGTGAAATTCAAATCGAAATTTTATGTGAAGATTTCGCACTTCCCAACCCTGTTGAACAAGCTGCCTTGCAATTACAAGCAAACCAGAAAGCATTTGTCCGAGAGGTGCTGATGTTGGGGTCCGCCCCCTGGGTCTATGCCCGAAGCGTCTTTCATCCTGAAATTGGCAATGGGGCGTTTGAAGCGTTATTCCACTTTGGCACACGGCCCCTCGGTGAATTATTATTTTCTGACCCCAGCATTGCGCGGCTTTCGATTCAAGAGATCACTTGCCCTCAGCGCTACTTATGTCGACAGTCTTTGTTTACCATTGTCCAGTGGCCCATGATCATGACCGAAATTTTTCTGCCCGAATGCCCTTTGAGTTTAGGTTCAGTCTCTAAAGATGCAATCGTGGTGGATAACAAGGCAAAAATGGCGAAAAAACCGTAGTGTACATGTAGTACATGAGGATTTTTGAGCCATTTTTAACGCAGTTAGGCGCCGCGATTGCGCTTTAGGGGCAGAACCTATCATGAATGCTTACTTGCGCTTGATGCGCTGCCACCAACCTGTCGGTATTTTCTTGTTATTGTGGCCCACTTTGATTGCCCTATGGGTGGGCAGCAGCGGGATCCCGAATGGCAAAATGTTGAGTGTTTTTACCTTGGGTGTGATTGTGATGCGTGCCGCAGGATGTGTGATCAATGATTGTACGGATGTGCGCTTTGACCGCCATGTGGCACGCACGCAAGTGCGCCCCTTGGCAGCGGGCGAAATCACGCGACGTGAAGCCCTGTTGGTATTGGTTGGCTTATTGAGCTTGGCCTTGATGTTATTACTGTGTTTACCGATGCGCGCTTGGCCCTATGGTGCGGGGGCGCTGATTTTGACCGCTGTGTACCCCTGGATGAAGCGCGTGGTGTCTTTTCCGCAATTGATTTTAGGGATCGCTTTTGCGTTTTCTATTCCCATGGTGTTCATCAGTATTCAAAATACCTTACCGGTTACCAGTGGCCTGTTATTTTTGGCCACTGTGTTGTGGACGATAGCCTATGACACTTTGTATGCAAAATCCGACAGAGAAGATGATTTAAAAATAGGCGTGAAGTCGACAGCCATTTTATTTGGAAAATGGGACAATGCCGCTGCGCTGATGATGCAAATGATGGCGTTGGTTTTATTTGTGATCGTGGGCACAATGCTGTCGGTTCGGCCGCTATTTTACATTGGCATGGGCTTGGCTGTGTTATCTACGATTTATCAGAGCTATCTATTACGCGTAAAAAAACAACACTTTCGGGCATTTTTAAATAATGTCTGGTGGGGGGGATTCGTTTTTTTAGCGTTTGTTTTGGGATTTTTATGAGCCATCGTAATTGTTGAATGAAAGCTGGCCTAGCTGAACAGGTGGAGGGACCCTTTGCGGCATGGATGTCGCAAGAGGAGCGCATAGGGATGTGCTTGTAGCGTGTCCCGCAACCTGTTCAGCTAGGGCAGCTTTAATTCAAAACACTATCTCTACAGGCCAACAAAGTCTGGGCGATGCCTTCTAACATCTCAATATAACTTTGGATCCCCAATTCAGGAGACTGCGGCATAATCGTGACCGTGACGACTTTTACGTTTGTTTGATCAATTAAAGCATGCACTTGCGTCTTAGTAATATCTGGTTCAATGAGCAAGCATTGTGCCTTGTCAGCACGCATGCGATCACGAATATGAGTAATTTTGTATAAAGAAGGTGGCGTTTCGCTGCCATCTGTGATGCCGTGACCTGACGCCAAATGAAATTGATTTTCAAAATAACGTAAGCTGTTGTGATAGGCATAAAAATGCGTTTGTTGTAAAGAAGGCAAGGCCAAAACCCGTGCCAGACTTTTTTTGGTACGATCCAATTCTTCTGACACGACCTCTAAATTGGTTTGATACTGCTCAGCATGATTCGAGTCGATGGCCATAAGCCTTTCGGCAATGATGCCAGCCATGGTTTTAGCATTATCGAGATCCAGCCAAATATGTGGATCGATGGTACCGTGATCGTCGCTTGCGTGTTTTGTCGCATAAGGCAAAGTATGGATGCCTTTTTGTGAGACGAGCGTGAGCACTTTTTTAGGATCTAATTGATGGATGGCTTTGGCAAAGCTGTGTTCCATGCCAGGCCCCACCCAAATAACCAAATCTGCTTTTTGCAGCTGCATGATATCACTGGGCTTTAATTGATAATGATGGCTATCCCCCTGACCGGGTTGCAACACCACGGGCGCAGCTATCCCCTGCATTAAACTCGCGGTGATCGCACCAATCGGTGAAATACTCGTCACCACGTTGGGTGTTGCCCAAGCGATGCCTGAAAAACAGAAAAGGATAAAGATAAAAAATCTCATTGAATGCTCTTTTGCTTTTTTGGGATATAATCTCGGCGTTCCTGTAGGTTGGGGTGAGACGTAAACAGAAAAAGCAAATGCTTTTTCCCGTCGAACGTCCTAAGCGTAGCGAAGGGCTGGGCTCATTTCGTAACCCAACAAGCGATTTTGCTTGTGCTCCGCTATGATGGGTTATGCGAGTACGCTTACCCATCCTACAAGATCCCCTCTTTAGATCCGGATAGAATACAATGAATAACCTGCTTATTGCCAAAAATATCAGCGTTCGGCAAGGTGATCGCCTGTTATTGGCGGATATTTCACTTTCGCTCCATGCGGGAGAATTGGTCACCCTGATTGGTCCCAATGGCGCGGGCAAAAGCACTTTGGTGAAAGCGCTATTGGGCTTAATGCCGCTACACAGTGGCAGCATTCACAAAGCAGCCGATCTGGTTGTGGGGTATGTGCCGCAGAGTTTTGGGGTCGATCCTGCCTTGCCTCTTACCGTGTTGCGCTTTTTAAGCCTGAATTTTAAAGACAAAGCCCGGGTGTGGGCTGTGATTGACGACATCGGCTTAGGTTCTATTCAACAGGCTGCTTTAAGTGCGTTATCGGGCGGTGAGTTACAACGGGTTTTATTGGCGCGCAGCCTATTGAGACAGCCGCAATTATTGATTTTAGATGAACCCTTGCAAGGGATTGATGTGGCTGGCCAAGCAGAATTTTATGAATTACTGGATCGTATTCGCCAGCTGTATCGTGTTGCGATTTTAATGGTATCGCATGATTTGCATTGGGTATTTTCGCGTACGGATAAAGTGATTTGTTTAAACCAACATATTTGTTGTGAGGGGCATCCAAAAGAGGTGAGCCAGACGCAAGAGTTTATGGTTTTGTTTGGTTCTGAATTAAAAGCGCCCTTTGCATTGTATACCCATCACCACAATCATCAGCATTCATTACATGGTGATGTTATCCCAACGAAGGAGTCATGATGCCCGATATTTTTTGGCAAGCCTTATGTGCGGGTGTGGGCTTGACGTTTTTATCCGGACCTTTGGGCGTGCTCACAATATGGCGGCGTTTGGCTTTTTTAGGGGATAGTTTGGCGCACGCCAGTATTTTGGGCGTGGCTTTGGGGATGTTGTGGCAGCTTAATGTGAGCGCGAGTATTTTTGTCACCGTGATGGCGGTGGCTTTGTTGTTGGTCTGGTTGTTGGCCGATAGGCGTGTGCCTTCTGACACTTTACTTGCGGTGATTTCTTCGGGTGCGTTGGCTTTGGGTTTGTTATTGGTAGGAATGAACACCTTATCGACGCAAAGCTATACCACGTTATTGATGGGCGATATTTTAAATGTCACGCGTTTCGAGGTCATCAGTATTTGGGTAGCCGCATTGGTCATTGGCAGTGTGATTAAAATTTTCTGGGAGAGATTGATTTTTATTTCTTTAGACGAAGCCTTGGCCAGTGTAGAAGGCATTGCTGTGCGTCGATTGAATGCATTGTTTTGTGTGTTATTGGCATTATGCATTGCCTTAGGAACCAAATTAGTGGGGGCCTTATTAATGAGCGCCTTGTTGTTGATCCCGGCAGCCAGCAGTCGCATTTTATCAAATACACCGGAACGGATGTTGTTCATGAGCACGGTGTTAGGCAGCTTTTCGATTTTAAGTGGTTTACTGCTTTCGTTTTATTTTGATATGCCCACAGGGCCAGCCATTGTGGTGGTGAGCGTAGGCTTATTTTTTATGATGCAAATTTTGGGGCGATTTCGGGGCTGTTGATATTTGGATATAGCGAAACCCCAACACGCTTTAGGGAGTTTTAAAATGAAAAAATTAATAAATGATCCTAAAACGGTCGTCCGAGAAATGTTGCAAGGTTTTGTGGCCTTAACGCCGGGCCAAGCTTTATTAGCCGATGAAAATGTGGTGATTCGTGCGGATATTCTTCCGTTTGCAGAACGAGAGGTGGCCGTGATTTCAGGGGGCGGGAGTGGCCATGAACCCGCCCATGCAGGCTATGTGGGCCACGGCATGTTACATGCCGCGGTGGTGGGCGATGTGTTTGCCTCCCCCAGTACCGATGCCATTTTATCTGCCATACGTGCCGTATCGGGCCCAAAAGGGGCCTTGCTCATCATTAAAAATTACACAGGCGATCGTTTGAATTTTGGATTGGCAGCCGAAGTGGCCCGTGCCGAAGGTATGCCTGTCGAAATGGTGATTTGCGCCGATGATGTGTCCTTGCGTGCAAAAGAAAAAACAGCGGGCCGTCGTGGCATTGCCGGCACCGTATTGGTGCATAAAGTGGCCGGTGCCATGGCGGCATCGGGCGCAAGTTTGGCCGAAATCAAACGCATTGCCATGGAAGCTGCAGCTGCCGTGGGCACCATGGGCGTGGCTTTAACGGCCTGTATTGTGCCCGCTGTGGGGCGCCCGAGTTTTGATTTGCCTGACAATGAAATGGAATTGGGGTTGGGCATTCATGGTGAAGCCGGCGTCAGCAAAGTTGCCATGCAATCGGCAGAATGGATCACGCACCATTTACTTCAAGAGATCATTGCGGATAAAAATATATTGGCTGGGGATCATGTGGCCCTATTGATTAATAATTTGGGCGGTACACCGCTCATGGAGTTGGGAATCATTGCGCACCATGCTGTGCAATATCTGAATAACCAGGGCATTGTGATTGATCGTGCTTGGGCAGGGACATTTTTAACCGCCATCGAGATGGCGGGATGTTCTCTCTCATTAATGAAATTAAATGAAACACGTACGATACATTTAGATGCGGCGACAGAAGCGCCCGCTTGGCCTAATTTTCAAATCAAAAGCGCTGTATCCGGCCGGTTTTTGAATGTCGTGCCGAATCAAAAGCCTGTGAGCAAACCTGATTTCAAGGCCATGCCAGAATCATTATTGCCCATTCGCAATGCTGTGTTGGCAGTGGCCGAGGCATTAGAAAAAGCAGAACCTGAATTAACTGAACTCGATCGAAAAGTAGGCGATGGGGATTTGGGACAAAGCTTGTTACGCGCAGCCAACAGTGCGAGACAGGTTTTTAAATTGGGCGGCATCCAGCATGTGGCGGATGTGTTTTCTAAATTAGGTGAAGCGGTGCGTAAAGAAATTGGGGGGACATCGGGTCCTTTGTACGCCATTTTTTTATTGTGTGCCGCGCGCGCTTTGACCAATGTGACTGGCAAACCCACTGGGCAAGAATGGTCTGCAGCGCTTTCAGCTGGGTGTGATGCGATATCACAATTGGGCGGCGCACGCATGGGCGATCGCACCATGTTGGATGCTTTGATCCCCGCTTCCCAAACTTTTTCTGAACAACTCGCCAAAGGCCTTTCATTAAAAGAGGCCTGGGCTTTGGCGGTACAAGCCGCAGAAGCAGGCGCAAAACACACCGCGACATTGACACCCCGCTTGGGGCGCTCCAGTTACTTAGGTGATCGCGCATTGGGCGTGCCTGATCCAGGAGCTGTGGCGGTGGCTTTGTGGATGAAAGCCTTGGCGCAAAAATAATAAAAAAATAAAAATTGTCTATTTATTTCAGCAGGTTAGAAACCGAAAACAATTAACATAATGGCTATTTCATTAATTGGGATGGCTATGCGTATGTGCACGTAGAAATCCTCTCCAAAGCATCTGAATAATGCTCAATATTATGATCGTAAATATGAATGAGAGACCAAAATAGCCCAAAAATAGGTGAAGAAAAGAAAGGGGATTTGGTGGGTGTTTTCGTATACAAATTTAAAATCCACAATCAACAGATGTTATTGGCCTATGAGTGGGATCCAAAAACAAGATTATTGCTTGCCCTAGGCGTTCATGAAAATTTTTATCATGATCTAAAAACCAATCTTAACTGACAGGTCTGATACGCGCTAAAACAAACTTTCTGCGCCCTGCTCTGCCGGCTTATTGCTCCAACTGTTATTGGTGTTGGCCACGGCAGTGGGTTCTGTGCCGCTGATAAAATATTCTAACCGCGCATTCTTTTGATTTTCGCGTGCCAATAAACCCGTTTCGGGATCAATTTTTTCGGCAATCATGCCGGGGGGTTCGGTCATTTTATGTTCGGGCTTGCCTTCTAATGCCACGCGCATAAAATCAATCCAGACAGGTAAAGCTGCATCGGCGCCATATTCATCTAAGGTTTTGGGGGCATCAAATCCCACCCAAACGGTGCTCACCACATCGCCATTAAAGCCGGCAAACCACGCATCCATTTGATCATTGGTGGTGCCTGTTTTACCTGCTAAATCATGACGGCCCAAAACCAAAGCCTTTTTACCCGTGCCTTCTTTAATCACGTCTTGCAACATCGTGTTCATTAAAAAGACCACTTGTGGACTCACCACGGGCATGCCCGCTTCGTTGGGGTTGATTGGCGCCAAGGGGATCGCTTCATCAGGATTCGGTTTAAAACTGGGTTGCGGGGGCAAGCAGGTTTCGCATAAAGATTGGCTGGCTGTTTTTAAAACCACTTTTCCTGTGCCATCACGCACTTCTTCAATGATATAAGGCAGCACACGATAGCCGCCATTGGCGAACACTGCGTAGGCAGAGGTCAGCTCTAAAGGGGTGACCACATTGGTACCCAAGGCCAAAGACAGATTGGGGACCAAATTTTCACCTTGAAAACCAAAACGTTCTAAAAATTTTAAGGTGTGACGAATGCCCACCGCTTGTAATAAACGAATCGAAACCAAATTGCGGGATTGCACCAAGGCCTCGCGTAAACGTGTCGGACCATAAAATTCACGTGTCACGTTTTGGGGGCGCCATTCATTGGCAGGATCCACATTTTCTAACATCACGGGCGCATCATTGATGATGCTGGCGGGGGAATAGCCCGCATCCAAGGCGGCTGAATACACAAATGGTTTAAAACTGGAACCAGGCTGACGCGTGGCTTGTATCGCACGGTTGAATTTAGAAAGGCTAAAGTCAAAGCCCCCTACCAGTGACAGCACTTGGCCATTACTGGGGTCCATTGCCACCAAGGCGCTTGAGGCTTCGGGCAATTGGCTTAATGCATAACCATTCTGAGTGTGCTCGATATAGACGACATCGCCGACCGACAAAGCTACTTTCTTTCGGCCCCAAATGAGACTGGCGGGATTAATGGTGATCACACTGCCATCTGACAACATGGCGTGGGATGCATCTTCGTCTAACAAACAAGCCGCCAAGAGGGGCCCGTATTCAGGAATACCTGATAAGGTTTCTTCTACTTTTTCTTTATCAGACAGATCATCACGGGATAATTGCGTGACTGCGCCACGGTAGGCATGACGTTTGTCATACGCCAATAATCCGTTCTGTACCGCTTTGAGCGCCGCACTTTGTAAATCAGAGTGAATGGTGGTTTTAACGCTGAAACCCGAGCTATAAAGTGAATCCTTAAATTGGGAGTAGAGCGCCATGCGCACCATTTCAGCCACATAATCGGCATTCATATCGCGTGCCGTTATGTGATACGCGGCCTCTTCAATGGGGGTTTTTAAGGCTTCGTAGTATGCACTGGGGGTAATAAAGCCATAATGCAGCATGCGATCTAACACGTGGCCTCTGCGTTTGGTTGCGGCCACTTTATTGGTGATGGGGTTGATGGCAGAAGGAGCTTGGGGCAATCCGGCCAACATGGCCATTTGCGCCAGCGTCAATTGGTTCACTTTTTTGCCGTAATACACTTCGGCTGCTGCGGCAATTCCGTAAGCACGCTTACCAAAATAAATTTTGTTTAAATACAATTCTAAAATTTCGTCTTTGGTGAATTCTTTTTCAATGCGCCAGGCCAATAAAATTTCGTTTACTTTTCGTAAGAAGGTTTTTTGTCGCGTTAAAAAATAGTTACGCGCCACCTGCATGGTGATGGTGCTGCCCCCTTGTGATTTATTGCCAGAACTGACAACCGCCACCGCGGCACGACCCAAACTTTTAAAATCAACACCGCTGTGTTCATAAAAACGCACATCTTCCGTTGATAAAATAGCCTTGACCAGCAGAGGTGGCACCTCTTGCAGACTCACCGGTGTGCGGCGCATCTCGCCAAATTCAGCAATCAGTGTGTTTTCTGCAGAATAGATTTTGAGCGGGATTTGTAATTTCACATCCCGAATTTCAGCCGCATTGGGTAACGATGTGTCCAAGTAAATCAGGAGCAAGGCCACAGCCATGACCCCTATGGCAGCCAAGCGCACAGCAAATCGGATTAGAAAACCCGCAATCGGAAACATAACTCAGTACCCTATAATATTTTGAATTTAAATCACTATTGATCGAACACGGCATGATGTGGAAGTGTAACGAAGTTTAGGGGCCAAGAACAAAGACAATCGATTATCGCTTACACTTCTGGCTATACCGACCGACTGTACTTTGGTACCAAAATGGATTTTAAAAAGTGGGGCATACCGAAGCACTTATGGAAAAAACCACAGCAAGCAATGCTGGGGATCGATATTGGCACCACCTCTGTCAAGCTGGTGGAGCTTTCTCAAAACGACGATACCCTGACACTTGAAACCTATGCCATTGAACCCATGCCTGCCGATGTGGTGGTAGAAAAAGAAATCAAAGACGTGGATCAGGTAGGGCAGGCCATTGCCCGTGCTTACGAAAAATCGCGCGCTACTTTAAAAGGGGGCGCAGTGGCCCTGCCTGGGGCCGCCATTATTACCAAGCTCATTGAAGTGTCCAGCCAATTAAAAGAGGCTGACATTGTGTATCAGGTGACACAAGACGCCGATCGCTATATTCCCTATCCGAGTGAAGAAGTCAGTTTGGATTTTGAGGTGCTGGGCCCTTCTGCCAAAAACAGTGACATGTTGGATGTTTTATTGGTGGCATCCCGAACCGATCAAGTCGATTTGCGCGTGGATGCGTTGGCTGTGGCTGGTTTGCAAACCCGTGTGGTGGATGTGGAGCCCTATGCCATTGAGCGTGCTTTTCAATTTCAGAAACGCGACCCTCAGGACAAACGGGTGGGGCTGGTTGATTTTGGTGGAACCAACTTATCGCTATCAGTTTTAAATGATAACCAAATGATTTATACGCGCGAGCAGGCGTTTGGCAGTAAAAAACTCGTGGAAGAAATTCAATTGCGTTATGGCTTGAGTTATGCCGAAGCGGTGCGTTGGTATAAATCCGAAAAAATGCCAGATGATTTGGATGCAGAGCTGCTGACACCTTATCGCGAAGCGGCGGCCCAACAGGTGCAACGTGCCTTGCAATTGTTTTTTTCGTCAACCGAACATCGCACGCTCGATCATCTTTATGTCACAGGTGGGGTGGTGGGGATGCATCACTTAATCGAAGCCTTGCAAGAAACCCTGCAGTTAAAGGTAGACAGCGTGAACCCTTTTGCAAGCATGGCGCTTGGCAAAAAAATCAATCCTCAAGTCTTGAAAGATGAAGCCAGCTCTCTTTTGGTTGCGTGTGGCTTGGCGCTAAGAGGTTTTCATCATGCCGACCATTAATTTATTGCCTTGGCGCGAAGAATTAAATGAAGAAAAGAAACAGGCTTTTTTGATACTCATGGGATTGGGTGTTTTTGCAGCCGGGATAGTGATGTTTTTCCTGCATCTTTTTATCTCGCACGAAATATCAACGCAAGTTGAAGACAATGCTTATTTACAAGCGCAAATCACCCAATTGGATGCGCGCTTAATCGAGATTGCCACTTTGAAAAATGAAAAAGCAAAGCTCATTGCGCGCATCAAAATTATTCAAGAGTTACAAGTCAGTCGTCCGCGCATTGTCGAAATTTTAGATAGCTTTGTGCAAGCCTTGCCAGATGGTCTATTTTTCACGCTGGTGAAGCGCACGGGCAGCGATATTTTAATTGAGGGGCGGGCTGAATCGAGCACACGGGTATCTAAAATCATGCGCAATTTTGAAGCGGCGAAATTGTACGATGTCCCTGTGTTAAAGGCGATTCAAACCGATCAAGACACCCATTCATCATGGAAAGATTTCAGCTTGACCTTGCATCAAAAAGAAAGTCTATAAGGTTTTGCATTAAAATTGGGTCTAGCCGCCACAGGTTGCGGGACACGCTACAAGCACATCCATGTGTGCGCCTCTTGCGGCATCCATGCCGCAAAGGGTCCCTCCACCTGTTGGGCTAGACCAATTTTTAATGCAAATGAGCATATAAAGAGGCCAATATATGGCAATCGATTTTAACGAATTAGACATACATAACATTCCACTGTGGCCAGAAAATTTAAAACGTATTTTGGCGGGTCTATTTTCGTTATTGCTTTTGATTTTTGGATATTATTTTAGCGCAGGCCCCCAACTGGATCATTTAAACGATCTTAAAAAAGCACAAGAAAAACTAAAAGCAAGCTTTGAAGAAAAACAACAACAGGCGGCCTTATTGGATGCGTATCGTGAACAGATGCAAGTGATGCGTGAGCGATTTGGGGTGCTATTAAAACAACTACCAGAAGAAACCGAAGTACCAGGTTTGGTAGAGGATGTCTCGCGCCAGGCGTTGACCAGTGGGCTTGAACTGTCAGCCATCAAATTACAACCTGAACAGCAACAAGATTTTTATGCTGAACTGCCCATGGAGATCACGGTTAAAGGTAACTTTAATCAACTCGCGACATTTGTCAGCAATGTGGCCGCGTTGCCGCGCATTGTGACCTTACATGATTTTTCGATGGAAGCCGATGCGGCCACATTGGGGCAAGATAGCCTCTCGATGCAGATTATTGCCAAAACGTATCGATACCGTGCAGAAGAGGCAGACAAACCCGCTCCCCTTAAAGATGCCAAAAAACAGGATAAAAAATGAGAGTGGCTTATTCCCTCATATTCTTATCCAGCATCCTGATGGTGACTGGGTGTCAACAAGAGCGCGCGTCTTGGCGCATGGTGAATTATGTCAAAACGGTAGAAGCCAGACCGCCTGGTAAAGTCGAACCGATTCCTGAGTCACCGGTTTACAAAGCTTATGCGTATAAAGATACGGGCTTACGCAGCCCTTTCAGTGCACCGGTACACACAAACAAAGATAGATCTGGCTTAAGTCAAAATGGTCCTGACTTAGATCGTGCGCGCGAGCCGTTGGAACGTTTTCCGCTCGATGCGTTACTCATGGTGGGCACCTTGAGTAAAGAAGGAAAAATGTGGGCGATCATCAAAGATAAAGAAGGCAGTGTGCACCGTGTGACGGATGGTAATTACATCGGGCAAAACTATGGCAAAATTATTTCAATTACGAACGATAGAATCATTATACTGGAGAAGATCCCCGACGAAGGGGAAGCATGGAAAGATCATCCAGCGGTATTAAAAATGCATGAAGAGTGAAGGCAGGGAGCCACACATGTTGGGGAAAAAGTTAGCATTCGCCTTGGCTTGTCTGCTGTGCGCATGGCAATCGATGGCAGGGACCTTACAAAATATTGCCATTTTACCGGGATCGGCAACCGACACAGTCGTGCAGTTTACGTTTAAAGAAGTGGCAACAGCGCCTAAAATTTTTTTAACGGATAATCCCAGTCGTGTTGTGGTGGATTTTGCCAACACGCACTCTGCCATCAGCGCCAATTTAAGCCAACAAACGTTTGATACTGGGTTGTTACGATCGGTTTTTACCGCGCAATCGGGTGATCGTACCCGCGTGGTGATGGCATTGAGCGATCATGTGACCTATGCCATACGAGTGAATGACAATACGTTAGATCTCAGTTTAAAAACCGCAGCCAATGCAGTGAATCCTGCCACGGGTGCCGCCCAGCTACCTGAGGCGACAACCAAACCTGGCACAGGTGCCATTCGAAGTTATGATTTTCGTCGTGATAAATCAGGCGCAGGACAGTTTGTTTTAGATATCGCCCCGACTACGGTGGTGGATATGACGCAAGAAGGGCAAAAAGTGCGACTGCATTTTGTGGGCTCCACGATTCCCACATCGCTATTACGTCAATTAGATGTGACCGATTTTGGCACGCCAGTGAATACGATTACGGTAGAGCGCAATGCACAAGGTGTGGATGTGACGCTGAATGCATCCGGATCGTTCGATAGCATGGCCTACCAAACGCAAAGTCAATATACCTTAGAAGTGCGGCCACTCACCTCGCAAGAATTGACTGTACGGCAAAAGAAACAATTTAATTATTCAGGCGAACGCATGTCGATGAATTTTCAAGATATCGATGTGCGGCAAGCCTTGCAGTTGATTGCCGATTTTACGGGTTTGAATATGGTGGCCAGCGACAGTGTCACGGGTAAATTGACATTGAAGTTACAAAATGTGCCGTGGGATCAGGCGTTAGATATTGTGATGCGCACCAAAGGCTTGAGTAAGCGTCAAGTTGGCAATGTGATCATGATAGCGCCAAACGAAGAAATCACAGCACGAGAAAAATTAGATTTACAAGCCACAGCCCAGGTGCAAGATCTGGCGCCCTTGCGATCAGAATTTGTGCAAATTAACTATGCCAATGCGTCTGATATCGCCACCATGTTAAAGGGCGAGAAAAATTCGTTGTTGTCGACGCGGGGCAGTGCGAGCGTGGATGCCCGTACCAATACCTTATTGGTGCAAGACACATCCGATAAAATTCAAGAAATTCGGTCGTTGGTAGAACGATTGGATGTGCCTGTTGAACAAGTGTTAATCGATAGCCGTGTGGTGGTGGTCACGGATACAGTAGAGCGCGCCATTGGGGTGAATTTTGCCACCACTTTTGCGGCTTCTCATAAACCCAAAGTGGGCTTTTCGGGCGATCAGGCTTCGGCTGTGTCTATTGCGCAGGGGAATCCCCCCAATGCGCAGGCCCTTTCTGATCGCCTAAATGTTTCATTACCTGCTAACTTTTCTGATACGTCTGCCACGGGGCGTTTTGGTTTGGCTGTGGCCAATTTCTTGGGTGGGACGCTGTTAGACTTAGAGCTTGATGCGTTGGAGCTAGAAGGTTTGGTCACGGTGGTGTCAAGTCCCCGGTTGATCACGTCCAATCAAACCACGGCTTATATCGAATCGGGTGAAGAGTTGCCTTATGAACAATCGACTTCGAGCGGGGCAACCAGTATTGCCTTTCAAAAAGCCGTGTTACGTTTAGAGGTAACGCCACAAATCACGCCTGATCAAAAAATATCGATGGACTTGATGGTGAACCAAGACACAAAAGGAGAAGAAATTGCCGGGCAGTTTGCTATCAATACGCGACAAATGCATACCAAAGTATTGGTGGATAATGGTGAAACGGTGGTGTTGGGCGGGGTGTATGAACAAAATAAAAGCAACAGTACCACCCGCATTCCCTTTTTATGGAAGTTACCCCTTGTAGGCTGGCTGTTCACCAGCAATGACACCAGCAATCAGCGCACAGAACTGATTATTTTTGTGACACCTAAAATCATCAATAGCCAACTATTTTAGGCAGCCCTCAATTCTGGTAGACTGCGCCACACTCTGTGAGAGTGAGGCAGTGTAGTGCTCAGGGGACTGTTGATATTTTTCATGAGGAAACACGAGCAATCATGAGACGACCGGTCAATGTTTATTTAGTGGGCCCCATGGGGGCAGGTAAAAGCACGATTGGCCGCCAGTTGGCCCGTGATCTTCAACTCGACTTTTACGATACCGATCAAGAGATCGAAGCCCGTACAGGTGCTGATGTCGCTTGGATTTTTGACGTAGAAGGTGAGGATGGTTTTCGCAAGCGTGAAAAATCCATTATTCACGAACTGACAGAATTAACGGGTATCGTGTTGGCCACTGGCGGGGGGGCCATTATTGAACCCGAAAATCGTTCGCGTTTGGCTGCGCGCGGTACGGTGGTGTACCTCACAGTGAGTGTCGAACAACAAATGAAGCGCACCGCACGTGATAAAAAGCGCCCTTCATTAAGACCCTTATTAGAATCGGATGATCCTAAAGCCAACTTTGAAATTCAGATGCGCGAACGCGATCTTTTGTATCGCGAAATTGCGGATGTCATGGTGGCCACAGATGCCAGAACTGTTAAAACAGTAAGTAACGAAATTTTAACGTTTATCGAACGAGACACGTTGTAGTTTTTACGTATCGCTTTTTTTCTCTTCGTAGGATGGGTTAGGGCGTGTCCTCATTACGCTATATCAAGGCGTTACGTCCGAGATAGTAGTCATGAGGACACGCCCTAGTGCGCTTCACACGTAACCCATCATCCTGCAGGGGACACTTATGCTCATTCACGGTCCGCTTACCCAAGATACACTCCCCAATGCCGAAAGCTATGTCTTGTTATATGACGCAGCATTGCCTGAATCCTTTATGGCACCGATTCGTGCGGTATTATGCCATCGACCCTGCATCGAAAAAGCCCTGCAAGCAGGCGAAACACTCAAAACGCTTCCCCAACTGGCTGCCATCACGGAATGGATGAGCGAACAGCAGGTGTCACGACAGGCGCATCTTGTCGCTGTAGGGGGCGGATCCTTACTCGATTTTGCGGGCTTTGTGGCCTCTGTTTATCACCGTGGAATCGCGCACAGCTTTATGCCCACCACCACTTTGGCCATGATTGATGCCGCGATAGGCGGCAAAACGGCACTCAATTTACCGCAAGCCAAAAATGTGATCGGTACTTTCTATGAGCCTCACGCGCTTTTTTATGATCTGCAGTCTTTAGATTCTTTAGATTCACGTCATCTTCGGGCAGGTTTGGTCGAAGCCATCAAGATTGCGATCGCGTTCGATGCTGATTTTTTTGAATGGATTTGGACACACCAAACCACTTTGCACACGACACACCTTGAGGGATTGATTGTCAGGAGTCGCGACCTCAAACAAAAAGTGGTGGCAGCCGATTTTAAAGAACAAGGTCAACGGGCCTTGTTGAATTTGGGGCACACTTTTGGCCATGCTATTGAAGCCGCTTTGGGTTTTGATACGGTGTTGCATGGCGAAGCAGTGGCCATTGGTTTGGCTTTGGCAGCCGAATTGTCGTGCTCATCGGGTGATCTCAGTCAACAGGATTTTAATCGTATCCTGATGGTTTTGACGACATTGGGGGTGCCCACGACTTTGCCGCCGCCCCTCTCCCTTTCGAGCCTTATTCCCTTTATGATGCGAGACAAGAAAAATAAAAACCACGCGATCACCTTAATTTTGCTAAATTTCATAGGGCAAGCAAAAGCAGTGAGTGTGCCGCCTTCGTCATTGCAAGGGAGTCCTTGCGACCGCCGCAATCCATCATAGTCCGTATGGATTGCCAGGCCGAAGTCGGCTTGCAATGACACCGCTGTGCTTGGCTTTACGCGTATGATCTTATTCAGACAAGGATGTTGTGATGGAAATGGATACTTTGTTGAACTCAGCCCCACTTTATGTTGATAAAATGGGCTTGACCTGCGATCCCTTTGCTGAGCAAGCTGTGCCATTGGATTTAATTTACCGATCGACACCGCGTGCTCATCAGTTGAATTTCCTGCAACACCTTTGTCAATTCAGCCAATATATTTTGGTGGTCGTCGGCCCAGAAGGCAGCGGCAAAACCACATTGAAACGCCTGTTTATGCACGAAGCGCAGAGCCAACTTAGAATTTGCGATATTCGTGCGCAAGAAGTCCACAGCGTGCCCGCCTTATTACAAATCATTGCGGAACGTTTTGATTTACCTTGGGATCCCCAAGGCGGGAATTTAGAACAAGCCGTTGCCGAAACCTTAACGCAAGATTGGCGGCCCTGGGTGATTGTGGTCGATGATGCCGAAAGCTTAAGAGCCGATGTGCTCGAAGCGCTTTTAAAATTATTACGCAGTCATACGGTACGAGGCGAAGCCTTACATCTGGTTTTATTCGGTCAGCCTGGCGTACAGAACTTATTGAATTTGCCTCCCATTGCTGATTTGTCTGCGGATGCCCTCCACCGTCTTGATTTAGAAATGTTAGATGAAACAGAACTCAAAGCATACATTCAGTTTTCTTTACAAAAAGCAGGGTACGCTGGGGATTATCTGATTTCTGAAACTGAATTGATGGATATTCAAGACACCGCAAAAGGGGTGTATTCCGAAACCAACCGCGTCATTCGTCAGCAATTGATGTTTTCTACGCGAAAAGGTCCGAGCGGCAAGTTAAATCTCGGCCAAGTTTCTGCTAAAGCGCCGATCACCTGGCTGGCTGGCTTGGCCGTGTTGGGCTTGGGCGTGTATATGGCCGGGGACAATATTCAATCGTTCCTGGTGGCAGAAAAATCGGATGTGCAAACCCAATCGGTGAATTTGAATCCAGAAATGATTCAACCACAAAATGCGCCGTCTGCCGAAGTGGCGCAAGCGGCCCCTTCTGAAACAGTGATTCCCATTGAAACAGAAGTGGCAGAACCGACACCGGTTGTGGTGTCCGAGGTGCCGGCCGTGGCGCCCCATATGGCAGAACTGGTGGTCCCAGTAGAAGAAAAACCCGCTGCGACCAACAGCACAAGCGAAAACATTGATGCGGCTTTGATGCCAGAAACCAGTTTACCCATTTTGAGTTTGAACGATGATGTGCCTGCTAAACCGGTTGCGCTGCCGAGCGTGGTGGCAGAAGCGGCTGCGCCTGTAAACCAAGAGGCTGTGACAGCCACGCCTGTGGCAGCCACACCCAAAAAAGAAAAACCCACCGCACAGAAAGCAGCGCCGAAAAAAATCGAAAAAACGCTGCTCGCAAAACGCAGCAATCGAGAGATCACACTGCAACTCATGGGCTTAAGCGATAAAGAAAGCGTCAACAAATTGTTCGCGCATTATCAAGACAGCAACCTTTCTTATTACGAAACCACCCGTGATGGCAAACCTTGGTTTGTGGTGACGTATGGACGTTATTCCGATATGAAAAAGGCCAAGTTGGCGGCGCTTCATTTACCTGAAGGTCTACGCCAGGGCCTGCCATGGGCCAGGTCTATCGCCAGCATTGAGCAAGAAAAGCAGAAATAGTAGAACCTTAAATGTGAATTAAGCGCATCGCTCCTCGCCCGTGAGTACACGGGCGAGGAGCGATGCCAGCTGAGGCCTTGCGAAGGTAGACAGCGCGGTGAGGGCGCGCCGCAGGCATAAAGCCGAACATCGCGTTAATTTGCATTTAAGGTGCCCACGGCGTACCCAGCTGCCCCGCAGGCAAAGATCGCAGATTTTCTGTCGCCCCTACTTTTTGGTATGCTTGCGCCTCTGTTCACTCAGGGGGAGCCAGCCATGGCTTTTAATGACACGTTTCTTCGCGCTTTAAAGCAACAGCCCGTTTCTCATACGCCGGTTTGGATCATGCGCCAAGCCGGGCGCTACTTACCTGAATACCGTGAAACACGCGCCAAAGCCGGGGATTTTTTAAGTTTATGTAAAAACCCTGAGCTGGCCGCAGAAGTGACCTTTCAACCTTTGCGACGTTTTGATTTAGACGCCGCCATCGTTTTTTCAGATATCTTAACCATTCCGGATGCCATGGGTTTGGGCTTGCGTTTTGCCGAAGGCGAAGGCCCGGTATTCGATCGCCCTGTTGATTCACCCGCTGCGATACAAGCCTTGCAAGCCCCTGATATGGCCAGCTTGGATTACGTGGCACAAGCCATCAAATTGATTAAGCCGCAGATTCAGGTGCCGTTGATTGGCTTTTCTGGTAGCCCCTGGACCTTGGCTTGTTACATGGTAGAGGGTGGCAGCAGCAAAGATTTTAAAGCCATCAAAAAAATGTTGTATTGCGCCCCGCAGGCGTTACATCAATTGTTATCGTTATTAAGTCAAAGCATCAAAGCGTATCTGACGATGCAGATTCAAGCCGGTGCTGATGCCATCATGTTATTTGATACTTGGGGCGGTATTTTGTCTACCCCACATTATCAAGCGTTTTCGTTGCATTACATGGCAGGCATTGTGCGTGATATCAAAGCTGCCTTTCCTGAAACACCCATCATTATGTTTACTAAAAATGGGGGCTTGTGGCTAAAAGAGATGGCAGATACGGGTGTCGATGCGTTACAAGTCGATTGGATGACAAGCTTGGCTTATGCTTATGAAAGTGTGGGTGACAAGGTGGCCTTGCAGGGGAATTTAGATCCGCAGGCCTTGTATGCGCCCTTGCCTGTATTACAGCAAGAAATTAAAAACATCTTGTCTGTGTATCAGGGCCGTCCAGGGCATATTTTTAATTTAGGCCATGGCATTCATCCTGATATGTCAACGGATGCTGTGAAATTTTTAGTGGATACCGTGCACGCGGGGTAAGGCCTGTCCCGAAAGTGCCCTTTTGCTGCTTAACTGCGTTAAAAATGTCTCAAAAATCCTCATGTACCACGTGTACACTGCGGTTTTTTCGCCATTTTTGCCTTGTTAATCAGCAAAATGGCAGCTTTAGGGGCAGGCCTTAGATAAGGATTAAACCATGCAAAAAGTTGCTATTTTTCCGGGAACCTTCGATCCCATTACCAATGGTCATATCGATTTGATTGGTCGTGCCGCCAAACTCTTTGACAAAATCATTGTGGCGATTGCCGCCAATACGCGCAAAGCCCCCGCTTTTGCCATGGCAGAACGCGTTGAAATGGCCAAAACGGTATTAAGTGGTATTCACAACATAGAAGTCGAAGGTTTTGAGAATTTATTAGCGGATTTTGCACGCCAAAGAAAAGCCCAATTTATTATTCGGGGCTTACGAGCTGTTTCAGATTTTGAATATGAATTTCAATTGGCCAATATGAACCGGCAATTGGCCCCGGAAATTGAAACTTTATTTTTAACGCCTGCAGAACAATTTTCTTTTATTTCATCTTCGTTGGTACGAGAAATTGCATCTTTAGGGGGCGATGTGTCTGCCTTCGTGCAACCCAATGTTTTGGCCTTGTTACATAAAAGATTAAGAGATACGCCCTAGGGTTTGTATCTTGAAACACGAAGGGTATAAGAATGTCGCTTAAAATTACGGACGAATGCATCAACTGTGATGTGTGTGAACCCGTTTGCCCCAATCAAGCGATTTATCAGGGCGAAGTGTTTTATGAAATCGATCCTAACAAATGCACCGAATGTGTGGGGCATTTTGATACCCCGCAATGTCAAACCGTGTGCCCCGTCGATTGCATTCCACATGATCCGGATCATGTGGAATCGCAAGAAGCCCTATTAGCCAAATATCAGGGCTTACAAGATAAATTACCCGAAAAATGATGGGGTTGGTGTGGGCTGTGCCGCGGCATAGATGACCCATCCGTAACCGGATTTGTTGGCAAGTAAACCGGTTGCGGCGCATGCGTAAAAACATAAGGGCAGCGCCAAACACGTGTGACGGCTGTCGGTGCCACCTCATATATTCCTTGATAGCCAAGAAAACGATCCGTTAACGGTTGTATGATGGGCTCCCAAGTTTGCGTATCGGCAAAATAAAGAAGGTAGACATCATCAACGTTCACCCCGCGGGCTTTCTCTTCAGTATGCAAGACCTGATATCCGGCATGCTGAAACGGTAAAGAATTGTTTTGTAAGAATCGCACAGGGCCTTTCGGTTTCAGCCTTGCCCAAATTTCGGCGTCGACAGATGCATAAACAGGGCGTGTCACAGTGGGGACAGGCTTGTGTGGTTGTGGACTGGGTGCTTTGGTTTTTTCAGCAGCACTGGGTGCTTCAACTGTTTCGGATGGGCTGCTTATCACAGCCGGTCCTGGGTGTTGTGTTTCTGCCTTTGCGGCGAGTGCCAATGCTTCTGCACTCAATGGGGCGTCACCAAAAATAATATCATCAACCGTTAAATCCAGATTGGGCATATCAGGCAAAATCACGGCTTCTTGTGGCACGGTTTTATTTGCTATCCATTGTATTTTCGCATGAATTTCTGCTGCAACGTCTGCAGGAACAGGAATTTGTATTGAATTTTCTTTCTGTGGCGTTTGCATTGCTTCAGGTAAAATTCGGCCATCCAAAGTGGGAAAGTCTTCGGTTTTAAACTGAAAATCACTCACCAAGGGTTTACGCCTCAACGCTTCTTGCATCAATTGTGCTTTGCGTGCGTCTGCCTCTTTTTTACGGCATGCGTCCATGGGCGTGCCAGCTGTGATGGCTGCATGGCTGGTGCCTTGTAGGCCACCATGGGCTCTAAGAAAAGCCAAGTTTCGTTTAGAGAGACGCACGGGTGCATTTTGTGCAAGCGCCGCCACAACAGGCAAAGCGGTGTTTATGGCAGCGTGTGCCACGTTTATCACGTTATTTGCTTTTTCTTTTACCGTATCCACCACCTGGCTCAGTTTTTTGAAGACAGAAGGTGAGGAACTTGCGCTGCTACTGGCAGAGCTGGCCTTGGGCTCGGTTTTTATTTTTTCTGCTTTTGCTTTTGCTTTTTCAGAAAAATATTTTTGTGGATCTAAGAACGGGAATTTGAATAATACAGCTGTCTCAGCATTTTCATTTTGAATTGGATGCGCTTTGATGTAAGTCGAAAGCATGGCATCTGATTCAAGTTTAAAATGCGTATAAGCCATATGAATCGCTGGCAAACTGGCATCCAGCCAAGCGCGATGGATATCATCATTCTTTTTAGCCGATGCAGATAAACCCACCACATTGTGTAAAATTTTTGTGATAGACGACTTGAGTTTGTTCACCTCATTTGATTCTGGAGCTTGTTGTATCGCCTGCGCTATTTCCGCCACCATCAGATAACTGATTTTCCATTTCAGGATTTTGAGGAGTTCTTTTTCTTTATTCGAACAATTTTTTAAAGTAGTGTCTTTGAAAGACCACTCAAAAATAGGTTGTAATAAAAAGATAATTTTGGGTATGACGTCTTTGAACGCTTTGGCGCGTATATCATTTTCAGTGGAAGCCATAAAGCTGGTGGCTTTTTCGATCAGAGGCGTTGCTTTTTTGCTAAGCATAAGCTGCTGCATTTCACCCACCCTTCCGTGTAAGGCAGCGGGCGTGTCTGCTGTAATAGCATTGGGCAGTAAAGATGTCGCACTCGGCGGCGTCACATACGCAGGCTCAGTACGTGTGGGCGCATTGAGATCGGCTTGGCTTAGATCAAACGTTAAATCTTCATCTGGTTTTGTGAAGACGTCCGAACCAAATTGACGCCTGAAGTGTTCGTGCAAAACCGTGACTTGTTTGGCATCCACGTTTGTGACGTTCATAAAGTGAGCAAGTGTCGTTGACATATAATAAGCGATGGCTTTTCGCCATACATCATAAGGCGCTTTGTGGGGGAGCAACTTTTCTATTGTACTAAGACAGGCCAGGACCTCGGGGACAAGACTCACCATATTTCCGTATGAATCCTTGAGTTGGGAAGGATCATCTACGACGATTGACGTGGCTTTAGCCAAACACAACATTAAAAAAAGGCCAGCATTCATCAAGCTATTATATTTGAGCCAGAGTTGTTTGGTGGGAACATTGTGTTCAATAAGAACGTGTACAACACTGTACATTAATAAGAAGAAAGACTCATGTGCCTTTGCCGGGTCGGTCGGGGTTTTGAGGCTTTTGTGAAAAATTTCGTACCAACCTTTTACGCGTTGATTCAACTTAACGAAATCCTCTGTGCTGAAATCGCCTGCTGCGTCAGACAGGCAAACCTTGATCACATGGGCAAAAGCGTTGATTTGTTTTATTGTTAAGGTTTTCTTAAAAGCATTATGAATGAACTCGTTTCTTTTTTCGTATTGATTGTGAAAAATAGAAGCAGCTTGTATTTTTAAAGTCTGCAACTTCTTTTTTTGGGTTGGATCAGCTTCGTTGATGATCGCTTGTTCAAATTCTGCTAAAGCCTTGCCTAATTGTGTCTCCCAGTCGTCTGGTGGCAAATAACGTAACATATCTGATCCAAATAAATAGGCATACAGCAGTGAATAGGTTTGATTTTTAGGGAACTGCCGCATGATCGCAGTGATGGCATCGCTTACGTCAAAATATTGGGGTGCGTCGGGATGATGCATAAAGGTAAACTTTATCGGTGCATAAGCATGATGGACTGGCATGGCTGCTTGATACATTGGGTGCGCTGTGGCCTCTTGGATCAGGGGCGATAGCCGGATAAGGCTTAGTTGCGATGGTGTAAAATTCTGTGTAAGGGTGTTGAGTAATATGGAGTAAGGCTTACTGGCCAGTGTGCACCATTCTTGATTACCGTCAGCATAATCGGCACAGAAAGACAAAGTGAGGGGTAGTTGTTTTAGGTATAAATTAAAACCGCTGTTGAATATCTGCTCTTTTTGTGGGGTTTGGTAAGGCAAGATTGATTTGGTAATGAGAAGGGTATATTCCGTTAATAAAAAAAGTAAAAATTGGCCCATCACAAAATGTGCGTGGTTGCGTTCTTCAGGCGAAAGGGCTTCATCTTCCCGAACCGATTGCATACATTGAACCAGCGAAAAATGTTGCGTATGAAGATGGCCGAGGAAAGGGTCATGTTGTTTCAGTGGTTGACAATAGAGTTGGGCTGCACACAGCCTTTCTTCAAATTCTTTTATGAATTCTGGAATGCCAGGCTGCGCTCCCAATTTTGTTGTAAAGCTCAAGACCGTCTCAGCAGATTCCGTACACATTTCGAGCAGCTGAAGCGGAGGTATTGTTTTTCTAGCGATTTGGTCTACTTTTTTTTGAGCACTTGCACAGACCACATATTCTATTAACGTGGGCTCTATACTCATGAATGGAAGAAAAGCAGTGTCGCGTAAGCGGGCAAGATGTTGGTAGATTTGGGTGAGTAGCGCATGATAAGGCTGGCCGTGCGCTTTGTCTGCTAAGGATTGAATGGCGACGAGTACAGCATCAGGATGGCCATTGATATCTATTTTGGCGCAGGTTTCTGGTGTCTCAGGCATTTCATGGGTGCGTGCAGGTAAAGCCAGTTCGGTTTCAAGCGTATTAAGTAGCACGCTCAGTGTCGATTCAGAGGATACGCCGCTGGCTATTTCACGCAGACAGAAATAGGCAAATACATCTTTTAGGTATCCCTTTAAAATGTTACTGATGATGCGGCTGCGAGGGGATTGTGCCTCCAGTGTTGCAACAGCTGAGGCAATGACATTGATATGGATCCGTGGATCCTGCGTGCCGAGATCATGCGTTTCTTGTTTGAGCCAATGGTTTCTGAATAGGGCATTCAGTTTAGATGCATTATAGGGCGCTTCATCGCTTTTAAGCATACCGCGGACCATGCTCAAGAGACTGGCATATACTGATTTTTCTGTGGGGCGGGTGGGGTCTGTATTAGGCGCATTGAATATGGTTTTTATCTGCTGCCAGCATTCTTGTGCAGCCTTTTTTCCTTTTTCTACATCAGTACAGGCTTTCAATGCTTTTATTGCGTTGTTCAGCGTTTCGATTTGGGGTTGAGCTGCGGCATGTTCATGTTCCGTCGCTGCTTTTCGCAACACGTCTCGTATCAAATTGAGTGTATTCAGGTGTGTTTTTTCTGCCGTACGATTTTGAAAATAAAGCGGATAGTACTGCGCGAAATCCCACATCAACCACAGGATCCATTCCGTTTTGAGTGTGGTGTGCAATGCGGTGGTAGAGGGAATGTACGTGGGGAAAGGCATGGCTCGGCTCCGTTACTGCTTGCCGAGAGCGCCACGCTCTACAAAATCGGCAATTTTTTTTCTTTAAATAAATTTTCTAAAACAGATTTTGTCTCTCCCACCGCTAACGCAGCGTGCGGAATAAACAAAAACTGTTGTTTTGTAAAACAAATCACCCATCCAATTTGTGCTGTTTTGACGCATTTTACCCATTTCCAATCAATGGTATGGTTGGCACCTTTATTAAAACGAATTTTAATATGGGTGTCAGAGAAGGTGACCTCCATTTTGGATAAGGCGTCATTGGCTTTAGAAAAACGGGCTCGTAAAATAAAACGATTAATATTTTTATGCAATAGAGCCATGAGCGTAGCCACACCTAAAAACGAAACATGCTCAATGTGTAATTGCGATTTCTGTAACAACCAAAAACACAATAACAAAGTAAGGAATGCCATGATTTGCATGATTTTCACGGTCATTTTTAAAAAAGGGCGTTGATACATAAAAATGAGGGCCGCCTCGGGCAGATCTTTTTTATTGGGTTGAAATTCAATTGTCATATTGGTCATGTTAAAAAATATCCCACTAAATCATCTAAAAATTGTTGACCCAAATGGCTGGCACGTAATTGGTTCGGGTCTTCTGTTAATAAACCTTTCGCTTTTGCCTTCGATAACATGGGCGCCAATTGGGTTCTTGATAAGCCTGTACGTTCTTCAAATAATTGAAGCGGAACGCCTTGATTCAATCGCAAGGCATTCATCATAAATTCTAAAATCCGATCGGATGGGGTGAGCGTCCGGCGTGTATCAATTTTATCACTGTTTTTAAGGTATGCTTTAGGGTGTCGATGTTTTGCCAAACGTATAATGGATCCTTCATTAGGCAGGGTGATTTTACTGTGCGCCCCTGCTCCGATCCCTAAATAATCGCCAAATTCCCAATAATTGACATTATGTGCGCATGGATGTTGTCCCTGACGACTGTAAGCAGAGACTTCATATTGTTGATAACCGTGCTCTGCTAAAAACGCTTTTCCTTTCGTAAAAATTTCATTTTGAATCGCTTCATTGGGCAGTTTCGGTGGCTTAATAAAAAATAAAGTATTGGGCTCTAAGGTCAGGTGATACCACGATAAATGATTAGGCGCGAAGCGAATGGCGGTATCTAGATCGGTTAATGCTTCGTCAATGGTTTGTTGTGGCAAAGCAAACATTAAATCTAAATTAAAATTATCAAAACCCGCTGCCTTGGCAGCCAGGATAGCCTGCTGCGCTTCTTTATCATCATGAATCCGTCCTAATACTTTTAAATGTTTTGGATTAAAACTTTGTACACCAATTGACAAACGGTTGATGCCGGCAGCTTTAAACGCAGAAAATTTATTTTGTTCTACGGTTCCGGGATTGGCTTCTAGGGTGATTTCGGCATTGGGCAGAACAGGGATACGCGCTCGTACGCCTTGTAAAATTTTTTCAATGCTTTCGGGTGAAAAAACACTGGGCGTGCCACCACCAAAAAAAATCGTGCTGACACGTTTACCCCACACAAGCGGCAAATCTTGCTCCAGATCCTGTAGCAAGGCTTCAACGTAAGCCGCTTCGGGGATAGGCTCATCTTTTATGGCATGTGAATTAAAATCGCAATAAGGGCATTTGCGCACGCACCAAGGGATATGGATGTATAAGGAAAGCGGTAATAAAGTATTCATAAAGGTAATGGTTCACTCTGTAGCCGGGAACGTCCCTTTTTGGCTAGGGGTTGTTTGCTCTTAACCGTGCCTCCAACGCCTGCATCCACTTTGCCAGCGCCTTACCCCGATGACTCATTTTATTTTTCTGATCTTTAGAAATCTCAGCCACGGTTTTTTGTAATTCGGGCAAATAAAAATAAGGATCATACCCAAAACCTTGCGTGCCACGTGGCGTGGCAATCACCTGCCCTTCCCATGTCGCTTCGGCAATGATGGGCAAAGGATCCTCTGCAGAAAAAACAGACGCAATCACACACACATAACGTGCCTGACATTGTTCCGGTGGCAAATTGCTTATCAACTGAGACAATTTTGCATTGTTTTCTGGTGTGCTGCTTTTAACGCCCGCAAAGCGTGCCGAATAAATACCCGGCGCACCACCCAATGCATCCACCACCAAACCTGAATCATCCGCAATGGCCGGTAAGCCCGTGCACAAGGCCCCATGACGTGCTTTGATAATGGCATTTTCGATAAAACTTAATCCATTTTCGGCAATTTCATTGACCCCTAATTCACTTTGTGAAATGAGCTCAAATCCTAAATGTGATAACAGCTCTGATAGCTCTGCAATTTTCCCTGGATTATTCGAGGCATGCACAAACTTCTTCATTTCTTTAAAAACTCCGCGATGGCTTTGGCCACTTCTGTGGGCGCATCTAAATGGACGTGATGACATCCTGGTACAGATGCAATCTGTAGTGCGTTCAGTAAACTTTTTTGAAACGCTTGCTTCTCAGGCGAAAAGGGAAAGCCATGAGACGGTTGAATGAGTAACGTCGGGCAAGCAATGGCACTTAAAAACGAAGCGGCTTGTTCATCCGTCAACATAAAGGGAGAAGCCAGCGTTAAACGGGGATCGGTACGCCATGTGACCCCACCGGATACGGGCTTTGTGCCTCGCTCAGCTAAGGCCAATGCAGATTCAAACTCAATTTGACTGTGCGAGACCCTTGCTTTGGCCGCTTCTTCAATGTTTGGGTAGACGGGTAAGGATTTTTTGTCGATGTTTTGTAAACCAGTAATGGCTTTCTGTAATTGTTCGGCGGCTTCATCCGGATCTTTGGTTAGGGGCCCTAAGATATCAATTAAAATGAGTTTATCGATTAATTGAGGGAAACTGCCTACATATAACGTCCCCAATGCCCCACCCAATGAATGTCCTAGAAAAATGACTTTTTCCCAGCCTAATATGCGAATACTCTCGGCAATGTCATACACAAAATCGACCAATTGGAATAAACCAGGGGGACGATGATCAGAATGACCATGCCCAGCCAGATCTAACATGATCCAATGGTATTCTGGTAACAATGCCGCCAGTTTTGTAAAACTGGCGGCATTATCCAGCCACCCATGGACCGCAAAAATTTTGGGGCCATGCGGGTTGCCATACTCCAAGGCTTTGAGCCGAGCATGGGTGGCGTTGATTTCAACTTCTTTAAAAATCATGACAATCCACCCAGCAAAGCAAGATGGCGACCTGAAACAATAATGGGTTCTGCGATAAGAATCGTCAGCAATTGCAAGACCAGCATCACGGGCACAGGTGAAATATCAATGCCTGCGATAACAGGAATGATTTTGCGTATGGGGGCAATCAAAGGTTCATTTAATTGATTTAAGATACGTGCCAAAGGGTTGGCTTGACCCTGATTCACAAAGCTGATGAGAATTTGCAATAAAATGGCGAAGAAAAAGAGACTTAAAATTTGGCTTAAGAGATCGCCGCCTGTCCAGATCAGAATGCCAATGGCATGCGGCATAGTGTGTACTGCAATCACGTGCACCAAAAATAATTTCAACATGTTTAAGCACACCACCAATACCACGGCGGCCATATCAAGCCCAGCAAACCCTGGGATCACACGCCGCAGCGGCACCAAGATAGGATTGGTGGTGCGGGTGATAAATTGCGCAAAAGGATTATAGAAGTCTGCATGCACCCATTGCAGGAAGAATCGTAATAAAATCAACATCAAATACAAATTAAAGACGGTGGTGATCAAAAAGAGTCCGGCGTGTTGTAAAGATGATTCCATTTATATTTCGCTCCCTTACTTGTTGTGTTCACTGCTGATTACGCGTGCCCTATTGTAAGCCGCTACAATCGCTTTTTGGAAAGTATATTGCACGCTGCCTGCTTCTAACACAGAAAGGGCGGCTTCTGTGGTGCCCCGTTTGGCGGTGACGGCCTGTCTTAATTGCAGGAAGGATTGTTCGCTTTTTTCGCTTAATTGCAGCGCCCCTTCTACCGTTTTAAGGGTAAGATGCTTGGCTGTTTTGGGATCGAACCCCATATCCATGGCGACTTGATGCATGGCGTCAAATAAATAAAAAAAGTAAGCCGGGCCGGATCCAGACAAGGCAGTGATTTGATCGATGGCGTCATCTGTTTGTACCCAGGTGGTATCCCCTAACTGAGAAAATAACTGGGTGACCCATTCTTTGTGATCGGCTTGCACCGCTTGGTTGGCCAACAATCCCGTAAACCCGAATCCCACTTGTACGGGGGTATTGGGCATGGCACGCACAACGGGGCAGTCTGAACCCAAGTGTTCAGCGTAGTAATCCAGCATCAAACCGGTGGCCACACTGACAATCAGTTTTGGATGGGCTTGCAGCGTTGCGGCAATGTCTTGCATCACAATGGGCATGATAAAAGGCTTCACCGCTAAAAACAGCACATCACATTCAGCCGCCACTTGTTGGTTGCTCATAAACTGAACACCTGCAAAACAAGTTGAAAGTCTTGAACGCGACGCTTCTGTGTTCACTGATACTATTAAGTCTTTGGCAGGGTAGCCGTTGCCTAAGCAAGCCGAAATTAAAGCGCTGCCCATATTGCCAGCACCGATAAATCCCAATTTCATAAAGTATTCCTCTTTACATAACATAGGAGGGGTAGGCGCGTCTTAGCGCGTGACCCATCATTCGTGGCGTGGACCAAATAAAGCTGTGCCCACGCGTACCATTGTGGCCCCTTCGAGGATAGCCGCTTTTAAATCAGATGACATGCCCATAGAAAGGGTATCCAGCGCATGGCCTTTTTGGTTTAGCTTTTCCAACGCTTCATTCAGTTGATGAAAGGGCGCGCGTTCTGCTGCAAGTGTTGTACTGGGATTCGGCAAGGTCATCAAGCCGCGAATCGTCAGATGGGGCAGCGAGGCACACGCTTCTAATAAGGCTTCGATTTCTGACAGCGCAATGCCTGCTTTTTCTGGCCAATTGCCCACATTCACTTGAATACAGCACTGTAAAGAATTTCTGTTATTTTCGGCGCGTGCGGCATTCAAGCTTCGGGCGTGTTTTAAGCTGCAAAGGGTGTGTACCCAATCAAAGTGTTTGGCAATGAGCGATGTCTTGTTTGTCTGAACGCGGCCGATATAGTGCCAAGAGAGGGGCATTGCCGACAGGGCTTGTATTTTACCTTGGGCTTCTTGCAAGTAGTTTTCGCCAAAATCGTGGATACCCAAGGCATGTAAGGCTTTGATGGCTTCAATAGATTGTCCTTTGCTGACAGCCAGCAGCAAAGGCGGGCTTGCACGGTGCGCCATCTCGCTTGTCTCCGCGATGACTTTTTGAACGTGGAAAAAATTTTGGGCCAGTGTTTTGGCAAGGGTGTCACACAAAGGAACCTCTCATGGATATCACAGAATTACTCGCATTCAGCGTCAAAAATAACGCATCCGATTTACACTTGTCAGCCGGTTTGCCACCCATGATTCGCGTAGACAGTGATATGCGACGCTTAAATTTACCCGCTATGGATCATAAAGAAGTCCACGCTTTAATTTACGACATTATGAACGATAAACAGCGTAAGGAATACGAAGCGTTCTTAGAGACAGATTTCTCATTTGAAATTCCCGGTGTGGCACGTTTTCGTGTGAATGCGTTTACACAAAATCGCGGAGCAGGGGCAGTCTTTCGAACCATTCCCTCGAAAGTGTTAACTTTAGACGAACTGAAGGCGCCTAAAATATTTTCAGAAATTGCAAAAAACCCCCGTGGTTTGGTATTGGTAACCGGGCCCACCGGCTCAGGTAAATCCACCACTTTGGCTGCGATGGTGGATTATATCAACGAGAACGCAATGGGACATATTTTAACGATTGAAGACCCCATTGAATTCGTGCACGAAAGTAAAAAATGTTTGATCAACCAACGTGAAGTCCATCGTGACACGCACGGCTTCAGCGAAGCGTTGCGTTCGGCTTTACGTGAAGACCCAGACGTGATTCTGGTGGGGGAAATGCGCGATTTAGAAACCATTCGTTTGGCTTTAACTGCAGCCGAAACGGGCCATTTGGTATTTGGTACGTTACATACCACTTCTGCTGCTAAAACCATCGATCGTGTGGTCGACGTGTTTCCGGGGGCAGAAAAAGACATGGTACGTTCCATGTTGTCCGAATCTTTGCGTGCGGTGATTTCACAAACCCTTTTGAAAAAAGTGAACGGGGGGCGTGTGGCGGCACACGAAATCATGTTGTGTACGCCGGCGATTCGTAATTTGATTCGAGAAGCGAAAATTGCCCAAATGTATTCTGCGATTCAAACCGGCAGTTCAGTGGGCATGCAAACCTTAGATCAATGTTTAGAAATGTTGGTGCGCACCAATCAAGTTGTAAAAAGCGAAGCACGAGAAAAAGCCACAAATAAAGAATTATTTAATTAATGGTGATCAAGTGAACTTTGAAACACTGCTCAGAATGATGGTTGAAAAACGCGCTTCAGATTTATATATCACAGCGGGTTTGGCGCCTTCATTGCGGATTCAAGGGCGATCGGTGGCTGTAGATAATCAATCCCTCACGCCACAAAAAACGCGTGAGCTGGTACTGTCTGTGTTGAATGAAGAACAGCGTGCCGAATATACCAAAAATAAAGAATGTAATTTTGCCATTACGGCCCCCAATTTGGGGCGATTTCGAGTGTCTGCTTTTCAGCAACGTAATTATTCTGGCATGGTGGTGCGGCGTATCGAATCTTATATTCCCACACCTGAAGAATTGGGTTTGCCAGAGATTGTAAAAGAATTGGCTTTGGCTGCACGGGGTTTGGTGATTTTGGTGGGGGCAACAGGTACGGGTAAAAGCAGTTCTATGGCGGCGATGTTAGGGTACCGTAATCGTTATGGCGCAGGGCACATTATTACGATTGAAGATCCGATTGAATTTGTGCATCCGCATGATGGGTGCATTGTGACCCAACGTGAAGTGGGGCTGGATACGGAATCATTTGAAGTGGCGCTGAAAAACTCTTTTAGACAAGCGCCCGATGTGGTTGAAATTGGCGAAATTCGTACGGCCGAAACCATGGATTATGCTTTGGAATTTGCCGAGACGGGGCATTTGTGTATTGCCACTTTGCATGCGAATAATGCCCACCAAGCGCTCGATCGCATTCAGCATTTTTTTCCACAAGACAGACAAGCGCAAGTGTGGACAAGCTTGTCATTAAATTTAAAAGCGATCATGGCACAACAATTGGTGCCGCTTGTCGATGGCAAGAATTTGGTTTTAGCCACAGAAGTTTTGGTGAACACACCGATTGTGGCGGATAAAATTCGTGAAGGGAATGTTACGGAATTAAAAGAGTATATGTCGCGCACCAATCATGTTGGCATGCGAACCTTCGATCAATCTTTATATGAATTATATTCACAAGGAAAAATCACAGAAGAAACCGCGCTTAAATATGCCGATTCATCCAACAACGTGCGTTTGCTTATCAAGTTGGCAGAAGAAAAAATAAAAGAAGCAGGCAAAAGTACCCAAACACTGACACTCGCACGTCGCGGTAAACTGGATGATGATGAGTGAGTCGTCATTAGCCTTGCGCTAAAAGGCATTGCGTCTGTGAGTACACTCTCCTGTATTCTTTTTAATTGATGATGCTAAAAGAAATGGGTTTATTAATGCCACACCATTTTAGGGTCACTGTTCTCTGCACTATGGTATGCCCATAGTATGTTCGCCAGCTGTAAAGCCCACAATCATTAACGATATAAAAAACATGATATGTCGATTTCATCAACATGCCAGAGAAACATGTCGAAATATGTTGGTTAACAACGGCTGAAATCGCGTTTATCTCTACTTCACTGTGCCGCTGTCTTGGCCAAACAAAATTTTCTTCGCACTTTCTGTCATTTCAGCGGGAGGGTTGATCTTGTTTCCAAGTTCATAAGCACGTTGCACTGCAGGCCTTGCTTGAATCGTTGCAAACCAACGTTGCAAATTTGGGTAATCATTCAAATTTTGTCCCTGCCTTTCATGCGGCACAACCCATGGATAACAGGCCATATCTGCAATGGAATAGGTTCCTGCAATAAATTCTAAATTTGCCAAATGTTTATTAAGTACGGCGTAGAGACGTGAGGTTTCTTTCACATAACGATCGATTGCGTAAGGGATTTTCTCTGGTGCATAAATGGCAAAATGGTGATTTTGACCGGCCATTGGCCCTAGGCCAGCCATTTGCCAAAAAAGCCATTGCAGGGTTTCATAACGCTTGGTTAAGTCTTGCGATAAAAATTGATTTGATTTTTCAGCCAAGTATAAAAGTATTGCCCCTGATTCGAATATTGAAATGGGATTTTTGCTACCATTAGGCGCATCATCAACAATGGCAGGCATCCTATTGTTGGGTGCTATCTTCAAAAATTCTGGGGTAAATTGTTCACCTGCTCCGATATTGATCGGATAAATTTTATAGGGGATCTTACTTTCTTCAAGAAAAATGGTGATTTTGTGGCCATTCGGTGTCGGCCAATAATAAAGGTGAATCACGCTGCCCCCATGCTCTAAAATTAAGATGCCTTTGTATTATATCACTTGATTAAAATGCACGAGCAATTGAATGAAAGATGAGACAAAAATAATGAGCTTAACCAACCTATATTCACAGCTAGCGAAATGGCCTTTGGGCTAACAATAGAAGGGGGCATTTCAAAAAACTTGAGATGGATCCCTAAGGGCATGACTGTGCGCTATCTCAAAAAAGGCGAAACAGATTTAACGGCGACCTATGATTTCTCTGAAGGGGCCAAATTGACTCCCGGCGATCATATTGTTCCGGTAAAAGTGCGAGATAAAAATAATCAGATTGTGATGGAAGCGGATATCACAGTATATGTGAGCGAAAAATAAAAGGACTAAGGTACATTTTTTTTCTTTGAGCTACTTTTGTGGTCGGGCAATTTTATTGCTGTTTCTAGTTTCTGCTTAGAAAAGGTGCGGCTCACAAAAAATGCGCCTTTATACTTTTTAACTGGATCATCAAATTTTTTTATGATGTCAGTGGTGCCAAGACGAGACGTAACGCATTGAATTTTCGAGAATCGCAGCGGATCATACATGAAGTATGTGAGCAGCGAATCGCAGAAAATCAAGGTGTTACGGCCGAGATAGTCGTAATGAGGACACGCTCTAGTTTTAAAGTCACCGCTTAGACAATGGCGTCAACTTAAGGCCGGCGTCGTCATTGCGAACAGAAACGGCCATCTGAGTGTGAGGGAAGCCTTAGGATGTTAGGCCGTTTTTGTGAAGCAATCCATCTGAAAGATCATGAACCGAAGCAAGATGGATTTTTATGATGGATCGCCAGACTATCAAACCTCACCATCAACTATTCCCTCACAATGACGGAAGCTGTTGTCCTAGCATCTTAATCACACTCATCCTTGCCGCCACACCCATCGTCACTTGTTTTAAAATCATGTTACTGGGATGGTTTTTAAGATCATCATTGAATTCCACACCCCAATTCACGGGGCCTGGATGCAGGACAATAACGTCTTTATTGGCGTGACGTAAATCGGCTGCTTTTAATCCAAATTGCGCGTGATACGCGGCTTTATCCGTAATCAAGGCTTCTTTCATGCGTTCATGTTGTAATCGCAAACCCATCACCACATCTGCACCATGAATGCCTTCTTCAAGCTTTTCAAAAACCTGTACGCCTAAGGCTTCACAATCATTCGGCAATAACATTTTTGGGGCCACCACACGAATGGCTTGGACGCCTAAAATTTTTAAGGCCGCAATGTCAGAACGGGCCACGCGTGAATGTAATATATCGCCCATAATTGTGACGGTGAGTTCCGAGAAAGGTTTTTTGGCATAACGTTTAATTGTCAGCATATCCAATAAGGCTTGCGTGGGATGTTGGTTGACGCCATCTCCAGCATTGATGATCTGTGTTTCTTTTTGGACGCATTGCGCCATCCTTTCGGCGATGCCATTTTCAGAATGGCGGATCACAAAGACATTCATGCCCATGCTTTCTAAATTTTGAATCGTATCCTGTACTGTTTCGCCTTTTGTCGTAGAAGACGTGCTCACATTTAAATGAAAACAAGGGATGTGAAGGTGATGGGCCGCCATTTCAAATGACAATCGTGTACGCGTGCTGGGCTCAAAAAAAACCAGACCCATGCGTGTGTCTGTTTCTAAAGGATGAGATTGAATGTGAAGGGTGTCGTCTTTTATTTTGATAAACTGTTCGGCCTGTGTCATCAATGCTTCAAGATGGGGTTGTGACATCCCTTCGATGCTTACAAAGTGCTGGAAAGGGCGTTTGTTAGGGGACATGACAGGATCCGATTTAAATAATGAGGTGCGGCGATTGTAACGACAGGTTGCTACTCACTCAACCCATTCTCAAACCAACTTTCTAATATCACCGCCGCTGCCGCCGCATCCATTCTGCCTTTTTGGATTTTCTTCAATCCACCCTGATCAAATAAACGTGAACGTGCTTCGCGGGTAGAAAGCCGCTCATCTGCAAAATAAACGGGTAAGCCAAAATGGGTTTTTAAGGATTCGGCAAAACGATACACATCTTTTGTGATCTTTTGTTCCGAGCCATCCATGTTTAAAGGTAAGCCCACCACAAACGCATCCGCACGCCATTTGGTGATGAGGTCTTGAATGGGTTTGTTTTCCACTTGGCCTTTTTTAGCAGGCAACACACAAAGTGGGCTGGCCGATTGGGTAATGGTTTGCCCAATGGCCACGCCAATGTGATTTAGACCAAAATCAAAACAGAGTAGGGTTTTATGCATGGCCCATTGTATTCGAAATGCTGCTCAAATCCACGCCCAATAATAAGCGTGCTGATCCGGCCCAGCGGTTTTCGAAAGGGGTATCAAATAGAATCATGCTGCTGGCAGGCGTTACCAACCACGCATTTTCGGCAATTTCTGCTTCTAATTGATTGGGGCCCCATCCGGCATAACCCAAGGCCACCATGGCATTATCTGGGCCACGATTTTCTGCCATCGCTTCTAACACGTCACGTGATGTGGTGATGGTAATATCGTCTGCGACTGAGACAGAGGCTTGCCACGTCCCAAAAGGACGATGCAACACAAATCCCCGTTCAGGTTGTATCGGGCCCCCTGCAAAAACAGGGTTTTCACCTTCTATGGTGAGGGAGGCATCAATTTCCATATGTTCTAAAACATCACGCAAATGAATGCGTAAGGGATGGTTCACCACAATCCCCATGGCCCCGTCTGGCGTGTGTTCCAAAATATACGTGACAGAATGGAAGAAATGCGGATCCAACAAGGATGGCATTGCGACCAAAAAATGGTTTTTATAAGACTCGAACGATGTAGTTACAGCGGCCATAACGCTCTCCTTCCGTACGTATCTCTATCATGGCAGAATCTTTTCCGTGCCGTCATGTTTGTTTGCTAGATAACAAGAATTCAATGAATTTCCTGGCTAAAGACACATTGGTTTGCTTCTCAATTTCGATCACACCGGTAGGGCTTGTGATGTTAATTTCAGTTAAATAATCGCCAATGACGTCAATTCCCACAAAAGATAACCCATGAGACTTCAACCAAGGTGAAAGGTTTTCGCAAATCGCTTTATCTCGTGCAGACAAGGGGCGCACTTCAGGCGTGGCTCCGGCAGCCAAATTACCCCGTAAATCATGCGCATTGGGAATCCGTGCCAATAGAAAGTCCGGCGTTTCTCCGTTAATCAGGATAATGCGTTTATCGCCCATTTTTATTTCGGGGATATAACGTTGAATCATCACGCTTTGTTGGCCGTGTTCGGTCAGCGTTTCGATGATCACATTTTGATTATCATCATCATGGCGTAAATGAAAAACCCGTGTGCCGCCCATCGCATCTAAAGGTTTAATCACGCAGTTTTGATGGGTTTGCAGAAATGATTTGAGATCGGATTTATGGGCGCTGACCAATGCCGAGGGGCACAGGTTGGGGAAATACAGGGCCAATAATTTTTCATTGAAATGCAATAAAGACTCCGGTCGATTCACCACGCGCAGGCCTTGCTTTTGTGCCAACACCAAACATTGTAAGGCTGTCACATACGCAGCATTCACAGGGGGATCGCTTCGCATCAATACGGTATCAAAGGTGCTGAGTGGTTTGATTTGGCGATCGCTGACTTCGGGTAGACTATTTAATACGCCAGGATGGGTCACAGCCTGGCAATGTAACAGCAGCGCATCATTTTGAATCATAAAGTCTGTGTTTTGGGCAATCCACACTTCAATGCCTGCATCGATGGCTGCGCGAATCATGGCCAGCGTGGTGTCTTTTTCAGGATGCGTGGCGGTCAGGGGATCCATGATAAAAGCAAAACGTGTATTCATAAAATGGGTATAGGTTTGAACTAAAGACCAGAAGTTTACTGCAAATCCAGTTTGATCAGGTATTTCAGATTCACCTACTATAGTTAAGTTATTTAAAGCAGTTAGCTAAAAACATTTTTCCTGGCTGCAAGGTGGGACGTTAGGATTCGTATCATTGAAATATGAAGGGTATATGCCAAAAAGAGCCTTGGTCGTCGACGATAGCCTCACTGCACGCAGTAGCCTGGTGTCAGAGCTAAAAAACTTAGGCTTTGAGGTATCAGTGGCGAGTGATGGTTTTTTGGCCATTTGCGAAGCCTTAACACACCCTGTGGATGTGATTTTTTCAGACTATCTGATGCCGCGATTAGACGGCTACAAAACCTGCTTTATACTGAAACAACATCCACAGTATAAAAATATTCCTTTTGTGATCTTATCTGCCTCCGAAAGTTTATCGCATCGCCAAAAGGCAGAACTCATGGGGGTGAATTGGGTGTTACCCAAAACCCGGGCCATGGGCGCCATGGCGGAAGTGATACAGGCTGTGTTACCCGATATGGCAGTTTGAATTAAACACAATAGAGATGAACCGTGAATAGCCAGGCGTTATTTCAATTGCTATGCGATGAACGGGTGCAATTTCAAGCACATCGTAAGCCGTTGCCCAAACAGGCATTGAACACAGTGCAATGGTTAGGGGTGGGCTTTTTATTATCTGGCAACCATTTTGCAGCGCCTTTGTCTGAAGTCAGTGAAATCGTGAATACCCCGCGGCTGACGCGTGTGCCTGGCGTGCCGGCTTGGTTGCGTGGTGTGATGAATTTACGGGGCCGTTTGGTGCCGGTTTATGATTTACAAGCCTTTTTAGAAAGTGATCGGGCCGTTTCAGGTTTTGGCAATAAATTTCAGGTGTTGGTGGTGTCGCATGGCACGTTTGTGAGTGGCGTGCTGGTGAACCGTTTAATCGGATTATTACGTTTTAGTGAACAAGATGGGCGTGAACGTCCTCAAGATGAAGACGCGTTGCTGTGTCCTTACATCGAAGGGTATTACGAACGCAAAGCCGCGTTATGGCGCATTTTCAGTATCAAGCAGTTCGTAGAAGAAAGAGCACGGATGCAAATTGGAGCTTACTTGAATGGATGAGCAAAGCCGGATCTTAACGCTAAAAGATCCTGAAAAAACAAGCTTGTCTCGAAGCAGCTATAAAAAAGATATGCTGTATATCGGGGTCTTGTTGGCTTTGGCCATTTTATTATTGGTGGGCAATTTTTGGTGGGTCAGCCAACAAGACAAAAATGATAAAGCCTATATTGCCTTAGCCGGTGAGTTGCGCATTGCCTCGCAAATGTTGGCAAAAGACGCAGCGCATGCTGTAGAAGGCAACGCTGATTCATTCGAAGCCTTACGCGAGTCGCGTGATAAATTTTCGCAAACCTTAGAAACCTTAAAAGAAGGGGACAGTGGCATTACCTTGCCTGCGACACCCGTGTCAATTCGTGATAGAGAGTTGGTTGGATTAGAGGAAGTTTGGTATGGCGTTAAAAATGATACGGATACCATTATCAAACGCAAAGATTCTTTATTAAGCCTGTACCAAGAAACCCGTATATTACAAAGTAGCGTGCCAAAATTAGAAGCAGAATCAGAAGACCTCTTACAAAATTTGGTTTTGTTAAATTTAGATGCCAATCAAATTGCCATGATTTCACATCAGTCTGAAATTATAGAAAGATTGCTCAACAACATCGAAACCATGATCAGTGTCGTACAGTCAGAGGTGGATGCCCACACGATCGATAAAGAAACCCATTTCTTTTCTGCTGTGTTAAATGGATTAAAACATGGCGATTCAGATTTAAAACTCACCGCCCTGAGCGATCCCGCTTTGCTTACTAAAATCGATAAACTGCAAAAAGATTTTGATGTAATCAAAGGCAATATGAATATCATTTTAAAAACAGCCGCAGATTTTTCAGATGTTAAAACGGCTGCAGGCGAAATTTTTGTTTCAAGTAAAATATTACTCGAAAAAGCCACGGCTTTGACGAACGCCTATGTAAAATACTCAGAAACCAGAATCGTAGGGCCTGCGTCAGCATATGTCTTGGCGGGAATCTGCTTTATGTTATTGTGCGGATTGGCTTATCGTACCTATGCTGACACACGTGTGAGCTTGGCCTTATCTGCTGCGCAAAATCGTGGCAATCAATCGGCGATTGCGCGTTTGCTCAGTGAATTGGCTGATTTGGCAGATGGGGATTTAGCCGTGCACGCAACAGTCAGTGATGATATTACTGGCGCGATTGCAGAGTCTGTCAATTATGCCATTGATGCGTTACGAAAATTGGTTTTTACCATTAATGAAACGGCAGTCCAAGTTTCGCAAGCTGCGCAGGATGCGCAAGGCACGTCTGCGCAATTAGCCGATGCGTCCGAAAATCAGGCGCGTGAAATTATTGCAGCCACCGCGGCTATCAATGCCATGGCCACAGCAATTGAGCATGTTTCTACCAATGCTTCAGAATCCGCTGGTGTGGCAGAAAGATCTGTCGAAATTGCAAGTAACGGTGTGGCGGTGGTGCAAAACACCATTGGCAGCATGGATAGAATTCGTGAACAAATCCAAGAAACCTCTAAACGCATTAAACGATTGGGTGAAAGTTCGCAAGAGATTGGTGACACAGTATCGCTCATTGATGATATTGCTGACCAAACCAATATTTTGGCTTTAAACGCAGCCATTCAGGCAGCGATGGCCGGGGAGTTTGGGCGTGGCTTTGCCGTGGTGGCAGATGAAGTGCAACGATTGGCAGAGCGATCTAGCGAAGCCACGCGGCAGATTGATTCATTGGTTAAAACCATTCAGTTGGATACGAACGAAGCCATGTCATCCATGGAACAAAGCACTTCAGAAGTCGTGAAAGGGGCACGTAAAGCGCAAGATGCCGGTGTGGCCTTAGAAAAAATCGAAAATGTTTCTACCCATCTTTCAGATATTATTCAAAACATTTCAAATGCATCTCAGCAACAAGCCATGGCCTCAGGTAAAATTTCTAAAACCATGAGCATCATTCAAGAAATCACCACGCAAACCGCTTCCGGCACCTTGGCCACGGCGGGTTCAATTGGTAATTTGGCTGAGCTTGCCATCGAGCTCAGAAACTCCGTCGCTGGCTTTAACTTACCTGCAGATCATAATGAAAGCGCACTCTGATCGAAAATATCTCGCCCTAAAATGGTTAGCCGTTCCACTTGTCGAATCGCTTGAAAAAATCATGCAAGAGATTGAGGCAGATCAATCAGCCACTTTTATTTCTGTTTTAGAGAAAATGCGATTTTATTTTGATGACGTACTCGATTCGCAGATTGTAGAGGTTATGTCTTCATACGAAAAATACCAAGTCGAAAATAATAAAAACACAAAACAGACCTTGTTAGAAAAGCTCAAGATATTACTTCACTCTTTAAACGATCTGACAAAAATTCATCACGATGAGTCAGAAGACATTTCCTTGATGCAATACTTGTCAGCCGAATTGAGAATGCTTCGCGACATGATGCAAATCGAAACGGAGGATTATTTTGAACAGGCTGCGTTGGGCTTGGCCGGGCTGTCAAAAAGTTTATGGCCTCTTTCTTCGCGTGCTGGCGAGGCCATTCATTTAACCGCTGAATATTTGCAAATATTTAATAAAAATAAAATGAATAAATTGGCGGCAGATGCCAGGGCTGTGATTTCCAGAATCATTGTGGCAACTGAAATTTTTGTAGAAAATTTAACCCAGTTAGGGGTTTCGTTCGATGGTATCTACGATCGGGTTGAGTCTGATATTTTATGGCTTTCTTCAAATATTCAAGCGGTTTCGAAAAAAAAATCCGCCATGCACGATCCAGAAATTATCGAGATTTTCTATGAAGAATTGAAAGAAGAAGTAGATGGGATAGCGGCTGCCCTTGTCAAATTAAAAACAGATGTTGCTGTCAAGCCTTTATTGTTGTACATCAAAAACGCAGCGCACACGATAAAAGGCAGTGCGCTCATCATGGAAGCAAAAAACATCAGCGCCTACGCAGAAGAAATAGAATCACTTCTCAAAAAAAGTGCTGATCTTGCCACGCCACCAGTGGATGACATTGCCGCGGCAGTCCATGCTTTTTGCGAAGCGTTGTTGACCCATCTTAATACTCCGCATCATCCTGTGGATATGCTGAATGCTGGTACGAATCGTGCTGCACCATTTTTGCAAACCAATCTGCCCCTAAATCACGAAAAAGAATCCGTCGATCCAGAAATTTTGGCCATTTTTTTAGATGAAGCCCAAGATATTATGGTGCGTGTGGAATTAGATTTTAAAACTTGGCAAAATGACTTAGATAATCAAGAAGCTGTTGCGGATTTACATCGTGAACTGCATACCCTAAAAGGCGGAGCACGCATGGTTGGGCAAGCCGATCTGGCTGATCTCGCCCACGAATTAGAGCGTTTATATAATGTGATGGCGGAAGAGCGAACGGCCCTTTCAGCAGATGATTTTAAAATGATTTCAGATTGTCACGATCATATTGCCATCATGTTAGACGCGTTAAGAGAGGGCCAGTCTGTTGCTTCAACGAAGTCATTGATTCAAAACTTGCGAGCCCATTTTGGTTTATCTGCCGACGAGACGTCTGCACAACTGGCCATGAAGGCGCAAATAAAAAAACAGCAAGATATTACGATTGCTAAAATTTCTGACATACAAAAAGAAGCAAAACAAAAAACGGCACAAGAAATGGTGCGTGTCAGTGCAGCGGAATTGGAATCTTTGTATCACATATCGGGCGAGGTGAGTGCTTCTCGTGCGAATTTGGTGCAAAATGTCACGGCGTTAAATCGCCTGTTTTTAGATGTCACCTTGTTAACAAAAAGGCTCAATGAACAAATCAGACAGCTTGAAATTCAAACAGATCTGCAGCGAATTGCGAAAACTGTTACCCCTCATTCAGATGCGATGAAAGTGTTCGATCCGCTGGAATTCGATCGTTATAGTCGAATGCAGCAGTTGACGCGCGGTATCAGTGAAACAGTCAGCGATATTTTAGTGATACGCGATGAACAATTCAGCACCATTCAATCCATGGATAATGGCTTGCAAGAACAAGGTAAGCATCAAAATGAATTGCGAAGTGGGTTATTGCGCACACAATTGGTATATTTTTCAAGTGTCTTCCCCAGATTAAAGCGTATCGTTAAGCAAACGGCTGAAGCCTTGAATAAAAAATGTGAATTGGTAGGCAATAACCTGGATATTGAAATCGATCGAAATTTACTGAATCATTTGTTGGCGCCTTTAGAGCATATGTTACGCAATTCGGTAGATCATGGTATTGAAGATCCCACAGTAAGAGTCAATCAAGGTAAAAAAGAAATTGGGACGATTACCCTTTCATTAAGAAGAGACGGCGGCGAATTTTTTATCGAAATTTCTGATGATGGCTCTGGTATATCTGTTGAAAATGTACGTCAAAAAGCAATTGAAAAAGGCTTAATTAAAGCGGATGAAAGTTATAACAAAAGCCAAATACTCCGTTTAATTTTAAACGGTGGCTTTAGTACAAAAGAAACCATTACCCAAATATCAGGGCGTGGAGTGGGCCTGGATGTGGTCTACAACGAAGTCAAGCAATTGGGTGGCCATTTCATGGTTGATACGGAAGAAGGTAAGAAGACAGTTTTCACCCTTCACTTGCCTTTTACCCAATCTTTACATCGAGCCCTTATTTTTAAAGTGGAAGATGAAACTTTTTTATTGCAACTTTCTAGCATCTTTGCCATTGCACGATTGGATTATGAAGCAGCGAAAAAATTCATACACCATCCTGGCACGCTGTATGAGCAAGGCGACGAACGGTATGCTGTGATCTATTGCGGAAATTTATTATCATCCAACCCTGCTTTGCGTATCCCTAAAAAATGCACACGCTACCCCCTTTTATTATTGCGTACACGCGATATTCGATTAGGACTATTGGTGGATGAAATTGAAGGAAGTCGAGAAGTCTTATTAAAATCGCTTAACCCAGAATTGCGCCCGTTAAGATTATTAGCGGGAGCGACAGAACTGAATGAGGGAAAGCTTTCGTTTATTCTTGATCCTGAAGGTTTGGCCGAACGCGCCGAAAATTTATATAAAATTTTTTCTGACAGCGCAGACACCCCCTTGCAACGCCAGGGTGAGATGCCACAAAAAGTAAAACCTGGCACGCTTCGTATATTGGTGGTGGATGATTCCATGACAGTCCGCCGGGTGACCAGTCGATTTTTGTCAACGCGTGGTTTTAAAGTGGAAACGGCAAAAGATGGCATGGATGCGTTAGCAGCAATGGAAAAAGAGAAACCTGATGTGGTATTAATCGATGTCGAAATGCCGCGTATGGATGGATTCGAATGTGTTGCCAGCATGCGTGCACACCCTGATTTGGCCGCGATCCCCGTGATTATGATTACCTCTCGCACTGCACAAAAACATCGCGATCATGCGACAAGTTTAGGCGTGCGACATTATTTTGGTAAACCGTATCAAGAAGAAGCGCTGTTTAAAGCCATTATGAAGTTGATATAGTTTTTTTAGGGTACGCCCTCATTCAAATGACCATAGAGAAAAAATATAATGGAGACACTTTCTGTTTTTTTATGTCCCGCTTTGTCAGAGAGCAGTGTTTTATTTCCTGTTTTAGGGGTGGCCGAAATCGTCACGGCCCTTCCCTCCAGAAAATTGTATGGCGCACCCAAATGGGTTCATGGTTTTTGCGTGTGGCGAGAAACAGAAATTTTGGTATTGGATTATCAACATTTTCTCAATGAACAACCCGTGACACGAAAGAAAAGTCACATGGTGATTTTAAATACTTTATCAAATAACGAGCACTTACCCTTTATGGGCATGATCATAGACGGGGTGCCACAACGGGTCGAGCTAAGCGAACACGATCTGAACAACCCAACCGAAGCAGTCATTGATGGCAAAACCTGGCACCATTTTGATTTATTCGATCAAAAAGTATGGGTGGCGCCTCAATCTGAAATTGAGGCAGAGGTTGCCCAGCTGTTTAAGGCAAGTCCTACATAATATTCCGCATAAAGTCACATGTCGCTTGCATCACATGCACATTATGAATACACGCTAAGTGTGAAAATAAGGCGCTTTGTTGCTTAAATAAGAAATGTAAATAAGCCCGAGAATAATTCACACAGGTATAACAACTGCAACCCTCTAATAAGGGCCGATCATCTTTGGCATAAATACTTTTCTTAATTAAAATACGCCCGGCTTCTTCTTCGCTTTCGAATTTAGCCCAGCCATCTACTTCAATACATTTTCCATGATACAAGGCACCATGGCGCGCATTGCGGGTGGGGGCCACACAATCAAAAATATCAATGCCTTTTGCCACGACATCAATTAAATCTTGTGGTTTTAAACCCACGCCCATCGTGTAACGTATCTTGTGTTCCGGTAACATTGGGCGCACCCAATCAATCACTTCAGTGGTTTTTTGCATATCAAAACCAATGATCTCGCCGCCAATCGCAATGCCATCTAAATCCGCTTCTAAAATATGGCGCGTACTGATTTCGCGCAGATCTTGAAAGCTCCCCCCTTGAATAATGCCGAATAAAGCTTGTTTAAAGCCATATTCAGAATGGGGTGATTTTTCGTGCGCTTCTTTTGATTCTAATAACCAACGATGGGTTCTATCCATCGCTGCTAGGGCAGCTTCACGCCCCCCATTTTCTGGCGTGCATTCATCAAAGGCCATAATGATGTCTGCCCCAATGATTTTTTGCGCACCAATGGACGTTTCAGGCGTTAAGTGGATCACTTTCCCCGAAATAGGGTGTTTAAAATGCGCACCCTTCTCATCAATTTTACAAATTTTGCCATTTTTAGAGAGACTGAAAACCTGAAAGCCACCGCTGTCTGTCAGCATGGGTTTTTGCCAATTCATTAAACGGTGCATGCCACCTGCTGCTTTTAAGGTTTCCATGCCTGGATTCACCAGCATGTGATAGGTATTTCCCCCTAAAATAATTTGGCTGTGCGTATTTGTTAAATCTTCCGGGGTCATATGATTCACAAAGGCACGGGTCCCCACGGGCATAAAGGCTGGAGTGGTGACTTCACCATGGGGGGTGGTAAAACGGGCGATACGTGCTTGATTGACTTTGGATTTTTTAATGACTTCGGATTGAAAGGCGTTTTGCATGCTGCGGGTACTCGTTATTTTTTAGCGGCCGATTTTATCATAAGCTTTCATGAATCTGAGAGATAAATCGTCTCATTGCATAAATCCCACTTTGACTATTTCCCACAGTGGGATAAAATGAGAACTATAGCTTTGGAGAGTTGAAAATGCCTAATACAGTGATTAGACACGTCAAACCAGATGCAAAAGGCCGAGTGATGCTCGGCAATTTAGCAGAAGGAATCAGTAGTTTTGCAGTGAGCATGGATACAGAAGGGCGTTATATTCTTGAGCCCTTTGTTGAAATCTCTGCCAAAGACCGCTGGCTATTTAACAATGCCGAGGCCTTGGCACAAGTCAAAAAAGGCTTAAAGGATGCAGCAGCAGGAAAGGTGCGTGACTTGGGCAGTTTTGCAAAATATATCAAGGATGATGAGCAGTAATGGCATTTAAATTATTATTTACTGATCAAGCTTATGACGATCTGTTGAAAATACAAAAAAATAAATCATTACTAAAACGGCAAAAAGCAGTGCACAAAGCTTTAGCCTATCTAGAATCTGATCCACGACATCCAGCTCTTAACACACATAAGTTTACGGCTTTTACGGGGGTGCATGGTGAGGATGTTTTTGAAGCTTATGCAGAAAAGAATACTCCTGCGGCCTATCGTATTTTTTGGTATTACGGCCCCAAAAAATCTGAAATAACAATTATTGCGATTACATCACATCCTTGAAAGATCCCCAAACATCGCTTGCAAATACGTCATCACCGCCAACCCAGCTGTTTCCGTGCGTAAAACACGCGGTCCAAATTGATAAGCTTGAATGCCAATCTTTTCAGCCATCGTGAGTTCAGCTTGCGAAAATCCCCCTTCAGGGCCTATCAAGACACAAAAGTCATCACGGTTTTTGTAGGATGGGTAAGCGTCTTCGCGTAACCCATCAGCGTGAGCAGAAATCAAGGCACGCAATGTGCGCTTACTTTCCGGATGTAAAATAAAGGCATTGGGATGTGCGTGACAACATGTTTTAAAATCTTTTAAATCATGTAAACGCATGAGTTTGGCACGACCGGATTGTTCCGTTGCATGGTGAATGATGCCCTGCCAATGCGCAAACTTTTTGGCTTGTTTTTCTTGGGATAAATGAATTTGGCCATGTTGTGTTTCAACAGGCGTAAAATCTGTGACACCCAACTCCACCGCTTTTTGGATAATCAGATCCATTTTTTCGTTACGGACCAGAGCTTGGCAGAGGTGTAATGTGAGAGGAGATTCTGTTTTATTTTCGATTTGACGATGCAGGGCAATGTCTACTTTGTTCTTTTTGATTGACACAATCGTGCCTTCAAAATCATACCCCGTGTCGTTGAACAGCAAGACTGTTTCGTTTAATTGCATGCGTAGCACTTGGGCAACATGATGGGACGCGGCTTCATTTAACTGAAGCACGCTTCCCACTTCCATCGATACTGCTTGGAATAGTCGCGTCATAAATACCCTTCGTATTTCAAGATCCAAACCCTAACATCCCATCTTGCAGCGCAGGGAAAATGTTTTTCAATCGAAAAAATTCGCAATACAATGAGTATTGCTGCGTTTTTTCTCAATCAAAACATTTCCACGGCAGCAATCTGGGCGTTATCCCTTCGTATCTTGAAACACGAAGCGTATCAGTACCGATAATAATCCGGCTTAAATGGCCCATCAGTAGGAATACCCAAATATTCTGCCTGCGTTTTAGTCAATTGGGTCAGGTGCGCGCCAATGCGTTTTAAATGTAAGCGTGCGACTTTTTCATCTAATTGTTTGGGCAACACAAATACGCCGACTTTGTAATTTTTTGCATTTTGCCATAATTCAATTTGCGCCAAGACTTGGTTGGCAAAAGAATTCGACATCACAAAACTCGGGTGACCGGTGGCACAACCCAAATTGACCAAACGGCCTTCCGCCAAAATAATCAAACGGTTGCCATTGGGCAGAATCACATGATCCACTTGGGGTTTGATATTTTCCCATTGATATTGCTTTAAAGAAGCAATATCAATTTCGGAGTCAAAGTGCCCAATGTTGCAGACGATGGCTTGGTTCTTCATCGCTACCAAATGCGCATGCGTGATCACATGAATATTGCCGGTCGCCGTCACAAAAATATCCACTAAATGGGCCACTTCATCCATCGTGACCACACGATAGCCTTCCATTGCCGCTTGTAAGGCACAAATCGGATCGATTTCTGTGATCCAAACGGTGGCGCCCAAACCGCGTAAAGATTGTGCGCAACCTTTACCCACATCGCCATAACCCAACACCACACAAATTTTACCAGCAATCATCACATCTGTGGCACGCTTGATCCCATCGACCAATGATTCACGACAGCCATATAAATTATCGAATTTAGATTTGGTCACGGAATCATTCACATTGATGGCAGGCACCAATAACTGCCCTTTTTGGAACATTTCGTATAAACGGTGAACGCCTGTTGTGGTTTCTTCCGAAAGGCCTTTGATGTCTTTTAACAAAGCAGGATATTTTTCATGCATCAGCTTGGTCAGATCCCCACCATCATCCAAAATTAAATTTGGGGTCCAGCCATTGGGGCCTTGAATAGTTTGTTCAATACACCACCAGAATTCGGCTTCGGTTTCGCCTTTCCAAGCAAAGACGGGCGTGCCCGTCGCCGCGATGGCTGCTGCCGCATGATCTTGGGTTGAAAAAATATTACAAGATGACCAGCGTACTTCTGCCCCTAAGGCTTGTAAGGTTTCAATTAACACAGCCGTTTGAATGGTCATGTGTAAACAACCGACAATACGCGCCCCTTTTAAAGGTTGTGATTGTGCATATTCTTCACGTAACGCCATCAAGCCTGGCATTTCGGTTTCGGCAATCCGAATTTCTTTTCTACCCCATTCAGCCAGCGAAAGATCGGCGACTTTGTAATCGGCAACGGTATTTGGGTTGGGTTTAGCTTGCATGGGTCTTTTCCTTAAACATGGTGTCTTGTATCGCCTGGACTTTGTCTAAACGTTCCCAACGGAATTCAGGTTCATTCCGACCAAAATGTCCGTACGAAGCGGTTTTGGCATAAATGGGGTTCAATAAATCCAACATATGAATGATGCCGCGAGGGCGTAAATCAAAATGTTGACGAATCAAGGCCACAATTTTTTCGTCACTGATTTTGCCTGTGCCAAATGTGTTCACACTGATAGAGGTAGGTTCCGCTACCCCAATGGCATAAGACACTTGAATTTCAAGGCGAGAGGCGACTTTGGCCGCCACCAAATTTTTGGCCACATAACGGGCCGCATACGCCGCAGAACGATCGACTTTAGACGGATCCTTGCCAGAAAAAGCACCGCCCCCATGGCGTGCCATGCCACCGTAGGTATCCACAATAATTTTACGACCGGTTAAGCCGCAATCACCCAGAGGCCCCCCAATCACAAAGCGCCCGGTTGGGTTGATTAAAAAGCGGGTGTCTTTCGTCAACAGATGGGCTGGGATCGTCGGTTTAATGATCGTTTCCAGCACGCCTTCAAAAATGGTTTTGTTGTCGATGTCTTCTTGGTGTTGCGTGGATAACACAACGGTTTCTACCGCAGCGGGTTTGCCATTTTCGTAACGTACGGTCACCTGGCTTTTGGCATCAGGGCGTAACCATGGCAGCATTTTTTCTTTGCGTACTTCAGCTTGGCGTTTCACCAATTCATGCGCCAAGGTGATGGGTAAAGGCATATAGACGTCGGTTTCGTCACAGGCGTAACCAAACATCAGGCCTTGATCGCCTGCGCCCATTTCTTTGTCATCACGTTTATCAACGCCCATGGCAATATCAGGGGATTGTTTGCCAATGGCATTCAATACCGCACAAGAGGCGCCATCGAATCCCATATCCGAGTCATTATAACCAATTTCTAAAATACGCTTGCGAACCAATTCTTCCACATCCACCCAGCTGGTGGTGGTGATTTCCCCTGCTACCAAAACCATGCCAGTTTTGACTAAGGTTTCGCAGGCCACGCGGGCCGATTTATCTTGGGCAATAATGGCATCTAAAATGACATCAGAAATTTGGTCGGCAATCTTATCGGGATGCCCTTCAGAAACTGATTCCGAAGTAAAAAGCAGGCTTTGCATAATAATAAGTACTCCTCGTCCATGAATGCGCAAAAGATTAACCGGATTATGGCACCAGATCCAGAAATACTGTTTGTAGAGTGCCCCGTTGCTTCTCTACAATAGGGCGCTTCATTGCCGTGCAAAGGGAAAAGGATCATGGTGCTCTTACATACCCCCTCCGTCGAATTGAACAAACAAGCCTGTGATTTTTCACTGTTAGGGGTGGATGGCAAAACCTGGTCACGTCAAGATTGCCGTGGCGAAAAGGGTTTGTTGGTGATGTTTATCTGTAACCATTGCCCTTATGTCAAAGCCATCAGCAAAAGGTTGGTGGAAGATGTCAAAGTCATCCAAAAAATGGGCATTGGCGTCGTGGCTATTATGCCCAATGATCCCTTTGATTACCCCGATGATTCCTTTGAACACATGAAGCAAATCGCCGAAACAGAAGGCTTTACCTTCCCTTATTTGTGGGATGAGACACAAGAAATTGCCAAAAGTTACGGGGCCATCTGTACACCAGATTTCTTTGGCTTTAACCAGGATCTGAAATTGCAGTATCGCGGACGTTTGGATTCCAGTAATAAAGAAGCGGCGCCCCCCGGTGCCGTGCGTGAGTTGGTTTCGGCCATGCAATTGATTGCACAAACCAATAAAGGCCCTGATTTACAAATCCCCAGCATGGGTTGTTCCATTAAATGGCGTGAAGAAACTTTACGCTCCTGATTGAAAGGAAATGTGTGATGTCTTTAACCCAGCAGTGTGCCGATGCCATCAAAATGTTGGCTGTGGAAGCCACCAGCAAAGCCAATTCTGGGCATCCTGGTATGCCGATGGGCATGAGCGAAATTGCCACAGTGCTGTGGCAACAGTTCATTACGCAAAATCCGAATCATCCCACCTGGGTGAATCGCGATCGTTTTATGCTATCGAATGGCCACGGCGTGATGCTGCAATACGCTTTGTTGCATCTTTCGGGGTTTGCCGTTTCGATAGACGATATTAAGGCTTTTCGTCAATTGCATTCCAACACCCCAGGGCATCCTGAGTTTGGCTTTACCCCCGGGGTAGAAACCACAACAGGCCCACTGGGACAAGGTTTTGGGAATGCCGTCGGATTTGCCTTGGCCGAAAAATTATTGGCTTTAGAATTCAACGAACCCCGTCACCCTATCGTGGACCATCACACCTATGTGTTCGTGGGGGATGGCTGCTTGATGGAGGGTGTGTCGCACGAAGCGGCCTCTTTAGCGGGAACCTGGCAATTAAACAAGCTGATCGCTTTTTACGATGACAATGGCATTTCAATCGATGGCAAAGTGGCCGGTTGGTTTACAGACGATACGCCCATGCGCTTTAGAAGTTATGGCTGGCATGTGATTGAAAAAGTGGATGGCCATGATTTTGCTGCAATCGAACAGGCCATTTTAGAAGCACAAAAAAGCCAAAATAAGCCCGTTCTGATTTGTTGCAGAACAGTGATTGGCAAGGGATCGCCCCTTGCCGGCAGCGAGAAGGCGCATGGTTCGGCAATGAACCCCGAGCAAGTGGCCCAAACGCGCGAGATTTTGAATTGGCATCATGCCCCGTTCGACGTGCCAAAAGCCGTGTATGCCGCTTTTGATTTAAGAGAAAAAGGCCAAGCTAAAGAACAGGCCTGGCAGCATCTTTTTGCCGATTATCAAAAGGCGTATCCCGAAAAGGCAGCGCAGTTCTTACAAAGAACACAGCACGATTTACCTGCCAGTTTTGCTTCTGTGCAGCAGAACTTGTTTGACAAAATCGCCCAACAAGAAAAAACACCGATTTCCACACGTAAAGCATCACAATGGGTGTTGGACGAACTGGCACCGCACTTGCCCGAAATTTTGGGGGGATCGGCTGATTTAACCCATTCTAATTTAACGTGGTGGAAAAAGGCGCAAGCCTTTTCACACCAAACGCAGGGCAACTATTTATATTATGGTGTCCGTGAATTTGGCATGAGCACCATTATGAATGGTGTGGCACTTCACGGGGGATTTATTCCGTTCGGCGGCACCTTTTTAACCTTTCTAGACTATTGTAAAAATGCGGTGCGTTTATCCGCGATCATGAAACAGCGCGTGATCTATGTTTTTACGCACGATTCAATTGGTTTGGGCGAAGATGGCCCCACGCACCAACCCATTGAACAACTTTGTATGTTGCGTGCGACCCCAAACGTGACAGAATGGCGCCCTTGTGATTTGTTTGAAACGGCCATCGCCTGGGTTGAAAGCTTAAAAGAAAAAGGCCCCAGCGCTTTGATTTTGTCTAGGCAAAACCTTGCGCAAACGGCGGCACCCCGCGCGATGGGGGATGTGGTGCAAGGGGCATCGATTGTGTTTGAGCCTGCCAAAGCACCAGAGGCGATTTTTATTGCCACAGGTTCAGAAGTGGCATTGGCCATAGACGCTGCCAAAATGTTAGAAGCAAAGGGCGAAGCCATTCGTGTGGTGTCCATGGTTTCTACAGCGCGCTTTAATCGGGCGTCGGCTGACTTTAAAGAACGTATTTTGCCTGCAGCCTTAACGTGTCGGCTGGCCATCGAGGCACAAAGTCCCTTATCGTGGTACCAATATGTGGGCCATCAAGGGGCTGTCATCGGGTTGGCGCAATTTGGTGAATCCGCTCCAGCCGATGCGCTATGGGAGCACTTTGGTTTTACAATCTCGAATATTGAAAAAACGTTTTATTCTATTAAGGAGGGCAATTATGGCCATTAATGTTGCAATCAATGGGTTTGGTCGGATTGGCCGCAATACCCTTCGTGCCCTGTTTGAAGCAAAACGTGATAAAGACATTCGCGTGGTTGCGATCAACGATTTGGGTGGCAAAGAAGTTTCAGCACATTTAATGCAATATGACACCGCTCACGGCAGATTCCCGTTTGATGTGGCCTTAAAGGGCGAAATCTTGGCTATTCAAGATCAAGAAATTCGTCTGCTTTCTGAGCGCGATCCAGCTAAGTTGCCTTGGGCAGAATTGAAAGTCGATGTGGTATTTGAATGTACGGGTGTTTTTGCGACAAAAGAAAAGGCCCGCATTCACTTGCAAGCCGGCGCTAAAAAAGTGCTGATTTCGGCTCCTGCTGGGGATGATTTGCCCACCATCGTATTTGGTGTCAACCACAATACGTTAAAGGCATTTGATACTGTGGTATCCAATGCGTCTTGCACCACCAATTGTTTGGCGCCTTTGGTGTGGCCATTGCACCAAGAAATCGGTTTAGAAAGTGGCTTGATGACCACCATCCATTCCTACACAAATGATCAAGTGTTAACAGATGTGGCGCACAGCGATTTACGCCGTGCACGTTCGGCCACGCATTCCATGATCCCCACCAAAACCGGGGCCGCTGCTGCCGTGGGTCTGGTGTTACCAGAATTAAACGGCAAATTGGATGGGTTTGCTGTGCGCGTGCCCACGATTAATGTGTCTGCTGTGGATTTAAGTTTTGTTTCATCACGTCCCACCACGGTGAAAGAAGTGAACCAAATTTTAAAGAAAGCCTCAGAAGGTATTTTGAAAAACATTCTTGCTTATACTGAACTGCCTTTGGTGTCGATTGATTTCAATCATAATCCTGCTTCTTCCATTGTGGATGCATCACAAACAAAAGTGATTGGGAATCTGGTCAAAGTCTTTTCTTGGTACGATAACGAATGGGGTTTTTCAAACCGGATGTTAGACACAGCCATTGCAATGATGAATGCAAAATAAAGGATTGATACCCTTCGTGTTTCAATATACGAAGGGATAACGCCCAGATTGAAACACGAAGGATATTATGCAAACACTGGCATCACTTGATTTAAGACATCAACGGGTTTTGATCCGCGAAGATTTTAATGTGCCGGTCGAAAATGGCCGGATCACAAGTGATGCCCGTATTCAGGCAGCAATTCCTACCTTAAAATTGGTTTTAGAAAAAGGTGGCTATCCCATCGTGATGTCACATTTTGGCCGTCCGGAAGAAGGCCAATTTGATGTGAATTTTTCTTTAAAAATCGTGGCCGAAGCGCTGGCCAAAATCATGCAAGTGGATGTGCGTTTTGTCAGCGATCCTTTTGCGCCCTTCGAAACAAAAGAAAACCAAATTATTTTTCTGGAAAATGTGCGCTTTTTAAAAGGGGAAGCCAGCAACGATCCGCTATTGGCAGCAAAATTGGCCAAGCTGGCTGATATTATGGTGATGGATGCTTTTGCCACGGCGCACCGTGCGCAAGCGTCAACAGAAGGCGTGATCCATAAAGCCAAAAAAGCCTGTGCCGGACCCTTGTTAACACAAGAAGTGGAAGCGCTGACCACAGCCTTGCTGAAGCCTACGGTTCCTTTGGTAGCCCTGGTGGGGGGATCGAAAGTCTCAAGCAAAATGGCCGTGCTAGAAAATTTATTGCTGCGAGCCAATGCCTTGGTGATTGGGGGCGGCATGGCCAATACCTTTTTGGCCGCCCAAGGTTATGCCGTGGGTAAATCATTGGTAGAACCGGATTATATTGAAACAGCCAAACGTATTTTACACACCGCAGCACAACGAAAGATTGCAGTGCATTTACCGGTGGATGTGATCGTGGCAGAAAAAGTGGATGCCGCTGCACCCACACAAGAAAAGTCTGTTTCTTTGATTGCACAAAATGACATTGTGTTAGATATCGGATCACAAACCTGCAAAATATACGCTGAAGTCATTAAAAACGCAGGCACCCTTATTTGGAATGGGCCTGTGGGGATGTTCGAATTACCCAATTTCAGGCTGGGTACCATGGCCGTGGCCAAAGCAGTGGCTGCCAGCCCGGCGTATTCGCTGGCTGGGGGGGGCGATACCATTGCTGCCATTGAAATGGCCAATGTGGCAGACAAAATTAATTATATTTCGACAGCCGGTGGGGCATTTTTAGAATTTGTAGAAGGCAAAACGCTACCTGCCATTGCCGCTTTGCACGCGCGTGCAAACAATTAATCTTAAGGATCTAATATGAGTCTTCGTCGTACCAAAATTATTGCTACCTTAGGTCCCGCAACAGATTCGCCAGAAGTAATGAAACAATTACTTGAAGAAGGGGTGAATTTAGTTCGTTTGAATTTTTCGCATGGTGAACATGCGCATCATAAAAAGCGTATTGATTTGGTACGTGATGTCGCAAAAACACTCAATAAAACAGTGGGCATTATTGCAGATTTGCAAGGTCCAAAAATTCGTATCGCACGTTTTCGTCAGCGTAAAGTGTTTTTAGAAAATGGCGACAGTTTTACTTTAGATGCCAATCTTTCAAAAGAAGGTGGCACAGAAAAAGCGGTGGGGATTGATTACCCAGAGTTGGTGAATGATGTCAAAGTGGGTCAAACATTGGTGTTGGCCGATGGCTTGATTGAATTGCTTATCACTGATGTGACCGCACATCAAATCATCACCAAAGTCACCGTGGGTGGCGAACTGAGCAATAACAAAGGGATCAACTTAAAAGGCGGGGGCCTTTCTGCGGCAGCCTTAACAGAAAAAGACAAAATTGATTTGGCTTTCGCTTGTTCACAGGGTGTTGATTATTTTGCCTTTTCATTTATTTGCGTTAAAGAAGATATCATTGAAGCGCGAAAATTATTAGAAAGCCATCACTCTCATGCGGGCGTGATTGCCAAAATAGAACGCACCGAAGCGGTGGCCAATTTAGACGAAATCATTTCTGTGAGTGATGCCGTGATGGTGGCCCGTGGTGATTTGGGTGTCGAAATTGGCTACCCCGAATTGGTGGCAGTGCAAAAGCACATGATTGCGCGCGCCCGTGCTTTAAATAAAGCGGTGATCACCGCCACACAAATGATGGAAAGTATGATTCAAAGCCCCATCCCCACACGTGCAGAAGTGTTGGATGTGGCCAATGCCGTGATTGATGGCACCGATGCCGTGATGTTGTCTGCCGAAACAGCAACGGGTGCGCATCCGCCCCGTGTGATTGCCAGCATGCACCAAATTTGTTTGGGCGCAGAGCGCCAACGTGTGACGAAAATGTCTAATCACCGTAACGAATGCGAATTCAAACGTATTGATGAATCCATTGCCATGGCAGCGATGTACGTGGCCAATCATTTGGACATTAAAGCGATTGTGGCTTTAACTGAATCGGGTTCAACCCCTTTGTGGATGTCTCGTATTCGTTCCGGCATTCCCATTTTTGGTTTATCGCGCAGTGCCAATTCGCTTGCCAAAATGACATTGTATCGTGGCGTGTATCCTATTTATTTTGACGTCACACAACATGACAAGGACAGAGTGGTACGTGCCGCGACGGATCATTTGTTAGCACAAGATTTTGTCTCAAAAGACGATCGCATCGTGATCACCTTAGGTGATGTCTTAGGTGTGGATGGTCAATCCAACTCCCTTAAAATTATTTCAGCTTGAGGATCATGCCATGGCGCTTATCACATTAAGACAACTTTTAGATTATGCAGCTGAACACCAGTTTGGTTTACCCGCATTTAATGTGAACAATTTAGAGCAAATGCGAGCGATCATGATCGCGGCAGATAAAACCGATAGCCCGGTTATCGTGCAAGCTTCTGCTGGTGCTAGAAAATATGCGGGTGCGCCTTTTTTAAGACATTTAATTTTGGCAGCTGAAGCAGAGTTTCCGCATATTCCCATTTGTATGCACCAAGATCATGGTGCGTCTCCTGATGTGTGTCAGCGTTCCATTCAATTGGGCTTTACGTCTGTGATGATGGATGGCTCTTTGCACGAAGACATGAAAACCCCTTCAAATTTCGACTATAACGCGTCAGTGACGCGAAAAGTGGTTGAGATGGCGCATGCCTGTGGCGTGTCTGTAGAAGGTGAGTTGGGTTGTTTGGGATCGCTTGAAACCAAAACCGCTGGCAAAGAAGACGGATCGGGTGCAGAAGGTGAATTGACTCACAATATGCTGTTAACGGATCCCGATGAAGCCGCGGAATTTGTCAAAGCCACAGGCGTGGATGCACTGGCGATTGCAATAGGCACAAGCCATGGGGCGTATAAATTCAGCCGCCCGCCTACAGGTGAAATTTTGGCAATCGATCGTATTAAAGCGATTCATGCGCGTATTCCCAATACGCATTTGGTCATGCATGGTTCATCCAGTGTGCCGCAAGATTGGTTAAAAATAATCAATGAAAATGGCGGGAATATTCGTGAAACGTATGGCGTGCCTGTGGCTGAAATTCAAGAAGGGATTAAGCATGGTGTCCGTAAAATCAATATTGATACGGATTTACGTTTGGCTTCTACCGGTGCAGTGCGTCAATTTTTAAAACAACATCCTGAAGAATTCGATCCTCGTAAATGGTTACAAGTGACCATTGATGCCATGGTGCAAATTTGCATCGCACGATACGAAGCATTTGGCGCAGCGGGTCATGCGTCCAAGATTAAGGTATTGGGATTAGAAGCGATGGGGAACCGTTATAAGAACGGCGATTTGAATCAGAAGATTCAATAAATAATGCGCTCTGTATGTTTGTAGGGGCAGGCTTTGTGCCTGCCCTTTTCTTTGTGAAGTGTTTAATTCGTTCAATCATGTGAATATAAAGAAATATTTTATGAAATATGCATTACTTCAGAAGGCAGAATGAATTCCAGCATCAGTTGATGATTATCTCACTATACAAAATATGGCAAGATTTTATGTTTACGATAGGACACCCTATATGGGGTGGGAATGTCCAGAATCGGAATATGTTCCAAATAAGTCATGCTTATTTGGAACATATTCCGTGAATGCTTGTTACCACACACGTCTTTTACAGCTTGAACTACCTGAACGGCAGTCCCGTTTTCTTTGGGGCGTCTGAAAAACAGGGAAGTCTTCTTTCTTAAAACAAACATTCCCTGAAGCGCACTATTTCGATTTGTTAAAAGGGGAGCGTTGCATTTTCGAGAACCGTGAGCGTTCAAGTCTCCCCACAACAACGGATCCGTCATTGCGAAGGAGGCCTTGCGACTGAGGCAACCCATCATGACAACGTTGGCCATGAGCGATTACCTATTCTGATCTTTCAGATAGATTGCTTCACAAAAACGGCCTAGCATCCTAAGGCTTCGTTCACACTTGGATTGCCGTTTTTGTTCGCAATGACGACGTTGACATTAAATTGAAGATCTTGCATGAGCGCTTACGTTTAAACAGGCGAGGGATTGTCCATCACGCGTACCCCTTCTTGATTCGCAGCCATTTCCATCACAGTAAAGCCATATTTTTCAGCTAATTGCACCGGCGGGGTTTCGCTTAATACCCAAACACTGCCGGCATTTTCACCCACCACACTGCCGGCACCGCAAATTTTGGCAGCCGCACCGTGGGCTTCAATGTCACGAATAAAGGATTGTACTGTTTCGGGTACCACCCCAATGTGGCATAACAGGGCGTGGTTTTCTTTAATCGCTTTTTGTGTCTCTGTGAAATGTTGTGCGGTTAATGCGCCATCAATCGCAGTGGTGACTTCAGCAAACCGATCTTGTAAGCCCGATTTTTTAAAGTGGAAACCCGCCTGCTGCACACATTGCCCCGTGGTAGACATTGGGGTGCCGGTATTCACCACATAAATGGGCCAATTGGGCAGGGTGCGTTTTTCAACTTGCCCTTCCTGAAAACGAATGCACCCACCATGATAACTCACATGTAAGTCCAAGCCACTGGATAGACCATGTTGCAGTTGCTCTGCTTTACGCGCCAGTGTTAATAATCGTTCGGGCTGCAAAGGCAAATGAAAATAATGACACAAAGCCGACATCACACTTAAGGTGGTGGCTGCAGACGATCCCATACCGCAACCCATGGGAATGGAAGATTGTAATGCCAATTCGAATCCCAAAGTTTTGGCAAGGGGCAAACGTTTTAAAATCAAGATCGCAACAAACTGCGCCAACTCATATGGCTTTTGTAAAATTTCGCTGATATCGCAGCGATCATTTAAAAAATCAGCATGCTTGCTGCTCAAGCGCTGCATGAGTTCGGCCAATTTTTTAAACGATGTGACGACTCGGTGGTTAAAGTCTAAAAAATGAAAGGCAAATTCTTGAATAATAGGGTGAGGAATAATGCGGGCTTCAGAAAAACGATCGATGGCCAAGGCCAAAGCGGGCGCACCATACACCACTGAGTGTTCACCTGATAAGATGAGTTTCCCTGGAGCGCGGGCCAGTAGCATGCAGCTTTCTCGTAAAAAAATGCGTTATGAATCGTATGGTAGCATTTTTTGGCAGGGAGGCTAAAGTTCTCGCCGTGGTCGCTTTCGGGAATCATTCTCAGATGGTGCCGGAAGTGGGAGTAGGGTCACGCTTGCCAAATCGCGAGAAGGCGGCAATGAGGTAAAGTAAGTGTGTGACGCTTCGGGTAGCTGATCGGGCACCGCCGTCCGGTTGCATAGATCCTGAAGCAGCGATTGTTTATGCGCTTTGCTCAATCTATTTAAGAGTAAGGGCTGTTCTGCCCTGGGCAGTAAGGCTGAAACGTGTTTGAACTGCGCGCTATTCGGGATCAGCGTGGACAGCATGCTTTGTTCAAACCCCGTAAGATAGGGGAGCCGTTGTTTTTCTGGCAAGGCCTGGGTGACAGCAAAGAGGCTGTGGGGCGCCCATGTAATCTTGCGTTGCAGCTTGCTCAACTGTGTTAGAAATGGCTCGCTTTCTTCTTGAGACAATTGATGCAAGGGCAGGATGTGTAATATTTCTGCAAGTTTGTCGCCGTTGCAGACAGCCATTGCCAACGTGGCATCGGCATTCAATTTTTTAAGAAAAGGGAGTTGTTCAAGCATGGGGAGTGCCGTGATAAGCACTGGGAGATGGCTGTCCAGAAAAGCCACGCGGTCATTATTACGAAAGATAAACGTGTCGAGTAGGCCCTCTTTCTTTTCTGCATCAAGGTGAGGCAAAAGCGTTGCGAGTAGACGCACGCTTTTCGATGCATCAGACGAAATATAAGTCGAAACATATAAGACCAATTCGAGTAGGTTCACTTCAGCAAGCAGTGCTTTCTTCTCTTCTTGGGTCGGACATTCCGCCAGCATGTGTGCCAATTGCTGTCCGTCCTGAATGCGAGGGTGAAGCGCCAGGGGGATATGTAGCATTTGTGGATTATCCATCACAAGCCATAAGGAAGTGTGTTAGCCAATCACCTATGTGTCAAGGTGAGTAAGGGTGTAACTCAGCGTTCATTTTATGATATTGCGATGCCCCAGCATGGCTTTTTGCGATAGAATTCTTTGTAACTGTTCACCCTGTAGCTGGGAACGTCCCTTTTTGGCCAATCTTGCGTTAAAAATTATCAGAAAAATCCTCACGTACTGATGTGCGCTGCGGTTTTTCTTCGATTTTTAACGCAACCTTGTCTCAAAAATGAACGTTCTTGTTTGTTTCAACATAGGGTTGAACGCTTACAATTCCTTTTTTTATTTGTGGATAAAACATGCCTGTACACGCCGCCGTGCCAATGCAATCAATTGGGCCTTTAAAGCTTTTGGGCCCTCATATCGAAGACGAAGTCATGGTGCCCATGGCCACTTATGAATCGCCTTTATGGCCTTCGACCAATCGGGGTGCCAAAGCGTGTCGCCTTGCAGGCGGCATTAAAGCCGTTGTTTTACAAGATAAAATGACGCGTTCTGTTTTAATCGAAGCAAAAGATATTTTTACCGCACAGGCGTTTTTGCATGATTTGCCGAATCATCTTGAAACTTTAAAAAGGGTAGTCCGATCCCACAGCCGTTTCACACACTTTTTAAATTACCATACACAAACAGTGGGTAATTTAATTTATATCCGTTTTGAATTTTCGACAGGTGATGCTTCGGGTCACAATATGGCCACAGCGGCAGCAGAGCATCTTTTAAATTGGATTTTGAATCATTATGTTGAATTAAAATATCTTTCGATTTCGGGGAATTATTGTTCCGATAAAAAAGCCACCGCCGTGAATGGTATTTTAGGGCGTGGCAAATACACGGTGGCAGAAGTCATTTTATCGCGTGAGATTTGCCAAGACGTTTTAAAAACCACACCTGAAAAAATTGTCGAACTCAATATTAAAAAGAATTTAATTGGCACTTTGGTCGCGGGTGGATTGCGCAGTGCCAATGCCCATTTTGCCAATATGTTGTTGGCCTTTTACTTAGCAACTGGCCAAGATGCCGCCAACATTGTAGAAGGTTCGCAAGGCATCACGCATGCTGAAGTCAGGCCAGAGGGTTTGTATTTTTCTGTTACGTTACCCAATTTGATCATGGGCACGATTGGGAATGGTAAAGATTTGCCTTTTGTGCAAGAAAATTTACAAGCACTCGGTTGTTTAGCACCCAGGGATCCTGGCAAAAATGCAAAACGTTTGGCTTGCATTATGGCGGGCACCATATTGTGTGGTGAATTATCACTCATGGCAGCCCAAACAAATCCGGGTGAATTGATGCGTACCCATGTGGCATTAGAACGTAATAAACAGGCTCATACGGCGGAGGCTGTGGATGGCTGAATATGTGGTATTAGTCGATGAGCAAGATAACGTCGTGGGGCAAGCAGAAAAATTGGCTGCACACGAAGCTGGTTTAATGCATCGTGCTTTTTCTATTATGTTGGTGGATGATCGCGGCGCTGAACCGCTTATTTTGATTCATCAACGCCACCCTAAAAAATATCATGGTGGCGGATTGTGGACCAATGCTTGTTGTAGTCATCCACGCGTGGGCGAAGCTGTTTTTGATGCAGCGCATCGGCGTTTACAAGAAGAGCTGGGTGTGTCTGTTCCCTTAAAAAAAATAGGGGAATTTTCGTATCGTGCGACATTGGCCAACGGCTTAATTGAGCATGAATTCGATCATATTTTTTTAGGATGGTATCAAGGTGAAACCATTGCTTATCATCCGGATGAAATCAGCGCCATTGAATGGGTCACAGAAGCAGAATTAGCGAACCGTATTCAGCAAAATCCGGATCAATTTAGTCCTTGGCTGAGTGGCGTATTGGCTATTTATCACACTGCGCAAGCAGCCGCTTCACCGCTTGCTGATCTTGCCAGTCTAACGCCAATTGATAGCGGGCACTGATTTTTTGCCAACGTTGACCATAATCACACCAAGCTTCTTTGACAGGTGGGCGCCAAGCAGTGGGGCCTTTGGCGCTTTTGTCAGTGTTGGGCACGTGGGATGTGATCTTTAAATTTTCAAGATCGTTGGCAAAGGCTTCTTTTTTGGCGCGGGGCCAATCTTGTCCCCCATGCTGATGGGCATAGTAAAGCGGAATCACGTGATCGACTTCTACGTGTTGTGCTTGAAATAACCATCTGCCCGTATAGGCATCCAGCCATTTTCCGGCACCGACTTGGCATTTTGTTTTGCTTTTATAGCGTACGGGGGCCTCAGATCGCGTGATTAAAATTTTAGTGCGCGTATTTTGGCAACTGCCATTGTTTTTTACCCAATGTGGCCAATCTTCACGATGATACGTGTCATGGTGATCAGGATAAAAATGCCCCAAGGCAAGGACGACACTGCTCACGAGCAAAAATACGATTCTGCCTTTCCAATCTGTTCTTTTCCTAGCCATACTTCTTTTACCCTATTGAGAGGCTCAAATTGTGCAAAACACGCGACATAAATTAGACGAAACCCTTCTGACCACATCACTTGTGACGGTGGTATTGATTTCTAACATAATTGGCGCAAAAGCGGCATTGCTATTTGGCTTGAGTTTACCTGTTGGGGTCTTTATTTTCCCCGTATCGTATTTTTTTGGCAGTAGCCTGGCAGAAGTATATGGTTACCACGTGGCAAGGCGCGCGATTCTTTTGGCTTTATTTGGTAGCTTATTATTTGCTGTGTGTGCTTGGATTGCCACCGCTTTGCCATCCGATCCCAATTGGCAACAACATGAAGCAACGTATAACCTTTTTTTAGAACAGGCCAGCATGATTGTTTTGGGATCCTTATTCGCCTTTTTAGTGGGTGAATTATGGAATGCAAAAGTGTTACTCAAATTAAAAACGCGCTGGCAAGGGAAGCGATTTTCACTGCGTGCTTTGATTGCCATGGCCTCGGGTGAAGTCCTGAGCACATTTTTAATGATCAGTATCGGTTTTTCTAAAAGCTTGCCGCAAGAAGCCATCCTTAAAATGGCAATCCATTATTACTTATTTAAAGTCGGCTTCTTCTTTTTATTACTGCCAGCACTCAGCATGCTTGTAAAATATTTAAAATTACAGCAAAGGCTTTAATTTTTCCCATACTGCTTTCAAAATTAAGGGTTGCGCCGTGCTACTGGGGTGAATGCCATCTGGTTGTATCATGCCAGGGGTACCCCAAAACATATCGCCTAAAGCAGGGGCCAAGGGCACTTTTTCTAACTCACTGACTTTAGGATAAATCGCAGCAAAACGCTGGGTGTAGTCTGGACCCAAATTGGCCGGCACCTCTATCCCCATTAACAGCACCTGAATTTTTTTATCTTTTAACGCTTCAACGAGGGTTTTTAAATTAGATTCAATTTGTGTCAGTGGGTAACCACGCAAACCATCATTCCCGCCCAATTCAATAATCACGATTTTAGGGGAATGTGCGTCCACAGCCGACGCGGCGCGTAATTTGCCATTGGCGACAGTATCGCCTGCGATGCTGGCATTCACCACTTCATAAGCCAAGCCTTCTGTTTTTAAGCGGTCATTTAATAACGATACCCAACCCACTTTGGGATCCATGCCATAGGCGCTGCTGATACTGTCACCCAATACCATAATTTTTTCATCGGCAAAGCTTGCGAAAGGCGCTAACATTAAAAACACCATGAATCCAAGGCTCAGTTTGCGCATGAATCATTCTCCTATTTTATTGCAATTGAATTCAGTTTCTAAAAGCATAGTGGGCCCTACTGCAGAAACGATCCCTATTTTACGGGATATTTCGTTATTCGTAAAAACAGGCGAGTCGGTTGCCATTACAGGCCGATCGGGGGCAGGCAAAACCACATTACTCAGTTTGATGGCAGGCTTGGATTTGCCCACACAAGGTGAGGTGATATTTGATTCTCACAATCTCAGCCGCTTGTCAGAAGAGGATCGGGCGGCATTACGATTGGGGAAAGTCAGTTTTGTCTTTCAAGAGTTTCAATTAATGAGGCACTTATCGGCATTACAAAATGTGATGTTGCCTTTAGAACTTTTAGGGCAAGCTGACGCTAAAGCGAAAGCCATGTATTTCTTAGAAAAGATAGGCTTAGCGCACCGTGCGCACCATGCACCGACAAAGTTATCTGGTGGTGAGCAACAACGTGTGGCCTTAGCACGTGCTTTTGTGATTTCGCCAAAGCTGCTCTTTGCAGATGAACCCACTGCCAATTTAGATGATGAAACGGCCCGAACCATTACGCAACTGTTATTCAACTTATGCGAAACGCAAAACACAACCTTGGTATTGGTGACGCATGATAAAATTTTGTCTCAGCGATGTGCAAGACGTTATGCCTTATCTAAAGGCATGTTGGAAAGTGCATCATGATTTTACTCAGACACTTTTTTTATTTATCACGCTCATTCGAAATTCGCTTATTGATATTGGCCATGATTGTGGGCATTGCCGCCAGCAGCACCTTAAGTTTTTGGCAAAGTCGTTTCTTGCACGAGTTTGATGAAAAGAAAGCATCGTTATTGGCAGGCGATGTGGTGTTGAGTACTTTTTTTACCATTCCTCAAGATTGGATAGAAACAGCCAAGCAGACTTATCATTTGCGACAAGAAAAATCCCTTGAGCTTTACACGATGTTGCGTACTCAAAATGAACAGTCGCAACTGGGCAGATTATTTGCTGTGGGCGATCATTTCCCTTTAAAGGGGGGCTTTACGATTTTTGCAGCAGGACAAACGCGTGTGGTGCAACAAGCGCCCACCTCACAATCGGTTTGGATGAGTCAAAGTTTATTGGATGGTTTACATCTGAAGGTGGGGGACACCGTGATGATCGGTGCCTCAGCACTCAAAATCGCGGCGGTTCTGGTGGACATGCCGAATTTTTCGAATGAGCTTTTTTCAATTGCACCGCCTGTGCTCATGAATTTAAATGATATCGAGGCTTCAGGCTTGGTTAAAGCGGGGAGCCGTGTGAATGAGCGTTGGCACTTTGTGGGGACGAAACAAGATGAAGAAGCGTTTGAGGCTTGGGTAAAACCAAAACTTTCAAATACCATTACGATCTCAACCAAAGCCACCGCAGGCCCGACATTACAAGCGTCATTTGAAAAAGGGGTACGCTATATCACGTTTGCCAATATGATGAACTTGCTCTTGGCTTCGCTGGCCATCGTGATGGCATCCAAAAGTTTTATCGAAAAACATCAAAGCGCGATCGCCTTATTGCGCACCTTTGGAATGTCTCATCAACAACTGCTAAAAGTCCTTCTTGTCTACGTGTTATTAATCGTTGGGATAGCGCTCACCTTGGGTGTAGCCATTGGCTTTCTGATTCAAAGGCAACTGCTTCAGATCGTACAAACAGGCATGTTAACGACGGATTATTCGCCCACCTTATATCCTGTTTATCAAAGCATGATGCTGGCTTTGTTAATGGGATGGGGTTTTATTTTAACCCCCTTATGGAAAATACGAAGGATGCATCCTTTGTTGGTATTTAAAACAGAAAGAACATCGACTGCAGCGGTGTTGCGTTCTTTGCTTGTTATGGGTCTGGTATTGGTTGGTATCGTGTGGATTGAAACGCATGATTTGGCATTTGCTTTGCCTTTATTGGGTTATATCTTGCTCGGGTTTGGCGTGGGCTATCTTGTCTTACGAAAAATCATGCAAAGTGTGGGTCGCATTCAAACCAAAAATATTCCGCTCTATTTTGCCCTGCATCATTTTAAAACAAACCTCTCAAGTCACACTTTAAGTACCTTATTGTTTTCTAGCATTCTTTTTATTCTTTTAATATTGGGCGCGGTGAGAGAGAGTTTGCTTCAAACGTGGCAAGGACAAATTAAAAGTGATGCGCCCAATTATTTTATTGTGAATATCGAAGAAAATGAAAAAGCAGCCGTGAAGCAATTTTTTGAAACGCATGCGATGCAAGCGGCACCATTTTATCCCATGCTGCGCGCCTCACTGATTCAAATTAATGACGAGGCGGTGTTGCAAGTCGCAAACAATGTTGAAACAGATAAAAAGAGCATGAACCGACCGCTTAATCTGACGTGGGTATCGCACTTGCCGGCCGATAATGAAGTGATAGAAGGCACGCCTTGGCAAAATGCCGGATTAGATGCCGCCTCTGTTGAAATAGATTTTGCCAAACGTATGGGGATACAGGTGGGCGATAAGCTCACCTTTTCGGTTGGGGAACAAAATTTTGTGGTCACAGTGGTGAATTTAAGACAAGTGAAGTGGGACAATTTTCAACCGAACTTTTTTGTGATCACCAAACCCGAATGGATGAAAACCTATACCGATACTTTGATTACCAGTTTTTATTTACCAAAAGAAAAATTGGCCTATTTATCTGAATTCAATCAACAGTTCCCTACGGTCACTGTGATTGATGTGGGTGCCATATTAAAACAACTGCTTCAAGTGGTGACCACGATGGGTTTTATTCTGAAATTGATCTTTTATTTTTCTTTTATCGGGGCCTTGTTGGTCATGATGATCATGTTACAAGCCAATCTCAAAGCCAATAGGCAACAAGCCGCTTTATTGCGGGTGATGGGCGCCAGCAAGCGTATGATTCAAAAAATGGTGATGTATGAATGGGTGATGCAAGCTTTGTTATCAGGCAGTGTGGCGGTCATCGCGGCAATGGGCACATCGCAATGGGTGGCCATAAAGTATTTTCACTTAAAGGGGATCATGCCGTCTGCCTATTGGTTAGCGACGCCGCTTTTGGCGGCGTGTGTGATTGTTCCGTGGGCGTTATGGGGTTCACGCACCATTTGGCGGACGCATCCTAAGGTGTTGTTGAGCGCTATTTAAGGGCACTATGCAAGCTGAGACGTCAATTTGTTCTGCTGTATTTAGATCTTCCTACCAATTTCCAAATTCATCAGTATATTCAATTTCCCACATGTTTCTTCCTAACGCTAATGAAAGTATTACGTCAAGGTAATGGGCTTGGATATAGCGCGGTAATACAATCATTGATTGGGTGAACTCATGCGCCTTCAAGCATAGCCAAAAGAGCCTGCTTCTTAGCCTCATCATGTTTTGTGAGCGCCAAGGTGGCTTTCCCCAGCATTTTATAAAGTGGCTCATAAGCGGTGTGTTGCGAAAGTGCAAAGAGGTGCGTGTGAAGCGTCTTGCTATCGCCACGGGCTAAGGGGCCGGTTAAGGCATCCGATAAGGCGGACACTTTATTCATGTTATTCAGCGTGTCTTGCATTAATGTGTTCACCAATGCTTTGGCAATAGATTCAGATATCCCAGCTGTGTGATAACAATGCATCGCGACCTGCGCCAGCGTGACAAGATAATTGCTCGAGATGACACCCGCGGCGTGATACAGCGCTTTTTGATGGGCCTCAATTGTAAAGACGTGTGCCCCTAATTGCGTGAGCATGGGGTGTAATAGTGAAAAAACAATGGGATCGCCTTCAAACGCACAATAGGTGCCACGAAAAGAGTGGATACTTTCCGCTGGATTCGCAAAACTTTTCATTGGATGCAAACTGGCCACGCTGCAGCCATGTGTGCTGGCCGCTTGCAAGGCCGTGGAAGATAACACCCCACTAAAATGAATCATTGTGCTCCCAGGTGGGGGCGGGCAAGTGTGCATCACTTTCTGACACGTGACTTCAATCAGATCATCAGGGGTGCAGATAAAATACAGATCGGCGGGTCGCAAGGCCTCTGGTTCAGCGCAGGCTTTTCCTTGACCCATAAAGGCCACCGCCTCTTGACCACTTTTTATCGAACGATTGCATACATCTTGAATGATGCCGAGTTTGGCTTCTGCAAACAGTTTCCCGATGGTTTTACCCAATCGGCCTGCGCCAATGAGATTAATGAGAGGAAGAGACATGCTGGCCCACTACATCAAAAAATAATTTAAAATAATCTTCACCTGAGACACGCGGATTGCAAATGGCCTGTAATTCACTAAACGGGACATTGTGTGCATTGGTTTCTGGGGCAGCCTCGGGCGCAATACACATTTTATAAGCCATTAAATAATGGTCACAAATATCACGTAAGGCTTCTATCACATCCGTCCATTTTTTTTCTGTGAATTTAGGGCGTGCCATCATTACGCTATATCGAGACATAACGCATTGCATTTTCGAGAATCGCAGCGGAGCATACATGTCGTATGTGAGCAGCGAATCGCAGAAAATCAAGGTGTTATGGCCGAGATAGTAGTAATGAGGACACGCCCTAGTTTCAACTTCGAGGAGCTTTTGATGGGTAATCGCCCCGACATGGGCACGCGCCAATCGCAGCTTCTCTTGTAATAGAGTCAGTGCATCACGCATGTCAGGATGCCATGGGGTGATTGCGTTTTTTAAGTTTTCAGCCAAAGCCATGGCATCCATCAAGAGGGTTTTTGCACGTTGCATGCTGTCTTCTAAGCCATGTTCAAATTTTGCTGAATCATGAATACTAAAATCAGCTGGAATCCCCATGGCGACTTGTGAAGCATTCGGCGCGGCTGAAACCATACAGTCTTTTCGATGCGCAGGTAAGCTTAAATACAGCTGACTGAAATCAATTTGACTGCGACTCGAATATAAAAAAATCCAAAACAAAGGGCGCGCCAGTGTCGTACAGTATTTTCCTAATCGGGGAAATTGTATTTGTTTCTGCCCCCATTGCGGCCCTTTGGGGTATTCAAATTTTAGTTTGTAGTGGCCCAGTATCGCTTTTTCAGTCGTTGAAAACGTGCGACTCACAAATACATTGACGGATAATTGTTTTTGTAACAAAGCAAAGGTGGTCCCAATGCTTACCGCGCCGCCTAATGATAGGCCCCGTAAAATAATATTTTCTGGTGGAACCCCTTTGGAGAGTAAAAACTGCACCACACTTTGGCCATCAGCAATAAAATCTTGCAGGCTTTCTGGCACACCTTCACTTTTTGAAACGCCGCGATAATTAAATCCCCAGGCATGGCATTGATACGCGCGCGCCATCCGCTGTAACTCTATCAGCATGAATTCGTAGGCGCATTGATTGCCAGAAAAATAGACAATGTGCCGCGAAGCGGCGGCATCCCCAATCGTTTCAGGATAAATTTGCACGGCATTTAAGTGGAACGTTTCGCAAGGGATAGCGTGAACGTTGACCACCATGTCTTTTTCTTTTTGCTGCGCAAGAAAATGCGCCTGCGCCTGATTAGGTGACATTTTTTGCTTCGGCACCCAATTGAAGCATGTGGCATTCACAGCCGGATCACGTATCGTATTTTCTTGCACATGCAAAGCGGGCACCAAGGTCCTGACAAAAAAGCGATTGATACGTTGTCGTAGGGCCTGCTCCGCAAGTGCGCTTTTGCTGCTTAACTGCGTTAAAAAAGCGGCCATTTTCGAAACAGGCCTTAATCTAGAGTTAATTCTGTGCTTCTTTGATAATGGCGCCATTCGGGTTCCCTATCACAAGTGTGTCTGCCGCACGTCGGGCAAATAATCCATGACAGACGACCCCCGTGATCTCATTGAGCGTACGCTCTAGTTCTAAGGGGCGGCTCATATCAAGATGGTAAATATCTAAAATAATATTACCGTTGTCTGTGATAAAGTCCTGGCGCCAAGCAGGGGCGCCCCCCATCTGTAACAGTTCGCGAGCAACATGGCTGCGTGCCAAAGGGATGACCTCGATTGGTAAGGGCACAGACGACAAGGCTTTTTCTTTGGATTCATCAATCATGCAAACAAATTTTTGCGACATGGTGGCCAAGATTTTTTCGCGGGTCATGGCGCCACCGCCGCCTTTAATCATATGAAAAAGCTTATCAACCGCATCGGCACCATCAAAATAGATAGGGATTTCGCTGATACTGTTGGCATCGATAACGGGGATGCCCTTTTCTTTTAAGAGTGCCGTGGTGGCTTCGCTGCTGGATACAGCGCCTTCAATCTGTGATTTTTTTTCTGCCAAAGCATCGATAAAGTATTTTACCGTGCTGCCGGTGCCTACCCCGACAATAGGGTGATCGCCTAATAGCGATATGGCTTTTTCAGCCGCATTTTTTTTGGCAAGTGCGGTATTTTCATCGTGATGTGAATTAAAAAACATGGCCACTCCATCAAGTCGGTTTGATCCATTGGGTGGGAGTAATGATTCCATCCAAGGGGCGATCATGCGCGGCTGTGGGCACAGCGGCGACTTCTTGAAAATCAAATGCCACACCTATACAGGTGGGCTTTTTGGTAAAGCAATCTAGTTCATCTAATAGGATATCGTAAAATCCGCCACCTCGCCCTAATCTGGCACCTTTTTTATCAAAGGCCAGCAGCGGGATCAAAATGATATCGAGTGTCCACCACGGAATCGGTTGCTTGGGGGGCGCAGGGGCCAAAAATCGCAGCCTATTTATCTGTAAAGGCGTATTGGGATCCCAAGGATGAGCCTGTAGCCCTTTGTGTCGGGTAGGGTGTAAGCCTGGCACAAAAAATTGCTTTGTAGCGCAGGATGGGTGATGCATCCATGTTTCCAGACTAATCTCACTGCCCATTTTAAGGTAACTGCCAATGCGTTTGGCATTGGTGAAGAGGGGTAATCGCAAAAGTTGTTGCGTTAAGGCGTGCTCAGCATGCGTTCTTTCAGTAATCGAGAGCGCGCTACGCGCCTGAAGGAGGGTTTTGCGAAGAAGGGGTTTTTCCATGATAACCGTTCATGCCACTGTCTTCGATGGCAATTATAGGATGGGTAAACATCTTCGCATAACCCATCATGCGATTTTGTGTACCATCCGCTATGTTGGGTGATGCAGAGCCTTACCCAACCAGAAAAAGTGGCGCCAGGTGACAACGAGTGGCTTTGAACCCAGTGGTTCAGGTGGGAAAGAGTGGGATCAATCAGGCTTCTTGACGAATCAAGCATGCTCAACATGATCGGATAACCGTTTCCCGAATATCAGCTTATCGGAACAAAACACCTTCTCGTTACCACGCTAACGCCAAACTCAGTATACCTTTTCTTCTATACCCATAGAAGCATAAATCGCTTCATTCTTGGATTCTTTTGTTTCTGCCAGCGCAGAGTCAATCTGTTTTTGCAATGCTTGTAAGCGTGTGCTTGTGACCACATCTGGGCCACCACTCGATCGGGTGATGAGCTCATGTGCCAATTGTAAGGCTGTGATAATGGCAATGCGTTCTAAACCCACTGCGCCACCGGTTTGTCGAGTTTCACGTAATTTGGTGTCTAAAAAATGGGCAGCATGACGTAATTCTTGTTCTTTGTTGGTGGGGCAGACAATTTTAAACTCGCGATCCATGATATGGAGGACGACAGTATTTTTGGTAGACATGGTTTTCCCTCTTCTAAACACCTATTCTATAAGCGTAGCAATGAAATGGTGTAAGTCTACCCGTTTTTACCAAGAGGATAAAGGTTGTGAACCCGAATCACCCCATGTATGCGATACGGCGAAAACATTTGTTGAGTCAATTTCCGGATAGCACAATGATGATTGTGCCAGGCGCGACCGTTATCCATAAATCCCGCGATACAGAATTTCCCTTTCGGCAAGACAGCGACTTTTTTTATTTGACCGGTTTTGTTGAGGCTGAGGCATGCTTGATCTTAATTAAGCAAGACGGGCGCGAACGATCCGTTTTATTTTTACAACCCAAACATGAAAATGAAGAGCGATGGACAGGCCCCCGTCTGGGTGCAGCACGGGCAGTGCAAGATTTGGCTGTCGACGAGGCCTATGATCATGCCGAATTAGAAACGTATGTCACCAAACTGTTGGGAACGTATCACAATGTGGTGATTTCTTTTGCTCATCAGGCCATCTGGCAGACCCGAATTTGGGATTGGATCGAAAAAGCCCGATCTCAAGTAAAGAGACAGAATGTGGGCCCCCATGCCTTGCACGATCTGGATGGCGTTTTACACGAAATGCGTGTGATTAAAGACGAAGGCGAAATTGCAAAAATGCAGCGTGCCGCCACTATCACAGCCGCCGCCCACCGTCGTGCCATGCAAGTGTGTCGTCCTGGTATGACCGAATATCAATTAGAAGCCGAAATCATACATGAATACATTCGGAATGATGCACGGCAACCTGCCTATAACAGCATCGTGGGGGCTGGAAAAAATGCCTGTATTCTGCATTACACCGCCAACAACAGTGTGATGCAAAAAGACGATTTGGTGCTGATTGATGCAGGCTGTGAGTGGAATATGTATGCCGCGGATGTCACACGCACGTTTCCTGTTTCGGGGAAGTTCGAAGGGGCAAAGCGCGACCTCTATCAATTGGTTTTAGCGTCACAGTTGGCCGGCATTCGCGCCATCACGCCAGGTGCTCCTTTTGATGGCGTACAAAAAGCCATTGTGGCTGTGTTGGTTCCTGGTTTGATCGACTTGGGGTTATTACAAGGTGAGGTGTCGGGGCTGATTGAATCAGGTGCCTATCGTCAATTTTATATGCATTCCAGTGGGCATTGGTTGGGCCTAGATGTCCATGACGTGGGGCGTTATCAGGCCGAAGGCCAGTCACGCTTACTTGAAAAAGGCATGGTGTTGACGGTAGAACCCGGCTTGTATATCGACGATAATGCCAATGTTCCGGCCGCTTTCAAAGGGATTGGGATTCGAATAGAAGACGATGTGTTGGTAGAAGATCATGGCTTTTTGGTGTTGTCTCAGGATGCCCCTAAAACCATTGCTGACATTGAAGCCTTAATGTCTTATTAGGCATTTCTACTATCTCGGATGGAACGCCCTGATTTTCTGCGATACGTTGCTCACATACTGGTATGTATGCTGCGTTACGTTTCTCGAAAATCATGGCGTTCCATCTCGATATAGCGAAATGCCAGCGGTTTCTCGTGCAAGTAATTAGAGTAATCTCAATATGCAGTTTGATATCACGATTTTGGGCGGCGGATTGGTCGGGCTTTCGGCTGGGCTGGCCTTTTCGCGCCTAGGCCTAAAAGTGGCCTTGATCGAAAAACACGCTGTGTCGATAGAAACGCAAACACAAGATTGGCGATCGCTGGCCTTATCACTGACTTCCGTTCATTTTTTATCCCACATGGGTATTTGGCAAAAGTTAAAAAAAGCAGCACAACCTATTTCTATGATTGATGTGATAGAAAAAGGCAAATTTGGTGTCGTGCGTTTAGATGCAGCAAAAGAAGGGTTGCCAGCCTTAGGCTATGTGGTGCCTTTTGCACTTTTAAAATCAGAATTAAGCCAAGCTATCCACGCCAGTACGATAACAGTTTTTGAAAAAAATACTTTAAAAGCGGCGTCGTTAGAAAATGATCATTGGCAATTACAATTGTCTGCACATACCTCGCCGATTCAATCAAAGTTATTGTTAGCGGCAGAAGGCACAGAAAGTGTCTTGAGCCAAAGCTTAGGCATTGAGTTTGAAACAGAAACCTATGGTGAAGAAGCGGTGGTGGCGCGCCTGCAAGTCGCACATGCCCCTATTGGCGTGGCGTTAGAACGATTTGCCGAGACCGGTCCTTTGGCTTTGCTGCCAGCGGACAAAAATATCTTGACGCTGGTATGGGCCTTACCCAAATTTCAAGTGCTGCCTTTAATGGAAATGTCGGAACAAGACTTTTTGACGCAAGTACAAAACGAAGTGGGTTTTCGTATGGGCAGTTTTAAAAAATTGCTGGCACGACAAACCTTTCCTTTACACTTCCATCAAGCAAAAAGTCCGGTGGGTCCCCGCTTGGTGTTGTTAGGCAATAGCGCCTTGTCATTGCATCCCGTTGCGGGGCAAAGTTTTAATTTGGCCTTACGCAATGTGGCAAGATTGCATGAAGTCATTGCAAATGCCGTGACGCAAAAAGAGGATTTTGCCAATGAGGCCACTTTATCAGCCTATTTAGCGGCACAAAAAACAGATGTCACACGCACTGAATTTTTTGCAAATGGCTTAATTCAATTATTTGGAAACAATCATTTAAAAGCCAGGATGACACGACGTTTGGGCTTTTTGGCTTTAACCTTGGTGCCCAGTGCAAAGCATTACGTGGGTAAATTTGGTTCAGGGCGATTAACCTCATTGGCTCCTTTAAGCACCCCACCTTTTGAGGGGAAACTATGAAAATCGCTGTCGTGGGAGCCGGTCTCGTTGGCGCTGTGGCCGCTTTGGCCATGGCAAAAACAGGGGGACAGGTTATTTGGGTAGGGCCCAGTAAACCAGAATCACCGGATCGTTTTTTGGCGATTAATCCTACCGCGATAGCATTTTTAGCTGAGCTCGATGTGTTATCGAGTTTGCCGAAATCAGCACGTGGCCCTGTTAAAAAGATGCATATTGCGGACTTCAACCAGGATACAAAATTGGTTTTTGATGCAGCCAAAACGCAGGGCTATGCATTGTGCGAAATTGTGCCCGCTGCCATCTTGCTGCAGACCCTTGAGCGGGCAAGCCGTAAACAAGAAAATATACAATGCGTACCTGATGAATATGTGTCGCATCGTATTGAAAATGAGCGTTGCATGATTCAGCTTAAAAATACCCAAGCCATCGAAGTGGATTATGTGATCGTTGCCGATGGTGCGATGAGTCGGGTACGTGAAATCGAAAACATTCCATTTAAAAGCCATGATTATCAGCGTGCTGCCGTGACGGCCACGTTACAATTGGCGATGCCCCATGAACAGGTAGCGTACCAATATTTTTTGGATCATGGGCCTTTGGCTTTATTGCCTTTGGCAGAAGCAGACAAAGTGTCTATTGTTTGGTCCACGACTTTGACAGAAGCCAATCACCTCAAAAATATTTCAAGCGAAGGCTTTGTCACGCGATTGGCGAATCTGTTGCCACAGCATTTTCAAGATGCCATCTCATGTAGCCCTCGTTACACCTTCCCTTTGCGATCGCTGACAGCCAAAACAACCGTACAAAATAAAGTCTTTTTAGTGGGCGATGCCGCACACGTGGTGCATCCTTTGGCAGGATTAGGCTTAAATTTAGGGCTATTGGATGTGATCGCCGTGCAGCAATTATTTTTAAGTAGGCAAAATAAAAATAGGCCCTTCAATCCAAATGCCCTGCAACGTTTTGCGCGAGAACGCCAATGGGAAATGGGGATCTACCTTAAAACTATCGACGCCATTGAGCGTGCCTTTCATGAACCCAAAGGCGCTGCCCGAAAAATCGGGCAGCTGGCTTTGGCCATGGGCGGCGTGCCTTTTGTCAATCGCTTGCTGATTAATAAGGCAACGGCGGTCACATAAAACAACAGCGGGATTCTCTAAAATTTTTAAATAGGCACGTATCATGATTTGAGCATTTTGACTCAAAGCACGTGTAATAAGAAAATAATACAGTAATACATTTGTACAAGGATCAGATCATGGCGAAGCCTTATACTGTTATCGTAACTTTAGAAGCAAAGTCTGGTGAGGAATCAGCGTTAAAGCGGCTATTAACCCATGTTATTGAACCCAGCCGAAATGAAAGCACCTGCTTAGCGTACCGTCTCCATCAAGATTTGAGTAACCCAGCTAAGTTTATTTTATATGAAAGCTGGGAAAGCAAAGACGCACATCAAAAGCAATTTCAAAAACCCTATATTATTGCGTTGGGAGAAAAGATAGGTGTACTTTTAGCGAGCCCGTATCAGGCTATTTTTGCTGAAGAAGTATAAATCGCTGACCGATCCGATTGTTTACAATTAATGATGCATGCGATGCTTGATTTTCAGTTGACGATCCTAAAGCCTTGGTGATAAAAATTTCTCCCTTCCCATTGCGTGAGAAGGCTTCCTGATGCAAAACACTCCGCTGTATTCCCAACACCTGAAAAACCAAGCCAAAATCGTGGATTTTGCCGGTTGGCAAATGCCGATCCAATATACATCGATTGTGGATGAACACATGGCTGTGCGAACACAGGCTGGAATATTCGATGTGTCGCATATGGGGGTGGTGGAGATCACTGGCAAAAACGCATTTTCTTTTTTGCAAATGCTCTTGGCCAATGATGTCGCTAAATTAAAAACACCCGGAACAGCCTTGTATAGCGTGATGCTGAATGAACATGGCGGCGTGATTGACGATCTCATTGTCTATTTTATGGCGCCTGAACATTATCGTATGGTGATCAATGCTGGGTGCCGTGAAAAAGATCTGGCTTGGTTACAACAACAGGCCAAAGCCTTTTCTGTGTCCATTGTACTGGATACCAGTTTGGCCATGATTGCGCTACAGGGGCCTCATTTTGCGGCCGTGTTTGGCAATGCTTTTCCTGAATGGGCGACACAACTTCCCGCTAAAGCATTTACCTTTGCGCAAGCAGGCGATATGTTTATCGCGCGAACCGGTTATACCGGGGAAGAGGGTGTTGAGATCATTTTACCGGCAGCACAAGCCAATAGGGTTTGGGAAAAATGCCTTGAACAGGGTGCAAGACCCATTGGTCTGGGCGCGCGTGATACTTTGCGACTTGAGGCAGGCTTAAATCTGTATTCCCACGAAATGGATGAAACCGTCAGCCCCTGGCAAGCGAATTTGGCGTGGACGATTGCGCTTAGCGAACGGGATTTTATCGGTAAGGCTATTTTGCTAAAAGAAAAAGCAGCCGGCATTCCCAATCAATTGGTGGGCGTGATTTTGCCTCAAGGCGGCGTATTAAGAGCCGAACAAGTCCTTGAAACAAATTTGGGGAAAGGCGTTATCACAAGTGGTACCTTTTCACCCTTTTTAAAGGTTGCGGTAGGGATGGCACGCGTTCCGGTTGGCTGTGATGCCGATATTTCCGTGATCATCCGTAACAAACCGTATTCCGCACATATCGTAAATTTGCCGTTTGTGAAAAAAGGGCAAATTTCAAAAGAGACATTCGCTTTTTTAGAGGTAAATCAAGATGGAACACATTCCCGCTGAGTTAAAATATACAGAATCACATGAATGGTGCCGAGAAAATGACGAAGGCCACATTGTGGTGGGCATCTCTGATCATGCCCAACAATTGTTAGGTGACTTGGTTTTTGTTGAGTTACCCGAACTGAACCAAGAGTTTAAAGCAGGTGATGAAATTGCTGTGGTGGAATCTGTCAAAGCGGCATCAGATGTGTATTGCCCCATCACCGGTGAAGTCATCGAGATTAACGAAAAATTGGCGCGTAATCCCGAATTGGTGAACGAAGATTGCTATAGCGAAGGCTGGTTATTCAAATTGATCCCCGCTGACCGCCATGAACTAGAAGAACTACTGGATGCCGATGCCTATACCGACATCGTTGGGGAGTAAAGACTTTGAGTTTTGTTCCGCATACTGCACTTGAAATAGAAAACATGTTAAGTGTGATTGGCGTTGATGCCATCGCAGATTTATTTTCTGAAATTCCTGCTTCGTTGTTGGCGAAACCCAATTTCAATTTGCCAGAAGCAATGACTGAGCTTGAAACAACACGCTTCATGAAGGCGCGGGCAGAAAATACGGCACAAGTTTTGAATTTTCAGGGCGCGGGGGCGTACGAACATTTTATTCCCGCTGCGGTGTGGCAACTGATTGGGCGTGGCGAATGGATGACGGCTTACACGCCTTATCAGGCAGAAGCCAGTCAAGGCACCCTGCAGTTGATTTATGAATTTCAAACGATGATTTGTGAATTAACGGGGATGCCGGTTGCGAATGCTTCTATGTACGATGGGGCCAGTGCTCTGGCCGAAAGTGCATTGATGGCATTGCGCTTACATAAAAAGGCGACCACCGTTTTGGTGCCGCGATCGGTGCATCCGCAATACCGTGCTGTGTTAAAAACCTTTTTAGGCGCACAGCAGTTTATTATTAAAGAAATTGATTTTGATATGGCTTCAGGCACCACAGCGGTGGCAGCGTATGAAAAAATGCACGATGCACACACCGCTGCCTGGATCATTCCACAACCCAATTTCTTTGGGCAATTAGAAGCGGTGGATGATCTCTGTAACGCCGCTAAAAAAGCAGGTGCGCTTGCGATTGCATTGGTGAATCCCATGGCCTTGGCCTTGTTAAAGCCACCCGGTGAATGGGGTGATGAAGGCGTGGATATTGTGTGTGGTGAAGCACAAAGTTTGGGTGTGCCATTGAATTCGGGTGGGCCTTATGTGGGGTTTTTGGCCAGTAAAATGGACTGGGTACGTCAAATGCCGGGCCGTATCGTGGGGCGCACCACTGATGCCCGTGGCAACGCCGGTTTTACCTTAACGTTACAAGCACGCGAGCAACATATTCGCCGCGGCAAAGCCACCTCTAATATCTGTACCAACCAGGGCTTGTTGATGGCGGCGGCCACCATTTATATGGCCTTGATGGGACCCACTGGCTTGTTGCGTGTCGCACAACAGAGTCACGCGAATACAAAAAAATTATGTGAGAAATTATCTGAACTCAGCGGCATCACGTTGCCTTTCAGTGGGGCATATTTCCACGAACGGGTTGTAAAATTACCGGGATCGAGCCAAACGCTGTTAGCCGCGTTGGCAACAGACAATATTGTGGCCGGTTACGATCTATCGACGCATTATCCTGAATTACAAAATTGTATTTTGGTGTGTGCCACCGAAACAAAAACAGAAAATGATTTTGCGGTATTGAGCCAAGCCATTCAAAAAAGGTTTATACCCTTCGTGTTCCAAGATACGAAGGGATAACGCCCAGATTGCAAGTAGGGGAAATGTTTTAATTGAGAAAAAATGCAGCAATACTCATTGTATTGTGAGTTTTTTTGATTGAAAAACATTTTCCCTGCGCTGCAAGATGGGATGTTAGGATTCGTATCTTGGAACACGAAGGGTATAATATCATGCTTCTTTTCGAACATTCCCAAGCAACACGTACCGCACGAACACAAATTCACAAAACCCTGCCCAGTGACAGCATCCCTGCGCACTATTTACGACACGCTCCCCCTAAGCTTCCTGAAGTATCCGAATTACAAGTGGTGCGACACTTTACGCAATTGTCGCGAAAGAATTTTTCCATCGATACCCATTTTTATCCATTGGGTTCTTGCACGATGAAATACAATCCGCGCGCGGCCCATGCTTTGGCTTCACTCGAACCTTTTTTAGCCAGGCATCCTTTTACCCCGGCGCATTTGAGTCAAGGGGTGCTGCAAACCTTATTCGAATTACAAACGATGCTAAAAGAAATTGCGGGCATGGAAGCGGTTTCTTTGGCGCCGATGGCCGGTGCACAAGGCGAATGGGTGGGTGTGGCAATGATCAAAGCCTATCATGCAGCGCGTCAGGATCATGAACGTACAGAAATGATCGTGCCAGAAGCAGCCCATGGTACCAATCCTGCTTCAGCGGTAATGTGTGGCTTTACGATAAAAGAAGTCCCCGCCACGGCAGAAGGCGATGTTGATCTCGATGCTTTAAAAAAATTAATCGGTCCTAAAACTGCGGGAATCATGTTGACGAATCCCTCAACTTTGGGTGTGTTCGAGCGTGATATTTTAGAGATTGCCTCATGGGTACACGAAGCGGGTGGCTTGTTGTATTACGATGGTGCGAATCTCAATGCCATTTTAAATAAAATCCGCCCGGGTGACATGGGCTTTGATGTGATTCACATGAATTTGCATAAAACCTTTGCCACGCCACACGGTGGGGGGGGCCCCGGCTCAGGCCCTGTGGCCGTTTCCAGTCGTTTACTGCCTTATTTACCCAAACCTTTGGTGGTGAAAGACGGCAACCAGTATCGTTTTGAAACAGAAAATGAGCGTCCCACTTCAATTGGCCGTTTGTCTACTTTTATGGGCAATGCGGGCATTTTGATGCGTGCTTATATCTACATTCGTTTATTGGGCCGAGAAGGCTTAACAGAAGTCGCCGAGATCGCCACACTGAACGCCAATTACTTAAGTGCGAGCTTAAGCAAGATGGGCTATACCTTGGCCTTTCCAAAACGACGCGCCTCGCATGAATTTGTCATCACAATGAAAAAAGAATCAAAAGAATATGGGGTCACCGCTTTAGATGTGGCAAAACGGTTATTAGATTTTGGCTTTCATGCCCCTACGGTTTATTTTCCCTTGATTGTGCCAGAATGTTTGTTAATTGAACCCACGGAAACAGAAGATAAAAACACCCTCGATCGTTTTTTAGATGCCATGAAAAGCATTCGTGAAGAAATGGTGAAAACGCCTGAATTATTAAAATCTGCCCCGCATACTTTGGCCATGCAGCGCTTAGATGATGTGAAAGCCGTGAAAGAATTAAATGTGCGTTGGGGTGAGTGAGGCCAGTCCTTTTTCATGCCTCCTGCTTGCGAAAGACGTCGCCACGTCATGTGAGGCTTCAGGCGTAGACGTGGACAGATGAGGGTGACGCAATAACGTCAGCCTCTCTTGTCTTTTTTCTTGCCCTGCTGTCATAGCCGGTAGCGTATGACAAAGCGATTCAAAGCCCCAGGTATACTCTTGCTCTTTTAATTCCATAAAATAGTCTGACGCCAATTCATGCTCTTCTTTTTTTAATTTCGAAAGCATTGCGTTATCCCTGCCTTCGTACGTTGGCGTCATTAAGCGAGAGATCCCGCGAATTTGATTGTAAAAATGTTGCCACTCTACTTGGTAGCTGTTTTTCAATCTTGGGTCAAAGTTGGGGACTTGATTGATAAATTTTTCCATGCTGTTTAGCAGAATTAAGATCTTTTCATTACTATGTAAAATATTTTTATTCGTAAACTCATTCATGTTATTTTCAAAAATAGCACGCAATTTTTCTAATAAAAAGAAATTAATTGGATTCTCTCTGCAGCGTAATGCCTTGAAAAATTTCTGCATAATATGGCCTTTTGCCATTCCTGCCAATTGAGCCATCGTTCCTTCTGGATTCAGTTGAACATAACTGCGTAGATAAAATAAAAATTTAAATGTTTGTTCCAGCATATTTTGTATGTCATTTGATAAAATGGGTAAGTCCAGTTGATGAACCGATAGGGCGGTGAGCATCATGTCTATACGTTTCGTCCATTGCTTTCTGCACAGTGTCATGGATTCTTGCAGCATAAAAATAAGCGAGAGTACACTGACCTGCTCTTTTATAAATTGGGTATTTTCATTTTTCTCTAGTTTTTCCCATTGATACAAAGGAAGCAAAGAATCCATTAGTTTTATAGCCAGGCTCGAAAGAAATTGATCAATTGAACCTTCTTCAAATCGAGGCGCCATGCATTTCATAAAATCAAAAGCATCCAGCCCTGAATCAAGCTGCTTTTTTGTGCTCTGTATGGCAGAAGAATAGAAGCTGCCTTGCGTCATATTGGGTAAATGTGTGATCCAAAAAAAGTCATCAGGCATCATCCCGTCATCATTAAACGGGCTTAAATTTTGGGATTGCAAAATAGCCTGTTTCAAAGCTTGCATTTGAACCTGCATCACAAGCAGCATATTTTGGGTGCGTACCATCACACTGAGCCGTGCAAGATACTCATTTCCAGTATTATTTTCATGTTTAATAGCCGAGTTTATTTTCAGCGCATAGCGAACGATCGCGCGCCTTTTTTGATATACATTTAATAAGTTAAATAAATAGCCAGGACGAACAGAGCGATCTTTTAAAACCTTTTCTATGGTAGCTAAGGCAGCCCATTTTATCTCTATGGCTTCATTCAGGGCATCCAGAACCTTTTCAACACGTTCTGGTGTGGCACAAATCCCCCAAAACTGAGAAAAAGCGATCCATTGATGAAGCTTGTTTATTTTTTGATTTTTATGAAATAAGTAAATGATAAAGTTAAAAGCACGATGATGCTGAATCATCGATCTTGCAGAAAAGGCATTAAATATATTAAAGAATTCTTCACCAATAAAAAAAGAAACCGTATTGGTATTTTCGCATAGCTTGGGTTCAATGTTTTTCAGAAACTTTTCATAGTGAATGAAGGCAGGGTGTGGCTCAGCATCGTCAAAGATGATAAGGCTTCTTTGTTTTTTCAGATCACGCCATGTGACTGCATTCGAATTTTTATGTGTGCGCCTAAAGATCAGGTAATCGACATATTGCTTAAACCCATCAGGCGTATTCTCGTCAACCTTATTGAAAATAGCAGTTATTTTATTTTTTATACCTGAACCAAAAACAGTTTTACGTAAATGAGTGCACTGGTGATAAAGCATCAACAATAGCTTTTTGTAATCTGAATTTTTTGAAAAAACGCTTAACGTTCTCTCCAGTAATATTGCCTGTTTTCCATCTGGAAAGCGTTCAATGGGTTCATCGTTATCTAAGAACGTGTCTCGTCTCTTGGCTTGCGGGCTGCTTTGATCTGCCAGGCTATCCATTATTTGAAACAAAGCAATCACCTCAGCCAAATTCACCTTTAGGCCTTGTAGTTTGTTTCGAATCAGTGCATCAAAGCTGTCTGGGAGGGCATGATGTAATGAATTTATAAAGGGCGCTTGTTTGTTGTCACCATACAATGTCGTTACTTCTACCAACATCCTTATCATAGCGGGACGAAAAGTATCCGGATTCAACAGCATCGCGATAAGGGTTTCGGGTTCAATTTGTTTTGTGTATTCAGCTAATAAAGCGGTGGCCGCTTCCGGATCGGCATTCAGAAACCCTAAATAACAGGGGATGGTTTTTAAATAAACACTGAAGGTGTCACCGTGTGTTTTATCATTTGCCAAAGCCTCATAATACGTTTTAACAAATTGGCTACGTTTTGTTTTTCGATGTGGATGCAATGCGGCAAAATCAGCCATCACTTTAAATCCATTGAGTAAGGATAAGGTGTGTGCCAGGTGATCTGCGTGACTGTGAATGGCGTCTTGCGTCACGGCGTGTGTGTCAACAGAATAGGCGGCTTCAATATAGGCTGTATTCGCATTGCCAATGGCCAATCTGGCTGTGCCAGAATCAATTAAGCCAAAAGAGAATAATTGCTGCATATTAATCGGGTTCTTTAATAAAACAACCGCATCATCCTGACGCATTTTCGCTAATGCAAGCTGCAGCGGTGGATTGCTGGGCATGAGCTGATAGTCGCGCAATAAACTCAAGTCAGTGATAGAAAAGGGCGTGCTTTCATCAAATGCGCGTTGTAAGCGTTTTAACGCCAGGTGAGGCACGATTCTTTGACTTAAAGGCAAGGGTAATCCTGCCAAAAATTGTTGATGTATTTTTTCAAGACGTTCACCGCCATAATTTTTGACAAGAAAGCCTAACGCCTCAGCAGATTGCTCTTGGATTCCCCTTATTAAAGGCGTGTTATTACTCATTTGTGCGTTCAATAATGCTTTGCCAATCAAGGCTAAGGCGGCCAAGCATTCAGGATCAGTAACGGATTGTTTTTGCAAAGCTTCAAAAGCAAACTTTAATTGCAGAGGATTGGGCAGGGAATCCAAAATGGCTTTTTGTGTGGCTTGGTTAAAAAGATAAAAATTCCCAGCCATATTGGGTGAATGTATTTTTATTAAAAAATTGATAATGGCTTGTGCTGCTTGTTCGGTATTAGGGACATGATTTTTTAAAATTTCAAGCATATCCATGAGTTTTTGAGTGGGTTTAAATCTTGGATCACAGGCTGTTTCTTTTCCGGATAAAATGTTGCCTAAGGCGTGGATGGCCCGCTTTTCTTCTGACGTTTCTGCTTCAGATAGGGCGCGTGAAATATAATACCGTATTTTTGTGATTAAAGGCTTATGCGTGGCATAATCTTTGCTAATTATGTGGGTGTTTTTTTCTAAAAGCGTGTTCTGATCATTTAAGAGAAAATAGAATAATCGGTTGATGTCGCTTAAGTTGTTTCTGAATGCCGCTTGATTGGACGCTTTTTTTTCTGGTCGAGAATAAGACCCGATGAAGTCTTTTACTTTTGCTATTGAGTGATCTTGTTTAAGAATGCTGCCATATTGCTCTGTTTGTAATATTTCAAATACTTCTGCTTTAGATTGCGTGATGCTGGCCATTTCAATAAAGTAGGCAATCACGCTATCACAGTTATTTTGAAGTGCAATCTGGTTTTCTGATAAGACTTCTTTCGTTAATCTGATTCGTTTTTTCAGCCTGTTGGCAAAGATATTAAAAGAAAACGGGCGATTTTTATTAACAGCCTCAGAAATTTTCTGAAAAATTTCATTCCATGAATTGATTTCTAAACGTAAATGATCTAAGTCTTTTGGATCTAAATTTTCAATACTGATATGGGTACGGTAAATAAATTTTAAAAATTCACCTTGTAAGGCTTTCAATGGCAGAGAATTAAGCTGTTCATGTTCATTTTTTCCAGAAAGCCAATCTGCGAAATCAATCAGTTTTTTAAAAAGAATGGGCCCCAAGGTAATTGCCAATGTTAAGGCAAGGACCACCGTTGGTATCAGGCCACCACTGCTGATAAAAAAATAAGCAGTTGCCGCTGCAATAAGTGAAAAAGCAATCGTGAAAAAAAGTATTTTCCAAAACGATCCGGAAAAAAAAGGGAAGGATAACCTTTCTTTTGTCTTTTCCAGAAAAATTTTCCACGCAGATTGGGTCTTTTTTTGTGGTTCAAAAAAATAAGAGTTTAATAACTCAAATTTTTCAGAACTGATTTTTTCTGTGAATTTGAAGGCTGAATAGTGACGGGCATTACTGGAAAACCCGATTTTAATTAAAGGGGTCAGTGCATGTGACCAGCAGAGAGAGGATGGGATCGGAATATCAAAGTGAATTTTTTTTAAAAAACGTAACAGATACGCATCATCGTCATCAAATGCATCCGAAAGGGGCATTATATCAGATGGATGAGATTGGCAAGCTTCAAAATAGCCTAAACGTTTTTCTGCCAACGCCAGAATGTTTGCTTTTTTCTGATCCAAATGCTTCTTTAAGGTGGCAATTTGTGCCAAAGCGGTCTTTACCGAAAGAGATGTGCTTTCACTTTTCCATAAAGCATCCGCCAGCTTTTGTTTTTTGGTTTTGAGCGCCGACTCGTGTGCGTCTAAAATCAAGGTCATGAGTGGGATCGCATGGTGCAGATAATAAAAAAGATAATGTGAGGGGATATTGTGAAAGGGCGAACGCAAGAAATGTTTGAGTACTGCAAATTCCCCAACATGCGTTGTCAATAATTGATTGGGTGCATGATGAAATGTTTCTTGAAACGCAGACTGTAACTTAACACGTTCGGTATCAATCTGATTATTGCGAGCAGGATAGCGATCGGGAAAAACAAAATGCTCTTGTGCTTTGAATAAAAGCGCTTCAGTAATGCAACCTGTGTCTTTTTGTAAATTTTCTTGAAGAATGAATGTAGGCATAATGGCAATCCATCCTTGTTGACAATCATTGCCTGATATTATCAACAGTTATTAAAAAGATAACAAGTTAGAATTAAAACTATTTCCTGTCCTCATTACGCTATATCGAGACGTAACGCGTTGTATTTTCGAGAATCGCAGCGGAGCATACACGCAGTATGTGAGCCGCGAATCGCAGAAAATCGGCACGTTACGGCCGAGATAGTCGTAATGAGGACACGCCCTAAAAGCAAAGATGGAGCAAGATGTTTAAAGGTATCCCCGTCTAAGCACGACACCTGTCGCAAATTGCGCACAGCTTATCGTCAAACTGCAGTTAGCATTGATAACGGTGATCGTCGAAAAGAAAAAAGACATAAAAGGTGTGTTGATTTGTAGCACACGGAAACAGTTGAAGATCTTCTAGACTACAGCTTGTAGCCTGTCATTTAAATTAGAGTTGGCTTAGCTGAATAGGTGACCCGATCCTTTAATAGAGAATGAATCTGAACTCCAAGAAAAAAAATATGTCAAGGTGGCGGAGGGTATGAAACAATACCAACATGTTGATATAAATAGCGTTCTTAATATGATTGATAGTCAAGGTTTTCGCGCCAATGTCGGTATTATTTTGATGAATGACAAATCAGAAGTCTTTTGGGGTAAGCGTATTGGTCAAGATGCATGGCAATTTGCTCAGGGCGGGTTGAACCAAGGTGAAACCACGGAAGAGACGCTGTTTCGTGAGTTGAAAGAAGAAATGGGGTTAGCACCTCAAGATGTCGAAATCATGGCTGCAACACGTGAATGGTTACGTTACCGTTTACCCCCCAGATTGGTGCGTCAAGAAAAAAGACCGGTGTGTATTGGTCAAAAGCAGCGCTGGTTTTTGCTAAAGTTAGTGGGGCCAGAATCAAACATTCGATTCGATGGGCATGACTCCCCTGAATTTGATGATTGGCGCTGGGTTAATTTTTGGTACCCACTGCGCCAAGTGGTGTCGTTTAAGCGCGAAGTTTACCGCCGAGCCATGCGAGAGTTGGCCCCGTATATTTTTACTCATCCGGTAGAGCGTCGATTGTTACACCCTTTACTGGGAGATCATCGGGGCGGTTGAGATTTCTCTATCTCGCGAAATCTCAATGGCCCCTGAACAGCCGTAAAATTAAGGTAAATGCAACATGGGGCAAAAAGAATCGAGCCAGAATGTGCCCGAAATTTCGATGCTATCGTTGCTGCGTCGCATCTTACAAGAAGTGAATGTGGCGCTTGATTTGCCGGCTGCCTCAGAAATCATTGTCAGGCGTGTGAGCGAAGCCATTCACACAGAATGTTGCTCAATCTTTTTAGCTGACTCAATGAATCACTGCCACACCTTGGTCGCCTCTGTTGGTTTTAAGCCAGAAAGTGTCGGTAAAGTTCACATTCCCTTTGGCCAAGGCATTGTGGGTTTGATTGCTGAACGCGAAGAACTTTTCAATATAGAAGATGCCCTTCACCATCCTCACTTCAAATATTTTCCTGAAACGGGTGAAGAACGGTATCAGGCGATGATGGGTGTGCCCATCATTCATCAGCGTCGCGTTTTGGGCGTATTGGTGGTGCAACAAACCGCAAAAAGGCGTTTTGACGAAGGGGAAGAAGCCTTTGTGGTCACGGTTGCGGCGCAATTGGCGCCGATCATCGCCCATGCACAAGGCAATCAAGTTCCCGCATTTTGTCGCGTTGGCATGCATACCGAATCCAATATATTGGGTGTCCCCGGCTCTCCAGGTGTGGGCATTGGCGTGGGCGTGGTGGTCTATCCCCCCGCGGATTTAGATGCAGTGCCCGATCGTATTGCACATGATATTGAAGGCGAAATTCTCGCCTTTCGTGAAGCACTTTTGGCCACACGAAATGATATTCATGAAATCAGCACGCGTATGTCGCCCGCCTTACCACAAGAAGAACATGCTTTATTCGATGCTTACTTACAGATTTTAGACAGTGACAGCATGGGTAAAGAAGTAGAAGAAGAAATTCAGGCCGGGCATTGGGCGCCTGGGGCATTAAATCATGTGGTGAAAAAACATGTGCGCGTGTTTGAAGCAATGGAAGATGGCTATTTGAGGGAGCGCGCGGCAGATGTCAAAGATTTAGGGCGGCGCATTCTGGCACATTTAAAATTAAAAGAAGCCGTGCCTCGCGATTATCCCGAAAATACGATTTTAATATCTGAGGAATTAACGGTATCCGCTTTAGCTGATGTACCAGAGGGGCGTCTACGGGGCATTGTTTCAGCACGGGGATCGGGTAACTCTCATGTGGCCATTTTAGCGCGTGCGTTAGATGTGCCAGCTGTGATGGGGGTTGATAATCTGAAAGTATCCAGACTAGACGGGACAGATCTGATTATTGATGGTTATAGTGGGGAAGTGTATGAATCCCCATCGCCTGCCTTGTTAGAGCAATATCAACTTCGTGTGACAGAAGAAAAAGAGCTCTTTAAAGGATTAAAATCACTTAAAGTTTTGCGCGCAGAAACGCCCGATGGTCGCCGTATTCCCCTTTATGTGAATGCCGGTTTGATGTCTGATATCAGGCCTTCTTTAAATGCTGGGGCAGAGGGCGTCGGTTTATACCGAACTGAAGTGCCTTTTATGATTCGCGAGCGTTTTCCCAGTGAAGAAGAGCAGCGCGAAATTTATAGCCATTTGCTCACAGCCTTTTCGCCTAAACCTGTTACGATTCGTACCCTGGATATTGGGGGCGATAAAAATTTGCCTTATTTTCCGATTACAGAAGAAAATCCCTTTTTAGGTTGGCGTGGCATTCGCATTACCCTAGATCATCCCGAAATTTTCTTAGTCCAATTGCGTGCCATTTTAAGAGCCAGTCAGGGTCTAAACAACCTTCGTATTTTATTCCCCATGATCAGCTGTGTCAGCGAAGTGATCGAGGCAAAAGCCTTATTACAACAAGCCTTCGATGAGTTAAAAGAGGAAGGCTTACATTTACATTTTCCCAAAATTGGGGTAATGGTCGAAGTGCCTTCTGTCATCTATCAAGCCCGCGAAATAGCACGCGAAGTGGATTTTCTTTCTGTGGGCAGTAACGATCTGATTCAATATATTTTGGCCGTGGATCGCAATAATGCACGGGTGGCCAATTTATATGATTCATTGCATCCTGCTGTGTTGCGCGCTTTATATCAATTGGTAGAAGGAGTGCATGAAGAAAATAAACCCATTACCATTTGTGGTGAAATGGCTGGAGAACCCATTACGGTGATCTTGTTGCAAGCCATGGGATTTGATGCGTTAAGCATGAATTCAACCAGTTTGCCAAGAGTGAAATGGGTGATTCGAAATTTTACAATTTCACAATCTCGTGAAATCTTACATAACTGTTTACAAATGACACATGCCAGGGAAATTCGGGCCTATTTACAACAGATTCTACTTGATGCAGGGCTGGGTATGCTGGTTCGCGCAAAAAATAATTAGGCTATTTTATGATGATTTCATCGCACATTTTTTTTATCTTCGCTTTGATTGGTTTATTGTCAGGTTTCTTATCTGGATTGACAGGGATGGGTGGGGGCTTGATCATTGTGCCTGCGCTCATCGATGTGTTTCACCATGTCGGAATGGTCCATCAGCGTGAAGCGCAAACAGCCATTGCAACGTCGCTGGCTGTATTGGTGGTGACGCTTAGTTTAGCGGTATTCCATTTTCATAAAGCCAAAATAATAGATTGGCACATTGTTCGTGCCATGATGCCTACCATGATTTTGGGGGGATGTATCGGACCCTGGCTCTCTGCTTTTTTCAGTAGTCGAGTGCTCAGTATTTTTTTTGCCATTTTGATGTTAGCGATTTCCCTACAAGTGTTTTTAAGTAAACCGGCTGTCAGAAATATTAAACCGCCCAAAATTTTAAGATTGTATGCTTTTTTCATCGGTATTATTTCTGGTTTATTGGGAATAGCGGGCGGATCCTTTATTATTCCTTTTTTAATGAGGCAAGGCGTATTGGCGCGAGAAGCCGCTGCCATTTCAACCACGACTATTTTACCTGTCGTGATACTGGCAACCGTGAGTTACATTGTGTCTGGGCGGCACCATACAGACTTATCAGTGGGGACCTTAGGCTACATCTATTTACCGGCTGTGGTGGGTATTGCTTTCTTTGGGGTCGTCACGGTCCCCATTGGGATTCGTGTGGCCTTAAAGCTTTCTAATGTGGGCTTGCGTAAAATCTTTGCTGGGATCATTTTCCTTTTGGCGCTGCGTCTATTGGCCATGAATTTTTTATAATTTGTCTTCTATCCTGCTTGCAATCTGGGCGTTATCCCTTCGCATCTTGAAACACGAAGGGTATACTTCTTTTTTCCTGCTCCCGCAGATTGAGAAATACCCGTGCTCGCTTATCCCAACATTAACCCAGTTGCCTTGCAAATTGGCCCTTTGGCCATTCATTGGTATGGTTTGCTCTATTTGGTTGCCTTTGCCGGCGCCTATTTTCTGATTGACAGAAAGAAGCAATTGAACCGGCAGCAGATGGACGATTTGCTATTTTATGTGGCAGTTGGGGTCATCTTGGGTGGGCGGCTGGGCTACGTTTTATTTTATGGCTTGCCTTATCTTAAAGCCGATCCGCTCTTTCTCTTTAAAGTATGGGAAGGAGGCATGTCCTTCCATGGTGGTCTCATTGGGGTGTGCGTCGGGCTGATGTATTTTGCGCATCGTTATGACAAAAAGCTTCTGTGGATTGGGGACTTGGTTGCCCCTGCTGTGCCCTTTGGCTTGGCCATGGGGCGCTTAGGCAATTATATCAATGGGGAGCTTTGGGGGCGGGTGACCACCTTGCCTTGGGGGATGGTCTTTCCCCATGCCGGCGCTTTGCCAAGGCATCCTTCCTCGCTTTATGAATTGGCATTAGAAGGCGTGCTGCTGTTTACTGTTTTAAACTGCTATGCCAAAAAGCCCAGAAAGCTGGGACAAATATCGGGCCTATTTTTATTAGGTTATGCGCTATGCCGTATTATCGTGGAATTATTCAGAGAGCCTGATTCCCAAATGGGTTTTTTCTTGGGTGGGTATTTTACCATGGGGCAGCTCTTGTCTATTCCCATGATCTTGGTGGGCTTATATCTCATTTTTCGAAAGACGGTGCAGGAGTAAGTAAATGCAAACTTATTTAGATTTATTACGTCATGTTCTAGAAACTGGCGACAAAAAAAGCGATCGCACCGGTGTCGGCACATTAAGCGTATTTGGCTATCAAATGCGGTTTAATTTAAACCACGGCTTCCCCTTGGTCACCACCAAAAAAATTCATTTAAAATCGGTCATTCATGAGCTGTTATGGTTTATTAAAGGCGATACAAACATTCGCTATCTAAATGATAACCAAGTGCGCATCTGGAATGAGTGGGCGGATGAAAATGGAGAATTGGGTCCGGTGTATGGTGCCCAATGGCGTGCCTGGAAAACAGCCTCTGGCGAAACCGTTGATCAATTAAAGAATTTAATTTCTGAAATTAAAACGAATCCCAACTCGAGACGTCTGCTGTTAAGTGCTTGGAATGTGGGAGAGCTCTCTAAAATGGCTTTGCCCCCTTGCCATTGCTTATTTCAATTTTACGTTACGAACGGCAAACTCTCATGTCAATTGTATCAACGCAGTGCCGATATTTTTTTGGGTGTGCCTTTCAATATTGCTTCTTATGCATTACTCACCCATATGATTGCGCAAGCATGTGATCTGGGGGTAGGGGATTTTGTGCATACTTTGGGGGATGCGCATTTGTATTTAAATCATGTAGAGCAAGCACATGAGCAGTTATCACGTACCCCACTGGCCTTACCTCAATTACAATTGAATCCAGCCGTTCGGGATGTGTTTGATTTTACGTTTGATGACATTGCCATCGTGAATTACGAATCGCATGCAGCAATTAAAGCGCCGATTGCGGTGTAAGGTAACAATATGTTTTCTATCATTGTGGCAACCGATCTTAAAAATGGCATTGGGGTAGGCAATCGCTTGCCTTGGCATCTTCCCAATGATTTAAAGCATTTTAAAACGATGACATTGGGTAAACCGGTTTTAATGGGCCGAAAAACTTTTTTATCAATCGGGAAGCCCTTGCCCCAAAGACGGAATCTGGTGATTTCGCGTGGCGGCTTTACCGCACCTGGCATCGAAGTATTCTATTCCATTGAACAAGCCATCAACGCGCTGGCTGCTGAACCTGAAATCATGGTGATAGGGGGCGGCATGTTATACGAAGCGTTGATGAGTCGGACTTCTGTTTTATATCGCACCTTGGTGCATACAACGGTAGAGGCTGACACTTTCTTTCCCGAAATTGATTTACAAAAATGGCGTTTAGATAAAAGTGAACCCCATCAAAAAGATGCGCAGCATGCGTATGATTACACGTTCGAAACTTGGATCAGAATGGAATGAAATTAAAAGCCAGTTTATTTGTACTCATCTCAGGTACCTTATATGGCTTTTTAGGGTATTTGGGAACGACGCTTTTAGAAGAAGGCATGTCAATCAGCTCGATGCTGTTTTGGCGTTTCATCTGTTCTGCCATATGGATTGCGCTGTTTTGTTTTAAAAGTAATGAGCGAAGAACACCCCATGCATTGAATCCTGTCGCCATGATGTCGATTTATTTTTTGGGGGGCTTGATGTATGCCGGCTCCTGTGGCTTTTACTTTTTGGCCAGTCGATTTATGGGAACGGGTTTGGCCATGGTGATTTTTTTTGCTTATCCCATGGTGATCGCTTTACGTGATTGGACCGTTTCGCGTCAGAATTTTAGCTTCTATACCCTTATCGCGTTGATCATGATCACATTGGGCTTATTTCTGTTACACCAGCCAGATGAGCAAGGCATTCAGTTTGAAGGTGTTTTATTTGGGATATTGGCAGCCATCAGTTATGGCTTTTATGTGATGGGCAGTAAACGTTACGTCCATTTTAATATTGATCCAAATCGACAAACGCTGTTTGTCAGTCTGGCCAGCGCTTTGGTATTTTTAATCTTGGCCTTGTTGGACGATCGCGGTTTGCAATTTCCACAAAGTGGCCATTCTTGGTTCAATTTATTTTTGTTGGGAACGGTGGCCACGGCCATTCCCATTCAATTGATGATCAAAGGCTTAAAACACATCAGTTCTTTACGTGCCTCGATCATTTCTGTTTTCGAACCCCTTGTGACAGTGTTGCTTGGCGTCGGCCTGTTGCACGAAACCATCACAGGCCAACAATTGTTGGGCATCGTGATTGTGTTGGGCAGCACTCTTTTGGCGCAGTTTCATAAGGAATTATAAAATTTACGTGATGTGCCAGCTTTAATTCAAATGACTATACATAATTTCACATGTCCTCTACTCCGTCATTGCTTGCGTCCCCGGCGTGGCAATCCATCTTTGCTTTTCAGCCTTTCGGATGGGTCCATATATGACAACGCTGACCGTGAACGATTACCGATATCGTGTAATGAGAACATCCCTAGCAAGCGTAGCTTGGGTGTTGCTTACACAATTTCACCTCTTCGTAGGATGGGTAAGCGTACTCGCGTAACCCATCATCATAAAAAAATAAAAAGCCATCGTATTTATACGAATTGAATGCGTTATCAGCGCATGTTACGGTTTTTATTTTTCATTATTGAAATGAAAAATTATCGCCGACATTATGCCTCTCACGGGTTATATTTTTTCACGGCGGCCATTTTTGATCGCAAATCAGATTTGTTGGTTAAAAATATTGCGTTGCTCAATGAGTCGATTCAAATGGAAAAAATAAATTCTCCGTTTGCAAGAAAGGCAAGAGATCTCGGTTGGCATTTGGTATGACAATATATTGGTTGGTGTGATTGGCTTTCATGATCATGTTAGCGCAGATAATCGGATCAAAATTGGATATTGGATAGATGTCGATTTTGAAGGTTTAGTCAGTCAGTCTTGTCAGGCATTAATGCATTACGCCTATACGAATCTTAATATCAATCGCATTGAAATATGCGCTGTTGTTGGAAATGACGCCAGTCGAAATGTTATTGAGCGCTTGGGATTTGTATATGAGGGAACGCATCAACAGGTGCAAAAGATTTACGATACGTATGTTGATCACGCAGTGTACCGTTTGTTGAAGCAAGAATGGCTTCAGAAAATAAAATCAAATCCAACGTTTATCGATACATTGCCACCGCTTATAATTTACTCTAAAAATGAGTCGTTTCCAGAAAATCATTCTAGCCAATTGGGTTGTTCATTCTGATGAGCATTTTAGGGGACTGATCCATCACTATGTCAATAAAAGAGACGGCTGTTTTGTTGATCTAGTGCAGAAAAGAGGGGGCTCTTTTATTGTTTTTCAATAACGCGCCAGGCAATATCAGTTCGATAATACGCATGATCCCAATGGATTTTTTTAATTAAGTCATACGCTTTCGCTTTTGCTTCCCCAAAATTTTGTCCTAATGCGGTCGCACACAATACCCGACCGCCACTGGCCAAAATATCTCCCCCTTCAATTTGACGGGTTCCCGCATGAAAAATGAACTGATTTTCTGGAATAGCCTGCGGAAATTGAATCACATCATTTGACGCTTTGCCTTCAGGGTACGTGTCATTGGCCATGACCACGCCAATGGCCGCTGCAGCACTGAGCTTCGCTTTGGCTTCGGGGAGTTTTTTATCAAGCGCTAATAAAACCAAATCTAATAAGTCATCTTGCATGATGGGTAAAATGACTTCAGTTTCAGGATCGCCTAAGCGGGCATTAAATTCTAAAACCCACATTTCACCGGTTTGCGAAATCATTAAGCCGGCGTACAAAAAACCAACAAAAGGCATCCCTTCTTGTTGCATCCCTTTTAACGTAGGGGCAATCACAGATTGCATCACGGTGTCATGTAAGTGTTCGGTCATGAGTCGACTGGGGGCGTAAACACCCATGCCCCCGGTATTGGGGCCCTGATCGCCGTCTTTTAAACGTTTATGATCTTGCGATGTCGGCAAAGCAAAGGCATGCTCGCCATCGGCAATGACAATAAAACTTAATTCTTCGCCTTCTAAACATTGCTCAACGATCAATTCGCATTGTGCACCGCCCATTTCAAATAAGCAGTCCACACCTGACAGCGCCTCGTCTAAGGTCATGGCAACGATCACGCCTTTCCCTGCAGCCAATCCATCTAATTTTAAAACGATGGGGGCACCCATTTTTTGAATGTGGGCTTTGGCGGCATGACTATCATGAAAAGTGGCAAAGTGCGCAGTAGGGATATGATGACGTTGCATGAAGGCTTTAGAAAAAGCCTTGGAACTTTCTAATTGCGCTGCTTTTTGACTGGGACCAAAAATTGCCAAGCCTTCTTTTTGAAAGGCATCGACAATGCCTTTTGACAAAGGCAATTCTGGACCCACAAGGGTCACATCAATATTGTTTGTTTTCGCGAATTGGATTAATGCTGCGATATCGTCTGCTTGGATAGAAATGTTTTGCGTATTATAAACCTGCGCGCAGCCTGGGTTACCCGGTGCCACATACAATTGTTTGACCTTCGGGTTTTGGCTGATTTTCCAGGCCATTGCGTGTTCGCGGCCACCGCCGCCGACAATTAATATATTCACTTTTTGCCTTCTTAATGCCAAAAATGCCGACGGTGCGTAAACAACATGATTAATTGATGTCGATTGGCACACGCGATCACTTCATTATCGCGTTTTGAGCCGCCTGGTTGAATGATCCCGCGCACTTTTAACTTGGCTGCCATTTCAACGGTGTCTTCAAAGGGGATAAAACCATCCGAACCAAGCCAACTGCCCTCAAGTGAAAATGACACTTCATCTGCTTTCATTTTGGCAATCTGTGCGCTAAACACACGGCTCATTTGGCCTGCACCAATCCCTAAAGTTTGCCCTTCTTTTGCAAACACAATCGCGTTGGATTTAACAAAACGAGACACTTTCCAAGCAAAATAGGCGTCTTTTTCATCTTGCGCATCCGGCTTCATTTCGGTCACACACACAAATTCAGAAAAAGGATCGGGTGAATGGTCTGCATCCTGTACCAATACACCGCCATTGATGCTGCGGTAATTTAATGAAGCAGACAAGGCTGCTTTGCCCAGCGTCAATAAACGTAGATTTGTTTTTTGTTGCAAAATTGATTTGGCGGCTTCATCAAAATGAGGCGCAATGATCACTTCAATAAACTGTTTTGATAAAGCCGTGGCTGTTTTTTGATCTACTTCGTGATTAAAGGCAATCACACTGCCAAAAGCAGAAAGCGGATCGGCCGCCCATGCTTTTTGAAAGGCCATTTCGCTGTCATCACCCAAAGCGACGCCACAGGGGTTATTGTGTTTGACGATGACACAAGCGGGCTCATTAAATTGTTGTGCCAAATTAAACGCATTGTCGCTGTCTAGGATGTTATTAAATGATAATGCCTTCCCCTGAGAGGCTTTGGCATTGGCCAAGGATTGAGCGGCCGGATCAAGAGAATACAATGCCGCGGCTTGATGGGGATTTTCACCATAACGTAGCGTTTCTGCTTTCTGTAAGATCACAGCTGTCATGGTTGCAAATTTTTCATCAGCAGAAAAATAATCACAAATAGCCGCATCAAATGCCGCCGTCATTTGGAAAGCTTTTTTGGCATAATGACGTCTTTTATCTAATGAGCGCTCAGATTCATTTTGGATGACATGAATAAAATCGACATAGTCATTGGGATCGGTGATGATCCACACGCGATTAAAGTTCTTTGCTGCGGCGCGCACCAAAGAAGGGCCGCCAATATCAATTTTTTCAATGATATCTGCATCTGTTGCCGATTTATTTTGAACCGTTTCCGTAAAGGGATACAGATTCACGATCACAATATCAATACAGGGCATATTGCCTGCTTTTAAATCTGCTTCATCCATGGGCATGCGCGCTAAAATGCCGCCTAACAAAGTGGGGTGTAAGGTTTTTAACCTGCCGCCCATTTGTTCTTTCATGTGGGTGATGTCTTCTACTTCAGTGACGGGAACCTGATGGTCACGTAAAAATTGGGCCGTGCCGCCAGTCGAAATAATGCGCGTTTCATTTTTAATTAAAGCTTGCGCAAGGGGTAATAAATTTGTCTTATCCGAAACGCTGATGAGCGCATTTTTAAAGCAGGACATATTTTTCTCACTACAACAGACGATACGCTTCTAATTTTTTACGTAAGGTACCGCGACTTAAACCTAACATTTTGGCGGCCAAACTTTGATTTTGTGACACATGCGTCATGACCATTTCAAAAAGTGGCGCTTCGACTTCTTTTAAAACCAAGGCATAGAGATCGGCAGGATGCGCGCCTTCTAAATTTTTAAAATAATCTGACAAATGGGTACGCACAAAAGACTTTAAAGAGTCTGATTTATTTTCGCTCATGATCATCCGTTAAGCTGCGCTTTTGATGGCTAAAAGGGTTTCAAAAAAGTGATCGGTTAAATGACGTTGCGCATCGGCGCTGTTTAATCGATTGAATTCTGCTCGGAATTGGCTGCCACCCCGTTGGCCTTTGGTGTACCAAGACACATGCTTGCGTGCAATCAACACCCCTCGCCCTTCACCATAAAATTGATATAAATTATCAATGTGATGAATCAGGATTTGGTAAATTTCATCTAAGGTAGGTTCCGGTAAATGTTCGCCAGTGTCTAAAAAATGTTGTATCTCGCGAAAAATCCAGGGGCGCCCCTGCGCTGCACGGCCAATCATGACGGCGTCAGCTTTCGTGTACTCTAAAACGAACTTTGCTTTTTCAGGGGTGGTGATGTCCCCATTGGCAAACAGCGGGATCTTAATGGCGGCTTTAATGGCCGCAATGGTGTCGTATTCTGCATCCCCTTTATACGCACAGGCACGGGTACGACCATGTACCGCTAAGGCTTGTACGCCTAAGTCTTCTGCCATTTTGGCCACAGCCACACCGTTACGATGATCGGTGTCCCAGCCTGTCCTGATTTTTAAAGTCACTGGAATGTCCACAGCGTTGACCACGGCTTTTAAAATTTGCGCAACCAAGGGTTCATCTTTTAAAAGCGCAGAGCCCGCCATGACATTACATACTTTTTTGGCGGGGCAACCCATATTGATATCAATAATTTGGGCACCCTGATCGGCGTTGTATTTTGCAGCTTCAGCCATCATCTTGGGGCAAGCCCCTGCAATTTGAATGCTACGGGGATCAGGTTCCCCATCATGTGCAGCGCGACGTTTGGTCTTTTCGCTGCCCCATAGTAAGGAGTTGGCCGTCACCATTTCAGAAACGGCCAAAGCCGCGCCCATATTTTTACAAAGGATCCGAAATGGTAAATCTGTGACCCCTGCCATGGGTGCCAAAACGACTTTGCCATTTAATTCATAAGGGCCAATACGCATGACAGGGCTCGGGTTATTTAGGGACGGCGCGTAGTTTAATCAAAAACGGCTGGGACGGGAACAAGTAAAATGACATGGCGCATGGAGCCTGCTCTATGTCATTGCACGTATTTTCTGCTGGGCAGAAGCTTTTTTTAACATACAATAATGTTAGACGTATTGCTTATTTTTTTGTTAGGCATAGCGTAAAAATTGAATGACACAAAATGTGGTTTTTGGAGATAGAAAATGGCCGGAAATAAAAACAATGACCAAAAGGTCTTGAGAGAGCCCTTATTGCCAAAGGCTGATGATAATCAGAATAATCGGACAAGTGGTGCAGTTACAGCTACAACGGGGACAGCTGCAGCAGCGGTTATAAACGATATACTCAAGAAGGTACAGACAGGGAGACAGACGAGGGAAGCGTCTGCGGAGAAAGCAGTGGGGCAGCCCACTCCCCCTACGAGCTATAAGGGAGCGTTGGATGATGAAAAGATTGGTAAGGGCAAGCCTGATAAGTCGTATCAGGGTCATGGCTTTACCAAGCCTAGCGTACATGAGCCTTTGTTAAAGGGGCAGCATAAGCCAGGGCCGCATAAGCCGTGATGTAGGTGACTTTAAAAAGGGAGCCTTTAAGTGGCCTTTCTCTACGAAGGGGGCTCCCTGTCCTTTCAATCCTTCCGCTCAAATACCAAGCGAATCCAATCGCCTAAAACAGATTCCTGAATAAAATGAAACTGCGCAGCATAATGATTAATTAATTGCTGGGATTGCTCTTTTAAAATACCTGATAAAACCAATGTGCCATTTGGTTTTAATAAATCATAAAAAGTCAGCGTTAATTCTTGCAACGGGGCTGCCAGAATATTGGCCATTAAGATGTCTGCTTTCTCGGTGATGTCTTCTGCATTTAATACGGTCTGCAAGGCAATCGGATCGAGCTGGTTACGCAAAAGATTATCTTTTGTGGCAATCAATGCTTGTTCATCAATATCCAAGGCCCAGACAGATTGTGCCTTTAACTTTTTGGCTGCAATGGCCAAAATGCCTGATCCACAACCATAATCGATCACGATTTTATCTTTGGGAGGATGGGCGGCCAGCCATTCTAAACATAATCGCGTGGTTTCATGCGTCCCACTGCCAAAGGCCAAGCCCGGATCTAAAAAAATATTCACGCCATCAGGGTTCGGTGCCGGGGTATGACTGGGTACCACCCACAGATCATGCCCAAAATGCATGGGCGCAAAACTATCCATCCAAGCACGTTCCCACGCTTGCTCTTCAATCGTGAGCCACTCAATTTCGCGTAAGTCTTCTGCCAATTCAGGTTCTAAGTCGAATAAAGCAGACGTGATATTTTGAGCGTCATGTTCGAATAAAGCATGCACGCAGGTGCGTGACCACAATCGTGTTTCATCGTTTTTTGGTTCGTAAATGGGCTCATCTTCAGCGTCTAAATAGGTGACAGACAACGCGCCCAATTCACTTAACCGATCGCTTAATGGGGTAGCCCATTCTTTAGTACAGACTGCCCGAAACTCTTTATAACTCATTGCACATCACTGCTTAATTTTTTCATCAGATAGTGAATGTTTGTGCCGCCTTTCAAGAAGGCTTTGTCTTTTAACATGCTCTGATGCAGTGGCACATTGGTTTGAATGCCATCGATCACAATTTCATCTAAGGCGTTACGCATTCTGGCAATGGCCGTGTCACGATCAGAACCATAACTAATCAATTTACAAATGAGGGAATCATAATGCGGTGGCACACGATAACCTGAATACAAATGTGAATCGACTCGCACACCTGGACCGCCTGGTGCATGGAACAGATTGACGGTGCCTGGGCAAGGTGCAAAGGTTTTTGGATTTTCTGCATTGATTCTGCATTCAATCGCATGGCCTTTAATTTCAATATCACTTTGTGAATACGAAAGTGATAAACCCGCTGCAATACGCAATTGTTCTTTGACAATATCAACACCCGTGATGAGCTCTGTCACCGGATGTTCAACCTGAACACGCGTATTCATTTCGATAAAATAAAATTCACCATCTTGGTATAAAAATTCGAAGGTGCCGGCGCCACGGTAATGCATCTTCCGCGCCGCTTTGACGCAAATATGGCCAATATGGTCACGTTCTTTTTGGGTTAAACCAGGGGCTGGCGCTTCCTCAATCACTTTTTGATGACGTCGCTGGGTAGAGCAATCACGTTCACCTAAATGAATGGCTGCGCCTTTTCCATCACCGATAATTTGAATTTCAATATGACGGGGATGATCCAAATATTTTTCCATATAGACCATGTCATTATTGAAGGCGGCCAAGGCTTCGGCTTTGGTCATCGCAATAAAATTTTGCAAATCGCTTTCTTGATGCACCACGCGCATCCCACGACCGCCGCCACCGCCCGCGGCTTTGATCAAAACAGGGTAGCCAATTTTAGCTGCAATCTTGGCATTGTCTTCTGCATTGTTCCCAATGGGGCCACCTGAACCGGGGACACAAGGCACCCCTGCTGATTTCATTGCCTTAATGGCTTCGACTTTATCGCCCATCAAACGAATGGATTCAGGGGTCGGCCCAATAAATGTAAAACCGCTTTGCTCAACGCGTTCTGCAAAATCGGCATTTTCGGATAAAAAGCCATAGCCGGGATGAATGGCTTGCGCATCGGTAATTTCTGCAGCGGCAATGATTGCGGGCACATTTAAATAGCTGTCTTTGCCAGGCGCAGGACCGATACACACCGCTTCGTCAGCCAGGCGTACATGTAACAAGCTGCGATCTTCTGTGGAATGTACCGCAACGGTTTTGATGCCGAGCTCTTTGCAAGCACGCAATACGCGCAGGGCAATTTCACCACGATTGGCGATCAGGACTTTTTCAAGCACAGCAGTTCTTCCTCTGTTATTCGCCAATGACGTAGAGTGGTTGACCAAACTCAACAGGTTGCGCATTTTCAACCAAAATGGCTTTGATCACGCCGGCTTTGTCAGATTCAATTTGATTGAGCATTTTCATTGCTTCTACGATGCACAATACATCGCCGACGTTCACCCGTTGGCCAACAGTGACGAAGGATTTGGCGCCGGGCGCAGGCGCTTCGTATACCGTGCCCACCATGGGCGAGGTGACCACATGACCGTCTGGAATGCTGTCTTCTGCTTTAGTCGCGGCAGCAGGCGCTTGATTCGCAGGCGCGGGTGCGCCAGCAAATTGCATCGGGGCTGGGGCCATGTAGTTTTGGGGTATATGAGCAGGGGCCATGCTGTAACGGCAAATGCGAACAGTTTCTTCGCCTTCTTTAATCTCAATTTCCGAAATGCCCGACTCTTCTAATAGTTCGATTAATTTTTTGACTTTTCTAATGTCCATGGTTTTCCGCTCATGTTAAAACAAATGGGTTCTTGTTTGAGGTAAGAGATCGCTTTTAATAAAGCCAACTCATACCCCATCACGCCGAGTCCCGTGATACAGCCAAGCGCAATATCACTCAGAAGCGAAGTGCTTCTAAAGGGTTCTCGTGCATAAATGTTGGTGATGTGCACTTCGATAAAGGGCAGCGCCACCGCAAGCAAAGCATCTCGTAACACCACACTCGTGTGAGACAAGCCGCCGGCATTCAGAATCACAAACTGCACCCCAGCATCGGCAGCAAGATGCAAGCGATCGATGATGTCGCCTTCATGATTTGAAACAAAAACGTCAAGGTCAGCCCCAAGTTGCATCGATAAGGCCGTGAGCCTTTCATGCAGTGCGTCTAAAGTGAGGGTTCCGTAAAGCGACGGTTCTCTTTTGCCAAGGCGGTTTAAATTAGGTCCCTGAATCAGTAAAATTCGCATGGTGTCACATTACTCACCCTGTGTAGAATGGGTAAGCGAGTACACTCGCTTACCCAAATCCTACAGGATTAAAAACAGCGCGCAGTGTGCCTATGCTCTAGGGAATTGTCCACAAAAAATTAGAAGATAGCCGATTTTCGGAGCAATTACAGGTGACTCGACCGTTTCAGTGCTTTTTCAAACGCTGCTTTAGAAACCTCGCCCACCAGGCGATTTTCTTTCAATTCCCCCTTCTCTGGATGCCAGAAAATCAGGGTCGGTGGGGCCACCACATCCAGTTTGCTCAAAAGCGCCTGAGCGTCTTGGTTAAAGACTGATAAGTCTACTTTGATTAATAGGACAGATTTCAGCTTTTCTTGGATTTCTGTATTTTCGAAGATGTTCGATTCAATTTCGCGGCAGTTTGTGCACCAATCGGCGTAGATGTCCAAAATGGCCAGTTGGTGGTGAGCCGCAGCGTCAGCCAGGGTTTGATCTAACATTTGGGGCGTGGTCACGGTCAGTGCCTGGCTCGTATGGTTTTGCGCCGTCACAACACAATATGCAAAGATAGAAACAAAAACAAAGACGATCGCGACCAATTTGGCGAAATACTGCACTTTTTTCTTTGCTTTCCAGCGCCATAACCAGACTGCAATCAGCAGGAAGTAGAGTAACCACAACAGGGCTGAGAGGGTGGGCGAAACAATGCGCGCGATCAATGATAACGCGACGGCCAGCAGCCCTAGGCTTAACGCTTCCTTCACATGATGCATCCACTGTCCGCGCTTCGGTAAAACGCCTGTGCCAAAAAAGGCCACAACTAATAAAGGGATACTGAGGCCAATTCCAGACATGGCTAAAAGCAAGGCACCTTTTGCCATGCTGCCCGTTTGGCTAATGTAGCCCAAGGCCACAATCAATGGTGGGGTCACGCAGGGTGAAACCACCGCGACAGAAACCAAGCCCATGATAAAGGCGAAGATCAAAGAAATTTCTTTGTCGACATGATGGCTTTTGAGCGGTTTAGCCAATCTGCCGGGTAAACGGATCCATTCCACTTGCCACAATGCCAGTAATATCAACACCACACTGCTGGCCATCACCACCCAGGTTTGCTGTAAGACGCCTTGAATAAACACACCTAGCCTGGCGGCAATCATGCCCACCACGGTATAGGCCAAAATCACACCCGAAACATAAGACAACGCCACCATGGCGCGAGCGAAGAAATGGTTTTTTTGCGACAAGAGTAAATTACATAAAATCGGCACCATCGGCAGCACGCAAGGGGTGATGCTGAGGGCCAAGCCTAATCCTAAAAATCCCAATGCCATCCACCAGAGTGCTTTGGGTGCTTCAGGTGTATTGTCAGCCAAGGGTACAGCTGAAAATTCAAATCCTTCTGCTGTTTTTTGATAGAACCGTGTGATGGGGGGGTAGCAAAACCCGGATTCAGCACAGCCTTGTAAAGCCAAGGTGATATTTTGAATGTCTGGTGTGAATTCAAAGGGCACATCAATATCATTTTTAAGAATGGCCTGCTCACCAAAATATGGGTCTTGAATCACCACCCCTTTGGGCGCTGACCAATGTACCAAAGCCTTTGCTGGGGAACCTTGCAGTGTCAATTTACTGCGATAGACATAGTGATTGGCAGCCACGCGGATCAAAAAGTGCGCATGGGTGGCATCTTGCAGAAACACTTCGCTCTCGAAAGCTTGTTCAGGAGACAAAAGGGTGGCTTTTGAAGGCGTCAAGTTTAAAGCAAAGGCCGCTTGGCTCAATAAGCAAAGCAAAAATAATATTCTTTTCATTAAACAGCCCCTAGAAAACGCGCTGAACATGGCAAAGTTTATAGGTAGCTGGGTGTCTTGTACATTCTGAGACTTGAGATTAAGATTGGCACTCGCAGCGGGGGAGTGCTAGCGGGCTGTTGACATTATCTACTATCTCGGATGAAACGCCTCGATTTTCTGCGATACGTTGCTCACATGCGTTTATGTATGCTGCGCTACGTTTCTCGAAAATCAAGTCGTTTCATCTCGATATAGCGAAATGCCAACAGCCCCTAATGCCATGTCTTCTCGCTGTTATCTGTTCGCAGGAAGAAAGTTAGGAGAGAACACAATGAGCACGAAAATTCGTCCATTACACGACAGAATCATTATCCGTCGTCGTGAAGAGGAAGAAGTCTCTGAAGGTGGCATTTTGTTGCCAGGTTCAGCAAAAGAAAAACCCATGGCAGGGGAAGTGGTGGCAGTAGGCCCCGGCAAAATCCTCGAAAATGGACAACGCAGCAAGATGGATGTGAAAGCAGGCGATCACGTCTTGTTTGGCAAATACGCTGGCACGGAAGTCAAAATGGATGGCGAAGAGCTATTGGTGCTCCGTGAAGAAGACATTATGGGCGTTGTTGAACGCTAATCTGGTCTTACATTTTCCTAATGAAGGGGATATTTAAATGGCTGCAAAAATGCATTTAACGGGTGACGCAGGTCAAGCCCGCATGATTGAAGGCTTACGTGAATTGTTCGCATTGGTGGCAGGCACCATGGGGCCACGTGGCAATGTGGTATTAATTGAGCAATCTTACGGCGCACCGCTCATCACCAAAGACGGTGTGACTGTTGCCAAGGCAATTGAATTCAAAGACAAATTCAAAAACATGGGCGCGAAGCTCTGTATTGAAGTGGCTTCAAAGACGGCTGACGAAGCAGGTGATGGCACCACAACCGCAACCGTATTGGCTCATGCTGTGTTGACAGAAGGCGTCAAAGCAGTGGCAGCCGGTGTAAACCGTATGGAATTGCAACGTGGTATTACCAAAGCTGTGGCTGCTGCGGTAGAAGAATTGAAAAAAATGTCCAAGCCTTGTGTGGACGATCGTTCCATTGCACAAATCGCAACGATTTCTGCCAACTCTGATAAATCCATTGGTGACATCATTGCAGAAGCCATGAAGAAAGTAGGCAAGCAAGGCGTGATCACGGTTGAAGATGGTAACGGTCTTGAAAATGAATTGAATGTGGTAGAAGGCATGCAGTTCGACAGAGGCTACTTGTCACCTTACTTCATCAACAATCAACAAAACATGAGCGCTGAATTAGAAGCGCCTTACATTTTGTTGGTAGATAAGAAGATTTCTAGCATCCGTGATTTATTACCGGTATTGGAAGCTGTTGCAAAACAAGGCAGACCGTTAATGATCATTGCTGAAGATATCGAAGGCGAAGCCTTGGCTACTTTAGTCGTGAACAACTTGCGCGGTATTTTAAAAGTATGCTCAGTGAAGGCACCTGGCTTTGGCGACCGTCGTAAAGCCATGTTGCAAGACATTGCTATTTTGACAGGCGCAACCGTGATTGCTGAAGAAGTCGGCATGACTTTAGAAGGCGCTAAATTAACCGATTTAGGCAGCGCAAAGCGCATCATCGTCACCAAAGACAACACCACGATCATCGATGGTGCTGGCAACCCAGCTGATATCAAAGCACGTGTTGAACAACTCAATGTGCAAAAGAAAGACACCACATCTTCTTACGACATTGAAAAGTTGGATGAGCGCATTGCCAAATTGTCTGGTGGTGTGGCCGTGATCAAAGTCGGTGGTGCCACCGAAGTTGAAATGAAAGAACGCAAAGCCCGTGTGGATGACGCATTACACGCAACCCGTGCAGCCGTTGAAGAAGGCTATGTACCCGGTGGTGGTGTGGCTTTAGTGCGTGCTGCACAAGCTTTAGCCGGCTTGAAAGGTGAAAACCAAGATCAAGACATGGGTATTGCTGCTGTGTTGCGTGCTTTAGATTCACCTTTACGTCAAATCGTATCCAATGGTGGAGATGAAGCTTCGGTTGTGTTGCATAAAGTGCGTGAAAGCAAAGGTAACTTCGGTTACAACGCCGCCACCAGCACCTATGGTGACATGGTCGAAATGGGTATTTTGGATCCCACCAAAGTGACCCGTACCGCGTTGCAAAATGCAGCTTCTATCGCTGGTTTGATGTTAACCACACAAGCCATGATTGTAGAAGAACCCAAAGAATCCAAAGCCGAATCTGATATGGGCGGCATGGGTGGAATGGGAGGCATGGGCGGCATGATGTAAATCATGCTGGGGCTGTTGGCATTTCGTTATATCGAAATGCCAACAGCCCCTAGTCTGTGTTTCGAAAAAGGGGCGTTTTTAACGCCCCTTTTTTATGGCTTCGGGACAGCTTTACGAGGGCACGATCTAAATATAGAAACTGCTCGTCGTCATGGCTTTTGACGTGAATTGCATCAAGATTTGAATGGGTTTTGACATAGCCTGCCCGCCATTTGCTAAAGCGGTTTGCTCATGATGTGCTTCGTCTTCTCGCATGGTTTCAATCACCGCACGGCTTTCATGATCTTCACTTGGCAATAAATCTAAATGACGCGTTAAATGTTCGCCGACTTGTCGTTCTGTTTCAGCCAAGAAACTTAAACTGAAGGTATCGCTGATAAGGCCTGCCACCGCGCCCATCACAAAGGCGCCGCTATACCAAATGGGGTTTAAGGCACTTTGATGGGTGTTTAATGCAGTCAATCGTTTGGCACACCATGCCAAATGATCGCGCTCCTCTTCTGCCGCTTGATGTAATTTTTCTTGTAAATCGGGGGAGGTGGAGGTGAAGGCTTGTCCAAGATATAAAGCCTGGGCCGCCACTTCACCCGAATGGTTCACGCGCATGAGTTGGCCTGATTTTTTTTGTAACGCTTCAGGAAGAATGGTTTCGGCTTGCGCCGGGGTCGCATACGCACGATGACTTTGCTGTTCACCCACTAGGGTCGTGAAGGCATTTTCGATTGCAGAAAACAAGGTGTCTATCTTATTTAAATGGCGTTGCAGTTTCATGGTAGGGTGCTCTTTCGCTTTGTGAGAGGCAGTGGCAAAATGCCCTTACTATAGTGTTTTGTACTGTGTTTATCAAAAAGCACTACACTACTTTGAAGAGCAGAATTCGCATATACCCTTCGCGTTTCAAGATATGAAGGGATAACGCCCGGATTATCAGCAGGGGGAATGTTTTGATAAGACATTTCCCCTGCGCTGCAAGAGGGATGTTAGGGGCTGTTGACAATTCGCTATATCGAGATGAAACGACTTGATTTTCGAGAAACGTAGCGCAGCATACATAAACGTATGTGAGCAACGTATCGCAGAAAATCGAGGCATTTCATCCGAGATAGTAGAAATGTCAACCGCCCCTAGAATTTGTATCTTGAAATACGAAGGGTATAGCCCAGGAGATCTTAAATGTTGCCTATGTCGTTACTTGAATTTGAACGACAATTTTTGAGCATTTTGCGAAAAAAGCAAAGTGAGCCTGTCGAAAAGGGATTGTTTAGAGAGGTAACAATGGGTGAATCAGTCGCAGTGGCACAACAACACGAACAACAAACGACGGTACCCAATTTTGATGTTGTGTTAAAAACAGCGTTCCCGGTTGTGCATGCCGTGGTGGGGGACGCGTTCTTTAGCTGGTTAGCCAAGAGCTTTGTGGCAGAGTTCTCTTCTAAAAAACTTGATCTGGCGCGCCAGGGTGTTTTTTTTGCTGATTACCTACAAACGTTACCCCAACTCACGGCTTGCCCCTATTTGCCGGATGTCGCGCGGTTAGACTGGGCGTGGCACACTGCCTATTATGGGGCGGATGATGAGCCATTTGATTTTGACAGCTTGGGGTGCATGCCGGCACAGCTGCAGGCCGATATTGTGTTTCATATGCCAAGATGTGCCACTTTTGTGGAATCCCAGCATCCGATTTATCGTATTTGGGAAGTGAATCAACCTGATTATCAGGATGAAAAAAAAGTCGATTTAACGGCAGAGGGTCAAACGGTTTTTGTCTGGCGGCATGAAGGGCAAAGACAGATGGTGCTTTTAGATCGTGAACCCAAAGAAGTGATGCGATTGTTTGCCGCCGCTTTGCCTTTTGCTGAAATTTGTGAAAAATTGGCCTCAGTAGAAGGGATGCCCTCTGCCGCCGCCATCTTGCCGTATTACATCGAAAAGAAATGGCTTGCGTCGTTTTCGTTACCGAATGAGGTGAAATGTGGGTAGTTCATTTTTTAATATTTTTGCCGCATCACCCATTAAACCGTTAGAAAACCATATGGATCAGGTTTCGCAAACGGTGTCTACGCTCGTGGAATTAATAGAAAGCGCGATGTCGACCGCGTGGCACGATGTCGAAAAAGCGTATGAGAAAATTTGCGAGACGGAAGCCAAAGCTGATCAATTAAAAAAACAAATTCGCTTACATTTACCCAACAGTTTGTTTATGCCTGTTTCGCGTTTAGACATTCTGCAACTCTTAACCAAGCAAGACAAAGTGGCCAACCGTGCAAAAGACATTGCCGGTTTGATTTTGGGGCGCCGTATGTTGTTCCCCGAACCCTTACAAGTATCGTTTCAGCAATTTATCAAACGTTCTTTGGATGCGGTGCTGCAAGCGAATACTGTGATTCATGAATTGGATGCCTTGCTTGAAACCGCTTTTAAAGGTCACGCTGTTGAGAGTGTCGAAGGCATGATTGAAGCCTTAGATTGTATTGAAACAGAAACCGACGCTTTACAAATTGCTTTACGCCGCGGGTTATTTGAGATGGAAAAAGATTTGCCCCCTGTCGATGTGATGTTCTTATATCGCATCTTCGAGATGACGGGGGCATTGGCAGATGATGCACAAAGAGTGGGGCATCGCTTGCAGCAGTGGGTGGCGCACTAGGGGCTGTTGACATTTCTACTATCTCGGATGAAATGCCTCGATTTTCTGCGATACGTTGCTCACATACGTTTATGTATGCTGCGCTACGTTTCTCGAAAATCAAGTCGTTTCATCTCGATATAGCGAATTGTCAGCAGCCACTAAAACCCTACCAAATCAAATTCTGGCTCCATCAACGGTTGGCGTGACTTCATGTTGATATGGTCAAATCGTGTTAAGAGCGTTTGTAATTCTTCACGCCATACTTGTTGTTCCGATCGTAAAGCGACATTTTCTGTCTGCAACGTTTGAATGCGTTTTAATAAAGCATCGATATGCGAGATGGCATCTGCTACCTTATCTTCAAGTTGGGTTAGAATATCTTCCCTAGTCATAAGCCGTTCCTTTAGCGTGAAGTGAGTAGAATGAACACCAGTAAATTCAATAGAAAGTTAGACCAAAGTCCAACACTCTGGCAAGTTTTTCAAAGTGTTTTGGCAGCCATATTTGGGGTGCAAAAAAACGCCAATCGTGAGCGTGATTTTCAACATGGTAAACCGTGGCAGTATATTGTGATGGGTATTGTTGTGGTGCTTTTTATTTTGTTGGGGATTTATGGATTGGTGGGTGTGGTGTTATCGGGGGCGGGGTCGTGAGATGACACGCATTAGCGAAGTGTATAGTAATTTGAATTAGAAATGGCCTAGCTGAACAGGTTGCGGGACACGCTACAAGCACATCCTTGTGCGCTCCTCTTGCGGCATCCATGCTGCAAAGGGCCCCTCCACCTGTTCATTCTAATTCAAAATACTATAGCGTCGTCATTACTGGCGTCCCCGGCGTGGCAACCATACATGATGGATTGCCACGCTTGCAGGGCCTCCCTCGCAATGACGGAGGCTGGCATTTTCGTATGTGAGAATACAGCTCATTTTCTTAAGCATTCCCGGCCTGATCAAACAACAAATCACGACTGATTCCGCGTGCTTCTAATACCGTGCGTAAGCTGGATAAAGCTTCCACTTGAATTTGACGCACTCTTTCTCGCGTTAAGCCGACTTCTTTGCCCACCACTTCTAATGTGGATTCATCATGGCCCAATAACCCGTAACGGTGCGCAATAATGGCTTTTTGCTTTTCATTGAGTGTTTCTAAACACGCACTTAAACAAGAATCAAGATCGTTATTAGAGAGGGCCGTTTCAGGATCGGCTTCAGGCCGATCGGCCAATACTTCTAATAAAGGTTTATCGCCTTCGTCACCCATGGGGGTGTCCACCGAAACAGTTTTATCATTCAATCGCATCATGCGATTGACTTCTGCCACTGTGGTCTTCATGGCAATCGCAATGTCTTCGTGCGTGGGTTCATGATCCAATTCATTTGCCAATTCACGGGCTTTACGCAAATACGTGTTCAATTCTTTAATCACGTGAATGGGTAAACGAATGGTACGGGTTTGATTCATCAAAGCGCGTTCGATATTTTGACGAATCCACCATGTGGCGTAAGTAGAAAAACGAAAGCCGCGTTCGGGATCGAATTTTTCTACTGCACGAATCAAACCCAAATTCCCTTCTTCTACCAAATCCAATAAAGACAAGCCGCGATTCAGATAACGTCGTGAAATTTTGACAACCAATCGTAAATTGCAGCGAATCATATGATTGCGTGCTGCCAAATCCCCATCGCGGGATAAGCGGGCGTAATACACTTCTTCTTCTGCAGAAAGCAACGGTGATTTGCCGATTTCACCTAAATAAAGCGTGGTGGCATCATTGGCGCTTTGTTGTGACTTTTCTTCAAGGAGCTCATCAGCCAAGCCATCTTCATCAGCAGAAAAATCAAGCGCCAGGGCTTCTTCAGCCACTTCTGGATCTGCGGCACGTTCAGCCACGTCAGCCACTTCCACTAAAACTGGTTCGGCCGCTTCTTCTACTGCGTCTACTTCCCACTCCTTGTACATGGCAAGGTCCCTTAATTTAGGTGTGCGTACACTGAACCCATGCACATAAGATGCCGAACTTAAAATCACGATGATTTTCAGTGGGTTGCTCAAATAAGGAGGCATGGGGATGCATAAACAGGCCGTCAAAAATATGGCGCGCCAGATTGACTCATGAGCAAACTGAGGGTACAACTGTCAAAATTTTGTACACAATACTCAATGGGGTGACGATTATGGCAGGTAACAGTTATGATGCTTATTATAAGACGGTTGGCGATCAAGAGGGTGTTAACACCTCTGAGCCTTTACTAAGGCAGCCATCCGCTCCAACCGATAAGTCAGCCCAAAAAGACTATAAAAAAGCGCGCCGGAATCTGATTATCAGCCTGGTGATTTTATTCCTTTTGGCCGGATTCGTTGTAGGCTCCATTTTTGTGCCCCCGCTCCTGGGTGTGTCGATTCCTGTCCTCGCTGGTCTTTCTTTTTCACTGCCTGTGCTCCCCATCATTGCTGGCATACTGCTTACGCCCTCATTCATTAGTTTGTTCTGGACGGTTCCTACTTTTATGAAAGCCAGAAGAGAGATGAATGAAGCGAGTAAATTGACGATGGATAAAGTCGTTGAGTCAACTCCCGGTTTGGATGCGGCGCCTGCAGCACCTACTCCAGCTCCAGCGGCCCACACTGTTGTTTCAAATAATGCCCCTGGCAGCAGTAGCGTCAGTGAGATGCAGGCATATATCCAAGAAGCAGAAAGAGTAATAAAAGAAATTGACGAGGGGGCAGCCTTATTAGAAGTATTAGAAGTAGCAAGGTCCAAACTGAACAACGCTGAAAAAACAACTTCAGCTTCAGTGGCATCAGCATCGGCAGATACGCATCAGGACGGGCCAAAGAAAAAGGTAAGCAGAGTAGGGAAGAGGGCACGGCCACCACTTGCAAAAGTGTTTTCACATGAAAATACAAATCCAGTAGTGAAGGCAGACGCAGTGGTAACACAAGCGTCTCAAGCAGCGGTGCAAGAAGGGTCAGAAGGACATAGCACACAACAAACAGCAGTGGAAGTGGCGGCAGTCTCGTTAGAAGAGGCAGTGCTCAACCCAAACGACGCTGAAGAAGCAGCGGCAGCGAAAGCAGCGGAAGAATCAGCAGCAGTGAAAGCAGCTGAAGAAGCGGCAGTGGCAAAAGCGGCTGAAGAGGCGGCAGCGGCAAAAGCAGCTGAAGAAGCGGCAGCGGCAAAAGCGGCTGAAGAGGCGGCAGCGGCAAAAGCAGCTGAAGAGGCGGCAGCGGCAAAAGCGGCTGAGGAAGCAGCAGCGAAAGCAACTGAAGCGAAGAATGAGGAAGAACATAATTCAAGCTTAAGCGCTCTTTTGAGGACCCCTAAAAAGGAGCAACCTGGCACGCAGGTAGGTGGCATAACGTTTCTAAACGATGATGACGCTGGAGACATGAGCATGGATTTAGACGAACTTTTGGCAGAGAACCCCCAGCTAAGGGGCGTACCTGGCCAAGACGTAGGCAACACAACGATAGAGCTAATTAGCGAGCTTACAAGCGGTGACCTTACTGTTAAAGATTTTGAAACGCGTGTGTCAAACCTGCCTTCTGTCAAAGGTGATGATAATGACCTCCGACCATTATCACTTATACACCCAAATCCAGCAGAACCTACCCCTGGCGCATTAACGCCTGTTCGGCCGGCTTCACCGGCATCTCTCCAAGTATTGGAAGCGGTGCAGATGCAAATCGAGCAAGCACAGAATCAGAGCGAGAGTGCTTCGGAGCCAGCAGTGGCTGCAGCATCCAGCAGTCAGCCAGTTCTTTCAGATGATGATCAAATTGCACAAAATGTTCTGGATAGCACACCACCCACCGTGCTTTTGTCCAATGCGCATGAGACAGTGATGGCACAACGTGCTCAACGTGCACAAAAACAAAAAGAAGCTGCTGCGCTCGCCAGAAAGCTATCAGATAAAAAGCAAGAGCTGGATGCAGCTGGGACTCTAACACTTCACATGTAATTTCTCTCTCCCCTATCCCACCGCTCATGCGGTGGGATTTTTTTTGTTTTCTCACAAATCGACTTGACCTTCCGCTAACCTTACTCTACCTTTCATCCATTCATTTTCATGAGCGGGCTCGTTGATGACACGTTCTGAATTGATTGATCTCTTGGCCACACGGCTGTCTCACCTTTCGCCTAAATTGGTAGAAGAAGCCATTAAAACGCTTTTCGATCGCATGATTGTTGCGATGGTAGAAGGGGAGCGTATCGAGGTACGTGGCTTTGGCAGTTTTGAATTGCGCTTTCGTGCTGCCAGAAAAGCACGCAATCCGCGCACGGGTGAAGAAGTCAAAACCGAAGACAAGCGCACACCACATTTTCGCCCGGGCAAAGAAATGCGCGAACGGGTGCAGGATTCGACGCACCCCATACATGACTAGGGGATGTTGAGATCTCGATATAGCGAAATCTCAAGCGCCCCTAATAGGAGCCAATCCCAATGCGTCTGTCAGTCTTTTTGTTCACCTTGTTGTTGCCCAGTGCGGTCTTTGCCGGCTTTGGTGTGGCCACAGGTGCCAGCACCGCTCCGCCGGATGATGGCTTTTCTAAAGCGGCCGACTATGATGCCGCAGCCAATGGCAGAACCATTTTAAACCCCGCCGAACAACGAGAAATGCAGCGGTTTTTATCAAAACCGGTGAACAATTCTTTTTATGTGCGTGCTGAATATCTGCAAGCCAAAGTGCAGCTCAATAGCTTTAAGCAATATCCTTCGCCCACGTATAATACGCTTCCCACAAGTGGGAGCAGTGCGACTGTAACAGAAACCAGCGCCACACGAACGGCCACCCCTTATGGTCTCGCCTGGGGTTATAAAAACATTGATTGGCGATTTGAATTTTTATTTTTCCATTTGCCGAAAGTGGATTATGTGGCCAATCCTGTTTTGAACACGCCGATTCCATCGGGCCCTTCGGCAGGGGATTCGGTGGCTTTTCAAGGATCGAATAAAGGTGATGCTTTATTTGTGAATTTTATTCGTGATTTCCCGATGGCATTTTATATGTCGCCTTACATTGGTGTGGGGGTAGGCTTGGCCTATCAATCCATGCAAATGTCGGCCACAGACAGCACGCTGGGGACACCTATTGAATCTAAAAACAATCATAATTTGGATTACGCGGGCAATGCTGTGGTGGGTTTACGTTTGCGTTTATTAGAAAACTTATGGGTGAACGGCGCGTACCGTTACGTTTATGTATACGAAGGGGCGCGCACCAATGTTGCAGACATTTCGTTAAAAGCTGCCAGCGAAACAGCTTCAGGGCTACTTCTAGGCTTGGATTGGCAATTTTAAAGTAAAACTCACATTCCCTTCTTTGTAGGTTTGAGGCTTTGTGAAACCCAACAAGCGATTTTAAATGTAATTCGCAATGATGGGTTACGCGCTAAGAAGCGCTAACCCATCCTACAAGAAAGAGCCTGTTTTAAGAGAATATGGTCATGCAAAAACGGCATTTGTTTCTGTTAAGCACGATGGCGCTGTTTGCCTGCCACTTAGCGCCCCAAACATTTCCGGCAAGTGAACCCACCGAAGTACAAACGCAAGAATCTAAATCGCGTTTGCGCGGTCGCGAAGATGCGTTTGCTTTAGCCAATACCGAATTAAAAGACGCGGATACCAAACAAGCCTTGGGCAATGCTGCTTTTTGGATGGAGCAAGCTGCCAAACAAGGCGAAGCGCATGCGATGGGTGGATTGGGCGAACTGTATGCCACAGGCAAAGGCATTGAGAAAGACGCAAATTTGGCTGAAGCCTATACCCGAATGGGGGCGGCAGCAGGCGATGTGTCATCAGAAGTACGCTTGGGTGATTTTTATCGTGATGGCCTATCTGTGCCAAGAGATGATAACAAGGCCATTCATTGGTATACGCGTGCCGCGCGACAAGATAATGTCTCAGCCATGATGCGTTTGGGTGAACTCTATCGTGGCAACGCCCACTTTCCCCCTGATTATTTAAAAGCACTCGAGTGGTATGCCAAAGCCGCTGCTTTGGGCAATATCGAAGCACGTTATTATGTGGGCTGGCTTTATGCGCGTGGGGTCACAGCGAAACAGCCTGCCAAATTGGCCGTCGTTTACCTTGAAGAAGCCGCTGCGAATGGGTACCCAGATGGGTATGCAGAATTAGGGGATTTGTATCTTTCTGGGAAAATGGGCGAGCACCGTGTGAAAGAAGCCATCACGTATTATGAATTGGGATCGAAAAACGGATCGGCCAAATCACAATACACTTTGGGGATTTTGTATAACATGGGCACGATGGTGCCTAAAGATATGCAAAAATCGCTCCTCTATTTAAAACAAGCGGCGGATCAAAAATGGGTGTTTGCGCAATACCGCTTGGCAAGCCTTTACGCTGACGGTGGGGATGTGCCTTACGATCCTAAAAAGGCCATGCAATATTATGAAGCGGCTGCCAAGGGTGGATTTGCTGCGGCACAAAGTGACATTGGCGATGCTTTGCTCGAAGGTTGGGGTGGGTATGCGCGCGACCTTCCATTGGCTGTTGCCTGGTATCAAAAGGCGGCTGATCAAGGGCATCCCTACGCTTTATACATGTTAAGCGTGATGTATCGCTATGGGTATGGGGTTGAAAAAAACGAAGTCACGTCTTCTTCGTATTTTGGAAAAGGCCAAACCCAAAAAAACAGTGCGCTTGCCGAATACCAAGTGGGGCGTCGCTTTGTGTGGGGAGAGGGTTTGCCGCGTGATCCCAATAAAGGGGCAGAGTGGGTGACCCGTGCCGCGACCTCTGGCATTGCCAGTGCCGAGGCCTTATTGGGTGATTTGTATCATCGTGGCTATGGTGTGGAGCAAGATTACAACAAAGCCTTTTATTGGTATCACCAAGCGGGCGAACGGGGTTCAACCTACGGGCTATATAGCGAAGCGGTGATGCTAGAAAATGGCGAAGGCCGCGCTGTAAATGAAGTCGAAGCCGCGCGTTTATATAGTCAAACTTCACGACGCGGTATGCAGGCGGCGCAATATGCTTTTGGTCGCCAATATTTAGAAGGTCGCGGTGTGAAACAATCAGATGCACGTGCCTATGCTTGGTGGCATGTGGCCATTCCGGATGCGTACGAGGCAGCCTCCCCAGACATGACCTTTATTTTGTCACGCATGTCGCCGCTGGAGTTACAAAATGGTGTGGCGTTAGCTGAGTATTTTTATCGCTATCATCCTGATTCTCTTCGTTATCACCTCGAGCAATCTGCCGGGCCATAATTTTCGTTACGGCTGGTAATTCACCCCAAAGTCATGCATTATCGATCGCTTGTCTTTATTTCAAGTCGTTTTAGGAGACGAGCCATGGCCACACAAACTACATCCACCACTCCTTATGAACCTATTCGCGTGACAGTCCTCGCTATTGTGGTGTGGGGTTTGAGTGCCTTCTTTTACTTCTACGAAAATATGCTGCAAGTGGCATCCAGTGTGATGGTGCCAGAACTCATGAGCAGCTTCTCAATTAATGCGGCCGAAGTGGGTCATTTATCTGCCTTGTATTTATATGGTTATGCATTAATGCAACTGCCTGCAGGGTTATTGGTGGACAAATTTGGCCCAAGACGTTTGTTAACCATTGCCTCGTTGCTTTGCGCAGTGGGTGCGGTGATGTTTGCCAAGGCTGATGTGTTGCTGATCGCGCAAATGGGTCGATTTATCATGGGCGTTGGGGGCGGGTTCGCTGTGGTGTCTTGCCTTAAGATCGCCACCTTATGGATGCCTTCACGCTACTTTGCTTTGATGGCCGGACTCATGGTGTCTTTTGGTATGTTGGGCGGTGTGTTTGGTCAAGCCCCTTTGGCCCTTTTAATCAGCGATATGGGTTGGCGCCAACCTTTAGAATGGGGTGGTTATGTGGGCTTAGGTTTGGCAGTGTTGGTGTGGTTTATGGTGCATGACGTGCCAAAAGGCCATGCTGAATCAGAAGCGCATAACGAATCCATTGGCATGCTGAAAGGCTTATATTTGGTTGCGAAAAATCCCCAAGCTTGGATTGCTTCGTTATTTGCTGGCTTGATGTTTGTGCCCACCTTAGGATTTGGGGCTTTATGGGGCGTGCCTTATCTGGTGGAACGCTTGAGCATGAACAGCGCCGAAGCCGGTTTTGTGTGTTCGATGATCTTTATTGGTTGGGTCGTGGGCGGACCTTTCTTTGGGTGGCTGTCGGCGGTGATGGGGCGTCGTATTCGTCCTATGGTTATCAGCACGATTGGTACGCTCTTATCAGTTCTGGGAATTTTGTATGTGCCAATGCACAGTTCTGTTTTGATCGGCATAGGCTTCTTTTTATTGGGGGTCTTTTCTGCCGGATTTGTGTTGGCCTTCTCTGTGGTACGCGAAATTTCATTGCCCATTTTAGGGGGCACCGCGGTGGGCTTTATCAACGTATGGAACACCGTTTGTGGTGCAGCGGCGCAACCTTTATTGGGTCATTTACTCGATATGCAAACCTCAGGTGCAGTGAATGCACAGGGTTCACCGGTCTTTGAATTGCAGGCTTACGAAACAGCCTTGGTGAGTTTGCCTATCTGCATTGTGATTGCGCTGAGTCTGTTGCCCTTCTTGAAAGAGACGTTTTGTAAGCCTTTGATAAAAAGTTAAAAGGATATGGGTAAAAAAAAGGCGCCTCAAAGGCGCCTTTTTTATTATAGCGTAATGAGGACACGCTCTAGGTCAAGTCCCACCGATAGCAACGGATCCGTCATTGCAAAGGAGGCCTTGCGACTGCGGCAATCCTTTGTTTTTCGGCCTTTTGGATGGGTCCATATATGACGATGCTGACTGTGAATGATGATCCCTAGGCTAAATGCTCAAATCCCCACTGAATCAAATAAAAGAACCCGACTGATAAAATCGCACCTGCCGGTAAGGTAATAATCCAAGACATAAAGATGGTGCTGATCACATTTAAATTTAAGGCCCCAATGCCACGTGCTAAACCGACCCCCAATACTGCGCCCACTAACGTGTGGGTTGTGGATATGGGTAAGCCTGTTCCGGATGCAAACACAACGGTGCAAGCGGCGGCAAACGTGGCAGCAAAGCCGCGTGTGGGCGTAAGCTCGGTGATCCCTTGCCCGACAGTCGCAATCACTTTATGGCCGTAACTGATCAACCCTGCCACAATGCCTATCGAGCCTAAAAATAAAATCCAACTGGGAATGTCACTGGTACTATTTATGGCGCCGTTATTCGTGACCATATCAGAAATGGCCGCAATCGGGCCAATTGCATTGGCCACGTCATTCGAACCATGTGCAAACGCCATGGCACAGGCTGTAAAGATCATCAAAATACTAAAAATGCGTTCGACATTGGTAAATTGAAAGGCTTTGTCTGCTTCAGGTGGAAGCTGTAGCCGTTTTAAAGCGAAAATACTGATGAGCGTGACCAAAGCACTTAAGGCGATTGAAAGTAACATGTTTTGAAAAAAGCTCAGGCTCGTCCCGATATATTTTAAACCTTGGGTCATGGTGACCATGCTGATAATGAAGGTGGCGATAAAGATATAAACGGGAACCCATCGTTTGGCATGATAAATGGGGTTTTCTTTGTTCAAAATAAAAGCATGCACACTCATAAAGAGTGCGTATGAAATGATTCCCCCCATGATGGGGGACACAATCCAACTGGCGACGATATAAAGCATTTCAAGCCATTTTACAGCGTGAAAACCAATATTGACGCATCCAAAACCAACAATGGCCCCGACAATGGTATGGGTGGTAGAAACGGGCCAGCCAAAACACGTGGCAACCAGCAACCAGACACCTGCCGCCAGTAAAGAAGCCAACATGCCATAAATAAACAGTTCTGGCGTTTGGGACAGCAGGGTGGGGTCCACAATGCCTTGCCTGATGGTATCGGTGACTTCGCCGCCCGCTAAAAAAGCGCCAGCAAATTCAAATATGGTTGCAATGGCCAAAGCCTGACGGATGGTCACAGCTTTCGACCCTACTGATGTCCCCATGGCGTTGGCCACGTCGTTTGCACCGACACCCCAGGCCATTAAAAAACCGAAGAAGCAGGCCAAGATAATATAAGTAGAGCCGTGGTCCATATCTCATCACCTTAAGAGCCGAAGGCGGCATGATAAATGAAATCCTATGTGTCTGAACAGTCAATTAAGCAAAACGTGCAATAGCGACATTTTGTCCTACAATCAAAGTGACGAGACTTACAAAGGCGGAGACACCCAATGCTCTACTTTGCATACGATGCGGATCTTTTTTTCACGCGTTTTAAGGCGAAAATGAAAACGGCCCGTGTTTTTGATAAAGGCTGGGTAGAAGGCTATGGCCTGAAGGTGAATGCGCGCAGTCATAAAGATCATTCTGGCAAAGCGAACCTTGAGCCCAGCACAGAAGAAAATGCCGTGGTGCACGGGGTAATCTATAAAATTGGCGCGGATGATAAGGTGATTTTAGACAGAGATCATGGCTTAGGCTATGGGTTTTGCGAAATTGCCATTAAAGTGCGTCGCCCGCAGGCAGCCCCTCTCTTTGCTTTTACCTATATCGCCAACCGTCAATTTGTGACGCCTGATTTATTAGCGTACACCTGGTACCGCGACTTAATGATTGAAGGGGCGGTGCAGCAAGGTTTGCCAGAAGCGTATATTGAAACGTATTTAAAACAGATTATGGCCGATATTGATCCTGACAATCATCGTGATGATATCCATAAAAAAATGATGGCCTCATGAATGAGGGCCAGTCCCTAAAGTGCATTTTTGCCTTGTTAATCAGCAAAATTGCAACTTTAGAGGCTGGCCCTATGTGTTTTCAAATACTCTGCGAATAATGCTTTCGGTAAAAGTGGGGCGTAAATAAAACCCCCGCGCATTCACCCATAGGGTTTCACCCTCTGAATCAATGGCCTGTGTCAGGACGGTTTTATTTTGCCCTTTAGGCCGAATCTGTAAGGCTTGTCCCAATAACGCTCGCAGTGACGCGCTTTCTCCCATAATGATTTTATGCATTAATTCTTCATAGTCATTTTTAAGAATGTTGAATTCGGTTTGATTGGGCTGCCAAAAAAAGGGTGTCCCAATATCCCTTTCAAGTAAGGGGATATCTTTTTCCCCTTGATAAGGCACAAATAAAACATGCTTTAGTTTTTGATAGACGCCCGACTCCAAGAATGAAATTTTTTCAGGGAGCAGTGAGGCCACGCAAATAAAGGTGGATTCTTTCACGCGGTGGCCATTTACGATCGGAATGGTTTTTAGCTCTATCCCCAGATGGGCAAAATCAGGTTGGGCCAAGGTGCCAGAAGTGGCCCCCAATATTTTTTCAAAAATCTGTCCGATCGATCCTTTGTCATTGTGTTTCAGAAAAGAGAGGTCATGACAGACGTCTTTGATCTTTTTTCCAGCTAAATCTCGCGCATTTGCCTGTAATGCATTCAGTGAAAGAAGGGGTGGCATGCGCGAAGTTCCTTAAACGTGACACGTTTTCACTTTAAAAGGTGACGAGATAAAAGGCTATGTCTATTTGATGGCCCTCGAGTCGATTATAAAAATAGGCTAGGATGAGACATGTTTTTTGCTTGAGTTTTATCAGACGATGACAACAGTACAACCCGTTCTTCCTGACGCCTGGTTGCAGTATTTACAACCTGAATTTGATGCCCCGTATATGCAGGCGCTGCGTCAGTTTTTGCGCGAAGAAAAAGACAAGCAAAAAACCATTTATCCGCATTCTAAAAACGTATTCAATGCATTTTGGCTCACGCCATTTGATACGGTTCGTGTCGTGATATTGGGGCAGGATCCCTATCATGGCCCGGGGCAAGCCCATGGTTTATGTTTTTCGGTTCCAGAAGGGATCCTTTTCCCGCCTTCATTAAAAAACATCTTTATTGAATTACAAAATGATTTGGGTGTATCGCCGTCCAAAAATGGCGATTTAACGCATTGGGCCAAACAAGGTGTGTTGTTATTAAACAGTGTGTTGACGGTGGAAGCGAGCAAAGCCGCTTCGCATGAAGGCAGGGGTTGGGAGCGTTTTACCGACAAAGCCATTGAAGTCTTAAATCGTGAAAAAGAAAATTTGGTTTTTATTTTATGGGGCAGTTATGCGCAGAGAAAAGGCGCATTGATTGATCGGACGCGACATTTGATTTTACAGAGCGTGCATCCTTCACCCTTATCTTCGTATCGTGGTTTTTTTGGGAGCAAACCTTTTGGTAAGACCAATCAGTTTTTGATTGAGAAAGGTTTGGCGCCGATTGTTTGGGGGTGAGGGGGGATTTCTCAGAGATGGGTGAGTGCGCTTTGCACGTAACCCATGCTGTGATGGGTTACGTGAGTACGCTTACCTATTGCTACAAAGCTACGCTCCAGGTGCAGGCCTAGAATAATGAAATGGCGTTTCTTCATCTTTAAATTCTTTTTGCGTATTGCGCCAATCTCTTTCTACATATCGCGTGTTAGCTGGTAAATAGACACGCGTACCTGGCACTTTTTCTAACTGGTCTCTGGCTTTTGTGCCATGTTCTTGCGCGGCGTTTAATTGTGCTTCTTGCGCTTGTAAGGCAGCATTAAATACCTCTTTAAATGCCTCTTTTGTGGGAGCAAAAGAGACGGAACCTTCGTCATTTTTTGAATGAAGTAGGCCCATTTTTTCATGTACAACAGGCTGTTCTATTACTTCGTCCTCTACCTTCCCATAGCTATCAGGCCATAACTTTCTTTTAACCCACTCTTTTCCTTCATCCAAATGCTGTGGGATATGCATCATCCAATCTATTGCTTTATTCCAGCCTCGTATCACTTCTGGTGCCACAATTCCACTCACGAATCGACCTTTGGTGATGGCTTCTAAACCAGCATCTAAAGCTTCATGCGCATTTTTAACTTCAAGTGAACGGTTTTGTAGCGCCATCACCGCGGCCCCTGCAATCGCAAAAACCACGATTAAAGTCATGACCCAACCAGGCGGTGTAAAGACAGCTGCACCAGATGCGGCCAAAAGGATGATGAGCGGGAACCCGACAGCGACAGCCCGAAACGCTTCGCCACCATGCGCCAGCGGTCCCACTGTGCCCACCAAGAGTTTTGCAAAAGAGAAAAAGGGTTTTGCGAACGCATAACGCCAACTCATTTCTTGCCATTTTGGCGGTGAGTTCCCCTTGGCTGCGTAATACGCTTTGGTTGCAAAGTCTGGCCACAAAAATTTCACTGCCGCTATCAAGCCATTCCACGCATGTTCGCCTGTGATAAGCATAAATCCCAAGATGCGAATGCCAATGGCCTTGAATGCGTTGACGAGCATATTGTCCTGAGAGGGTTTAAGGGGAGCAGGGTCAATGCCCAATGCTTCCATTCCTTCTTTAAGGATGCTTTGATTAAAGTCATCCAATCCTTGCCCAATATATTTAAGCAAAGTGAAGGCTTCTGTTCCCTGTAAACTGGCGTTTTGCAGACCATAACCAGCTGCTGCCAAAATACTTAAAACCAGGGCAGGGGTAGAAGGCACGCCGAGTGCAGCAAACAGCGTATTCACGCCCAACAAGCCGACACCCACTGCCACCACGATCCCAATGATCAGTGCAAACACCCCGGCATTACGCGTTAAAGCGCCTTCCCAGTAGCCTTTTTTCAGCTCTGTAAATGTTGCTTTTTCTGTGTCTGTGAGATTGTCGAGATTATCTCTGGCTTCGCATGCTTGCCAGCGAATTTGTTCTTCCCCGCTTTTGCTGATAGAGGTTTTTCCTGTATTTCGAATAAAGATCAGATCGCCTTCTGCATCTAAAACGGGATAACCCTTATCATCAATCAGTGGCGTGCCATCGCGATAGGTGGCGGTGTGGACTTCATGAAACAATAAAGGCGCGCCATCTTTTAAAAAGGGTCTGCCTTCATGATCACACAGGATTTGTTCACCATCTTCATCAAGACGCAAGTGAACAATGTCACCTTTGGTAATAGAAAAGAGTGTGCCGTCTTTGTTTAAAAGCGGTTTGCCTTCTATCAAAAAAATAGGGGAATCGACACGTGCGTCACCGCGTTTAACAGATGCAATAATGGTTTCATCTGCATTTCGTGTGGAGATGGCGCCTTTGCGATGATAAATTTGAAAGCCCAATGCTTCATTGTATTTTTTGTGCGTGCGCGCGTGCGCATGGCCATGCCCATTTTCTTGTGATGCGTCGTTTTCATGTGCTTCAGTCGTGATGGCTTCATCATGAACATGTGGCTTTCTTAAAATATGCGCATCATCATTACGTTGTTTACGTAACGAGATTTCGCCACGCGCCATATCGCGCATGGACGACACGGCACGGCGACCATTCAAGAATAAATTATTGGAATAGGCCACGCTGAATAAAACAACCAACACGGCCATCCCTGCACTTAGCAAGCCCCCTGTTGCGGTATCGATTAACATGGGGACGCCAGACTGCGCCAAGAACACCATAAAGGCAGAGATCCCCATCCAGAATTCTGATGCACCGGCTAAGGCACCAAAGAACAAGGCAATGGGTTCAACAACAGGCTGAATCACGAGATACCAAAGGGGTAAACTTTCTTTACCATACGTGCCAATAAGGGGATACCAAGTATTAATGGTGTGTTTTAAAACCCCGTGCCATGCAAGCCAGGTAATCGGACGGAATACTACCCTGGGGATCAAGGTGAGTAAGAATAAAATATCGACATCTTGTGATGTCCAATGAGGGAAAAAAGTGAAAAAGTGATCGGCTTTTGCGTTCGTTATAAACGTCGTTTTTTCGGCTTGATAGCGCGCAGCGTTTTCAAGTCTTAATTTTTTGGTATCTGCTTTGGTGCCAGGTGAGTAGCGTTGTACCAATTCAACGATAAGCCCACCGCCTATAAAATAAGCCGGGGTGTATAAAAGCCAAAAATACCAAGGAATGGTCTTTTCTTCGGCATTGAGCCAGTTATCAATAATCTCTGCGAGGGATTTGAATACTTTTTGTGAGTTGGGGGTTTCTAAGAAAAGGGATTCTCCACCGCACACAAAGGCCACGACCACACCGATGACCGTGATGCTTAAAGGGGCACTTCCTAATAAAAACTCTTGTCCTGAAACGTATCCTGCAACTTCAAACGCTCCCAAAAGCGATACCATGCCGTGGGCGATGCAGCCTACAAAGGCCAAGCCTCTGAGTATTAAAGAAGCCTGGGTTACAAGATTTCGCTTTGGCCGGGGCTTCATGTTTTCTTTAATGTTGCCCACTGTGATCGACTCAACGCCACCACCATGATCATGCCCTGCGCCCATTGTTTAATCTCCCGAAGCAAAACGAGGCCAAATGATAATCATTATCAATTAAATGTCAACAAACCGTGAATATTATCTAGTTATTTGGATATAGGTCTTTATAAGACACTGTTCATCATTCGACGTCAAGCTTAAAAGTAAAAGTCACTGCCCATTGCCTGAACGCTTATAAATAAAAAGCCCGGGGGATCTTTGGGATCCCCCGGGCTTTCCTTACAAACTTACGCTATAGCGTAGATTGCTTAGTAACGGCTGTCGCCGCGACCGCCGCCGAAGCCGCCGTCACGATCGCCACCGAAACCACCACGGCCACCACCGTTGCCGCCGCCGCCGCCGAAGCCGCCACGACCGCCACCGAAGCCACCACGGCCTGCGCCGCCGCCTGTACGTGGGCCACCTTTGGTCTCTTGAGCCAAGTTCACGCGCAATGTACGACCATCTAATTCACGGCCGTTCATGCCAGCGACAGCTGCGTTAGCAGCATCAGCTGTATCAAAGGTGACAAAGCCGAAACCACGTGGACGACCTGTTTCTTTGTCTTTCACAATTGTGGCTTCAACAATGTTACCAAACTGGGCAAAAGCATCACGTAGACCCACATCAGCTGTGGAGTAGCTCATATTGCCCACATAAATCTTATTCATAACCAATAGCTCCTAAAAGACTCAAATTTAGCCAATTCCAGGAAACAAGAGCCAATCAGGATCTTTGTTCGGACGGAAGGGCAGACTCATCACCGACTGTTCGATGAACCCATGAATTGTAGGGGGTGGGGGATTAATGTCAACAAGAGAATACTGCCTAAAGTGCGATCGTGGCACTTAACTGCCTTAAAAAGGCCTCAAGAAGCCTCATATAAGATATGGGCACTTGGTTTTTTTCGGCATTTTTGCCTTATTATTCAGTACGTTCGCTTTTTTAAGCATCCGCTTTTGCCTTTATTCTTCATGCAGTTTTTTTAAAAGACAAAAACAGGCGTATTCAACAGCAAATGCTCTTACCCGGGCGCCGCGATAAGGAATATTGCGTGCAATGTGAAAGGGTGTGCTTAAGCCTGTTATTTCAATTTCGCACTGTGTGTCGCCACCAACGGGTTCGGTATCCAGCCATTTTTGAAGGCCTTTTAAGGATAAGGTGATGGCAGGGTGGGCTGGATTTAAAAGCATGTTTGTTTGGGGGGAAAATAATGAAGCGTATAACAGCCCGCCACTGCATTCATCGTGGAGCGTGAGCGGGATTTGTTTTTCAATTAATGTTTCACGTAAACATTCCGACGCCGATTTTTTTTGATGCCCCACACAATAGGGATCCAATAAAGCATCTAACGTTTTCGTGATGGCATCGCGATCATTGGCATCATGCATTTTCACCAAGATGTCGCAATACGGATATTGCCAGCAAAAGGCCGTTTCTACGTCAAATGTATTCAAGGCGGCATCAATACGGGCGGCAATGTCTGCTTCGCTAATGCCAATGAGTCTTGCAAAATACTGTAAGGGCGCCACACCAAATTGCATTTTTTGTAGCGTGGGAATCACAAAGGCTTCCATCATCGGTTGGCATTCGTGTGGGGGGCCAGGCATGACAAAAACAGGTTTTGTGTCGATCATCACCATAAATCCAGCGGCGGTGCCAAAGCCATTATCGATGATTGTGGCGCCCTCAGGGTAATACGCTTGTTGTTTGTTCGATGAGTGAATTTCAATATGATAACTTTGCAAACGCGCTTGAATGGTTTGCCAATTGATTTCGCTAAAGATCAATTTTTGTTTGGCCACGCGGGCAATGGTATTGCGGGTTTTGTCATCTGAAGTGGGGCCCAAGCCGCCACAGGTGATCACTGCATCGTGATTGGCTAACATCCAGATTAAGGTTTGATCCATTTCTGCTTCATTGTCAGGCACGGTTAAATGAAAACCTGGGATCATCCCGTTGGCCGCTATCAGGCCTGCAAACATTTGTGTATTGGTATTCAATACGCGGCCTTCGACGAGTTCATTGCCGGTGCATAATATGCCAACTTTTTTTGGGGTTGTTATCATTCTAGTGGCTCTTTTACAGGCGTGATACGCAGTTCAGCTATTCTTGGGCCTTGCATCTTAAGAATGGTCACAGAAAACCATTCGAATGTGATGGTCTCTTTTTCTTGCGGCACATCTTGACATTTTAGCATGATGAGCCCGCCTATCGAGTCCACTTCATCTGTGTGCGGAATATCAAAACCCAATGCCCGTTCTAACGAAACAATGGATAGGCTGCCTTTACCGATAACACTGCCATCCGGTTCGTGTTTCCAACCACTTGCGTTTCGTAAAAACTCGTCCTTAATTTCACCTATCAATAAGCCCAATAAATCATCTAACACAATAAAACCTAAGGGCCGTTCTTTTCGTCCGATGATGGCAAAGTGGGGCGCACCTTTGCGAAATTGACGCAGCAAAGACAGGGTCGAAGTTTCAGGCGACACAAAAAAGGCCGGGCGCATGATTTCTTTTAAAAAATCGGCACCCAAGGGCTCATTTTTCAAATACAAATCTTTTAGATAAATCATGCCTTCGACTTGGCTATTTTTGTTGACATAGGGGTAGCGGCTATATCGATGCGTGATGGTTAACTGTGTATTTTGTTCAGGTGAGTTTTTTTCTTGTAGATGGACAACTTCGCTAAAGGGGCGCATGACATCTGCCACATTTAAATCGGCAAAATCGATCATGTGGGTGAGGGCTTGCCATTCATCTTCTGTAAAACGATCGGGCGTCGTTGTGCTGGATAAAATAAGTTTTATTTCTTCAGCAGAATAATGTGCGTCATGGCCATGGCTGCTTTTTAACCCTACTAAGCGGAGTAGACCGTTGGCACTTTTGTTTAATAACCAAATGCCTGGATACATTATCCAATAAAAACAATACAAGGGCAGCGCCGAAAAAAGAGAAACACGTTCAGGCAAGCGAATGGCCAATGATTTGGGGGCCAATTCACCCACCACAATATGTAAATAAGAAATGGCCGTAAACGCAAAAGCAAAAGAAATGCCATGCAGAATTTTGGGGTCGACAATGCCGATGGCGTCTAACAGCGGTTTGATTAAATTGGCAAAGGCAGGTTCGCCTACCCAACCCAGGCCAATTGAGGCAAGGGTGATGCCCAGCTGGCAAGCTGATAAATACACATCCAAATGTTGATGTACTTTGAGCAGGGTATTGGCTAATAATCCCCCGTTTCCTGCCAAGGTTTTAACCCGGGTGTTTCTTAATTTTACCAACCCGAATTCAGCAGCCACAAAAAAGCCATTTAAGGCAACCAAGCCTAATGCGATGAAAATTAAGAAAAATTGATTCATTGAAGTGATTGAGCCTCGTTATTTAGGATGTGTCCTCATTACGCTATATCGAGACATAACGCATTGCATTTTTGAGAATCGCAGCGGAGCATACATGAAGTATGTGAGCAGCGAATCGCAGAAAATCAATGTGTTATGGCCGAGATAGTAGTAATGAGGCACACCCTAGTTATGTTCGCCATCAAAATAATACCAGCGACCGTCTTCTTCTTGTTGAATAAACCGACTGGTTTCGTGTAAATGTTGTGCCGATCCGCCCCCGACGCGGTACCGTGCGATAAATTCGACGACGGCATGTCTTGCATCAGATTGTTCAGCACGAATGACCGTGAGACCTAACCATTTTGTGGCAGGGGTGGTATCCAGCAACAATTCTTTGGGTCGGTGGGCAGGGGCCCACGTATCCAGTAAATAAGGTGTCAGTTTTAACACGTATGCGCTATAACGCGAACGCATGAGTGCTTCAGCAGTGCGGGCGGCTTTACCCAAATGATAGGGTTGGCAACACTTCAAATAGGATAGTCCACTTCCGCAAGGGCAAAGCGAAATGTCAACGGATCCTGATGTTTTCATTTTTCAAGAAGAATGAATGAAAAATTAAGCTGGACAATATATACCTTTCTTGGGATTTCGAAAAGTAAGGCGTGTTGATCGGGGCAGAGTCTTGATTGAAAATTGCAGCAAAAAAAATGGGTTTGAGAATGTTTTTTAATCGCACCGTATTGCCGTCATTGGGCGAGATCATGTTGAATGATCAACTTGTGCCTTATCATATTCGTGTTTCTGCGCGTCGTAAAAATTTTGCGATTGAAGTGCATGCAGAAGGCAAAGTCGTGGTATGTGTGCCAGAAGGGTACCCAAGTTGGCGCATTCATCAACGCTTGAAGCAAGCAGCAGATTGGATTTTAAAAAAACAGACACAATTTCAGAAGCGAGCGACTGAAAAGCCGGTTTACCAATTTACAGATGATGAACCCCATTTTTATTTGGGGAAATCCTATCCCTTAAAAATCACGCAGGCTGCAAGGGCGCGTGCTTTTTTTCAAGATGAAATGATTTTTTTATCTGCCAGAAACACAGACGCGCTCTCTATTAAAAAAACGTTATATCGTTTTTATCATGTGCAGGCATTAAGCGTGTTTCAAGAGGTTTTAAATAGTTGCTTCCCAGAATTTGCATTGCGAGGCTACGAAAAGCCGGTATTTCGGGTGCGATTTATGCGTTCGCAATGGGGCAGCTTGTCACCCAAAAATGTGATGACATTAAATACGCACTTGGTGCGCATGCCAAAATATTTAATTGAATATGTGGTAATGCATGAGTTATGTCATTTGGCGTACCGCAATCATGGCGTGCGTTTTTATGGCTTGCTTGCAACCATGATGCCGGATTGGAAAGATCGCGAAGTACATTTAAAAGCCTTTCCGCTTTAACGGGCGGGCTTTGAATTCAAATGATGATATTTTTCTGCGTGTACAGGCGCGTAAAAATCGCATTTCTGACCATCCCATTGCATAGACTTAGAACGGGTAGGAAATAAAATATACCCTGCGTGTTTCAAGATGCGAAGGGTATATGTTTCCTTACAATGTTCAATTTCCTGAAGGGGATACAAAAATGTCAGAAGATATGAAATATGCACAAGACGCTCACGGCCGTGATAAACAACAACTCAATAAATTGCAACAAAAACAAAACCAACTTGCGAAAGGTGATAAAAAATTAGGAAGACAAGATCGTCCTCTTTCGGGTTTTGAAAATCGCAATAAATAAAGCTTGCTCTCTGGATTCCCCTCCCGGTATTCACGGGAGGGGAATGTGATGATCGCCACCCTAACGGCGCTGCATTTCTGCAACAAACTCTTCTGGATATTCCATCATGGCTCCCGTCGTCAGATCCACAAAGAATGTGGGGAAGAATAAAATATCCAAGAGTGTCGCTGCATTCAGGCTTTGGTTAATCGGCGTTGAATACGTTCGATACCCTTCCTTTTTACATTCCAAATTCAAAGGCCCCTTTCCTTTTTTAAGAATGACACTGCCAGGATTGGATGGCAGGTGATACTGGGTGCCTGCACAATCTACAATATTGCATCGTACTGCAGGAATCGGTTCTTGTGATTGCGCATCTACCATTTTGATCTGGATGGGTTGCGCCGTGCCGGTAAAAACAGTAGCACAGCCGGAAAGGGTAAGCGTGAGAAAAGCAGTGATCAGTAAAAGACATGGTTTCATCTGGAGATCCCCGAATGCAGGCAATGTGGCGCTATGCCCAAAAGTTGTGTATAGGTGGAAATTAAGCTGATTTGCTTAATGGAGGCGGTGTATCTGTGATTGAGTCAAGTGACATTGATAATCAAAGGAAACACTACCATGGAAAAAGATAATCTAATTGAATTTAATAAGCCAGCATCAGAAACAGTTGGTGATTTATTAGGGCGTTATGGTCGAGATGATAGTAATGAGGACACGCCCAGATATTGCAAGGCGACACGCTTTGGCACCCCGATTGGTCGAAGGCCATAAAGGCGATTCATACGTTGCCATCGGCACCATGACTTCCTCTTCGATATGAGGGCCTAAACGTTGCAGCGGCCCAATTGATTGCATTGGAACGGCTGCATACGCACGCATGGTTTTCTTGTCAAAGCAGAAAAAATTCTACCTTAAGCCAGGGATAAGGTGCGAATTGAGAACTGTCCCAATGTGTATGTCAGCTTGTAAACTTACTGCTTTCCTATAGAATCGACAAAAATTAAATAGGTTACAGGCGAGGTATTTTGTTATGGCAGAACCCGAGCAAGCACCACTAGATGAGCCAACAGCGACCCAATTACGTGATCAATTGCGCAAAATGAACGAAGGCAACATATTGGGCGCAGTTTTCTCATTTTTAATGGCACTGTCTACAGTGGTTTTGTCTGGTTTATTTTTAGCTGGTTATTTTTCACAGATCGCGCTGATTGATGCTTTAAATGTCTCGGCCATAATCTCTCTTCCAAAACTTGCGGATATTGGCATTTTTTTTGCCATGCTTGGCGCGTACGGGATCCCAAATATGATCGTCTTTGCCTTTGGCTCTGCTGAGATGGGTAGCACAGGTGCCAAGATGTCGCACGATGAAACTATCGCAAACAGCACGTCATTTGGCTACGATGCAGAACGTTACATGCAATCACTTCATGGGATATTAGATCGCAACGATCAACTCAAACCAATCAAGAAGCTACATATTACATCTGGTGACGAACTTAAAGCATTAACACTAAAATACAAAACCACTTATGCACAACGTCACCGTCATGAGAATCGTTCTTTGGCACTCGGCATCGCCATTCAAGCCATTGCCATCACGGCTTCTGTTTTGATTTTTACACTTGCCTTTTCTAACCCTGTTACCAGTCCCATCATGCTGGGTATTTTTATCACAGCCAGCCTTTATTTTACCTTTGCAGCAGGCAAGGCTTGGGCCATTCATCACCAATATCATGCGGCTTGTAAGGCAATAGATTTATTGCACACAAACTTTTCTAAACAATTTGAACCCAAATCAGCTGAACCAATCTCTATACCAGGCAATGCTGCTACCAGCACGCCCGGGCGGGATGTGGCGACAAGTTTGACGAAGTCTCACTCTATCATGCCCGCCTCCACCGTAGGGTCGATTAATAGCGATGAGCATGTTCGTGTAGCAGGGCAAAAATTGACAACATTTTGAGCAATGCCCATAGTAAAGTTCCATTTCAAATTATCTAAGCAACATGAAACCTCTTGCCGCGCGCATGCGCCCTCAAGATTTGAGTGAATTCTGCGGGCAGCAACATATTTTGGGCCCGGGAAAACCCTTATTTTTGGCCTTAAAACAGCAAGTGCTTCAATCAATGGTGTTATGGGGGCCGCCAGGCTCGGGTAAAACCACTTTTGCGCAGTTGTTAGCCAAACACATGAATACAGAGTTTATTGCGCAATCTGCCGTTTTGGTCGGTGTGAAAGAAATTCGAATGGCTTTAGAGCACGGTGCAGAGCAGGTTGCCAAGGGATTGCCGCCACCGATTTTATTTATTGACGAAGTGCACCGCTTTAATAAAAGCCAGCAAGATGCATTTTTGCCTTTTGTTGAGCAAGGGGCAGTGGTATTTGTGGGGGCAACGACAGAAAACCCTTCTTTTGAGTTAAATAATGCCTTGTTATCGCGCGTTCGTGTTCACGTTTTTAAGGCGCTCGAAAAGCAAGATATTGCCACCATTTTAGATCGCGCACTCACCGATACAGAGCGCGGCTTAGGGAAACTGCAATTAAAATGGGATGACAATATCCTAGAAGAAATAGCCGCTGCCGCGGATGGTGATGCCAGACAAGCACTCAATTGGCTGGAGGTATGCAGCACCCTGGTTAAAGAAAATGGGCGGGTGACAGCAGATATTGCGCAGCAAGTTGTGGGCGCGCGTATGATGCGCTTCGATAAAAGCGGGGATCTGTTTTACGATCATATTTCGATTTTGCATAAAGCCGTACGGGGTTCGCATCCAGACGCTGCACTGTATTGGTTGGCCAGAATGTTAGTGGGCGGCTGTGATCCGCTTTATGTGGCACGGCGTATGATTCGCATGGCGACCGAAGACATTGGTAATGCCGATCCACGTGCGTTGACCCTGGCGCTGAATGCATGGGAAGTGCAATCGCGTTTAGGTAGCCCAGAAGGCGAATTGGCTTTGGCGCAAGCGATTGTCTATCTGGCCTGTGCGGCAAAAAGTAATGCCTGTTATAAGGCTTGGGGTGCAGCTAAAAAAGACGCAGAAGCAACCAGTAATTTAGAGATTCCCTTTCGTTTTCGAAATGCGCCTACGCAACTCATGAAACAGCAGGGGGCAGGGCAGAATTATCGTTACGCTCATGATGAGCCCCACGCTTACGCCGCAGGCGAACGTTATTTTCCTGACGAGATGAAGTCAAAGCAATACTACCACCCCACGCCTTACGGGTTAGAATCAAAAATCCAAGAAAAATTAATGTTCTTAAAACAGTTAGATCAGCAGAGCAAAAACAAATAGCGTACTAACGTGCTTTTTCGCCATTTTTGCCTTGTTAATCAGCAAAATTGCAACTTTAGGGACGGATCTAATTTACTTGCAATTCATGCCAGAAAACGTGCCTTCTTTTCCATGAGGATCGGGGATAAAGGTGATATAGCAGAGCGCGATATGTTGACTGTCTGTCGTGATGGTGGCACCAGGGCGAACTTGTTTAGAGGGTTTTGTCGGATAAAAAATAACACAAAGTGATTTTTCGTCTTTAGGTAAGCTTTCAGGTGGGACGGTATAGGTCTCTGCAGGTGCGACGCTCACGACTTTGCCAAACGAATAGCTTTGATCGCAGTTTGTTCCATCACCTTTAAAAACGCCGAAGAGAATTTCGGTTGAGGCGTCGCTTCCTTCATTCGCAAGCGTTAATGCCATGGCCGGGCTTGATAAGATAGCCATTAAGAGTGCGCTTATCATGGCTTTCATCTAAAACTCCCATGTTGGTGCCGCTTGAAAATCACACGTCACCTCGGGCCTGTTGACCATTCGACTATCTCGGCCGTAACGCCTTGATTTTCTGCGATTCGCTGCTCACATACTTCATGTATGATCCGCTGCGATTCTCGAAAATGCAATGCGTTACGTTTCGATACAGCGTAATGACGACACGTCCTAGTGATGGTGATGATGATGGCGGTGGTAATGACGATCACTAAAATAAATCACCCCATTTGCACCACGGTAATGTCGGTAGCAATGGTAATAACCCCAATTATCATAGTAGCCAGGGCAACCTGGATAACCATAATAAGGATAGGGAGCTGTATGGTGAACGCGATGAACCGGTACGCCCACACTGACGCCAACGCTTACCTCTGCTGATGCAGCTGTTGCCACACCCAAACACAATGTCGTACCAACAAGACCTGACAAAATTTGACGTGTTACTTTACGCATAGATACCTCTATCTGTTTTACTTCATTTTAAGTATATGGCTGCGATAGAGGCGGTGGTGAAAGATATGCGCGCAATTACACTTCGGTTTTTTCGCCATTTTTTCTTTGTTATTGATGCAGCGTTTATTTTACAAACAACTGCAGCATCCAAAAGATAAAGGCAGCAAACAGTGCAGAGACCGGGAAGGTTAATACCCAAGCCGATACAATTTGCTTCACAATGCGCAGATTTTTAGTTTTAAATGAGCCGGGACTATATGTGCTGACACCGATAATAGAGCCGGTAATTGCATGGGTAGTAGAAATAGGGATCCCTAAATGATTGGCTGTAAACAAGGTAAAGGCGGCGCCTAATTCTGCACACGCACCAGAAGGGGGTTTGAGCGCCGTGATTTTAAACGCCATGGTTTTAATAATGCGCCACCCTCCGGCGAGTGTTCCCAATGCAATCACAAGGTAACAGCTGAGGATGACCCATAATGGCGGATGCAGCTCGGCAGATAAATAACCATTTGAATACAAAAGGACAACAATGATCCCCATGGTTTTTTGCGCATCATTGCCACCATGTCCAAGACTCAAGAGTGCTGACGAACACAATTGTAAAAAACTTGAAAACTTATTTTGAAAGCGAGCAGGAATAAGGGGAGGGAGGGTTTTCACCAAAATAAAGGCCACGGCGATGCCAAGCAAAGGCGAAACAATGACCGAAGCAAAAATAATATTGAGCACAGGCCAATGTAAGCCTGCAGCGCCACCTTGCATTAAGCCTACGCCCATCAATGCACCAATGAGTGCATGCGAAGAACTGGAGGGGATCTTAAAGCCCCAAGTGATGAGGTTAAACATAATGGCTGCCAGGAGGGCCGCAGCGATGCTGATATTATTAATAAATTCAGGATAAACAATGCCACTGCCGATAGTGGCCGCTACCTTTAGAGGAAAGATAAAAAATGCGAGGAAATTAAATAAGGCCGCCCACAACAAGGCTTGCCAAGGTGTGAGGACTTTCGTCGCAATAATCGTGGCAATGGAATTGGCCGTATCATGAAAGCCATTGATGAAATCAAATAGCAGCGCTAAGCCAACCAGAACAGCAATTGTGATTAACATGGAATAATAGGGCTCCGTTCAGAGCAGAAACCAAAGGAAGGCCTGGCATAGTACCCAACCAAGCTACGTCAAGCAACATGAATTGCACGATTTTTCATTACCGTATTTAATACAGAGAGACATGAACTCAGCCGAAGTTATACACTTCGTGTTTCAAGATATGGCGGGTCTATAATACGAATGCGCCCGTCTTAAATTTTGGCTACCCACAAGGAGCGACGGATGATCATTGCAATAGGCAGTGATGCTAAAACCCATCTTACAGACAGCGTGATAGCAATACTGCAAGCGTGCGGACATCAACTCGCTTTGTTTGGCGCACTGAAAGCAGACTGCGCCCTTTGGCCTCATGTGGCTTATGAGGTCGCTAAACAGGTTGCTTCCGGCAAAGCCGATCAAGGTATTTTATTTTGCTGGACAGGAACCGGTGTTTCTATCGTTGCCAATAAAGTGCCAGGTGTTCGCGCTGCATTATGTCATGATGCTGAAACGGCAAAAGGGGCACGCATTTGGAATGATGCCAATATTTTAGTGATGAGTTTGCGTTCGTGTGCGGTAGAAATTGCAAAAGAAATGCTAACGGTTTGGTTTGCCACCGCTGCCAGTACTGAAAAAGATGACAAACTTTGTCTTAAAATAATGCAAGACTTAGATGCTGGCAAAGCAATTTGATACGTTTAGGTCTTTTATCCATTTTTTGTTCTGGAGAAAAACATGCCTTCTTTAAACCCCATTGCCATTGATGCGATGAAACAATTGTTTCTTGATGCAAGAACCTATCATGAATGGCTTCATCAGGATGTGAGTGATGAAACGCTCAAAGAAATTTATGAATTGATGAAGTGGGGCCCCACCAGCGCCAATTTAAGCCCTGCCAGAATTGTGTTTGTTAAGAATGGTCCTGAAAAAGAAAAATTATTGGCTACCTTGGCACCACTTAATGTGGAAAAAGTGAAAGCCGCACCGGTGACGGCCATTATTGCTTACGATGAAGTGTTTTATGATCAAACGGCAAAGCTGTTTCCTCATGCGCCAGCGATGCGTGACATGTTTGCCAATGATAAAGCCCTTGCTGAAAGCACTGCTTTTAGAAATGGTTCTTTGCAAGGGGCTTATTTTATATTCGCAGCCCGTGCTTTGGGATTAGATTGCGGCCCCATGTCTGGTTTTGATAATGCAAAATTGGATGCCGCTTTTTTTGCTGGCACAACATGGAAATCCAATTTTATTTGCAACCTGGGCTATGGCGATAAAAGCAAATTGTTCCCAAGGTTGCCTAGGTTAAGTTTTGAAGAAGCTTGCAAGATCGTTTAGCTCGTTAATAAAGAAGTGCCACATGAATCAAGATGAAGCCTTTAACCTGTTAAAAATGGGCGGCAATACTTTTTTAACAGGTGAGGCCGGATCGGGTAAAACCTATCTGTTAAATAAATACATCAAGTATCTGAAAGAGCATCACGTGGGTGTGGCAGTGACAGCCTCTACAGGCATTGCTGCTACCCACTTGCATGGGACAACCATTCACTCATGGTCTGGCATCGGCATTAAAGATCGCTTAACGGATCAGGACTTAGCAAGATTACGAGAAGCCAAGCAGATAAAACGGAATTACAAAACAGCGAAGGTCGTGATCATTGATGAAATATCCATGCTGCATCCTTATCAACTGGATATGGTAGATTTGATTGCACGCACGATGTTGAGTCCTGACAAAGCCTTTGGCGGTATTCAAATCGTACTGTGCGGTGATTTTTTTCAATTGCCACCAGTCTCTTCTGCTTCATCAAGACAAGAAAAACAATTTGCTTTTGAATCGGCTGCGTGGAAAAACGGAGCGTTTCAGATTTGTTACTTGCATGAACAACACCGTCAAGTAAACGATCCCTTGCATACGGTTTTAAAAGATATACGCAGTGGTACAGCGGGTGAGCACACAAAAGTGCCATTGCGTACGCGTTATAAAAAAGAACCGCAAGGCACCACAAAAGCGACCAAATTATATTCACGAAACATGAACGTAGACATTATTAATGATCGTGAATTAATCAACCTGCCAGGACAAGAAAAAACCTTTACGATGGCCACACAAGGTTTTGTGGCTTTGGTCGATGGATTGAAAAAAAGCTGTCTTGCCGTGGAACAATTAAAATTAAAAATCGGTGCTGAAGTGATGTTCATCAAGAACGACATGTTAGGCCGATATTCAAATGGCACGCGCAGTGTGGTGGTGGGCTTTGAAAAAGAGGGCGGTTTCCCTATCGTCAAGACTTACGATAATGAAATCATTGTGGCGTATCCAGAGGAATGGAAATATGAAGATAACGGCACAGTGCGCGCCACCATTACGCAAGTCCCCTTGCGCCTTGCTTGGGCAATGACTGTCCATAAAAGTCAGGGAATGACATTAGATGCCGCCGAAATAGATTTGGGTGACGCTTTCGAACCGGGCATGGGTTACGTTGCCTTATCAAGGGTGCGCAGTTTAACCGGTTTAAAGCTAATGAATTTAAATGAAATGGCCTTAAAAGTGCACCCTAAAATTCTTCAGCAAGATACTCTTTTCAAAGAATACTCGACCGAGCGGGTTGCGTATTTACAAACTTTATCTGAACAAGAAATCACGCTGTGTCACGAAAAAACGTTAATCGAGCGTTTTGAAGGCGCTAGGGTAAAAGCCAATGAACCGCGTAAAGCAAAACCAAAATTACCCAAAAGGGAACAAACGCCCACACACATGAAAACATTGGCGTTCTTAAAAGAGAATATGTTGCCTGAAGCCATCGCTGAAACCCGTGGACTGGATATCGGGACGATACTGCAGCATCTGGAAAAGCTAAAAGGCTTAAATTTGCTTGAACCTACCTATCTGGATCAACTCAAAATGACGATCTCTGAAGATGAATTCGCGCTTATTTTGTCGGCATTCAAAAAATCTGAAGACGGAAGGCTAAGGCCCATCTACGATCAGTTTGATGGGAAATATACCTATAATCGTCTTCAATTGGTGCGTTTGTTTGTGATGGAAACAATGGCTGAGTGTAATGTTTGATTTTTCACTAGGGCACGCCCTAATTTAACTGAGAGGCAACCATGAGTATGACCCTAATTCTGATGTTTGTTTTGATTGGGTGTTTGTTTCTCGTAACAAAAAAACACAAACTTTCAATCACTTTTTTCGTCTTGGCAATCTTGAGTATGGCTGGGATAGGTTCGGGTAGGGTGCCACAATTTTTGCTAACTGGGCTACAAGAAGCAGCCTTCTACGAACAGTCACCGCAGTGGAAAAAGCATAATGCTATCATTGTGTTAGGTTCGGGCACTGTCAGAATCCCTTTTACGAATGCAACGCAGCCAGCATTCCATGCCTACTCACGCATTTTAAAAGCAGCCACACTTTATTTTGACTGTAAACAGGTTGAATCGAATTGTGACTTAATTTTAAGTGGTGGCGATCCCAGAAAAGTAGGCGACAGTGAAGCAGAGGTTGCCAAAAAACAGTTGCTAGCACTGGGGGTCGATTTACATGACATTATCTTGGAAGGGCAAAGCAATAATACTTATCAGAATGCTGAATTTGTCGATCCTCTTCTCGCAAAACAAGCTTATGAAACGTTGATTTTGGTTTCTTCAGGACTGCATTTAAAACGCGCCTTGCTGTATTTTTCACAATTTAATCGGTATCCCATTCCGGTGGCGGCAGATTATTTTAGGGCGCATTTTTCGTATTTACCCATAAGCCTAAATTTTACATTGAATGATGCGGCCATGCATGAGTATCAAGGTATGCTGCGATTTTATATTTACAATTTGATGGGGTGGAATAAACGCCCGTCATAAGTTTTTGCGGGTGGTTTTTTCTCATACGCTGGGTGCTTTGTTGAATAAGTCAGGAGAAGCGGAAGTTGTTCTGCATAGCGGAAGAGGCATTCGGATCTGAATCCCTCTCCCGTGTATTCACGGGAGAGGAGCGATGTCCGCTGAGGCTTTGCGAAGCGAGACATCGCGGGCGAGACGGAAATAGAAAAAGCGTTAGCTTTTTCCCGTCGAGCGCCCGTAGCGACAGCGAAGGGCCGGGGCGAAGCCGGGCGCGCCGCAGGCAATGGTGGGCGTGGCTCAATGCTTATTCAATTTGTCCATAACCATGCGGCTCTCATCCATTGCCTTCTTAACACAGAAGGCTTCATTGCCAGCCTCATTAGCGGTTTTGCTCTGGGTATAGACGCCCCCCATTATTCACTATTATGTAAACGCCAAAAAACGTTAAACATCCCTCTCCCCAAATCCTCCCAAAAAAATGAACCCATCCATGTCGTCTGCAATTCAACAGGACTACAGGTCTTTGGTGAAGGTGAAGGTGAAGGTGAAGGTGAATGGAATGTCAGACAACATGGCTATATTAAAAAACGCCTATGGAGAAAACTTCATTTAGCCATTAACAGCAAAACACATTTAATTGAAGCTTCCGAATTAACCTCACTTGGTACTCAAGATTGTCAGGGTTTTGATGCGCTGATGAATCAAATTGATAACCCCATCCTTACTGCTACAGGCGATGGGGCCTACGACCGTTTTTCTTGTTATGAAACGATGGAAAAGAAAGGCGGTATCGGCATTTTTCCGTCACAACGCAATGCCGCGACCTCTACTGAAAAATCGGGTAATAAAAGAAAGGCGAGCCCAAACGCAGTGGCAAAACGTGATAAAACAGTTTTACAAGTAAGAGCATTAGGTCGGACTGGATGGAAAGAACAAGTGGGTTATCATAAACGCAGCTTGGCAGAGGCAGGTATGTTTCGTATTAAAACATTAGTAGGAAGCAGATTGAGCAGTCACCTTTTTGAGAATCAACAGGTCGAGGTAAAAATTTGGTGTCGCATTATTAATAAAATGCCAATGCTTGGCATGCCAGAAACAATACCTATTTAATGAGTATCTGAATTAAAACAGACCTTTCCCCACCATTGCCTGCGGCGCGCCCGGCTTCGCCCCGGCCCTTCGCTGTCGCTACGGGCGCTCGACGGGAAAAAGCTAATGCTTTTTCTATTTCCGTCTCGCCCACGTTGTCTTGCTTCGCAAAGCCTCAGCAGACATCGCTCCTCTCCCGTGAATACACGGGAGAGGGATTCAGATCCGAATGCCTCTTCCACTATGCAGAACAACTTCCGCTTCTTCATGACTTATTCAACAAAGCCTACGCTGGGTGCCTATGCGCTGCTTGGTTTGTCTCGATGTTTTAATTAGGGCGTGTCCTCATTACGACTATCTCGGCCGTAACGCCTTGACGCAGCAGACAGATAAAAGTAGATTAACTTACTTTTCTCGATGGCGGAATAAACATGCCCCCTTCAAATGACGTACCGCCTACTGTTTCCAGAAATCTTGTTGCTCGCTTGTTGGCTACCGCCAGGCATGTTCGTGGCTGGCTCGCGCTAAACAATGAATTTATGTGGACGAACCCTGATGCTGACCAAAATTCAGACCAGAGTACCTACATTTATTGCATTCATGGCACGGCAGATTTCCCAAATTCCTTTCATTATTTTGGCGACAATTTTTTAAAGCAATATGCCGAAAATGAACAAGGCGCACTCCCAAATGAAATTCTGGGAATAAAAAGTCTTTCTTTCACGGGACGATTGGCAGGATTGGGTATCGATGATTATGCGTCACAAGCCTTGGCCAAAATTGAAAAAGACTGCACGCCTGATCCACTCAATCCCAGTAAAGTCATACCCAAAAAAATTGTCTTGATAGGCCATTCACGGGGTGGGGTGGTGGCTGAAGCACTCGCAAGCTTGCTTGAGAAACGACCGGACTTACCGCAAGTGACGGCTGTTATGGCCATTGCGGCTCCTTTTGGGGCGCCCATGCCGCAAGAAACTTGAGTCGTTTCTACTGGTCTCGATCGATTGCGCAAATGGGGCAACGTGATACGCAACGACTCCTAAAAGCAGCTGAAACACAAAGAACTAACAAGCCATGGATTTATTATTCCTTTCATGGTTCAGCGGATGGTCTGGTATCTGCCGCATCGGCGAGACCTAATAATGCCCAGCACGTTGTGCATCAAGAATTTGAGGGAGAGGGGCACCTTTCTATCATGGCGTTGCCGGCGTTAGTGCAAGCGATAAAAACAGCGCTGGGGCATGTGGTGAAGGGTACAGAGAATCGCGCTCAGCAGACGCAAACTCAGCAGACGCAAACAGAGCCAGAAAAAGAATACAGCGCTGTAGCAGAGTTCTTATGGCATACCGTTGATTTCTTAATATCAATGGTGTTTTCGGCTGTGTACGCCCTTTATCGCATGGTGCGTGCCCCCATTGCCTTGGCGGTTTCGATTACGGCGATGGGATTGTGGTTACCGTATGCAGCGTTGATTGCACCTTTTAGATGGATGCACGTGCAACGTACAAAACCTGAGGCACGATACCAAGATTATTTGCGTCCGAGTGTTTTATTGAATTTTATTTTGGGTGCAAATGAAGGGGTGGCCGCTTTTTTCAAGGCGCACGCTATTGAGTTGGGATGGAGTGCATTGCTTATCCTCACAGCGCTGACGGCAGGATTGGCTACGGCCATGGTTGTGCCCATGACAGGGACTGTTGCCGCAAACCTTACCGCCTGGTTAAGTGCAACAGGAGCCAATTTAGTGGCGGTAGGGATGACGAGCACGCTGCTGGCCGCGCTTGCTGGTACAATCTTCACGGTGATGAGTGCCGCCGGTCTGGGTCTTGAGCATAGCATTAGCGTGCAGCTTGAATCGCGCTGCACTGTAAAACAAAATAACGAAGCTCCGCCTGAAATCGCGTTCAGCAAACATGTGTGTCACAAGTTTAGCGATACGGTCACCCACGATTTAGCGGCTTTGGGCATTTTGCAAAAGCGATTGCCTACAAAAAATTTGAAATGTTAGAGACTGGTGTCTTGCAACTTATCAATATTTTAGGCCGTGTCCTCGTTACTACTACCTCAGTTGATATAGCGTAATGAGGACACAACCTAGTTTTGCGTGGCATATTTAAATAATAATTGGGCTACTTCAGCAATGATGCTTTCCTTTTCAGCAAGAGGGGCACTTGAGTCTTTAATTAATACTGACAAAAAGAGATAAGCGTCTTTTTCTGGAAGTGTTATGAGGCCAGCATCATTTGTGGCACGCGAGAGGGTCCCTGTTTTGTGAGCGACTTTCGTGTTGGGAGGCAGGAGCGCCATCATTCTGGCCCGACCTGTTTGACATTGCGCCATAGAATCTAGCATGAAGCGAGACAGTTCTGAACCGAGCAATGTTGCATCATAAATGTGTAATAAGCATTTTGTAAAACCCAATGGTGTGGTCGTATCAAGATCATTTTCATGTAAGTCACTAAAATCTTTCTTACTTTCATCTAGCGTCCCTAAGGCGCCGAAAGCTTGTATTCTTTCATAGAGTTCAGGTGTGCAAATGGCATCATAAGGTAGATTCGCAATCCCTGCATCCTTTGCAAAACTTTGTAAACAAGAACGACCTATTCTCGTTCTTATCGCGCCGATTTCAGATAAAAACTGCGTCACCGCATCGGGTCCACCAGCCAGTCTGAGTAAAATATCACTCGCAGTATTATCGCTCATCTCTAATAAAAGACGGATCAAGTTGGCAAGAGAAAGCGCGACACCAGGCAGAGACAAACGTTTGCTTAAAATACCTGTGCCGGGGCGAAGATCTGAAGGAAGGATGTCGATGTATTGGTCTAATGTAAGCTGCTTGTTTTTTACTTGGCTCAACACTTTGAGTGCAATCGGTATCTTATCTAAGCTTGCCAGAGGGAAGCTTTCATTTTCATTTAAGCCATACGTCAATAAGCCTTTGGAATGGTGAGCGTAAATGCCAACCTTCCCATCTATTCTATTGACGATGTTAGAAACTTTCTGGTTGATTTCGTGAGTGTTTGTGGTGAGAGGCATATAAGGGCACTGCGTTTTATAGTACAGGTATTAGCCTGCAAGTTACCTTCAATAATCCGCAAGTGTCAACGTACTTCCTTGGGTTGCTTAGGCTCTCGGGTATAAAAAATCCGCAATATGCAAATTGCTGAATGGCATACATGTCATCGTTTAAATTTAGAGTATTCTCTTTTATTGATTTTTTATCGTATATTTCAGCGTTTCATCAATCAGCATGGACCATAGCATGGTGAACCCCGCAGCCTATAAACCCCGCGCGCATGTTAAAACACCCGTCTTATCAAGCGATGGTTCGTTCTGGCCTTACATGGTTTATCTGAAATGCGTTATCGATCATCCCCGCATCGAAGTGGGCGAATATTCTTATTACAATGATTTTTCTGGTACAGATTTGGATTATGCCAAGCTGTTGGCGCCCTATTTATTTCCATTGAGTCCAGAGCGCCTGATTATCGGGAAATTTGTTCAAATTGCGATGGGGACACGGTTTATCACCAGTTCAGCCAATCATCAGATGAATGGGTTTAGCACTTATCCCTTTGCCGTGTTTGGTGGTGTCTGGGGCGATGCTTATACCCCCACATACCCACCAGAAAAAGACACGATCATTGGAAATGATGTTTGGTTAGGCCATGACGCAACGGTGATGCCAGGCGTCAATGTTGGGAATGGCGCCATTATTGGGACCAATGCGGTTGTCACAAAAGATGTGCCCGCTTATGCGGTTGTTGCGGGGAACCCAGCCAAAATCATCAGAATGCGTTTTGATGAAAGCACCATTTGTCAATTACAAGAGATTGCCTGGTGGCATTGGCCAATTGAATTTATAGAGCAGCACTTTGATGCCATTGTGGGGGCAGATATCACACGGTTGATGGCGATGGCCAATTCAAGGATAATACCCTAGGATTTTATTTAGCGAATAAGGGGATATTCATGATAAACCAAATATTAAAAAACATGGCGCTGGCTACAATTTGTTTTGCAAACACAGTTTTTGCTGGCGTGGAAGATTGGTCCGGCTATTTCTATCTCTATAACCCTGCTGTTGGCCAATCTGTTATTGTCCACAAACCGAATGGTATCGTTTTAGAAATGGGAAAGACTCACATTTCAGTCGGCAAGACGTATTCATTTTCTAAAGGATCATGTTTCAATACAATTTGTGCGACAGCAGATGGAGCACTTAATAAAGAAATGACGGTTGAGGCTTTTTTGACGGAGGTTCAGAAATTGGGTGGCCAGCTGATCGGTTACTCACTTGATCTTGGCCCAACTTATACACCATAAATTGTTCAATTCAGATTACAGAGGGAAATGTTATGAAACATTTATTCAAAGCTTTACTCTTAAGTACCACATTGTTATTTTCAAGCTTGGTTTTTGCTGGGCAAGAAAATTGGTCTGCCGTTTATGTTGTGCAGTCTTCAGGTGGTGCCATTAAAATTGCGCATGATGCAAACAAAGTCAGCATTTATGACATGACGGGTTTACACCGTTATATTATCTATACCGGGATTTATTTTTATAAAGGGCAAGATTGGTACGGAGTCATTGTGCAAGATGATTGTACTTTTTCTGTGAATACAAGCATGGAAGCGTTTGAAGCAGAATTGAAGAAGCTTGGCAATATTGTTAGCAAAGAATGAATTTTTGATAACTCAAAAAATCCATGACAAATTTTCCTGGATGAGGATGTTATGTCCCACTCAGGTGAGATATGGAACAATATTGCTGTGTTTGTCTTAGGGCATTACAGGCACAAAAAACCCGCCATTGCGCGGGTTTTTTGTATTTTTTTAGTAAGCGTAGCTCGAGTGAGCTATGCATCGCATCATTCAGACTACGCTTGCTAAAAATCACGTTTAAATAAAGATGACTCTAAAAATAAAAAAGGGACGCAATAAACATTTCCAATATTTATTTTAATAACAACCAGCATTCAGTTAACAACTCTGTTTCAGCAACCTCATGGTCAAAATTGTAATAACAAAAAATACAAGGTAAATCAGCTAATTCTTCTCCTGAATGAGGTAACCAATCACGATATAATGCGTAGACAGTGTCGCCAATGTTATTGCGTGAGCCCTGATGCATTATTGAAGCGTAGCGACCAGCAGGTAAGTATTTTTCAACGACTTCGCCTTTTAATGCCAATTGTTCTGGTATCGTGATACCAAGATCAAACCGAAAATCTGTTGCAGGAGTTAATTTTGGATCATCATAAGCAAACCCAAAAGCTTCACCGGGTTTTGGTTTTAGATTTATAGGTTGCGCTTTTGCCCAATTAATTAGCTTATTAACACTATCACCCACAAGTTTTGGGTCGCCGTGATGTTCTAATACAGCCAAGCGTTTGGTGAATATGTTTTTTATGATTACGTTCATTGCCATATCCTCTCGTCGAGGCAATCGATACGGCGGGCTTTCCCAGGCTTGCCAACTCGATTTCTTTCTAAATTCACTCGGGCTTATGCCGCAAGTTTGTTTAAAAATCCGTGAGAAAGCCTCGTGAGAACTAAATCCTGCATCAATTGCAATATTAATAATAGATTGGTTCTTATCAACAATTAACTGATGTGCTGCTCGTTTTAATCGCAGCCAGCGAATGTATTGCTGTAAAGACAATCCAGTGTAAGCAGTAAATAAGCGATGAAAATGATATTTTGAGAAGCAAGCGATATCACTCAATTGAGTTAAAGTGAGCTCTTCGGTAAGGTGCTTTCCGATAAAATCTATTACTTTATTTAATTGAGATTGATAATGCATGCGACCTATTCCTACCATTGGATTACCTAATTTACGCCAACAAAGATATAGATTTTAGAGTGTAATCATTTGACCATTTTTGCTAAGGTTATAGAGCCTCTATCTTTACGATAGCTTATTATACAAGCGGCGTAGTGTAGGCATCATGGTTAATCTTTTTCTATTTCCACCTGTTATCATCCTGCATAGAGGTGAACCATGTGCCGTTACACCTAAGTTGCGTCTTTTGAAGTGAGGTATGAATGTAATTGAAATCAAAATTGCTTTAAGCTGGATCAAAATATTGATAACCTCCAAACTGGCTTTTTTGTAATAGGCATAATAAATGGGAAGGTTAAGCGGTGGCGAGCTATTACAGCGATTAAAGCTGAGATTGCCGCATGAAAAGGAATCAATATGGTTTGATTTTCTAAATAATGAAGCACGGAAGGATGATACCCTTTGTTGGGGGTTAACTGTATTGTTTACACACGCGTCTTTGAATGAGGCTCGTCCCTGGTTTTTCACACAAATTGAGCGAATTGAAAGCGAAGCACCTCTTTTGATGCATCCTGACGCAGGTAGCAGTGATCTAGAGAAAAACAAAAGCCGCGCACTTAGGATCTTCTGAGACGGGCTGCTGCGTTTACACAATCCAAGCTACCTTTATACAGAAACAGAGCAATTAGACACCTTGGTATTAGCAGGACTAAAATTTACAGCTTATTTACCAATCATTATTTCGGCTAATGAGCCCAACAATCGTACTGTTGAGTTTCTTTTTCAAGATAAAAAAACACGCCTTTTATTTCTGGTTCAGTCTATTTCATGTTTTATAATCACCATGTTATTTGCTTCACGCCTACTATAAGAGCGAAAGATATCGTTTATGAAGTTTTTGATACTACCTTGGTAATGATTTTTGGTTCAAGCCGATCTGCCTTATCGGGAATATTATCGGAAATTCAATTTGTTGATTATTTAAAAGAGCGCCAAGGCTCCTTTGCTTTACCGTTTCTGATCTGTTCGGTAGATAAGCTTGATTGCGAAACACAGAAATCAATAAATCAACATGAAAAATTTTCTCATTTCTTTTCTAAATGGATAGATGAAAAAAGTGAAAGAATGTCTGTTTTAGTAAATGAAAAAGACAGAGAAGGCCAAACAATTATTCAGTCTTTAGCAAAGATAAAGGAAGATCAAAACTATCTCGATCAATTTTTAAATTTTAATCCTAATATTGAGATACAGGATTCCGAAGGCGATATACCAATTTCATGTGCTATTCAATATGGAAATGAGCCAGTAATAAGAAAATTGAATGCATATAAAAAGAGCTTAACCGTAGTTAACAAGAAAAATAACAAAACTACCTTAATGACGGCAGTCATCAGTGGGCAAGTGCATTTGATTCCATATTTAATTCAAGCAGGTGTCAGTGTGAACGCATGCACAAATGATGGATGGAATGCATTAATGTTTGCCGCAGAAATGGGAAGAGCAGATGTAGTAGAATCTTTGTTAAGTCATGGTGCTTCTGTTTGTAAAAATGCTAAGCACCCTGCTACAGCGCTTTTCATGGGCATAAATCGGTAGTTAATGTGTTACTTGCAGCAGGCGCTTCCCCTAACGAATGCAATGATAATGGTGTTTCTACTTTATTAGCGGCAATTTATAGAAATCATTTTTTCATTGCATTTCAATTACTAAATGCAGGGGCAAATCCTTATTTACAAGATAAAAAAGAGGGTTTTTTTCCATTATTTTTAGCGGCAGAAAAAGGGAATGCGGCATTAGTGTCCGCTTGCTTAATGCGAGACGCCTCACAGATTAATCAAAAAGTAATAATTCATAGCAAAAAAAGTGCGCTTTTTGTTGCCGTTGAATTAAAACATAAAGAAGTGATCGCTCTTTTGTTAAGATATGGAGCCGATCCCAATGGAATTCAAGAATCAGATCAGGTGCGCCCATTGCTGAAAAGCGTACAACTAAAAGATCTAGATGTTGCACGTGCATTATTAGAAGCTGGTGCTGATCCTAATTTACAAAATACAAAGGGTATCTCTCCGTTAAGAGAAGCTGTATCATTTGGGCATACGGCTTTAGTGGCATTATTGCTTGAATATGGTGCTGACCCGAAGATGAAAGGTAATTTGGGTATGACGCCGGAAGAAATCGTTAACGCAGATGCATATCCTGCGGTAGCAAGTTTGTTGAAACAGCATCATAAAATTATTCCAATTCCGATCAAACGACAGGCAGCGCTCTTATCTTACAAAAGAAAGATTTTTTCGTGCTTTCCTGCTAAAAATTGGGCCAATGAAATCATGCAAAAAGATTCCGGATTCAATTCAGAGCAGCGACACAGCCCGAAGCAAAAACCGGTAAAAATCTGAATTAAAGAAGCGAGGATAGCCGGGATGAGCCATGCGCCATATTACTCAGATAATGGTTGCGCACATTCCAAGGATGGACATAAAACCTCGCTATTCTTCTGTTTTTTACTGCTTAGGGTATCTTTGAATCATAAATTATTTGACTCAGGCTATCTACTTCTTGAGCGGATTATGCAAAACGCTGATTGAAAAAGAGTGTCCTAATAAAAAAATGAAAATAAGCTTTTTAAATTAATGATAGGATATATTCATATTTTTTGCGCTATCCATACCATGTGACCTGGCTGATCATTTTCGCGAAATATTATTTTAAACCCATTTTTTTGTAGGCATTTTTCATAAACATCAGATGGGAGGCTGTAATAAGCAAGCTCTTGATCCAACATTGCAGTGCTGTGATTTTCGTACTCTCTATCTCCGCTGGTAAACTCTAAAAAGCCCCCCTTTTTCAGCCATACAGCGAAACGTTCAATCATTTTTTCATGATCTTGTTTTGGCAAATGAAAAAGGCACCACCATTCAATAATGGCATCAAAATTCTTTTCTAAGGAAACGGTGCGTATATCGCCATACACACACGCCATAGCAGGACACTTTTCTTTTGCTATTTTTAATAACGCTGCAGACGCATCAACCCCTGTTACTTGAAAATTATTGTTCAGTAAATAATCTGCAATCGGAAAGCCTGAGCCACAACCCACATCAAGGATGCGTGCTTCGGGCTGTAAATAACCTATAAAAAGATCGATGTATTTTTTCTCCGTTACGAATGAATTTCGTAATGTTGCAAAATCAGAGGCAATTAAATCATAACGCTTTCCTTGATTTTCCATTATTCCCCCTTCGTTGCGCGATGCCTTAACTCGGCTTAAGGCTGGGCACTTACATAAAGGTAAGTGCCCATCATTGTAGAAGGGTTCGATTCCTTTTGGCTAACCTAGTGTCTAAAAGTGAACGCACTTGAATATTTAATAGAGTGGCAAGGCCCCAGTTTTCTAAACACTTAAAAGTTTCTCAAAGTACTGCTTTTCAAACTCCATCGGGGCAGACTACATTAAACTTAAATGAACTTTTTTTAGCATGATAAAGTCTTCTTTAATAAGCGCTTGAAAATTATGATGGAGGACAAGTGGTCACTAACGTGGGTAGGCAAAGCGATTTTGCTGAAGCTGTGAAACAGCTCATTGAATTAGAATACGATATCGTTGATGGTTATATGGAAGCCATCACCTGTTTACGAAATCATTCCTATAAAAATAAAGTAACCGAATTTTTAAATGATCATAAGCAGCATATTTTTGCGTTATCTAAGATGCTGAAAAAACATCATCAAGAAGCGCCAGTAGACGGAGGGGTGGGAAAAGGCCTTTTGACAGCTGGAAAGGTCATTCTTGGCAACATGTTTGGAGACGAAACAATTTTATTCGCGCTACACAGCAATGAAAAAGATGCAAACACCGCTTACGATCGAATGTCTGCCCGTAAAGATCAATGGGGCGATTCGCTTTCTATTCTTAAAAAAGGTCAACAGGATGCGCATCGTCATAATGCCACGCTAGGGAAGATTTTATCTGAATTATGATTAAAAATGTTCATGAACGGTCTTATTCGACATTTCATCTTTATGCATAAAAAGAAATCTATCCATTAGATTGGGTGGGAATGTTAATATAGCGCTGACAAACGATTTTGATGAAGATTGATGGGTTACGTGCGAAGACGCACTAACCCATCCTACCTGGCTAATCAATAACTGTCAGTTCAAGTTTGAATGAGTTCACTATATTTATGAGTATTGTGAGGCATGTAATCAGGTTTCAGGATATTATAACCACCCCTAACACCCTTAGAATTGCTTGGAGAACATGATGGCTGGCTCTACAAAATCGCAATCCTTCGTCAAACGTGCGCTTGATATCCTTGGTTTAATCGCAACATTAGCGCTTTACACTACATTGCGCATGATTCTTGGCCCCCTTTCTTTGGCCACCTCTCTATTGGCCATGGCCTTATTGGTTCCCAATGCCTTGATTGTGGCTCCCTTAAGATATTGGTATGAGGCACCTTCCTCGCTCACTCGCGCGACATTTTTGGCTTATTTCTTCCCTCCCTCTATCAGCAATTTTATTTTGGGCGCCAATTTAGGGCCAAAAGAATGTCTTCGCGCACATGGTGTGGAGTTGGGTTGGAGTGTATTGGCAGCCTTGACGATGCTGTCTGTTGGCGTGGGGGCAGCTCTGTTTGGTGGGGCACTGGCTGGTATAGGCGCGCTCGCTGCTTATCGTGTTGCTCTTGTTTTTGTTATCAATGCGGGTGCCTTAATAGTAGCGGCTACCTCTCCTTTTGATGCAAACGAAGCCCAATTACAGGTAGAAAAGGCGAAGGTTGCTGAGTCTGATATGGCGAGTGACGCCACGCCGGCAGAAAGCTTCCCGCTGACTAATAGAGCCTGGTCACCCGTGCGAGACACGGGTTTACATATCGCCGAAGTAGTGCGTCGTTCGTGTGTCAATCGTGAGGCCCGATCCATGGCGCCTTGCCTGGGGCGGCCGAAGTTGGTTCGTTGAATCAGTCCTAATTGTACTTGTAACCGCCGATCTGTCGCCCCGGTGAAAGCCGGGGTTCAGCTTTTTCAAGATCGAATTCATTCCGTTCAGCGTGGCGTCACTTTCAGGCTCCCCCCGTAAAATATACGGTGACTCTCCCCCCTCCAAACTGCATAAAATTTCTACTTTCGCAAACGCATGCACGCAGTGATGGAGTTTATTAAGATGTCGTATAACAAATTGTTCAGGTTTTTTAAGGAAGTAGCAAAAGGTCTATTTAACGAAGAAGGTAAAAAAGACGTAAAATTCGGTCGTTTTAAGCGGGCGCTCGGAAGAGAAGTGCGTGACTTTGTCATTGATCAATATCTTGAGGGGATTGATGGGCGAACAGAAGACCCCTTGAGAGAGTTTACTCCTGAAGATAATATTTGCGTGGCTGATCTGCATTTCATTGAAACTTTATTGAAGCTTGATTCACGTGGCTCATCTTCCAAATCTGATCCACACGATTCTGCATTCGTGCAATATGAACAAGAAATCAATACATTGACAGGAAGCGATCCTGCTACGCCGGAGCAAATTGCTGCATTCTATAAAAATTTAGCTGATGCGCCCCAACACGCATTACGAAGAAATGCTGAAAGCGCCTATGAAGTCATTCGCAGAATGGAAAATGATCTACGTGAGCGTTCTTAAATAGGTGGCTGTCAACGTATCTTGCGCGATGACAGAGGAAGCTACAGGCATAAAAAAACCCGCCAATCTGCGGGTTTTTTTACTGCTTAGGACATCTTTGACTCATTAATTGGTGGAGGTGGCGGGAATTGAACCCGCGTCCACAAATCCTCTGCCTGCCGGTCTACATGTTTAGCCTTACTCCGCTTATTTAACGTAGGTGTCACGGAGTGGCATACCCACATCCTACGCGAGCCCCTTTTTTTTAACCGTTCGCTATCGGGCCAATTCGAACGGCGGTCTTGCGAGTGTTACCCCCACGTTGAACGCACAAGCACGGCTTCAGGTGGAGGGCAGTACTACTGTTTAAGCAGCAGTTTGAACTGCATAGATGTCATCGTTTGCATCTATGGTTTTGTAACATCGGTTTACGAGAGAATGTTACCTGCTCGACATGCACTTCAGGGTTCGTAACCTGTGTCGAATCCAAGTCACCCCCGAGCCCATATTCTAGGCTATTTTCTTCAAACTTGTCGAACTTTTAGGACATGCCCTACTTTTTTCTGACGGCGTGGCACAGCGCATACACCATACCCAAAAAAGCCACTGCACTCAGCAGCGTGGCACTGGTGTTGGATAAATGTAAGGGCAATGCCAATACCTCTTCCCCTTGTGCCGAGAACGAAAAGGGGATAGCCAAGGTGATGCCGGTGAGCGCTTCTCCTGCAATCAATCCGGCTGCAATCAAGATCCCATTTTTTTCGTTGAATCTGGCAGGGTTCCGTTTTAATAAAAATGAAATCAGGCCTCCCACAAAAAGGGGAATCACCAAATTCATTGGCAAATACATGCCTAAACCAAATGCCAATACAGGCAACCGAAAGGTTTTTTGGGCACGAATCAAAAGCCAGTCAACAATGGCAATGGCACAGCCGATAAGTAGCCCCACACCAAAAAAGCCCATTTTAATTTTGCCTAAGAAAAAGCCTTCTGCCACCACGCGCATCATCGAGGCTTGTGGGGCCACCAGGGCTTTGTCAGGATCCATGCCGATGCGAGGCAAGACATCGCCGATTCCATAGGCATTCAGTAACAAATCTAATACGGGCACAATCACAAGCGATCCGGCCAATACACCCAAAAATAAAATACTTTGCTGCTTCCAGGGGGTGGCCCCCAATACATAGCCCGCTTTGAGATCTTGCATATTGTCACCGCCTAAAGAGGCAGATAAACAAATGATGGCCGCAAAAATAATGGCAATGCTGGCAGCCAGAGGCGCATATTCTGGTGTGCTAAGGCTAACCTCTAATCCCAAAGCGGCCATGAGTAACATCGAAATCAAACTGATGGCCGCAATGCTCAAACCTGATATCGGCAAAGAGGTGGTGCCAATTAACCCGACTAAATACGAAGCAATGGCGCTGGCAATAAAGCCACAAATGATCGCCAAAAAAGTACACATCACTGCATTCAGCAACAACAAACTGGGCGTGATAGGCAGGTGAATGGTTTGAAAGTGATCATAGAAAATATAAAACAAGGGCAAGATCAGGCCCACAATCATTAATAAAACCCAGGTGATGGGCAGATCCATTTCAGTTCGAGTGAGCTTTTGCATGCTGGGCTCAAGCAGCGCGTGATATGACGTGCGAATGGCTTGCATGATCTGGCGAAATAAACTGATGAGTCCCCACAGTCCGCCAAATGTAATCACGCCAATACCGACATAACGTAAGGTTTCTTTATATAAAGTGGTGGCCGCGATAGCAGGATCCATTTGTAACATATCAGGCTGGAGCCAACTTAATATCGGCACGCCAATTTGCCAGATCAACATATTGCCTAATAAAATGGGCACGACCACACTGATGCCAACGATATAGCCTGCCGCTAATAATACAGGGGAAAAACCAAACCCAAATCCGGTGATTGCCCCCAGTTTATGGCTCCATGTGCTGATGCCTTCGCTCAAGATTTTAAAACCAGATTGGCAAATAACGAATAGCGCCGCAATCAGGCTTCCTTTCATTAAGTAATGGGTGTCATCAGGATCACCATGCAGATTTTCAGACGTTTTTAATACTTCGGCGACCGCAATGCCTTCTGGGTAAGGCAAATTTTCTGAAATAATCATGACCCGACGCAGTGGCACAGAAAACAATACGCCTAGCCCGCCCCCAACCAAACCAATTAAAAAAGTTTCGAAGAAATGAAAGTCTTGCCAAACGCCCATCATTAATAGGGAGGGGATGGTAAAAATAATGCCGGCTGCCAAACATTCGCCAGCAGAGGCAGCGGTTTGAATCAAATTGTGCTCTAAAATATTGCGTGTTTTGAATTGGCGTAGGATAGCGATAGAAAGCACGGCAGCGGGGATAGAGCCTGATACGGTGCGGCCAATTTTTAAACCGAGATAGGTGTTGGCCGCAGCCAAAAGCGCTGCCATCACAAACCCCAGGACAATGACTTTTGGTGTCAACTCAGGGTATTGGATATGGGTTGGCACAAATGGCTGGGGATTTGTCATGGCGATCTCACAATGTTTTCATGTCAATGACAAAGCGATATTTTACATCACTTTTCATCATGCGCGCATAAGCCATCTCAATTTCTTTGGCAGAAATGATTTCAATATCAGACATAATATTATGCGCAGCGCAGAAATCTAACATCTCTTGGGTTTCTTGAATGCCACCCACCAATGATCCCGCAATACTTCGGCGTTTTCTAATTAATGAAGGCGCAGAGACTTCGGCGGCTTTCGATGCGACACCCAACATGATCATGGTGCCATCGACTTTTAAAAATTCGATGTATTCGCTTAAGACCGTGGGGGCAGAAACCGTGTTAATAATAAAATCAAATTGATTCATTAATTTTTGTTTCGTGGCAGCATCATTCACGTTTGCAAAATGATGTGCCCCCAAACGCTTGGCATCTTCTGCTTTGGCGGGGGACGTGCTGATGACCGTGACCTCTGCACCCAATGCGGCTGCAAGCTTAACGGCCATATGCCCTAACCCGCCCAAACCAGCGACAGCCAATTTATGGCCTTTGCCGATTTTCCAATGCTTTAAAGGGGAGTAAGTGGTGATGCCGGCACACAACAAGGGTGCGACGCGTGATAGTTCTAATTTGGGTGAAACGCGTAAAACAAAATTTTCATCGACAACGATTTGATTGGCGTAGCCACCGTAAGTAGGCTCTTTTGAATCACGGTGGATTCCGTTGTAAGTGCTCGTGGGTGTTTGTGCACAGTAAACTTCATCACCCCGTTTACAGTAATCACATTCACGGCAGGAATCGACAAAGCAGCCTACGCCGACGATATCGCCTTCTTTAAATTTGCTGACTTTATTCCCGACTTTTTTGACGTGACCCACTATTTCATGTCCAGGTACCATTGGGAAAATAGCGCCACCCCATTCATCGCGAGATTGATGAATATCAGAGTGACAGATGCCACAGTAGGCAATTTCGATTTGGACATCATGGGGGCCCGGTTCGCGACGATTAAATTGAAACGGTTCAAATGAAGCGGTGGCACTTTTTACAGCCATTCCACGGGTTGCGAGCATGGTGGGGGTCTCCTTTTTATCGGCGGTTACGAACGATGCGGGCTTGTTCGCGCTTCCAATCTCTTTCTTTTTCTGTGTCGCGCTTGTCAGCCGCTTTTTTGCCTTTTGCTAAACCAATTTCTGTTTTAATGCGGTTATTGTCGAAATATAGCTTAAGTGGCACCAAGGTATACCCTTTGCGATCAATGGCGCCGATCAACTTATCTATCTGCTTGCGGTGTAATAATAACTTACGTGAACGAGTGGCATCTGGGTTGATATGGGTTGAGCTGGTCCCCAGTGGGCTAATGTGGGCCCCCAACAGCCAAACCTCATTATTGCGGAGGGTGACATAACTTTCTTTGAGTTGAGCCCGTCCTGCCCTTAAACTCTTCACTTCCCAGCCTTCAAGCACGATGCCGGCTTCAAAGCGTTCTTCAATGAAATAGTCGTACGTGGCTTTTCTGTTGTCTGCGATCAGCTTTTGGGCCGAATTTTTGGGTTTATTGGTACTCATGGGCCAGGATTATAGAGTGGATTGAAGAAAAGGGTGAAGCTTTTAATGACGACTGTAACACGAGTGGCGATTGTCCCCTATCCTTGCGATAAAATGTGCGCTTTGGTGGATAACATCGAAGCGTACCCCGAGTTTATCCCTTGGTGCGTTGAAGCCCATGTATTGCAACGTGAAGCCAGTACGGTGGTGGCAACGCTCACGGTTGGCAAAGGCAAAGTGAGGCACAGCTTCACCACCCAAAATCAGAATCACGCCCCCCATTTGATTGAACTGAAATTAAAGGAAGGGCCTTTTTCTCATTTTTACGCAAAATGGGAGTTTAAAGCCTTGGGAGAAAAAGGCAGCCAGATTGCGTTTCACATTGAATTTGAACTCAATCATAAACTCCTGGATGCAGCGTTTGGGGCCATGTTGCATCATATGGCCAACACCATGGTTAAGGCATTTTGTGATCGGGCAAAACAAATTTATGACAAACCCAGCTGAACCCTTTTTAATTGAAATGATCGAGATCACGGCAACCTTGACAAGACGCCTGGCTGTGACGGTTTTGCCTAACACAAAAGTAGAGGATCTATTGCAGCAAGACAGTATCAAGGCGCATTTTGCAGGTGTGGATTTGATGCAGATGAAGTTGGGTTGCTTCGGTCAGGTGCTGGGCTTAACCCATGTGTTGTCGCCAGGGGATCGCATCGAAATCTTGCATCCCCTCATCATTGACCCCAAAGACGCACGGCGTATTCGGGGTAGAAAATCTAATCTCGTACCACGCGCGATACGTGATCGTTCTCAAAATAAATAATCACATGTTCACGCTGGTGTTCGCCATTTCCCTTTTTTAAATCATGGATGTAATCAAAACGATTCGGGTGGAAGTAATCAGAGAGGGCAGGCTGACCCAGTATGAAGATCACGTCTTCTTTACTCATGCCAGGTTTGATGCTGGTTACTTTGTTGGTTTCAATTAAATTGCCTTGTTCAACATCAATTTTATAGGGTTGCAAAATACAACCTGAACAAGATAAAGCAAGTAACAAACTTAAATAGTGTTTCATCGTGAACCTCAGCACATAACTCGTGGGGGTATGTTAAGCTTTGGGCGTAAAGTTGCAAGTAGGTTTCTGTGCCTAAAGTGCTCTTTTGCCGCTTAACAGCGTTAAAAATGCTTCAAAAATTCTCATGTACTGGCGCGTACACTCTGGTTTTTTCGGCATTTTGCCTTGTTAATCAGCAAAATTTTAACTTTAGGGGAAAAAGGAGTATGCATTGGAAAGTGATGATATTAAAAAAGCGGGCTTAAAGGTCACCCTGCCGCGTGTCAAAATTTTAAAAATTCTAGAAACCCATACCCAAACGCATCTGAGTGCCGAAGCCATTTATCAAGTGTTAAGGGAGTCAGGAGATGATGTGGGCTTGGCCACAGTGTATCGGGTGTTGACGCAATTTGAAGCGGCCGGTTTGGTAATGCGGCACCGTTTTGAAGGGGAACATGCCGTTTATGAGTTGGAAAAAGGCGAGCATCACGACCACTTGGTTTGCGTGAAATGCGGGCGCGTGGATGAGTTTGTTGATAAAACCATTGAAGAGCGTCAACGCAAAATTGCAAAAGAACAGGGATATCGCATGACGGATCATCAGTTATATATTTATGGGTATTGTGCGCATTGCGATAAAAATCAAGATCACTAGGGGCTGTTGACATTTCTACCTCGGTCGTAACGCCCTAATTCAGCGAGATGAAGTCAGTGCCCTTTAACTCCTTATGTTTTTTATTTTTTTGGCTCATCACCGCTTCTGTGTATGCGGTGCTTTCGCGTTGGGAAATAAAAAAACTTTGGTTATTACTGGCCAGTTATGTTTTTTACGCGGCGTGCGAGCCAGTTTACGTCATCCTTTTGATGGCAACGACGGTATTTGATTGGTGGATTGCCCGTCGGATTGAAAGGACACATTCCAGTCTTGTTCGTAAAAGCTACTTGGCAGCCACCTTAAGCTCGAATTTAGGGTTGTTGGCCTATTTCAAATATGGCGACTTTATTTTGTCGCCTTTTCTGCCGGGTTTTCCGTTTAGTGAAATTATTTTGCCCGTTGGCATTTCTTTTTATACCTTTCAAACTTTATCGTACACATTAGATGTCTATAAAAAAGAATTAAAGGCCGATGCAAAGTTCTTAGATTTCGCCCTGTTTGTTGCCTTTTTCCCCCAATTGGTGGCGGGCCCCATCGTGCGCGCAAAGCAATTTTTGCCGCAATTATTGCATCACAAAAAGCCATCGCTTGCCCGTATTGCCATGGGGTGCGCGCTGTTTATTTTCGGAATTTTTCAAAAGGTCGTGTTAGCGGATAGTTTTTTAGCGCCCGTGGCCGATCTGGCTTTTGCACATCCTGCAGAACTCAGCATTTTGACAGCATGGACAGGGCTTTTTGCTTTTTCTTTGCAAATTTTCTTTGATTTTTGTGGGTATTCAACGTGTGCGATAGGTTTGGCCAGTTGTTTTGGGTATCGGTTGCCACAGAATTTTAAAGCGCCTTACGCGGCCAGAGGTTTTTCTGATTTTTGGCGTAGGTGGCACATTTCTTTATCAACTTGGTTTAGGGATTACGTCTATATCCCGTTGGGTGGAAACCAAAAAGGAAAAAGCCGAACACTATTGAACTTAATGTGCACCATGGGTGTGGCAGGGTTATGGCACGGCGCCTCGGTATTGTTTGTGGCTTGGGGTTTATTACATGGATTACTGTTAATCATCGAGCACCAATTTAAGAAGTTGTATGCCGAAACCCGTTGGCAAACATCTCATTGCTTGATGGGGTGTGTGCAAATTCTGACCTTTGTGGTCGTCTCGTTACTTTGGGTCTTTTTTCGGTCCACATCTTTACAAAATGCCGGAATCTATTTTTTAGCATTGATAGGGGAAGGACAGGGGGCGACGCAATCGATCGCACAGCATGGCTTCATGCTTTTATTTATTTTTGGTGTGTTTATTTGGCATAGCCTCACACGTAAGAAAAACTTAAGTGTCTATTTTAAGCGTTGGCCATTTTGGGTTCGCGCCCTTGTCCTCGTTATCATGATGCTGATGATTACCTATGAAACGGGAGGGGATAGCCGTGCCTTCATCTATTTCCAATTTTAGGGCCTGTCCCAAAAGTGCCCTTTTGCCGCTTCACTGCGTTAAAAATGGCTCAAAAATCCTCATGTACTGGCGTGTACACTCCGGTTTTTTCACCATTTTTGCCTTGTTAATCAGCAAAATTTCAACTTTAGGGACGGGCCCTAGAAAAAAAATGAACCGTGATTGGGGTATATGTTATGCCCTGGCCATCAGTTTGTTTTTATTGATTGTTGCCGTATGGGAAGGCACGGCGATTCATCAAAAAGGGGCGCAATCCACCGCAATAGACAATGCAAATTTATGGATACAAGCGCGAGAGAAAGCAAAATTAGTGGGGAAGCACAGCACCATTGTGATTGGCAGCTCGCGCGCGCAATTGGGTACGCATCTGAAAACGATTGAAGCAGCAACAAAACATCGCGTCACACAATTGGCCATAGATGGTTCAGTGTTTTTTTATGTTTTACAAGATTTGGCAGATGATCCCAGTATCAATGGCACAGTCATTGTGGATGCCAGTCTCACCGATTTTTTTTCGCGTGCGGCTTCTGTTGATAAATCAAGAGAATGGTTGGCGTTGTATCATGGCCCACATCAAAAAAATCAGTTTTATTATCAACGTTCTGAAGGCGTTTTAGATTTTTTGTTAAGTGATTATTTACGTGCACGCACCATGGGGATAAAGCCTTATCGTCATGGGTGGCCGTTTTGGGATCAAAAAGCGGTACACAATGATTATTTGCGAACTTTGCCGAACCGTGAAAAACAAGCGGATTTCACCAAAGCCAATTTACATGAATTGTCTTTGAATCAAATCAAGATGGCTGAAATGCTGAAAAAAGAGTATGGCGGTCAATCTTGGCAATTTTTAAATCGGGTACAAGAGGCCGCAAGGTTAGTGAAAAAAATTCAAGCACGCGGAGGGCGGGTGATTTTTGTGCATTACCCAGTGTCTGATGAAATTTATGCCTTTGAAGAACAACTCTATCCCAAAATGGTTTATTGGGATGGCGTATTGAAAAAAAATATTGGCACCGAAACGATTCACTTTAAAGATTATTTGGCATTAAGCGATTTTGAATTTCCTGATGGAACGCATTTGGATTATCGAGATACGGAAAGGTTTACTCAGTGCTTATTAGAAGTGATATCTTCACTCAATTGAGGCTTCTTCTCGTAATGCTTTCGCATGCGTCAAGGCCGCTTGTTTTGAACTCAATCCGCCTAATAATGCAGCCAACGCATCCAATCTGCCCGCTTCATCCAGGCATTGAATATGCGATTCGACAGAAGTCCCCGAAATGTCTTTGCTCACTCGATAGTGGTGATCACCCAATGCGGCCACTTGTGGTAAATGGGTGATGCAAATAATTTGCGTATTGCGCGACAGTTTTTGCAATAACTTTCCCACCACGCTGGCTGTTTGACCGCTGATGCCCGTATCGACTTCGTCAAATACCAAGCAAGGAGGGCGTTTTTGTCCTTTGGTTAAGACTTGAATGATTAAACTGATGCGAGACAATTCACCACCCGAGACCACTTTGGCTAAGGCTGCTTTTTGTTGTTGTGGGCCGGTGGCAATTAAAAAGACAATGCTGTCGTAACCATTCACTCGGGGTTCATCACCATGGGTGATGAGTTGAATTTCGAATTCAGCATGTTTTAAAGCCACAGTGGGCAGCATTTCATTCACGGCTTGATTGAGTTTTTCTGCTGTGACTTTTCTGGCGGTGCTTAATTTTTGCGCGATGTTTTCATAATGTTGCCGATTGGCTTGTAACGCGGTTTCAGCCGTTTTTTGCTGAACATGAAAATCATCTATTTCTTGCAGACTGATTTTTAAGTTTTCGAAATGTTGATACAAATCTTCAGGCCGTACTTTGTGTTTGCGTGCGGCATCAAAAAGCTGTGACAGGCGTTTTTCAACTTCAAGCGTGGTTTCGGGATCGAGTTCAGTTCTGCTGCCCAATTGATTTAGTTCGCTGCGCGCTTCTTCTAAAATAACCAATGCTTGCGAAAACAGGGTTTGAAGCGTGTTAAATGCGGGGTTGACTTTTTCGGCATCGATGAGCTTTTGATGAACAAGGTGTAAGTTTCGAATGTTGCCATGTTGCTCATTTTCTAAAACAGACAAAGCCTCTTCAATCAATTGCGCATGCGCACTGGCCGCGGCCAACATTTTTTGCTTTTTATTTAAATTGAGCCATTCATCAGCTTGTAATTGTAAGGTGCTGAGTTCATCACATTGATATACCAATAAAGCTTGTTTTTCTTGACGGAATTTTTCAGCTTCCATTAAATGTTGCAAAGTCTGGTGCGCGCTTTGCCAAGCGTGAAACGCCGTTTTTAATTCGTTCAGCAAGGCTTCGTGGTTACCAAAGTGATCCAACAGTTCTAATTGATACTCTGATTTAAGTAAGGCCAAATGTTGATGTTGACTGTGAATATTGAGTAGAAAATCAGCGAGGTTCTTTAAGGTTTGTACGGTCACCGGTTTGCCGTTGACATAAGCACGCGATCGCCCTTCTTTGGTGACAATACGGCGAATCAAACACTCATTTTCTTCTTGTAAATCTTGTTCAGCCAGCCATGCTTTGGCTTCGTCACGGGTGCTTAAATCAAATCGTGCCGCCACTTCAGCGTGATCTTCATGATCACGAATCATGTCCACACTGGCGCGTTCGCCCATGATCCAAGATAAGGCATCAATCAGCATGGATTTACCCGCGCCCGTTTCGCCGGTGACCACGGATAAGCCATTTTTAAATTCGCAGGCGGTTTTTGATACCACCGCTAAATTTGTAATTGAAAGTTCTGTGAGCATATATACCCGTCGTGCCTCAAGACACAAATCCTAACATCCCATCTTGCAGCGCAGGGAAAATGTTTTTCAATCAAAATATTTCCACGGCAGCAATCTGGGCGTTATCCCTTCGTATCTTGAAGCACGAAGGGTATCTACCGAGCCAAAAGTGGCTGCCCCCAATTTAGCTTCTGTCTTAGTACATTGTAGTAGTCGTATCCGGGTGGGTGAATCAACGTTAAGGTTTGATCTAAACGTTTGATCATTATTTCATCCCCAGCGGAAAGCACAAAATGTGTTTGCCCATCGCAGCTCAATCGTGGATTCAATTCGCTCTTTTCACTGATTTTTAAACGAATCTCAGCATGGCTATGTACCACTAAGGGGCGACTCGAAAGGGTATGTGGGTGCATGGGTACCAAAATCACCGCTTCGAGACAAGGGTGCACAATGGGGCCCCCACCCGAAAGCGCATAGGCTGTTGAGCCCGTGGGGGTAGAGACAATAATCCCATCCGATCGCAAGCTGAAAACAAATTGGTTATCGATGAACGTTTCAAATTCGATCATCCGAGCGATGTGGCCGCTATATAACACCACGTCATTTAACGCGGTGCTGGATTCTACTTTTTTACCAGCGCGTGTCACGTGTGCTTCTAAAAGAAAGCGTTTCTCTTCTGTAAAGTTTCCGTTTAAAACAGCTAGAATCTGATCTTCGAATTCAGTGGGGCTAATATCGGTTAGGAATCCGAGTCCCCCGCGGTTCAACCCTAAAACTGGTTTTTGGTGATTGATCACGCTGCGAGCGGCATCTAACATGCTGCCATCGCCGCCGACCACAATGATAAGATCGGCGCCTTTTACTAAAGTATCACGTGAGCATTCGTCATCAAGCCGTACTTGGCAGCCCAATTTTGTTAAATACGCTTGCACAGCCTGGATGGTAGAAGAAAGATTGGGCGCGTTTGCCTTGCGAATAATGCCGATATTGTGAAAGCGAAAGGAGGATGACATAGGCGCCTCTGCCAAGAATCCATACTACAACTCTAGAAGATAGGTCGACATCATGCGTGCTTTTCAATTCGAACTCAATGACAGAGCCAGCCAACTCTTAAAGCACATGATTGAATCTTATATTCGCGAGGGTGAGCCAGTTAGCTCGCATAAGCTGGCGCGAGAAACCCGTTTGGGGAGTTCCGCCACGATTCGAAATGTCATGGCTGATCTAGAAGAAAAAGGCCTGGTGACCTCTCCCCACACTTCTGCAGGTAGGGTGCCCACCGCGCTTGGGTACCGATTTTTTGTAGATACTTTGGTCACCGCACAAGCCCCTCACGATAACGAAAAACAAGAAGCACGCGAAGCCCTGATGCCAGATAAAGCGCAAGATGAGTTGTTGCAAGGCGCGACCAATGTGCTCTCTCACTTAACCCATTGCGCCAGCCTGGTGATGTTACCCAGGGCAGAACGGCAAATATTGCGGCATCTAGAGTTTATTCCCCTAGAAGGGCAGCGCATTTTAGTGATTTTGGTTTTGAATGATACAGAAGTGCAAAACCGGATTATTCGCCTAGAAGAGCCTGTAAGCCCAAGTGAATTACAAGAAATTGCCAATTTTCTCAATCGAGAATTTGCAGGATTTGATTTGCATAATGCGCAAACAAAATTAATCCGCGGCTTAGAAGCCGATCGCAAACAGATTAATCGGGTGACGATGTTGGCTGTGAATGTGGCGAAACATGCTTTTGGTGCGCCCAAAACGAATGCTGAGTTTTTAATTCGAGGCGAACGTAACCTGATTTCGATTGCCCAAGAAAGCGGGGTTCAAAAATTGCAGCAGTTATTCCAGGCGTTTACCCAAAAACAAATGATGCTTTCGCTTTTAGAAAAAATGGTCGATGCCGAAAGTTTGCAAGTATACATCGGTGAAGAAGCCGGTTTAGAGGCCTTACAGGCCAGTAGCATTATTACCGCCCCTTACGCACTGTCAGGTCAGGTTGTGGGTGTGTTGGGGGTCATTGGCCCCACACGCATGCCTTATGATAGAGTGCTGCCCCTAGTCGAAATGACCGCAAAATTATTGAGCGTGGCCTTGAATCTAGAAGATCAGTCCCCACATTAAAGTTTGAGTGTTTAGCCTTGGAGTTTTTTATGTTGGAAGATGAATCCAATCCCTCAGAAGAAGCCCTTTCTGCCACGATTTCGAATGAAATGGTGGGCTTACAAAAATCCTTAGAAGAAGAAAAAGAAAAAGTCGATGCCCATTGGCAGCGGCTGTTACGTTTGCAAGCCGAGTTTGAAAATGCCAATCGTCGGGCATCCAAGGATCTTGAAAACGCACATAAATACGGCGTTGAAAAGCTTTTGCTCGAGTTGCTCCCCATTGTGGATAGCTTAGAGCGCAGCTTAGAAGCGGCGCCTCAAGATAAGGATGTGCTCCTGGAGGGGGTGCAATTAACTTTAAATCTGATGCATAGCCTGCTCGATAAGTTTCATGTTCAAACACTGAATCCGATTTCTCAAAAATTCGATCCGGCTTTTCATGAAGCGATGGGTATGCAAGAAGTCGAAGGGGTTCCGCCTGGTATGGTCGTGTTGGTGATTCAAAAAGGCTATCAATTACACGAAAGGGTGCTGCGCCCTGCACGCGTGATGGTGAGTCGCGCAAGAACGGCCCAAAAAGTCGATGAGCAGGCTTGAAAGCCCCAAAAACGGCCCCACTTATAAATGTATAAAGACTGAATTCGTTATTAAATTTGGAGAAGTAAAATGGCAATCATTGGTATCGACCTTGGCACAACCAACTCTTGCGTGGCAGTGAACGTAAACGGAAAAGTCACGGTGATCGAAAATAATGAAGGGGGCCGCACCACGCCTTCGATCGTGGCCTATACCGAAGATGGCGAAAAATTGGTGGGTAATTCCGCTAAACGTCAGGCTGTGACCAACCCAAAACACACCATTTACGGCGCAAAACGTTTGATTGGTCGCCGATTTGAAGACAAAGTGGTGCAAGACGATATCAAAAAAGTGCCTTACGAAGTGGTGGCTGCGCCCAATGGCGATGCTTGGGTGAAAGTCGTAAACGAAAAATTGGCCCCCCAACAAGTTTCTGCAGAAGTCTTGATGAAGATGAAAAAAACAGCAGAAGATTACTTGGGCCAAGCCGTAACTGAAGCCGTGATCACGGTACCGGCTTATTTTAATGATGCCCAACGCCAAGCCACCAAAGACGCAGGCCGTATTGCAGGCTTGGAAGTCAAACGTATTATCAATGAACCCACCGCCGCTGCTTTGGCTTACGGCATGGAACAAAAACGGGGCGATGCCACCATTGCGGTATATGACTTGGGTGGGGGCACATTCGACGTTTCCATCATTGAAATTGCCGAAGTAGATGGCGAGCACCAATTTGAAGTGTTGGCAACCAATGGCGATACCTTCTTGGGCGGTGAAGATTTCGACCAACGCTTGATTGATCATTTAGTGGTCGAATTCAAACGAGAACAAGGCGTGGATTTAAAAAATGATCCTTTGGCTTTGCAACGTCTGAAAGAAGCCGCTGAAAAAGCCAAAATTGAGCTTTCTTCACGTGAACAAACCGATGTGAACTTGCCGTATATCACGGCAGATGCTTCTGGCCCCAAACACTTGAACGTCAAAATCACCCGCGCCAAATTCGAATCTTTGGTCGCCGATTTGGTGGAACGTACCGTGGCCCCTTGCCAGCAAGCCTTAAAAGATGCGGGCAAATCCAATAAAGAAATTACCCATGTGATTTTGGTGGGCGGGCAAACCCGTATGCCAAAAGTGCAAGAAATTGTTGAAAAGTTATTTGCACAAGCGCCACGTAAAGATGTGAATCCAGACGAAGCCGTTGCGGTGGGGGCTGCGATTCAAGGCGCCGTGCTATCAGGCCAAGTCAAAGACGTATTGTTGTTGGATGTGACCCCTCTCACCTTGGGGATTGAAACCATGGGTGGCGTCATGACCTCCATCATTGAAAAGAACACCACGATTCCAACGAAGGCACAGCAAGTGTTTTCAACAGCAGATGATCGCCAAACAGCGGTGACCATTCACGTGTTGCAAGGTGAGCGTAGCTTGGCAGCTGGCAATAAATCATTGGGTCGTTTTGACTTAAGCGATATTCCCCCTGCACCACGCGGTGTGCCACAAATTGAAGTCACCTTTGATATTGATGCCAACGGTATTTTAAGTGTGTCAGCAAAAGACAAAGCCACCAACAAGCAACAATCCATTGTGATTAAAGCGGCAAGTGGTTTATCAGAAGCTGAAATTCAGCAAATGGTGAAAGATGCAGAAGCGCATAAAGAAGAAGATCAGAAGTTTCATGATTTGGTGAGCGCCAAAAACAAAGCAGAATCATTGGTTCATGCTTCTGAAAAAACATTGAAAGATGCCGCCGATAAAATCACCGCCGATGAAAAGGCTGCGATCGAATCAGGTGTGGCCGCGTTAAAAGAAGCCATGAAGCACGATGATAAAGCGGATATTGAAGCCAAGACCGAAGCGTTATCAGACATCACAGGCAAGATGGCAGAGCGTCTTTATGCAGCCACTGGTGGGGCTGATCAGGCAGAGGCCGGTGCAAGCCAGCCTGCAGATGACAATGTCGTTGATGCTGATTTCGAAGAAGTGAAAAAGTAAAAAGCTGAAACATATTCTTTATTCTTTTTTGATAAACCTTCCTCTTTCATGAGAGGAAGGTTTTTTTACATGGAAATGATCGGATGTCTAAACGAGATTATTACGAAATTTTAGGGGTAGATCGCGGTGCTTCGGATGCGGATTTGAAAAAATCTTTCAGACGTTTGGCGATGAAATATCACCCTGATAGAAATCCTGGCGATGCCACAGCCGAGGAAAAATTCAAAGAAGCCAAAGAAGCCTACGATGTGCTGTCTGATGCCAACCGTCGTGCAACGTATGATCGCTTTGGTCATGACGCCGCGCGCCAACAAGGGGCTGCGGGCGGAGCAGGTGGCTTTGGCGGATTTTCAGGCAACGCTGGGGGCTTTTCGGATATTTTCGGGGATATTTTCAGCGATATATTCGGTCAGGGTGGGGGCGGCCAACGTGGCCCCCAACGCGGCTCAGATTTACGGTATCACTTGGATTTGGAACTGGAAGATGTGATGCGGGGCACAACCGTAGACATTAAAGTACCGGGTTGGACAGCTTGCCGTACTTGTGATGGGACAGGCAGCCGTGAACGTAAAAAACCAGAAGCGTGTACGCGTTGCCGTGGGGCGGGCCAAATTCGCATGCAACAAGGTTTCTTTACCGTGCAACAAACTTGCCCCACTTGCCAAGGTAAAGGCGCGGTGGTGCCTGATCCTTGCCGTACTTGTGCGGGAACCGGTAAAGAGCAAAAACCAAAAACCCTGTCAGTGAAAATTCCGGCGGGTGTGGATGATGGCGACAGAGTCAGATTGTCAGGAGAAGGGGAAGCGGGCGAACTCAATGCGCCATCAGGCGATTTGTATGTCGAAATACGGGTTAAACCGCATCCGATTTTCACGCGTGAAGGTAATAATTTGTATTGCGATGTGCCCATCAATTTTTCTGTCGCAGCCTTGGGGGGCGAATTAGAAGTGCCCACTTTAGAGGGGCGGGTAAATCTGCATATTCCTGAAGAAACCCAAACAGGAAAAGTTTTTCGCTTAAAAGGCAAAGGCATGACCAGCATTCATCAAAGGGGCGTGGGCGATCTCTTTTGTAAAGCAGTGGTTGAAACGCCTGTTAAATTAAATAAAGCGCAAAAAGAGTTATTGCAGCAATTTGGCAATTTACTCAAACAATCTGAGAATGCCAATACGCCTAAGGCGCAATCATTCTTCAGTCGGGTCAAACAATTTTTTGATGATGTAGGGTCGGTTTAAATGGAAACACTGCCGATTTTTGTATTGGGTGCAAGCGGCAAAATGGGCGCCTTGTTGCAAACTTTGATTCAAGGGGATTCCCAGTTTCAATGGTGCATGGAGCCCAAACCCGGGTGCGTGGTGATTGATTTTAGTCATCCCAGCGCCACCTTGGCGTTTTTAGAAATCGCTAAAAATGGGCGCTACCCAATGGTAGTCGGCACCACGGGGTTTGATGCGGCCGCCCTTGTGCAGTTAAAACAGCTGGCACAATCGGTTCCGATTTTATTGGCACCGAATATGAGTGAAGGCGTGGCTTTGCTGCGCAAATTAACGGCCTTGGCCGCCGCGCAATTGGGTGTCGCTTGCGATGTGGAGATTATCGAAAAACACCACCACAACAAAGTGGATGCGCCTTCTGGCACCGCTTTGTCTTTGGGGGAAACCGTTGCCAAAGCCCGTGGGCAAAATTTTGATGAGGTCAAAGTGTTGTCACGCGTCGGCGAAACAGGCAAAAGAATCCCTGGCAGCATCGGTTTTGCCACGCTTCGCGGCGGCGACATTGTAGGGGAACATACGGTATTGTTTGCCCGTGAAGGCGAAGTGATCGAAATGAAACATACTTCCTTTAGCCGTGAGCATTATGCCAAGGGGGCATTGAAAGCCGCATGCTGGTTAAGCAAACAACAGCCAGGGTTTTATGACATGGATGACGTTGTATAGCCCATCGTGACGCGCATCCTCAAATGCAGTACAATCCGGCAATTTTGTTTGTCTAGGGGCTATTGAGGTTTCGCTATATCGAGATGGAACGACATCCGAGATAGTAGACATCTCTACAGTCCCGAAATTTTCGGGGGAAGCGATGGCACGGTTGGTACTTGAGGATGGGCAATTTTTTCATGGCCAACTATTTGGGCAAGCGCAAGAAGTACTAGGCGAAGTTGTTTTTAATACCAGCCACACTGGCTATCAAGAAGTGTTGACCGATCCTTCCTATACACAGCAAATCGTCAGCTTTACCACACCCCATATTGGCAATACCGGCATCAATCCAGAAGATAATGAATCTTTAAAAATGCATGCTTCCGGCTTGATTGCCAAAGCCATTGATTTTGCGCCGACACATTGGCGAGCCAAACAAACTTTATCGGATTTTTTAAAAGACCAAGGCAAAACAGCTTTGGTTGGGATTGATACACGTCAGTTGGCACGCCTGCTTCATCAAAAAGGCGCACAACGCGGGATGATTACGCCAGACGATCAGACGCCATTGGCTTCACTGCTAGAAAAAGTGCGCGCTTTACCTTCACTGTCCGGTTTGGATTTGACGCCTTTGGTTTCGACTGCGTCCGTGTATGAATGGAAAGAAGGCCTATGGCACCAAGCTGCCTTGCCAAGATTAAATCTTAAAGTCGCGGTCTATGATTTTGGCGTGAAGTACAGCATTTTACGGCACCTGTATCATTTGGGCCTGGATGTGGTAGTGGTGCCACAAGATTATCCATTGGATCAAGTATTCAAACTGAATATTCATGGGGTGGTGCTTTCAAATGGGCCTGGCGACCCGGCAGCATGTCACAGCCTGATTGCCAAGGTTAAAGCTTTGCTCGAAAACAAAACCTTGCCCATTTTTGGCATTTGCTTAGGTCACCAATTGATGGGGCTGGCGTATGGCGCGCGCACGGTGAAGATGAAGTTTGGGCAACATGGTACCAATCAGCCCGTATTTGATCATACCGCCAATAAAGTCTGGATTACGTCTCAAAATCATGGCTTTGCTGTGGACGAAGCCACGTTGCCCAAAACGGTCAAGGCGGTATCGCATGCTTTATTTGATGGATCATTGCAAGGCTTTCAAGCCAGCGATGCCCCGCATTTTGCCTTTCAGGGACACCCTGAAGCGGGCCCTGGCCCTTATGAACCCAGTGTTTTATTTTCTTCTTTTGTGAATGCGGTGAAGCGTTTTGCTGCGATGTAAGGTGGAATGATGCCCAAACGTCAAGATTTGAAAAAAATTCTCGTGCTCGGCAGTGGGCCCATATTAATTGGGCAGGGATCGGAGTTTGATTACTCTGGGACACAAGCCACCCGTGCGTTGATGGACGAAGGTTTCGAAGTGGTATTGGTGAACTCTAACCCTGCGACCATCATGACCGATGCCGCCATGGCCACCAGCACTTATATCGAGCCGCTGACAGCGCCGGCCATCACTGCTGTGATTGAAAAAGAAAGACCCAATGCCATATTGCCCACCATGGGCGGACAAACGGCCTTAAATTGCGCATTAGAGTTGCACGAAGCGGGCATTTTAGAACGCTACAACGTGGCACTCATTGGGGCTTCTGTCGAAGCCATTGAAAAAGCAGAAAATCGTGAATTATTCCGCTTGGCCATGCAAAAAATTGGCTTAAAAATGCCGAAGGCGCGTGTGGCGCATCACATGCAAGAAGCTTGGGAAGTGCAAAAAGAAGTGGGCTTTCCCACCGTGATACGTCCTTCCTTTACATTAGGCGGAAGTGGCGGCGGCATTGCCAGTGATGCAGCCGAATTTGAAGAGATTTGCTCGCGCGGTTTTGCGCTTTCGCCCACACACGAATTATTAATTGAAGAAAGTATTGCGGGCTGGAAAGAATTTGAAATGGAAGTGGTGCGCGATCGAAATGATAACGCCATCATTGTGTGTGCCATTGAAAATATCGATCCCATGGGGGTACACACGGGGGATTCTATCACCGTTGCCCCAGCGCAAACCTTATCAGATAAAGAATTTCATGTGATGCGAGAGGCCTCGCTGGCCGTTATCAGAGAAATCGGCGTCGAAACAGGGGGTGCCAATGTGCAGTTTGCAGTGCACCCAGGCACAGGCGAATTGCGTGTGATCGAAATGAATCCTCGTGTTTCGCGTTCTTCTGCTTTGGCATCAAAAGCAACGGGATTTCCCATTGCCAAAATTTCGGCAAAATTGGCAGTGGGCTATACCCTCGATGAATTGCGGAATGAAATGACGGGGAATCTCACCCCCGCAGCATTCGAGCCGGCACTCGATTATGTCGTGACAAAAATCCCACGCTTTAATTTCGAAAAATTCCCGCAAGTGGAACCCATTTTAGGGACACAAATGCGCGCAGTGGGTGAGGTGATGGGCATTGGGCGCACCTTCCAAGAAAGCTTTCAAAAAGCCATTCGCAGCTTAGAAACAGGCTTAACAGGATTAGACGAACGCTTAGATTTAAATAATAAAAATCTGATTATTCAAAATTTGAAAACAGCCAGTCCTTTGCGTTTTTTTGATACAGCAGATGCCATGCGCGCAGGCTTTTCAATTGACGAAATATATGACTACACCAAAATTGATCATTGGTTTTTAAATCAAATTCAAGCCATCGTCGAACAAGAAAAAACATTATTGCCGAAAAAAATCATGGATTTGAGCAAGGCAGAATTGTTGGCATTCAAACAAGCGGGATTTTCTGATGCGCGCTTGGCAAAATTATTAAAGTGTCATGAAAATGAAGTGCGTCAAAAACGTTACGAATGGCAAATTCGCCCTTCATTCAAAGCGATTGATAGCACGGCTGGCGAATTTGATACCACAACCTGTTATTTTTACTCAAGTTACGATGCTGAAAATGAAGTGACACCTGCCACCAAAAAAACGGTGATCGTTTTAGGCAGTGGCCCGAATCGAATTGGTCAAGGGATCGAGTTTGATTATTGCTGTGTGCAATCAATCATGCGTATCCGCGAACGGGGCTTGAATGCGGTGATGGTGAATTGTAATCCCGAAACGGTATCCACCGATTATGACATCGCCGATCGCTTATATTTTGAACCCCTGACACTTGAAGACGTATTAGAAGTAATCCATCAAGAACAGCCCATCGGCGTGGTGTTGCAATTTGGCGGACAAACCCCACTTAAGTTAGCGCAAGGATTAGAAGCGGCGGGCGTCACCATTCTAGGCACCAGTAAAGACAGCATTGATTGTGCAGAAGACAGGGCGCGCTTTAACGAACTGGTAAACCGCTTGCAATTAAAGCAACCTCCAGGCGAAACCGCTTCACATATCAAAAAAGCCATCATGGCAGCCAATCGTCTTGGGTATCCTTTATTGCTACGCCCTTCTTATGTGTTGGGTGGGCGTGCAATGGAAATTATCAATGACGAATTGGAATTGATTTCTTATTTTCAACACGCCGATATTTTATTGCAAAGTGGTCCCATCTTGATCGATCGCTTTTTAGATGACGCAACAGAAGTGGATGTGGATGCGCTCTCAGATGGCAAGCAAGTGTTTATTGGCGGCATCATGGAACACATTGAACAAGCGGGGATCCATTCGGGCGATTCGGCTTGTGTGATTCCGCCGCATAATTTAAGCGAAGCTGTGCAGCAAGAAATTCGGGATGCCATGTGCAAACTGAGTTTGGCATTGAATGTCAAAGGCACGATCAATGCACAGTTTGCGGTCAAAAATAACGAAGTCTATTTGCTAGAGGTCAATCCGCGTGCCTCACGTACTTTGCCTTTTGTCTCTAAAGCAATCGGACGCCCCCTTGTTAAAATCGCAACGGATTTATTATTAGGCGATACTTTAAATATTCCACCCTTAAAAAAATTGAATTATTTTGCGGTTAAAGAAGCGGTGTTTCCTTTTATTAAGTTCCAGGGAGTTGATCCGATTTTGGGACCTGAAATGCGATCAACCGGTGAAGTGATGGGCTTGGGTTTAAGCTTCGGCGAAGCCTTTTTAAAGAGCCAAATCGCAGCGGGGAATCCCATCCTCACGGGTAAGCAAATTTTTATTTCGGTGCGAGATGCGGATAAAGCCGCTGCCGCAGAATTGGCTCGGGCTTTTGTGGCGCAAGGTTTTGAAATTGTGGCCACAGAGGGCACTGCCGCTGCCTTAGCGCAAGCTGGCATAAACTGTATTCGCGTGAAAAAGGTAAGAGAAGGCAAACCTTCTACCGTCGATTTAATTGTTGAAAATAAATTGGCATTCATTATAAATACAGTAGAAGGCAGGCAAGCGATTTTGGATTCTGGGCACATTCGTCGTGCCGCTGTCTTGCATAATGTGAATCACACAACGACTTTGGCTGGGGCTTGGGCTACCTTAGAAGCCTATAAGGCTCTTGGTAAAGAACGCGTTTATCGATTACAAAGCGATATCTACGAAGGAATGGAGCAATAACAACATGACCATTATGGTTCCCATGACTGTACAAGGTGCAGAAAAACTGCGCGAAGAATTAAAGTATTTAAAGAGTGAAGCGCGGCCTAGAGTGATTGCCGCGATTGCAGAAGCCCGCGCGCATGGCGATTTAAAAGAAAATGCGGAATATCATGCTGCGCGTGAACAGCAAAGCTTTATGGAAGGGCGTATTGCCGAAATTGAAGGCAAGTTATCGCGTGTGCAGGTGATCGACATCACGAAAATTGAACCCAATGGCAAAGTGATGTTTGGTACAACCGTCACCTTGCTCAATTTGGATACAGATGAAAACATTGTGTATCAGATCGTGGGGGATGACGAAGCGGATTTAAAAGTCCGAAAGATATCAGTGAATTCACCGGTAGCCCGTGGCCTGATTGGTCATGCAGTGGGCGAAACCATTGAGATCAAATCACCCAGCGGTGTGATCGAATATGAGATCACGTTGGTAGAGCATTTATAACCGGCAATCTCCTCCTTGCTGCAAAGGCGCAGCGGGGGATTTTCGTAAGCGTTCACGGCCAGCGTTGTCATTGCGAATAAAAACGGCACGCTAAATTTGAACAAAGCAGCAAGTTTTTTGACCGTTGGATTTTCATAAGCGATGGCCTTAAGTTGACGCCATTGGGCGAAC
>Ga0302303_10000032_pt1 | contig 180436 bp, 133 predicted proteins | sample III_Palsa_E2_1_FD_194542 | JGI IMG/M metagenome (GOLD analysis project Ga0302303, IMG submission 194542) | Peat permafrost microbial communities from Stordalen Mire near Abisko, Sweden - III_Palsa_E2_1 | ecosystem: Environmental > Terrestrial > Soil > Palsa > Peat permafrost | place: Sweden... | reverse complement strand
GCAGTAGGGTTTGATGTTACGGGACCGATAGTTAGTAAAAACGTTAATGAAAATATTGAAAAGGGAAATATAGGTGGCGTATTTAACACCTATACACCCGATGCAGTACGTAAGCTGCAGGAAATAGCAGTTAACCATTCCCGTTTAAAAATTCCTTTGTTTTTTGGTTATGATGTGATACATGGACATAAAACAATTTTTCCTATACCATTAGGTTTGGCATCAAGCTGGGATTTGGGTATGATCGAAAAGACAGCTCAAATTGCTGCGGCTGAAGCCAGTGCCGATGGTTTGAACTGGGTATTCTCGCCAATGGTTGATATTGCCCGCGATGCACGCTGGGGCCGCATTGCCGAAGGCTCAGGTGAAGATACCTGGTTAGGTTCGCAAATAGCTAAAGCAATGGTGCATGGCTACCAGGGTAATAATTTATACGATACTACTAATGTAATGGCTTGCGTAAAACACTTTGCGCTTTATGGTGCTGTAGAAGCTGGCCGCGATTACAACACAGTTGATATGAGTGATCGCCGGATGTTTCAGGATTACCTGCCGCCTTACAAAGCTGCTATTGATGCAGGAGCAGGAAGCGTAATGTCATCATTTAATGATATTAATGGCGTACCTGCAACAGCTAACAAATGGTTAATGACCGATCTGCTTCGCAAAAAATGGGGCTTTAACGGTTTTGTGGTAACTGACTACACAGCAATGAATGAATTGATACCACATGGTTTAGGTAAAGATGGCTATGCTGTTGGTAAAAAAGCACTTGATGCAGGGATTGATATGGATATGGTAGGTGAAATTTACCTCGACAACCTCAAAAAATTAGTTAAGGATGGTAAAGTACATGTAGCTGAAATTGATGCCGCTTGTCGCCACATATTAGAGGCCAAATATAAATTGGGTTTGTTTAGTGATCCTTATCGTTATTGCAATGTTCGACGGGCCGACCGTACCATAATGAAACCTGAATTTTTAGAAGCCGCACGTGAGGCAGCTAAAAGAAGTATCGTATTGTTAAAAAACAGCAATAATGTATTGCCTCTAAAATCAGTAGGTTCCATTGCATTAGTTGGGCCTTTGGCAAATGATCACCGGGATATGATAGGCCCGTGGAGTGGTGCAGGCGATTGGCATAAATCGATTTCTGTATTTGATGGTATCAAGCAGTTGGCTGGTAACCGTGTACAGGTTAATTATGCAAAAGGCGCAAACATAACCGATGATAAATGGCTGATCGAACGCTTAGGTGCTGATGAGTTAGATATTGATAAACGCTCGCCGCAGGATATGATTGACGAAGCAGTTAGTGCCGCCAAAAAATCAGATGTAATAGTTGCCGTTGTTGGTGAATCATACACCATGTCGGGCGAAGCTGCAAGCCGCTCTGAGATCGGTATTTTCCCAGCGCAGGAAGATTTGCTTAAAGCACTAAAAGCAACGGGTAAACCTATGGTAATTGTATTGATGAATGGTCGGCCATTAACCCTTAAATGGGAAAATGATAATGCCGATGCCATGCTGGAAACCTGGTTTGCCGGTACCGAAGCCGGTAATGCCATTGCCGATGTATTATTTGGCGCATACAATCCATCAGCAAAAATTACAGCAACCTTCCCGCAAGATGTAGGCCAGGAACCGCTTTATTACAGCCATAAAAACACGGGCCGCCCTTATGCGGGTGATTTTACTGATCGTTATAAATCACGTTATTTAGATATATCTAATGATCCCTTATATCCCTTCGGCTTTGGTTTAAGTTATACCAAGTTTAGTTATAGCGATATTAAACTAAGCAGCAGTACTATTAAGCCGGGCCAGCCATTGCAGGCAAGTGTAACAGTTACCAATACCGGCAAATATGATGGTGAAGAAGTGGTTCAGCTTTATACCCGCCAGTTAGAGGCCTCCGTAACACGCCCGGTTGAAGAATTAAAGAACTTCAAGAAAATCTTTCTGAAAGCAGGCGAGAGCCAGGTGGTAAATTTTAAGATAACTTCCGCCGATCTTCGCTTTTATAATATTGATATGAAATATACCTATGAGCCGGGTGACTTTAAATTATTTATAGGTACAAACTCCCGTGATGTTAAATCTGCGGATTTTAAACTTACTGACTGAAATGATATTCAGTTCTAATCCGCAACTATATTGCTCTTAGTAACAAATGCTTCCTTTTCAAGGAGGCATTTGTTATAATATCCATATCGCTTACCAAATTCTGATCGGTTAATTTTTTAACTGTTCAAAAGACAAATAAATCATTACAGTAATTGCTTTTTGTCCTATATTTAGCGAACCATATATTATTCCCAATTATATAGCTCGCTTAATGAAAACCTTTAATTCCATCATTCTAGCTCTTTTATGCTGCTCATTGGGGTTTGCCCAATCCATAAAGCACAGTTCTACCACCAGAGAACACATTTGTATTGATACGGCCTGGCATTTTGCTTTTGGGCACGCGTATGATGCAAAAAAGGATTTTAATAACGGAACAGCGTACTTTTCATATTTTGCTAAAGCAGGTTATGGAGATGGCGCTGCTGCAGCCAATTTTGATGATCGCTCATGGCGGAAACTCAACCTGCCGCACGATTGGGCTGTTGAGGTTGGATTTAGCGAAGCAGGAAGTTTTAGTCATGGCTTTAAAGCCATCGGCAGAAATTTCCCGGACAGCAGTGTTGGCTGGTATCGCAAAAAAATTAAGATCCCAGCAGAAGATTATGGTAAAAGAATAACTATTGCCTTTGATGGTGTTTTTCGCAACTCCATAGTTTGGGTAAACGGGCATTATTTAGGGACTGAAGTAAGCGGATATAATAGTTTTGAATATGATATTACTGATCTGCTAAATTATGGCGGAGATAATACAATAGCGGTCCGCGTTGATGCCACGATGGAAGAAGGATGGTTTTACGAAGGCGCAGGCATTTACAGGCATGTTTGGCTCAATAAAACTAACACTCTGCAGATAGCAACCAACGGAACCTTTGTTACTACAACTATAAAAAATGATAGCGCGAATATTAACGCAAAGGTTTATATCAGGAATGATGGAAAAATTACAGGGCATTTTAGCATTGTACAAAAGGTATATGATCGCGAAGGCCATCTTCTGGCAACAGGGCAAACCAGTAGCGTTGATTTAGCGCCTTTTAAAGAAGGAGAATATGTAAGTCAGCTTATGGTGGCTCATCCAAAACTTTGGTCGGTTGATGCGCCGTACCTGCACAGGTTAGTGACTACTGTTTTGGTTGATAATGTTCCCGTAGACGAATATACTACCAAATTCGGTATCCGTACCATACGCTTTGATGCTAACAACGGATTCTTTTTAAATGGAAAACGTTTAGAGATCAAAGGAACCAATAACCATCAGGAGCATGCCGGCGTGGGAACTGCAATGCCCGATGAGCTTCAATATTTCAGGATCGCAAAGCTGAAAGGAATTGGAAGCAATGCCTATCGTTGCTCGCATAATCCACCAACGCCTGAACTGCTTGATGCCTGCGATAGTTTGGGTATGCTGGTTATTGATGAAAACCGTTTGATGGGTATTGATGACTATCAATTAGGCAATCTGAAAAAAATGATTGAACGGGATTATAACCATCCAAGTATCATTGCCTGGTCAATCGGAAACGAGGAATGGGCTATAGAAAATAATATAACAGGGGCCAGGATAGCTACAACCATGCAGGCCTTTGTAAAAAGCCTCGACACATCTCGTGCGGTTACTGCAGCTTACAGTGGCGGTTGGGGGCAAGGGATCTCATCGGTAATGGATCTCATCGGTTTCAATTATATAGCACAGGAAAGGCCTGATCTTCAACATCAAAAGTTTCCTGAACAAAAAGGATGGGGCACCGAGGAAGGGGCAACCGTTTCAACCCGGGGAGTTTACTTTACCAATGATAGCCTGCATTATAAATCAGCCTATGATGCAAAGCCCCGCCCCAATGCCTATAGTATTGAAGAAGGCTGGAACTACTACGCCAAACGGCCTTTTCTGGCAGGGATGTTCATTTGGACAGGCTTCGATTACCGGGGTGAACCAACCCCATACGGTTGGCCGTCAATTGGTTCTTGCACTGGTATGTTAGATCAATGTGGTTTCCTGAAAGATGATGCCTGGTACCTGCGAGCATGGTGGGGCGATAAGCCTGTGCTGCACTTACTACCACATTGGAACTGGAAAGGAAAAGAAGGACAAGTGATAAACGTTTGGGCATATAGTAATTGTGACGAAGTAGAGCTTTTTCTGAATGGAAAAAGCCAGGGCAAAAAGACCATGGCCAAAAATGGTCACCTGGAATGGAAAGTGCCATTTTCAGCAGGAACCCTTAAAGCCATCGGCTACACCGAAGGGAAAAAGGTGCTAACTGAAACCGTGCAAACTACCGGCCCGGCAACAGGTATCACCCTTGTGGCACAAAAAAATATAATTAAAGCAGATGGAAAAGACATTGCTGCTATAACTGTTGCCGCAGTAGATAAAAAGGGGCTACCAGTGCCGGATGCTGATAATGAGATCAGCTTTTCAATTTCGGGCTCCGGAAAAATTATTGGGGTAGGTAACGGAAATCCCACATCGCTCGAACCAGACAAATATTTGGAGAAAATAGTAAATATGCCGATTGAAGGTTTGAAGGAATTTCCAATTTCGGACACAGCCAACAGAACTGAAATGAATGCAGATTTTGACGATAGCAACTGGAAGAAAGCCTTTACTGGCCTTGCTGATACCAGTGTTAAAGGCTGGGTATATCGGGGCAGCATCAATTTAACTAAGGAAATGTTGAGTTCACCATTAGCATTTTTTTATAATAGCATCGGGCGCAAACAGTCAATATACTTCAATGGCCACTTGCTTGCTGCAAACCTTGATTATCATAGTAGTGGCGATGCTTTTATCATAAATACAAGCATGCTAAAAGAAGGCCGAAACAGCATCACTATAGTTGATTTACCCATCAAAAAGAAAAACGAGTGGGATGCGGTAAACACAGATCCTGGGCTTATTCAGTTTAAAATACCCGCCTCAACATGGAAGCGGAAACTTTTTAATGGCCTTGCTCAAATAATTATTCAGTCGGAAAATAAAAGTGAAGAGATCAAACTAACTGCAACCTCTCCCGGATTACAGGAAAATACATTGATAATTCAGGCTAAAGATGAACAGTAATATCACCATTAGTTGATGAATTGAAGAATGGCGATATGATTGTATTGGTCTCAGAAGCCGTTTGAAAATGGTGAACTTTCATTGCCGTTGACTTCAGTCAACAGAACTGAATTATCATTGCAATTTTTGGGCTTTAGCCAAACTTCTAATGTAGAATTATGGCGAGTTTTTGGCTAAAGCCGGTAAATTTAATTATCTATATTCCGTTGACTTCAGTCAACGATAATGATTTTGTGGCAATAAACTTCTCCTTTTATTGTTAAACAGCTCTTAAAATCAGCTAATTGTTGATTTTTTATTAAATTAATGGTAAATTCGTGTTTAAACTAGTGAATGCCCGAGATAAACTCCTTAGCTGATGCCGAATTGGTTTCTTTATTAAAGAATAGCAATAAGGAGGCGTATGCTGAAATTTATAACCGGTTTAAGGGCGTTTTATATATTCACGCTTTTCGTTTGCTGCAGGATAAAGAAGAAGCAAAAGACGTTGTTCATGAAATATTCTCACGCCTTTGGACAAAACGCGAACAGCTAAATTTCACTATAGGCTTATCAGCCTATCTGTATGCTTCAGTACGCAACCTGATCTTTGATCAGATCGCGCGTAAAAAGGTGGAATCGGAATATTTATCATCACTACAGGCATTTATAAAGGAAGACGATTATATAACCGATCATTTGGTCCGCGAGAAAGAATTGGTAGCAATGATCGATCGTGAAATAGCCGAATTGCCTGCTAAAATGCGTGAAGTTTTTGAATTAAGCCGCAAAGCAAACCTTACGCACCGGCAAATTGCCGAGCAATTAGGCATTTCAGATAAAACGGTGAAAAAACAAGTAAATAATGCTTTAAAAACACTTAGATTAAAGCTTGGTGTTTATACTTTCCTTACTTTCTTTCTTTAAAAATACATTTTTCCGGCCTTACTTTTGCTTTGACAGGTAATAACGGTAAACATGGTCCTGATCGTATGCATTGCCCAGGGCACTGGTGACTGAACCCTCAACGGAAGTGGTTACCAATTGCCAGCCCTGGTCAATATAGGGTTGGATAATTGACTGGAGCAAGGCTTCATGCAGGGCCAACTGGTCCTTACTCTTTGCTTTACGGACCGCGCTCCTGTCAACATCTTTTTGGAGTTGAGCTGAATCTGTCCGGGTAACAATAATATGCAGTGGCTTTCCAGGTTGATAATCGGATTCATAAATGGTGATCGTCATATTATCCTTGCTGCGATGCTGCTGTGCAAAAGCACCGTGAACTGCGATCAGGGCAAGGATGAGTACCAATATCTTTTTCATGGTTCTTATTTGCCACAAAATAATTCTTATTTGCCACAAAATAAAATAATACATGGAAAATCGTGTCGGATTTTCGACTGAACACCGGTATTATTAAGATTAAACCGTTGTTGGTGCGCCAATAGATACAAAAAGTGGTGCATCGTAGACGTATAATTTACAATTTTTTAAAATATTTCACTTTTTTTTTAAAATTATCTACGCCCAAAGCGATATTAGTTCGTCTTATACTCAATTAAAGGATTAAAATCCGATGAGTATGGCTAACGAAGAAGCAAAAGCACTAATAAAGAAATATAGATCCGGAAATTGTACGCCCAAAGAAAAGGCTTTGCTTGAAAGTTGGTACATAAATCAGGCGGCAGGCAATAAGCTCAATCTTTCTGAGCAGGAGCTTAATACAGCTTTGGACGAGATTTGGGATACTTTACCCATTCATGGGCAAGAGCGTTTTTTTGTACCTATTGTCCGCCGGATGTATGCTATTCGTATTGCTGCTGCCGCTTCTGCTTTGGTTTTTTTATCGTTTGGGGCTTACTATTTTTTCCATAGCCGCGCTGAAAGTCGGTTAGCAGCAAGCCATATTTTGCCCGGCAGTAATAAGGCCATACTTACTTTATCAAATGGGCACCAAATTATATTAACGGGTGCAAAAAATGGCCGGATAGGAACGGAAAGCGGTACTGCAATCAATAAAACTGCAGATGGGAAGATAGTATACGATACAGGTGCATCAACTGGTTCTGAAACGGTTTATAATACAATGTCGACCCCGCGTGGCGGGCAATATCACCTAACACTGGCGGATGGTACCGATGTGTGGCTGAATGCGGCATCATCAATCCGGTATCCCGTTGCATTTACCGGGAAGGAACGCAAAGTGGAAGTAACTGGTGAGGCCTATTTTGAAGTAGTGCATAATGATAAAATGCCATTTAGGGTGAGTGTAAATAATCAAACTATTGAGGATATAGGCACTCATTTTGATGTTAATGCCTACACCGATGAGCCGCTTATTACAACCACCTTGTTAGAAGGCAGTGTTAAGGTTACCACCGATTCAAAAACAATGACCCTGGTACCCGGCGAACAAGCCCAGGTTAAGCAAAAAGCAGCAGATAATAATATCACAGTTCTTGATAATGTTGATACCGAAGATGTTATAGCATGGAAAAATGGACTTTTCCAATTTAATAAAGCAAGCATTGAATCAGTTATGCGGCAGGTGGCCCGTTGGTATAATGTTGATATTAGTTATGCTGATAATAAAATTCCGGCTAACACCTTTACTGGTAATATTTCACGAAATAGTAACGTTTCTCAGCTTCTGGGCATATTGAGTTATGCCGGTGTCCATTTTAAGGTCGAGAAGAATAAAATTACTGTAATAACAGACTAAATATATAAACAACTAAACTAATGTTCACCCTTTAAATTTTGAAAAAAATGATAAGACACTTACGAAAACAGCTTTAAAGCCCATCAAAAGGTAGCTCATAAAAAAAGCCGGAAAGTGGTGGTACACTTAACCGGCAATAGCCTGAGTTAACCCATCCTGCCTTTAGTTTCAGCACAAAGCAGGAGTTTAAACTATTAGAGTTCACAGATTAACGACATTAACCCAAACGTTTACAAAAGTAATGAAATTTAATTCTTTCTGCACCGCCATGCCCAAGGTATGGCTACCCCCCAAATTATTATTGGTTATGAAAATAACTACTTTTCTGTTGATTATAACGCTTACTAATGTAAGTGCTGCTGCTTTTAGCCAAATTACGATCAATGAAAAAAATGCTTCGCTTGAAAAAGTTCTGAAAATCATTAAAAAGCAAACAGGTTTTCTTGTTTTTTATAATGATCAGGATCTGCAATATGCTAATAAAGTAGATGTTGATTTTAAAAATGTTACGCTTGATGATGCATTGAGCGCCTGCTTTAACGATCAGCCTTTAAACTATACCATCATTAATAAAACTATTGTTATTCAAAAAAAGGAAGAATCTTTTATTGATAAGATCAAGACTTCTTTAGATATGGCAGTAATTATTAAAGGTAAGGTACTTAATGACAAGGGTGAGCCCATACAGGGGGTGACAATAAAGATCAAAAATGGAGGCGGCCGTATTGTAATGACTAACGATGAGGGTAATTATACTATTGCCGCTGCTAATCAGGAGATATTGGTTTTTAGTTATATAGGTTATAAAACCAAAGAGGTGCCGGTTACAACACAAACAATAATAAATGTTACGCTTGAACCCGAATTATCTGTTTTAGACCAGGTTGTAGTAGTTGGTTACGGCACCACCAAAAGAAAAGATCTGACAGGTTCAGTAGCAACTGTTGATATTAATGAGGTAAAAGATGTGCCTTTTACCAGTGTGGATCAGGCAATAACCGGTAAAGCGGCAGGTGTACAGGTGGTACAAAGTGATGGCTCACCGGGTGGTGTAGCCAAGATACGTATACGTGGCGGAACCTCAATATTGGGCGGTAATGACCCATTGTACATTATTGATGGTGTACAGCTAACAGTATCGGACCAGTATCTGCAAGGTGCTGCTGAAGTGCCAAATCCAATTTCAGGCAGCGATAATAATGGCGGTGCAATAAGCAGTTCATTTTCACGTGGTTTAAACAGCCTTGGCGGTTTAAATATTAATGATATTGAATCAATTGATATATTAAAAGATGCCTCGGCAACTGCTATTTATGGTTCAAAGGCAGCCAATGGTGTTGTTATTATCACCACCAAAAAAGGTAAGTATAATCAAAAGCCTTCTATCGAGTTTAACTACTTTACAGGGTTTTCAACTCCCATATCGCAAAAAGTACTTGATGCCGATCAGTATAAAATGATCATGACTGAAGCCGCTCAAAATTTGAGCGATGCGCAAACTGCCGCGGGTCAGCCTGTTAATGGCGTAGCGAACAGTATTTTGCACACGCCAGACTATTTAGGTACCGCCAATACGGATTGGATGAAACTAGTGCTGCGAAATGGCTTTGAACAAAATGCCGATTTAGCAGTACGTGGCGGCGGTGAAAATTCAAGGTATTATACCTCATTCTCGTACACCGGGCAGGATGGTGTAATAAAAGGTACCGATTTTAGCCGTATCTCGGGTAAAGTTAATTTAGATAATAACATTACCAGCAAACTGCGCACCGTTACCAATCTCGACTACGGTTTTACAACCAACAATATTACTAATGGAGCCTATACACAGGCATTGCTTGCGCCACCTACACTTGCGCCTTACAACGCAGATGGTTCTATCAATACTTTTACAGGTGCTGAACTTGGTGGTTCGGTATCCAGCGGGATACAAAATCCATTATCATTGCTTACCAATGGAGTTAACCAGGGTAAAAATGCATCGTTACTGGGTTCAATATCACTTGAATATGATATACTGGCAAATTTGAAGTTTAAAAGTGTAGCTTCAGTAAATTACCAGCAATACCATCAATTAAATTATACCCCCAGTACTGCTTTGATTGCCTCAGATGCCGGTTCAGCATCTTCTAATAATGGCATAGGCTCGGAAGGACAAACAGAATCAACCGATCTGTTTTTTGAAAACACCTTATCATACAATAAAAAATTTAATGCTGATAACAGCCTGGATGTAGTAGCCGGTACATCATGGGAAGAGGATAAAAGCAATTCATTTATAGCAAGTGGCCAATCTTACCCTAACGATGTAACTTTAACTGACCTTTCGTCAGCGGCCATTACATTACCTTCTTCGGCAAGCTCATCGCAAAACTCATTATTGAGTTTTTATGCACGTGCCAATTATTCATATAAAGATCGTTACCTGTTCACCTTTACTGGTAGGTCTGATGCTTCGTCTAAATTCCCCGAGGGTAACCGTACAGCGCTGTTCCCATCAGGTGGGGTTGCCTGGCGCATCTCACAGGAAAAATTCCTGTCAAATGTTAGCTGGATCGATGACCTGAAATTAAGGGCAAGCGCTGGTTATACCGGTACTCAGAATATTGGTGATTACCTTTATCGTACTTTATATACGCCTGCAACTTACAATAGTACCAATGCGGTTGTACCTACACAACTTGGCAATAATGAACTTAAATGGGAATCAACCTTGCAAAAGGATGCCGGTATTGATTTCTCTTTCTTTAAATCACGGATTACAGGTGATATAGGTATATATGAAAAGAAAACCTCGGGCCTGTTATTCAATGAGGCATTAGCGCCAAGCTCTGCTTATAGCAGCGTTACTGCCAATATTGCCGACATCAGGAACCGTGGTTTGGAAATTGATATAAGAGGCGATATAATCAAAGGCCATAATTTCAGTTGGAACAGTGAATTTAATATTTCCTTTAACCGCAGTTTAGTTTCCAATATCAACCAGCAATTTTCTGATCCTAATGAGTCTGGCATATACCTGGGTAATACTATTATCGAAAATGGAAAACCACTTGGCTTATTTTACGGTCAGCAATATACAGGGATCATCAATACACAAGCTCAACTCACAGCTTATAAAGCCAAATACTCGTTGTACCCTTACATAACGCCATATTTGAATATTGGTGATGCGATGTATACACAAACTCCTTATGGCTTTCCAAACAGTAGTTTGGTGCTAGGTAATGCGGAGCCTAAATTCTATGGCGGTTATACCAATACATTTACGTACAAAAATTTCTCGTTGGTAAGTTTATTTAACTATTCATACGGTGGCCAGATCCTTTATTTGTATAACATTAATAACAATAGTGTAACCAATTTATCAAACAAAGGGGTTGATATATTGAACAGATGGACACCAGAAAATACTTCAACTGACATTCCAAGAGTTATTTATGGGCAAAACGGAAATATCGGTACAGCAAGTAACGACATTTTTAACGGCTCATTCGTTAAGTTAAAATCTGTTACCTTATCGTATCAGTTGCCTAAACTTTTAATGCAGAAATGGCAAATACAGTCGGCTTCAATTTATGTGTCGGCTACCAACCTTTTTACTATAACCAAATATCCTGGTCCTGATCCTGAAGTGAGTAACGACCCGTATAGTGTAATAAGTGGTTATAGCGATTCAGGCACATATCCAACTGTTAGGCAGTATGTTATAGGTTTTAGAATTGGTTTTTAATAACAATTAGATAAAGAAAAATGAAAAACTTAATATATATTTTACTGGCTATGGTTGTGGTTTCGCAGTCGGCTTGTAAAAAGGAATTAAATGCACTTCCTAAAAATGCTGAGGTGTACGGCAATGCCATAGTTGATGAGCCAAGTGCCAACGTTGCCCTTAACGGTGCTTATTACTGCTTTGCCAACGCCAACAATACCTCAACTAACTGGAACAATAATAAAATAATGGGTTCGCTGTTTGCCGGTTATATCGGCTCGGGAAACGGTGCCACCGACGATGAATCAGACATTTTTGGTAATACCGTCTATGGTGGCGAATGGGGCAGATACTATACATTAATTAACGCTGCTAATGGTGTTAACCAGGGTGTGCAAGCAGTGGCTGATAGTAAATTTGCCAATGGCCGTAAAACACAAATTATGGCCGAAGCAAGGTTTTTAAGAGCATTTGGCCACTTTAAACTACTGAGCTATTTTGGCGAATGGTTTGATATTACCAGCCCTAATGGTATTATTATTGAAAGCCAGTTTAACACCTTAACCAACATTAATTTGCCACGCAGTACGGTAAGTGCTTGTTACACATTTATTTTAAGTGACCTTGACTATGCTATAGCCAATGCAGCAGATAGTGGTAGCAACGTTTATGCAAATAAATGGACCGCGATGGCGCTTAAAATGCGGGTATTATTAAGCAGGAATCAAGGGGATGATTTAACACAGGCAATAACTTTGGCTAATACCATTATCAGTGGCAGCCCCTACACACTGGAGCCTAATGAAAAGGATATTTTTTATACCAAAGGCTTAGCCAGTAACGAAGTAATGCTGGGTATTCAGCCGCAGGCTAATCAGTATTTGTATTATTCAAATTCAAGTCTGGAATTTATTGGAGCTTCCCAATTTTATGAGTCTAAACCGGCATTGGTTACTTTATTAAAAAATGATCCGCGTTACAATTGGGTGATCGGCCAGGCTGATACTAATAATGTGGGTAACTATTATTTCATCAAATATATTCAGCCTGCTGAAGTTTCAACCCAACTTTCTGAAGTAGCTTATGCTTTCCGCCTTTCCGAAGTATACCTTATGCTGGCTGAAGCCGAAGTACGTTCTGGCGGAAGCCTGAGTGATGCTAGAGCCAAGCTGGAAATTGTAATGAGCCACGCTGGAGTAACAGATTTTACTGCTGTAAACGCAGCGACTACCGCCGATGAATTATCACAACAAATATACTATGAATATGCCCGTAACTTTGTTGGCGAAGACGGTATAGAGTGGATGGCGTTGCTACGTCTGCCTCTTGCAACAGTCACAGCAATACGGCCTACTATAACTACTACCGTTCAATACATTTTACCTATTCCTCATGCCGAGTTTGTGAGCAACCCAAATATTGGGGCACAAAACCCGGGTTACAGTAAGTAACATTATATAAACAGACTATCCTCAGCGTATCATGCGATACGCTGAGGTAATCTATCGTCAATCAAAAAGTATGAAGATTAAAAGCTTAGTTTTTCTTGTTGTATTTCTTATTGTTTCTCAGTTGAATACTACTCAGGGAAAAGTCTGTTTAATGCCTGTTGCTAACAATAAGCAAACAATGGCCGATACAACAAAGGGAGCCGTTGGCTCAATGGCATCAGGCTTTAAAACCACCGATATTAACGGAAAATTATTAGACTTAAAAGAGTTCAGGGGTAAGTACATACTGCTTGATTTTTGGGCAAGTTGGTGTATCCCGTGCCGTAAAAGTAATCCGCATTTAATCGTTTTGTATCACAAATACAGCGCGAAGGGCTTTGATATCATTGGCATTTCTGATGATGATCAACGACAAGCAAAATGGAAAAATGCCGTTAAGCAGGATAGTACTAATATATGGCACCAGGTACTAAGAGGTGCCGCCGCAATTACGGATAAAGACACTGCGAATCCGAATGATTTGCATCAACTATATAATATTCAATCGCTGCCTGTTAAAATTTTGATAGATCCATCAGGAAAGATCGTAGGGCGTTATGGCGACAACGATACTACTGATGATGACTTGGATAAAGCGCTGGCCGCAATTTTTAAATATTAAGTTTTATTAAATACCAATATGAAAAAATATATAATGATAATGCTGGTAGTGGCTTTTGCTGCAACTATGTCATTTGCAACAGGTGTGAATAAAACGCAGGTAACGCCATCAAAAATCCCGTTAAGGGTTTTGTATGTAGGCTACGACCCTCAAAAGCCTATGCCAGCCAAGTTGGTTTGGTTTATGCCATCTGAAAAACGTTATGCTGAGTTTTATAAAAGCCGTATGCCGGCCTTCAAAAGCTTTTTAGAAAAGAATTTTACAGAAGTAAAAACGGTAGATGGCAGGGATTATGATGTAAAAATGTCTGATTCGGTCGATGTTACTATTTTCGATGCTTACCCGGTGAATTTACCGGCAAATTTTGATCGCCCTGCAATTTTAATGGCGGCTGTAGCACCTGATATTGGCATACCCATAGGCTTAAAATTCGACTGGTATTGCCAGTGCCTCCAGTCCGATGCATTAAACATAAAAACCAATCACGAAATATTTAACACACCTAATAAAGTTAATTTAACTATGGTTACCCGCCCAACGCCGGGTGGTTTTTTTAACGGTTTTCAAGGGCCTAAAACACCTAAAACTATGCCGATGTGGCGCGTAGTTACAGAAGATGGCTTTGATGAAAGTAATCCTTACCTGATAGGCATGGTTGCGCATGGCGAAGGTTTTAATGACTCGCCGGATGCAGAGGTAATATCAGGAGGTGATTGCCTTAAAAATGCGGAAGCCGTGGCTTTGGGCCGCCATGGAAATTATTTTATGTGGGGTTTTGCCGCCTCACCTGATTTTATGACCGATGAAGCAAACCTGGTTTTTATAAATACTATTTGCTACATCAAAAAGTTCGACAGAAAACCTCCCATTGTAAAAAAAATACAACAGGCCACCCGTGAAGAAATAGACGAAAAAATCTATCGTGCTGATGAAGATCTGTATAATAAAAGCCTTATCGCCCGAAAAGAAGGCAACGACAGGCTGATGAAAATGCAGCAGGCTTTAAGAGATAAAAAAGCAGCCGGGCAGGACATTGGCAGGGGCAATGAAATGTTCCTGAAAATGACTTTATCTAATGATGTGCAAAGCTTTGAAGATTATTTAAAAATGTGGGAAGGCCCAGAGCTTTTTAGCAAATTTGGAACCGACACTAAACTTTATCATAAATATTTTAGAGACAACTATGAATATTTTTATCCGGAAAGTTTTCAAAGTGTGCAACTGGATACTGAAGTAATGAAGCTGGGCATATCAAACAGAAGCCCTCTGCTACTTGAAAAATGCATCAGCATGTTAGAGAAGGACGAGCATGACGCGTTAGCGCATCGCCTTTTAGAGCGCTATACCACCGAAAAATTTGCAACAGCGCAGGAATGGAAAAGTTGGTACGAAAAGAATAAGAATAACCTTTTTTATACCGAAGCAGGTGGGTTTAAGTTTATGGTGAACACGTATGGTCAAACACCGACTGCAACAGACACATCCGCATCAGTAAAGTCTGAAAAAAGCAACGCGCCAACAACAACCGACCCTGTTAGCATTACAGGCAAGCTGATTTACAGCGCCGACAAAAAAAACGCACAAGTGGTTATTGAAGCTGATATTTTAAAAGGATGGCATATTTACGCTTACCTGCCGCAGGATAGCCCCTATATATTAACTGAACCATTATTAGAATTACCCGAAGGTACCAAAAGTGATACTAAAGGTTGGGTAAGCTCAGCAGGGCTGCCATATCCCGGTTTTGATAACATATTTATTTATGAGGATAAAGTCACCTTTAAGATCAATATAACAGATGTAAAACCCGGTACTGCAATTAAGTGCGGGTTGTATTATCAAACCTGTAACGATAAAAAATGCCTTCAGCCACAAAAGAAAATGATTGAGTTAAAATCATAACCTGGTGGGAGCTGAAAAGAAAGTTTAAACCTACTTACACTAAAAATATGAAAACCAAAATCCTAATTCTTGCATCAATGCTGCCCTTTTTTGCGGCGGCACAAGCGCCAAATTTTACAATATCGGGCAAGATCGGAAACCTGAATAAACCGGCAATGATCTACCTTGACTACGAAGGTGGCAGTGAAGATTCAACAGTGTTAGTTAACGGAATATTCCGTTTTTCGGGCCATGTTTCCGGAATTACGCCTGCTCGTATTTCATTGGGACATAATGGAGAAGGAAAACATTTATCCATTTACCAGGGTGGTGATAATATTTACCCATACTTCGCAAATGAGAATATAGTTATTACTTCGGATGATTCATTAATAAACGCCAGGATCACCGGATCACCAACTTATGATCAATACGCTGCATACAATAAAGTCATTGGCGGTTCAATTATGGAGATTGACAGGATCACAAACAATAAATTTAACAGCGGAACGCCTGAGCAAAAAAAGGATACTAACTATATTAAGGCTATTGATGTAGAGTTCCGTAAAAAGATAGCGGACAGGACTGTAAAACAAATACAATTTGCAAAAGACCACCCCGATTCATTTTTTGGATTGGTAGCCATAGCTGAATCAGCTGGCTCTAAAATGGATGTGGCAAAGATCGAACCTATTTATAATGCATTTACTCCGGAATTGCGTGCAACCCATTTAGGTAAAGATATAGCGCAGCGTATAAAGGCTGCACATGCTATAGTAGTTGGCGATCAGGCTCCTTTGTTTACATTAAATGATGTAAGTGGTAAACCTATATCACTGGCCGATTTAAAAGGCAAAGTGGTATTAATTGATTTTTGGGCAAGCTGGTGCGAACCATGCCGTGCTGAAAGCCCTAATCTTAAAATCCAATACCAACTTTATAAAGATAAAGGTTTCGAGATAATTTCCGTATCGGTTGATACCGATAGAAAGAGCTGGTTAAAAGCCATTACAGATGACGGTCTTACCTGGCTGCAGGTATCAGACCTGAAAGGTTTTAATAGCGAGGCTGTAAAGTCATACGGAATAGGTGGGGTACCTTCTTTCTTTTTAATTGGTCGTGATGGAAAAATTATAGCCAATACCAATGTACAAGGTGCCGCACTTAACCAAAGGTTGGCGGAGATGTTTAAAAATTGATCTACAGGCTTGCAATAAATTAAAAAAATTAGACTCATTATAAAGCAATCATTAATGCAATTCAAGGCATTAATGATTGCTTTTTTAGTGTTTATTTAATAAAGTCAGATTGGCAATAAGTTACTTTTGGCAACTTATTAATTGAATATTTAAATCGTGTTAAATTATTATGTAACTTCGGTTTAATGAAAATTGCCTCTGACTATACCAGCCTTTCGGATACTGAATTGGTCGAAATGCTGCGCGAAGGAGACCAATTGGCCTTTGAAAAGCTATATAAACAGTATAGCGCCAGGTTGTACATTAACGTATTTAAACTGGTAAAAGACGAGCAAATTGCCGAAGAACTCATCCAGGAACTCTTTACCAGGATTTGGCAAAAGCGAGCCGAATTAAATATAGAAAGCAGTTTTATTGCCTATCTGTATCGTATTGCTCAAAATCTGGTTCATGATTTTTTCAGAAAACTGCAAAGGGACAGAAAAATGCAGGATCATTTTATTTCGGTCACCACCGAATATTATGAACACATAGAAGAGGCATTGCATTACCGCGAAAGTGAAGGCATCCTGCAAAAGGCCCTCGATCAGCTTTCGCCTCAACAACGCAGCGTATATCAGTTTTGTAAAATTGACGGACATACTTATAAAGAAGCTGCCCTGAAAATGGGTATATCTCCGCATACGGTAAAAGAATACCTTGGTAACGCCAATAAAGCGGTTAAAAATTTCCTCTTATCTAATTTAGATAGCTCTTTCAGCCTGCTTTTTTTACTTGTTTTAAAGCAGCGCATAAAATAAAAGGGATGTTTTTATCTTTTTTGAAAAATTATCTCTTGCCAATCCCCCCCTTTTTATTTTTCTGAGCGTCTTTAGGGAAATATCCTGTGGATTATGCAAAATAGAGTAGAAATTTTATTTGAAAAGTTCATAAAAAATGAATGTTCTGCCGAAGAAGCTCAGCAGATCATTGAATTATTGGCAGACGAGAATGAAAATTCTGCCTACAGTGATATGATGCTGGCTCAATTAGCCAAAAAAGTTGAAGACAAGGAAATATCTGCAGAGCTAAACTATAACCTCGATAGAATTTTACGACAAATAATGGACCCGGATGTCCCGGTCGTCAGTATAAACAATAAACCGGATCTAAATCTTAGAATGTTATATAAGATAACTGCTGCGGCAGTTATCTTAATAATGTTTTCATTTGGCCTTATTGCTTATTTAAATCATAAACATAAATTTGCGCTTGCAAATAATGGCGCTAAAAAAGATATTGCGCCGGGTGGTAATAAAGCAATTCTAACTTTGGCCAATGGCACAAAGGTTACACTGGATAATGCTGCGAATGGTAAAATTGCTCAACAGGCAGGTGTTGTTATCACCAAAACTAAAAGTGGCCAGATACTATATACTATTTCGACTTCGAAAACAGATGTTAAAGATATTGCTGTAGCTTATAATACTATTGAAACTCCACGCGGAGGCCAATACCAGGTTGATTTACCCGATGGCACTAAAGTTTGGTTAAACGCGGCATCGTCATTACGTTACCCAACAAGGTTTGCTGGTAATGAGCGTAGGGTAGAACTGCACGGCGAAGGATATTTCGAGGTTGTTAAAAATAAAAAAATGCCTTTCAGGGTTGAAACACCGGGCCAGGTTGTAGAAGACTTAGGTACCCATTTTAATGTAGAAGCGTATGCTGATGATCCGGCATCAAAAACCACTTTGTTAGAAGGTGAAGTAAAAATAAGTAAAGCAATAAACGGAAAATTATTAGCTGCTGATGCATCTAAAATTTTAAGGCCCGGTGAGCAAGCTGTAGTTAATGAGAATATAAAAATTAAAAATGTTGATGTAGATGAGGTAGTAGCATGGAAGGAAGGTGTGTTTGAATTTGATAATGAAGATATTGGAAGTATTATGCGGAAAGTATCCCGCTGGTACAATGTTGATGTGGAGTATAAGGGAACCCCGACAAACGATGGCTTTGGAGGCGTGGTATCCCGGGCAAAAAACATATCGGCAGTTTTACATATATTGGAAACTACCGGTGCTGTACACTTTAAAATAGAAGGAAGGAGGATCATGGTTCTACCTTAACTTACTCTCCCCACAAAAAAGGTGAATCTGAAAAAAACCAGGAGTGATTGGACCCACCCCCGGTTTATAGCAGGATCTATCCTTTGAAAAAATGCTGTGACAATTAATCAAACTAACTAACCGAGTACGGCTCATTCTCAAAAAAGAGAAATGAACTATACAACGTGATAAATCCACACTCACCCTTCAAGCTAAAAACTTTTAGGGCTCAAATCAAATGTATGAATTTTTATCTGCTATTTAAGAAGGGCTTCGCTGATTTGCCGCGCCCGATTCTTCGTGTTATGAAATTAACGATAGTTATATTAACCACATTTTTGCTCCAGGTAAGCGCAGCTGGTTTTGCTCAAAAAATCAGTCTGAAAGAAAATGACGCTTCCCTTGTTGATGTCTTTAAAGCTATAAGGCAGCAAACTGGTTATGATTTTGTTTATACCACCAAACAAATACAAAAAGCAAAAAAGGTAAGTATTGATGTACAAAACCTATCCCTTGGCGAGGTTTTGCAGAAATGTTTTGAAGGCCAGCCTTTCACCTATACAATTGAGGAAAAGGCAATTGTAATCCAGGCAAAAACTGAAAATATTACTACTACTTTACCCGTACAGGTTGCCGATCAGTTGGTTAAAGGTATAGTAAAAGATGCCGTAGGTTTACCGCTTCAAAATGTAACTGTTTATATTGAAGGGGTTAGTAACAGTGGCGTTGCTACCGATTCGCATGGTGAATTTGCTATTAAAGCCGATGTAGGCGCAAGGCTGCATTTTACTTTAGTAGGCTATGAGCCAGTTGTTGTTGAACTAAAAAACAAAGCAACGCTTAACGTAACCATGCACATGTTGAATGCGCAATTAGGCGAAGTTGTTGTTGTTGGTTATGGGCAAACTAAAAAAGCAGATCTTACATCTGCTGTAAGTACTATTAATGCCGAGCAGATCACCGAAATGCCGACAACTAATCTTTCACAAGTATTTGCAGGCCGCATACCGGGTGTGTTGGCTCGTAACACTTCAGGTATTGCAGGTAGTGAAAATTCTACGTTATTGGTAAGAACTACTAACCAAACTGAAGCCCCGTTATTAGTAGTAGATGGTGTTCCAAGGTTTTCTATTAACAGTAATAACCAGGTTAATCTTAATACTATCGACCCAAGTGAGGTTGAAAGTATCACGGTTTTAAAAGATAATGCGGCCACAGCAGTATATGGCTCACAAGGTGCAAACGGGGTAATTATTGTTACTACCAAGCGCGGTAAATTAGGTAAGCCACAATTTTCCTATAACGGAAATTATACATTGAGTTCGCCCGCTAAAATGGTAAAGCAAATTGATAGCTATGAGTATGCGCAATACTTGAATACCTATTATGTAAATAATGGATTAACCGCACCGTATTCAGCTGCAGTATTAGATACCATACAAAATAACCTGGAGCCTTATAAGTATGCCAATACAAACTGGGTTAAATTATTAACTAACAGGCAGTCATTTGTTTCAAATCAAAACCTGGATGTAACAGGTGGTTCTGATGCTATAAAATATTATATTTTAGGCTCTTATGCCGATGAAGGTGGCATGTATGCCACAAACAACTACAAACGCTACACTTTTCAAAATAATTTGGATATTAAATTAAGTGACCAGTTTAAAGCACAGGTTAATTTGAGCTACCGTAATAGTGTGCAAAACCTGCCCAGCGGTGGCGACCCCATGAATATAGCAATCAACGCATCACCGCTTGTTCCTGCATACAATGCAAACGGAAGCTACGGTATAGGCCCGAATGGTGGGGCTAACCCAGTAGCAATGATATCCAGTGCGGCGGGTTTTAATACTACAACCTATAATTACGGTACTGCTAATGGCAGGTTAACTTATACGCCAACCTTTCTTCCCGGCTTATCTGCTTATGCCAACTTTTATGTAGAAAAGAGTTTTATGCGCGAGAAAATTTATACTGTGCCTATACCACTTTATACACCGTCTTCAATTTCTTCTACCGGTTATGCAGAAGTAAGCGGATCGGGAAATCCAAGCCTCGAAGATGAATATATCGATGCCAATACTTATACCGAAGATTTTGCTTTAAATTATGACAAGCATTGGGGCAAAAGTTCATTTAGTGCTTTAGTGTTATACACTGTTGCCGGAACATCTTCAAATGCAAACACCGATACACGTTTAAACCTGGTGGCTCCCGGGCTTCCTATTTTGAATTTAGGTTCAACTACTGGCGAAAGTACTAGTGGTACAGCAACCCAATTTGCAAGAGAGGGTTATGTAGGCCGTATTACTTATGATTTTGATAAAAGATTTTATGCTGAAGGCAGCTTCAGAGATGATGGATCAACTTATTTTGCTCCCGGGGAACGTTGGGGCTTTTTTCCCGGTGGTTCTTTGGGTTGGGTAGTGTCAAAAGAAGGTTTCTTTCAAAGCTTAACATCTGTAGTTGACGCATTAAAGATTAGGGGTTCAATTGGCTTAACAGGTGATGATAATATAGGTGCAAATACTTATTACTACACCTACAAAATAGCCAACACTGGCGTGCAAAATTCGCAAGGCTATGTTTTTGGAACAACCTATACACCCACATTTTATTTAGCTAATAGTACATTGCCTAATGCTGATATTACCTGGGCCAAAAACAGAGAAGAGAATTTAGGCTTTGATGCCGATCTGTGGCACGGGAGATTGGGCGTTATTTTTGATATCTATCAAAAAGACAGGTATGATATGTTAATATCACAAACCTCTAATTTGCCCACTACCTTTGGAATCGGGGGCCCGATTGAAAATGTGGGCAAACAAAGAGACAGAGGTCTTGAACTTGATTTAAACAGCCAAAACCGTTTTGATAACAATTGGTCGTTAGCGTTAAATGCTAATTTCACCTGGGTACAAACTACTGTCATCAATGCAGGAACCTCGGGCCTTCCGGCGTACGAACGTTCCGAAGGATATTCAACAAACACATTTGTTGGTTACCATGCTGTAGGTATTTTCCAAAATCAGCAGCAGATAAATTCATGGCCGGTTAACCAGGATGGGCAAAATAACGCAACCATTAAGCCAGGTGATATTAAATTTGCCGATCTTAACGGAGATGGTAAACTTACCTCTGTTGACGAAGAACACTTTAATAATTATGGATTCCCGCCTGTGAACTTTGGCTTTGGCTTTACTTTAAAATACAAATCCGTATCGCTTACTACAGCATTTAATGGTGCTTTAGGTGGTTATATTCAGTATTTAACATCAGCATATAACTGGCAATATATTTACGACAATTCATGGTCACCGAGTAACCCTAACGCAAAATATCCACGAATTGGCGCAAGTAACAACTCGTTGCCATCTGATATCGGCTTTATAAAAGATAACTTTTTAAGATTAAGAGACCTTAGATTAGGTTACGATTTGCCGACCCGCTGGACTAATACTTTAAAAATAAAAAGCGTAAAGATTTTTGCTGAAGCTTCTAATTTAGTTACATGGACATCAGTACTGGGTGGTATTGACCCTGAAACACCTAATCAGGGAACTTTGGGCACCAGCGGTGGCTTCACACCTAATCAAAAGAATATTGGTTTAGGCGTAAATGTTAATTTTTAACCTTAATTGAATTATTGAAATGAAAAATAGATATATAATCATCAGCTTATTAGCAATTACTGTATTTTTCTCCGCCTGTAAAAAAGACGTGTTGGATATAGCACCTACCAGCAGTGTAAATGACGTTTTGCTTTGGAGTAACCAGGCTATGGTACTAACCTATACGGCTAACTTTTATTCCCAATTAAATTCTGGTTTTACTGCACCTTTCTTAGGAGCACCAATATACACAGGCAACCTGCTTTCAGATTTAACAGATGATGCAACAGTGAATGGCTCAGTGTATTCAGCCTTCTGGAATGGTGCTTACAGTTCAAGCACTTCCCCGGTTAATGCTTTGTGGACAGGCGCTCGCTGGACATATATTCGCCGGGCAAATATTTTTTTGCAAAAAATTGATGCCGTACCCGGAGATACGGCATTAAACCACAGAATGAAAGGCGAAATTAAATTTTTACGCGCCTATTATTATTTTGATCTGATGAACTATTTTGGCGCCGTTCCGCTTATTACTGTCCCGCAAACAGCGGTGGATACCACTGCATTTGTAGCGCAAAGTACTCCGGCCCAATGTACCGATTTTTTAGTAAGTGAACTTACTGCTGCTGCGAATTTATTGCCAACCACTTATGCTGCCAGTGATTGGGGAAGGATAACAAAAGGCGCTGCATTGGCTATGCTTTGCCGCGTACAGCTTAATGCCGGCCGTTGGACCGATGCTGCTGCAACAGCAAAAAAAATAATGAGTTTAAATGCCTATTCATTAGTTAGCTCTTACTCCAATGTGTTCGCCGTTACCAATAAAATGAATAGCGAGGTCATACTCTCTGTACAGAATAATGGCAATGCATCGCAACTTTATAACTTATTTGATTTGTATAATCAACCACCGGCATTTACTGGCAGGGGAGGAACATTACCAACTCAGAATTTAGTTGACGATTACGAAATGCAAGCAACAGGCTTGCCAATAACTAACGCTGCATCAGGTTATAATCCTCAAAATCCTTATGCAGGCAGAGATCCGCGGTTTGCCGCAACTGTTTTGTATGATGGAGCTACATTTCGTGGCCGTGCCATGCAATTGTATACCGGCGGGGTTGATTTAACACAGTCAATTGCAGCCGGGTTTATAACTAATACTGGTTACTATCTGCGTAAATTCACTGATGAAACTATCGATCTTACTAATACTTCAGCGGTTAGCAGCCAAAACTGGATCTTATTCCGTTATGCTGAAGTCCTGTTAAATTATGCCGAAGCCCAAAATGAGGCTGTTGGCCCTGATGCAACAGTATATGCAGCGGTTAACGCCATCCGCCAACGTGCTGGTATGCCTGTATTACCAACAGGCTTGTCGCAAACTGATATGCGTACTGCTATTCACCACGAAAGGCGTATAGAACTTGCCTTTGAAGATGAGCGTTATTGGGACGTAAAACGCTGGCAACAAGCAACCACTTTGTTCTCTTCGGCCACTAACCCTATCAAATCAATGACGATTACCTTAAATCCGACCACAGGTGTTAAAACTTATACTATATCTAATTTGCCAACTGTACGTATATTTTTAGCTAAACATTATTTATTCCCTTTCCCTTATTCAGAAATGACTAAACCGGGCAATAAACTTGTTCAAAACCCGGGCTGGTAAATGATATAAACCCCAAACAAAAAGCAAACGGCACAAAGGCGTGTCGTTTGCTTTCATTCCATCTTTAAATTTTACTTAAAACCAATTTAATAAGTACAAAAGGTACTTGTCGGCCAATGTTTTGCTCTCCCCTAGGTATGGATATGTGCTGGCAGGATTTAATTCAAAAACTAATAAACTAATAAATCATGATCAAAAAATTAATCAGCGCTGCCTTATTCATGGGGATGAGTTATGGCGCATTGGCACAAAGCCCGGTAACTATTACGGGCGATTTAAAAACCGACCATGTTGTACCGGTTAACTTATACAAGGTAGTTGATGGAAAGGCAAACGCAATAGCACAGGAAAAACCAACAAGAGATGGCAAATTCGGTTTTATCTTTTATCCGGAATATGAAGGATTTTATGTAATCGGAACAGGTAGTGGAATAAGCATGATGGATGCCTATAAATTCTATTTTAAAGGCGGCGAAAAACTGTCATTGGCAATATCAGATACCAGCTATACACTCACCGGAAAAGAAAACTCAAAAGAAAACATTGTTTTAACCCAATGGCATGATTTTATTTATCCTATCGAGAAAAAATCAGTTTGGTTTATGAAGGGTAACTCGACCTATGTTGATTTTTTTCCGCAATTTGAAACTGCCGTAGCACAATCTAAAACTTTTCTTGACCATAAAACCACCGGCGATGCGCATTTTGATGCAGCAATGAAACAAGTAATTCAGTTTGATCTGGCATCTTATGCAACGAATTTTTTACAGACGCCCCGTACCGCTCATCCTTCGGTAGAAGAATTTAGCCCATATTTTGTTGCGCTTAATCCTGCTGATTTTACAACTTATACACAACCGCTTTACAGCTATCCGTTTGGTATAAGGTTAATGGATGGCTTAATTGCCGTAACGATGCGAAAAAACGGCACAAAATGGCAAAAGGGCCCGACTGGTGTTAAAACAATGATTGATGTAATACCTAACGACACGTTGAAAGGGGAGATCGTTTTGGAAAGTTTAGCTACTCTGAAAAACTTTTCGGCTTATCAGGCAATTAATGATACCCTGGGTAAATACGTGATCACAGACAATCAGAAAAGCCGCAATGTAGCTATAGCTACTCCATTAGCAGAATTGAAAACAGGTGAAGATGGTTATAAATTTTCATACCCTGATAGCACCGGCAAAGTTGTTAATATGACCGACCTGAAAGGCAAAGTGATATTGGTCGACGTTTGGGCAACCTGGTGCGGCCCATGCCGTGGGGAAATACCGTATATGAAGAAGCTTGCCGAAGAAATGAAAGACAAAAATGTAGCTTTTGTTAGTATCTCAGTTGATAAGGTTAAAGACCATGATAAATGGAAAAAGATGGTAGCTGATGAAAAAATGACCGGCTTACAATTGTTCGCGACAGATCAAAACGATTTCTCAAAATATTATAAAATTAACACTATACCCCGTTTCCTGGTATTTGATAAAACAGGTAAAGTTGTGAATGTGGATTCTCCACGCCCATCTGAGCCTGAATTAAAAGCTTTATTAGAAAAAACATTAGCCAACTAATGAAAACTAAATATTTACTGATAGCATTCTGTTTCAGTTTGCTTATTGGTGTACATAACCTTGCCTGCGCACAAGCGGGCAAGGTTTATGATTTACAAAAACCTGTTATTTCGATACCCTTCGAAGTTGAGAATGGCTCTATAGTGCTTACGGTTACTTTAAATAATAGTCATCAACCACTGCACTTATTATTTGATACCGGTGCCGATGGCATCGCGCTTACGCAAGGTATGGCAGATACGCTTGGTTTGCAGGTAACACGCAAACAAAGTACATCGGTGGTAGGTGGTAATATGGACATCAGCATCTCAGAAAATAACACCATACATCTTGACACTTTTGCAATTGGCGGCCAGTCTATAGCCTTATTCAAAACCTTAAAACATGGGGTGGATGGTATTATAGGCAACAACATAGCCAAACGGTTTATTGTAAAGGTAGATTTTGATACCAAACAGTTATCCCTATACAATTTTGGTAATTATAAATATGAACCAGGTGGAACAACTGTTTCCTTTACGCTCTCAAAAGGCTTAATAATACTTACCTGCACGCTTTGTTTAACTGCCGGGCAATCTGACACTGGCCAATTTGTTTTTGATTCCGGCGCATCTTATGGCTTGATCTGTTTTCGTCCATTCGTACGGAAAAATCGTTTGCTGGTCAGTGGGTTCATACCCGAATCAAGCGGTTCAACCACAAGCATGGGTATTACTACGCCAACGTTTACAGGCAAAGCAGTTTCCTTTACTGTAAGTAATCTTACGCCAATAAACAACTTACCTGTTACGTTAATGGCCGGCAGTGGTCAGGATGAAGCATGGCAGCCAGGCTTTGATGGTTCAATTGGCATTAAATTTATCAATCATTACAATTTCACTATAAACATGCAACGGAGCGAAATTTATTTTAAGCCGCTTAGTAAAGCAGATCAATCAAATTAAAATTACTTAAAATGTTAAAAGCAATAAAAGCCTGCTTGTTAGGCGCATTTGTTACCAGCACAATTGCTGCTATGGCGCAACAACCAGGGCAACCGGCTAATGGATTAGTTCCTTTGCCTAGTGTTAGCCGTTGGACAGATAACCAGCACTTTTTTCTTAGCAGTTATGATCCTTCAACTCATACAAGTACCAATGTACAGGTTGATGCCAAAACAGGTAAAGAAACACCTTATTCAGGAACGGATATTTACCCTATAAGGGGGAAAATACTACGGACAAAAAATAATGACATTTACCTTTTAGGTGGGAAACACCCTGAACAGCTCACCAATAGCCCCGATCAGGAAGAATTTAATCCTGAGTTTTCACCTGACAGCAGTGCGATAGCCTTTACACGCAATCATGATCTGTATGTGCTGGATATGAAAACCAGAAAAGAAACCCGTTTAACTTTTGACGGCAGCAAGGATATTTTAAACGGTTATGCCAGTTGGGTTTATATGGAAGAGATCCTGGGCCGGGCAACTGAATACAGGGCGTTTTGGTGGAATCCGGACAGTAAAAGCATTGCCTTTTTCAGAACGGATGAAACTAATGTACCGATTTTTACCATAACCGATGCGGGTGCCGATCACGGTATTGTTAAAACACAACGTTATCCGCAACCCGGTGATCCAAACCCTGAGGTTAAAGTGGGAATTGTTTCTGTAAATGGCGGTCAAACTACATGGGCTGATATCGATCCGAAAACTGATCAATATTTTGGAACTCCATACTGGCAACCTGATGGCAAAGCGTTGGTAGTACAATGGCTAAACCGAAAACAACAGGATTACAAGATCTACAATATTGATCCGCTTACTGGTAAAAAGGTGCAGTTATATGAGGAGCATCAGGATACCTGGATAAATTTAGATGAAGAACAGCGCCTCACGTTTTTAGTAAACAGTAACGACTTTTTATTAATAAGTGATAAATCAGGTTACCGCCAAATCTATTATTACAACGCATTAGCAAAGCAAATTAAGCCGGTTACCAGCGGAACATTTGTAGTGAAAAGCATAAACTATGTTGATGCGAAAAACAAAATGGTTTATTTTATTGCCAACCGCGAAAATCCATATAATGATGATCTATATAAGGTGAATTTAAACGGTAAAGATTTTAAACGTATCACTTTTGGCCCATATAATCACCAGGTAACCCCATCACCGGATGGCAGTTATTTTATCACCAAATATTCAAATATTAATACGCCCGATCAGTTAGGCTTATTAAATAATAATGGCAAACTGATTAAAGTATTAGGCGATAGCAAAGGCCCCGACTACGATCTTTCTAAAGCCACAAGAAAAGAAGAATTAATTACCGTAAAAAGCGAGGACGGTAAATTTGATCTGCCGGTAAGGGTCTCTTATCCGGCTAATATGGAGCCCGGAAAGAAGTATCCTTTGATGGCTGTTATTTATGGCGGCCCGGCAACAACTGATATTAATGATAATTTCAGCCAAAATATTTTTTCAAAAGATACCGCACAGATAATTTATGCCTACATGGATCATCGCGGTGCTTATGAGTTTGGTAAAGTTGGGCAAAACTATATGTACAAAAAGCTGGGCTACTGGGAAATTAAAGATTGGTCACAATCAGTTAAATGGCTTATTCAAAACAAACAGGTTGATCCTGACAAGGTAATGATCTCCGGATTTAGTTACGGTGGTTATATAACCTGCTATGCTTTAATGAATGCTCCTGATATTTTTAAATATGGAATTGCTGGGGGTAGCGTTACCGATTGGAAGTATTATGATTCGCATTATACCGAAAGGTTTATGGGTACACCTGCCGATAATGCCGAAGGATATAAAAGCAGTTCCGTTTTAACCAATGTGAAAGATTTTAAAGGTAAGCTATTACTGGTACATGGCATGGCTGATGACAACGTGCATGCAATGAACACACTTGAGCTTGCTGCTAAACTGGAGGAGTTAAATAAGCAATTTGAGATGATGTTATACCCAGGCAATACGCATAATATGATTGGCCCAAAACTCAATCATTATAATGAACTGATGAACCTGTTCAGAAATCAATTTTTGAAGGATAAGGCTGCTAATTAAAAGCACATAATACTTTTAGTGCTTAATAGTTGTTCGTTATTACGATCATAGTTTAGAAACCCTTTTGGTTTATTCCGAAAGGGTTTTTTTAATGTTTAACTTACAAAAAATAAAATTTGAACTAATTAATTGATCCGTAAAGAAATAATGTATCTAAAAAAAGAAAGTAATATTGAATTTCTCGTTGAAGAAATAATATCCTTTTCAAAAAGGTCTTTTTTTTATGCGTGATATTTGTAATATTGTATCAGTAATGAAGAAAAAGCCTGTTTCACAAAATTCAGCAATTCGTATAAAGGATATTGCCCTTAAAGCAAACGTTTCAACAGGTACGGTTGATAGGGTGATACATAATCGTGGGAGAGTTGCTGAGGATGTAAAAGCCAAAGTTTTAAAAATAATTAAGGAGCTAAACTATGAGCCTAATTTAATGGCCCGTATGTTGGGTTCTAAAAAGCAATATCACTTTGCTGCCCTGCTTCCTGATCATAATTATGATAGCTTTTGGCTTGCGCCAAAGCTGGGAATAGAGAAAGCAGAACAGGATCTGAAACAATACGGCGTTACCGTTGAGCAGTTTGCCTTTGATCCGCAGAGTGTAGATGATTATGTTGCAAAAGCAAATGAGATCACCCAAATAAAGCCCGATGGTATTTTATTATCACCTATATATTATAAGGAAACTCTTTCCTTTTTTGAAAAATGGAGTGAAGCAGGGATCCCATTTGTGCTATTTAATACCCAGATAGCAGATTATGACCCGTTAAGCTATATCGGTCAGGACTCGTACCAAAGTGGCCTGGTGGCAGGTAAATTGGTTCATTACGGGCAACCTAATCCATGTTCTATCCTGATTGCGCATATTGATGAAGAAATAAGTAATGCACAGCACCTTGTTAAAAAAGAACAAGGCTTCAGAAACTATTTTGCCCAAAATAACCTGGAGCATCAATACAATATATTAAGAGTTGAATTAAAGCGGTCGAGCCAATCAGGGTTTATTAAGGCGCTGGATGAAATATTGGAAAAAACATTAGACCTTAAACAAATATTTGTTACTACTTCGCAGGCTTATGATGTTGCAAAATATTTAGAGCAGCGACACATTACCCACATTAAGCTTATCGGTTATGATCTTATCCCATCAAACCTGCATTACCTTGAAAAAGGAAATATCAGCTTCCTGATCAATCAAAATCCGAAAGGGCAGGGGTATTGGGGTATATACCAGCTGGCCGAGCATTTGGTGTTTAAAAAGGAAGTACCCATTCTTAAATATCTGCCGCTTGATATTGTCACCAGAGAGAATCTTAATTATTTCCTCGACGAAAAAGATCCGTCATTCCCAAATATTTAATTGATAATTGTTGTCAATTCAATATTTATTATACATTTGTGTGCGGACACGCAAATTATTGAAGAAGTCCGCGTACTATCATGAAACAGTTTCAGGCGCCATTTATTGATGATGTAATTTCCAAGGATTTGAGCCAGGCGGCATTATTCAATTTAACAGAGACACAATATATTGATAACCAACTTTGGCTTAATAATGGCTATACGCCCAATGTTTCTTTTAATGTGGCTTATACAAGCAGCGCTATTTTACTGAAATATACTGTACAGGAAAAAAATATCAAGGCCATTTACAGGCAGATAAATGACCCGGTTTATAAAGATAGTTGTGTTGAGTTATTCATTGCTTTTAATAATGAAAGCCGCTATTATAACCTTGAATTTAATTGTCTGGGAACTCCTCTTGTCGAATATGGATCAGGAAAACAGGGCCGTGTTACTATTAACAAGCAACTAATTAAAAAAATAGAAAGCCATAATAGTATAAAAACTCCCAATCTTATAGAATGGGAACTCATACTTAAAATTCCCTTTACTGTATTTGAATATCATACTATTACATCACTAAAAAATCAGGTTTGCAGCGTTAATTTTTATAAATGCGGAGATGAATTGCCTGAACCACATTATTTAAGCTGGAATAACTTAGTTTCTCCTAATCCTGATTTTCATTTACCTGAGTTTTTTGGCCAAGTAAAATTTACATCTTAAACATACATAACCCCATAAAAAAATGAAAGCTGAAGCAATGCCAACTCCTGATGTTAAAAAAACAGTAATAAGTCCAATAGCTATTATCGGGGCATTGTTTTTCATTTTTGGTTTTGTAACATGGATGAATGGTGTGCTGATACCCTATTTGAAAATAGCATGCCAGTTAAATAATTTCGAGGCTTATTTTGTAGCCTTTGCATTTTATATAGCCTACCTTGTAATGGCTGTGCCTGCAGCAAGAGTGCTTAAATTATGCGGCTTTAAAAATGGAATGGCGGTAGGTTTATTAATTATGGCGGTAGGGGCCCTCATATTTATACCTGCGGCATTAACCAGAACCTATATATTCTTTTTAGCCGGGTTATTCGTTCAAGGTACCGGCCTTGCTGTGTTACAAACAGCCTCAAACCCATATATAACAATTTTGGGGCCTGCAAATAGTGCCGCCAAGCGTATAAGCATAATGGGCATATGTAATAAGGTGGCAGGTGCCATTGCGCCTATTGTATTAGGAACAATAGCCTTAAAGAATATAGACCAATTAACCGGCAGGTTAAAAACCATGAGTGCCGGGCAAAAAGTGCTTGAGCTTAATGCTCTTGCATCAAGGGTTATACTTCCTTATGTTGTAATGGTTATTGTGTTGATATTATTAGCGGTATTGATCTATTTCTCCGGTTTGCCTGAAATAGATACTGAGCATGAAGATGAAACCGTTGCCGCAACAAATACAGGCAAAACAAGTATTATGCAATTTCCGCACTTAATGCTGGGCGTGGTAGCTTTATTTTTATATGTAGGAGCCGAAGTTTTGGCCGGAGATTCAATTATCAGCTATGGAGCATCACAGCATATTGCATTAACAACAGCTAAATTTTTTACCACCTGCACCCTTGTTTCTATGATAGTGGGTTATATAATAGGTATAATATGTATTCCTAAATATATTACACAGCAAAAAGCATTGGTAATATCGGCAATATTGGGCGTGCTGCTTACCATTGCCGCTATATTAACACATGGATATACATCGGTATTATGTATTGCACTTCTGGGCCTGGCTAATTCTTTAATGTGGCCTGCAATATGGCCACTGGCGTTAGCTGGCTTGGGTAGGTTTACCAAAATTGGTTCATCATTGCTGGTTATGGGTATAGCAGGCGGAGCATTGATACCGCTGCTATATGGCAGGCTGGTTGATATATCATCAGCACGGCAAGCTTATGTTATCCTGGTTCCAATTTATTTGTTTATATTTTACTTTGCGGCAGTTGGCTATAAAAAGAGCCGGAGCTTATAAGCGTATATTTTTAGTTATAAACCTTTTTTTGTTATAATTTTTTCTGGATTATTCCCCTGTAACTGTTTTTAATACTTTAAAAGACGGCAGTATAAAATATTGACCATTATTTCGGACTTTTTCACATCGGATTTTTGTGTTTTTTGTATTTGGGCTAGTTAAAAAATTACAAAGGTCATTTTTTTTATAAAAATATATAGAATAAGGAATCATTATCGACGTTTATTTTAAAAAATTAGTCAATAAATTGATATTATGATAAAAATTAAAAAAAATATTAAAAATAATCATCAAATGTGTGCGAACACGCAAAATAATTTTATATATTTGAATAAACGATGATACTTCCTTAATAATAAGTAAATATGACGTTTTAAATAGCTTTATATTTTGCGTACACGAACACATTAAGTATGTCAAATAACAAGTATTTTAAAAATAAACTATTCTGTACTATATAAAAATGTCAAACTAAAATGCACCGATTCACTAACTGTCTATTAACTAATCAACTATGTTCAATTTGAAAAAACTCCTACTCTTTCTTATCCTGGTAGTCAGCTGTTGTAACCTTTATGCCCAAACCCGGGTATTAAAAGGCAAGGTTACATTGGCCAAAGATGGCACTACGCTACCTGGTGTTGTGGTTGTAATTAAAGGTACAACCAAAGCTACTGCATCCGGCCCGGATGGTTTATTTTCCCTTACTGTTCCCTCAGGCAATGTTACCATCGAGGCGCAGTCTGTGGGTTATACTACCAAAGATGTAATCGTAAGCGGTGGCCAAAACAATATTAATATTGTTTTGGTTGAAGACAATAGGCAACTGGGCGAAGTTGTTGTTACCGGTTATTCTTCTCAAAAGAAAGGTAACTTAACAAGCGCCATCACTGTAGTATCAGCCGAAAAACTAAAAGATGTTACCAGCGATGATATCGGAGAAATGCTGCAAGGCAAAGTATCGGGTCTGCAGGTAATTAATTCTTCAGGCGCTCCGGGTAGCGTATCTGAGATCAGGCTTAGAGGTGTGTCATCTGTAAATGCTGCCCAAGCCCCCTTGATTGTAGTAGATGGTATTATCGGTGGTGATTACGATCCTAACGATGTGGAGAGTGTTACTGTATTAAAAGATGCAGGTGCTACCGCTATTTATGGCTCACAGGCTAACGGTGGTGTTATCATTATTACTACCAAAAAAGCTAAAGGAGATAAAACTCAATATGAGTTTAAAGCTACAACCGGTTTCAGAACGCCCGATTTTGGTACAATGACCATGATGAACAGCAGTGAACTGTATCAAAATCAAAAACAACTGTTTCGTGATTACATACCGGGAGCAACCAATAACAGTTATGTAATTGATTTGGTGCAGTTTCAATCGGAGCGCCCGGCTTCTATTTTAAATACCAACACCAACTGGTTAACAACCATGTTTAAAACGGCCCCTGTTGAAAATTACTATTTTTCAGCAATGGGTAAAACCCCGAAAAACGATTACTACTTCGGCGCTACTTTTTATGACGAAGGTGGAACTTTTATGAATACTGATTATAAACGTATCAACTTAAGATCAAATAATACCTATCATTTTACAGATAAAATAACCCTTACCAATAACATTAACATTAGCGGCAGCGAAGGTAAGAGCTATGATTATAATGATATTTATTATGCTTATTTAAACTTACCATGGGATAACCCTTATGATGCTAATCATAACGCCATTTATGTTGATGGTAATTCTAAATTCCAATGGTGGTCAAGGGATAAAACAAACCCGATCAATACCATAGATAACTCAGACCATCCGTTTAAAAATTTCGATATTAATTATGACCTGGCTTTAAACTTGCCAATAACATCATGGTTAACGTTCAACACCAGCAACCGTGGGGCAGCTTCTTATGGCTATAGTTCTACTTTTTACAGTCCGGAAGTAGAAGGAGTATATCACGGTACAGGTTATTTAAATGATCAAAGTACTTATAATTATGGTGGCATATCAACCAACTTATTGAAATTTGATTTCAAGCTTGGTAAAAGCGCTATCAATGGTTTAGCAGGTGTGGAGTTTGAAGGTAGCCAAACTAATACTGTTGGAGCCTCAGGTAAGGGCTTGCCTATTGGCCTTGAGTCTTTAGACGTAGTTGCAAACAGCCAGGCTGTTAATGGCTCGCCTGACAGCCCATCAATTTTATCCTATTTATCACAAGTGAACTATAGCTATGAAGATCGTTATTTCTTAAGCGGTTCATACAGGGTGGATGGCTCATCGGCATTTGCTCCGGGTAATAAATATGGTTCATTCCCATCAATATCAGGCGGCTGGTTAGTAAGCAACGAAGACTTCCTGAAAGATAATCATACGATTGATGCCTTAAAATTGCGTTTAAGCTATGGTATAACCGGTACACAGGATATTGGCGCAGCCAGATATCTGGGTTTGTATTCGCTTACCAGCCAATATAACTCATCTGTTGGTGCAACGCCGTTACAATTAGAAAGCCCTAACTTAACATGGGAAAGTAAACACCAGTTAGATGCAGGTTTTGATATAAGCTTATTGCACCGTATTAATATTACAGTTGATGCTTATCATAATGTTACTAAAAACTTACTGTTACAGGTTTCTCAGCCGTTGTCAGTTGGTTTTGAAACTAAATGGGAAAACAGTGGCCAGGTACTTAACAACGGTTTAGAGTTTGCTATCAGCAGTGTAAACATTAAGAACGCAAATTTTCAATGGACAACAGATTTTAACATCAGCCTTAACAATAATAAACTGCAGGATTTTCCTTCAACAGTTGTTTCAACCGGTGAAGATGCTGTATCGCAAATATACCGCACAGGTGGTAACTTGTACGAGTTTTACATGCCTACATGGGAAGGTGTAAACCCGCAAACAGGTGCACCTCAATGGCTGGTTGAAAACAAGGATGCTAGTGGTAAAGTAATTTCGAGATCAGTTACCTCTAACTATGCTTCGGCAACGTTACAGGAACAAGGTTCCGCATTGCCTAAATTTCAGGGAGGCTTTAATAACGAATTTAAATACAAGCAATTCTTCCTGAGGATAAACACATACTTCCTGTATGGTAATAAGGTTTATAACGCTAACCTTGCTGAAGTTGAGAATGATGGTAGTGAGCCATTGTTAAACCAGATCGTTTTGCCTAAAGGCAGCAGTGTATGGAGCCATCCTGGTGACATTGCAACTGAGCCAAGCCCCGAAAATAATACGAATTCAACGTCGGTATCTACACGATATCTTAAAAATGGCAGTTACTTAAGTTTAAGGAATATAGCTTTTGGTTATTCATTGCCGAAAACTTTTGCTCAAAGGCTTAAATTAGATGATATTAATCTATCATTAAGTGCTGATAATGTGTACACATTCACCCGCTATCTGGGTCAGGACCCTGCAACAACCATAACCCCGGGTAATTTTGTTACCCCAGGCGTTGCAGATTTTAAATACCCGGATAACCGCCAGTTTTTACTGAATATCAATATTAAATTTTAAAAGATCAGGTGATGAAAAATAAATTATTACTTATAGCAGCATTTTCAATGCTTATATATTCAGGCTGTAAGCTTGAAGATAATCCTACCAATGCGGTAACAACGGCATCATTAGCAACAACATCCGATGGTTTATTAAACGCGGTAAACGGTGCCTATGCATTATTCAAAGACCATGAGGTGTTTGAAGGTACCACTGATTTGAACAATATGTACCTGCGCCAGTATTTTCAAATGTCTGATTTTGCTTCAGATGATGTGGTATGCGGCCAGGTAACAACCGATCCGTTTTTCCTTACATTTTCGCTGGGCTTTACACCAACACAAGAAAATGCAAGTTATTTCTGGTACATATCTTACAAAATTATCAGTGATGCCAATACGGTTATTGAGGCCGGACAAAAAATAAGCAATCCCAGTGCTGCACAGCAGCAATTGATTGGTGAATGCTACTTTCTACGGGCCTTCTGTCACTTTAATTTAGTACGTTTTTTTGCCGAACCATATACCATTAATCCAACTGCCCCCGGCATTGTTTTAAGAACATCAACTACAGATCCTGCAGTAAAAGCACGTTCGGCGGTTAAGGATGTATATGCGCAAGTGATTGCTGACGGTATCAAGGCAGCTTCATTAATGAATGCACCAAGAGGCGTTACTTATGCAACAAAAGAAGCTGCAGAGGCTTTATTATCACGTGTTTCTCTTTACGAAGGTGATTATACAAGCGCTGTAACTTATAGTAACGATGTGATCAACTCTGGTAAATTTACCGAAGCATCTGCCGCTGATTACAAAACACTTTTTGCAAATGCGCAAACTGATAAAGAAACTATATTTTGTATAGCATTTGATGCGTTAGACGATTATGGTAAACTTGGTTCTATAGCTTCTCAATATTATTCAAATGGTAACTCTGGTTGGGGCGAGGAATATGCTTCTCAGCCACTGCGTGATCTTTACGCACAGAATCCAGCTGATGTACGTACCTCATATATTGATGATGATGTTGATTCAACAGGTGCTCAACAGTACAAAAATGGTATCCCAATTTATTATGTAACTAAATTTTCAGGTCAGGGCGGCAGTCCTACATTAAGTTCACCTATTATGTTCCGCCTTTCAGAAATGTACCTGAACAGAGCCGAAGCAGAAGCAAACCTGGGCCAATCATCAGCAGCACTTGGCGATGTGGATTTTATCAGATCAAACAGGGGCTTGTCAGGCGCGCTTTATAATGGCAGCGTACCGGCTGGTCAAACCGTATTGGGTGCAGTGTTACAGGAACGCAGGTTAGAATTAGCGTTTGAGGCCGACCGTACCTTCACTGTGTACCGTAATAAAATGGATATGAATAAAACCTATTGGGGCTATCATTTGCAAGGTTTACAAGCCAGCGATATTAACTTAAGTGTTGCCCCTGCTAACTATCCTAATATGATAATCCCGTACACCAGTACCAAGATCATTTATTATATACCGGAGGCCGAGATATTGTCTAATTCAGCAGCAACTCAAAATCCATAGTAATCAGTAAAATATTTAATTGCTTTTTAATAAAAATGACATGAAAAAATTCAAATATATATTAAGCTGTCTTTTACTAACAATGCTTGTAATCGGATTACAAGCCTGTAAAAAGAACCCCGAACAGGTTGTAAAAGATGTGGTTTTCACCGATGTGGTAAAAAGCTATGTAGTTACTTTTACAAACACTACAACCGATGCTAAATCATTCAGATGGGATTTTGGTGACAGTACCAGTTCAACCGAAACCAGCCCTGTGCATACTTATAAATCAAAAGGTAAACACGTAGTTACCTTGTATGCTACATTAAATAACGGTAGTGTAATTAATGGTTCAACCATTGTTAGTGTGTCAAAAAGTTCACCAATATTGTTGAATGACAATTCATTGGCCGACTGGGACACGATCTCGACGGTTGTAATACCACCTACAGCCGCACTTGGTGGTGTAGTGCAGGAAGCTAAGTTTGATTACGATAGCCAGAATATATACATCTATATGAAATTGGCCGTACATATTGCAGATCAAACCATATTTGACTTTTATATCGATAGCGATAATAATCCAGCAACAGGTTTAACCACCGGATCAATACCTGGCGGCGGTTATGATTTCTTGCTTGAAGGTATGGTAATGAATCCTGAAGGCGCTGTTCCGTTTACGCAATACCAGCACACAGGTGACCAGAGTGCTTTTTCATTCAATGCACTAAGTATTGCCGGATTCTATACACTCGGCACAGTGCAGGAAGTAAATGGAGTTACGAGTTTCGAAATGGCTTTGTCACGTAGTAAAATTAGCGGTTTAACAGGGCCGGCTTGTAAAATAGGCATCATCGTTAGTTCATCTGGCTGGGCCTCGATAGGTTATCTGCCTGGCAATGGTTTACCACCTGTCTCACTTGATATCAGCCAATAATAATTAGCTATAATTAATTAGATGGATAACATCATTTCAAAATCGTCAAACAGGCTCATCTCCTTAGATGTAATGCGCGGCCTTATTATGATACTACTGGCTGGCGAAAGTTGCCTGGTGTATGAAAATTTGAAAAGCTTGCATTTAGGAGGTGCTGCCGACGGTTTTATAAATCAGTTCTTTCATGATCCATGGCATGGCCTGCATTTTTGGGATTGTGTGCAGCCCGCGTTTATGCTAATGGCAGGTGCGGCAATGTATATCTCTTATCATTTAAAATTACAAAAAGGGATAACATGGCAGCAAAACTTTAAGCATATAGCCATACGGTCGTTAAAGCTGTTTATACTGGGCACAGGGCTGCATTGTGTTTACGCCGGTAAATTAGTGTTTGAGCTATGGAATGTGTTAACACAGCTGGCTTTTACAACGCTGATCGCTTACTTAATTATTAACAGGTCAGTCTGGTTCCAGGTAATCTTCTCTTTGGCGCTGCTGGTTATAACTGATGCATTGTATCGCAATATATTAATGCCGGGTTTTAATCAGCCTTATGTAGAGTTCCACAATTTTGGAGCTTATATGGATACCGTGCTGATGGGTAAAATTAATACCGATGGCTGGGTAGCGATCAATATTATACCTACAGCAGCGCATACCATTTGGGGCGTACTGGCGGGTAAATTGTTGATCTCTAAAGAATCGGCCAATAAAAAAATACTTTATCTGGTAATGGCAGGTGTAATAGGCCTGATTTTAGGCTATGGGTTAGATATTGCAAATATTACCCCTATTATAAAGCGGATCAGCACCAGCTCTTTCGCCTTAGCATCGGGTGGTTGGGTATTGCTCATATTGGCTTTTTTATATTGGTTGGTTGATATAAAACAGGTAAATAAATATGCATGGGTGTGCATAGTGGTAGGTATGAATGCCATATTTATTTACCTGTTTTTTGAAACCGTTGGCGCACAGTGGTTTAATGGGGCGATAGGCATTTTTGTAAAAGGCTTTTTAGGCTTTACAGGAGTATCAGCCAGTCTTATTGCTGTAACGTCATCCCTAATTACCCTGTTTGCAGAGTGGTACCTGTGTTATTTCCTAAGTAAACATAAAGTGTTCATTAAAATATAAGCAGGTATGAGAAAGCTAACTATTGTAGCCTGCCTTTTAATAGGGGTATGTGCGGTATCCTTTGCCCAAACAAATCAGTTTGTTAAAAAAATCATACCGATTGAAGCCGGAGAAAAATGGTTTGGCGGTACTGTTGATGATGGCTACGTAATGCCATTTAAAAATGGCTATAGCTTTAATCTTTATGGTAATAATAAAGATAATCAGTCGGCGCCGTTGTTATTATCAACCAAAGGCCGCTATGTATGGAGTGATCAGCCTTTTGAGTTTACTATTCAAGGCAACCAGTTAATTATTGATAAAGCACTGGATAGCGTATCGCTTGTAAATGCAGGCAGCACCTTAGCCGATGCATTTAAAGGGGCAAGTAAAAGCAAATTTGCGGCAAGCGGCCAAATGCCGGACAGCTTATTGTTCGCCCGCCCTCAATACAATACCTGGATAGAGTTGGTTTACAACCAAAATCAACAGGATATTTTAAAATATGCTCACCAGATCATTGATAATGGGTTTCCTCCCGGTGTGTTGATGATTGATGATAACTGGATGGATTTTTATGGCAAATTCAGCTTCAGAAAAGACCGGTTTACTGATGCAAAGCAAATGATCGCCGAACTGCACCAACTGGGCTTTAAAGTAATGGTTTGGGTTTGCCCGTTCATATCATCTGATACAGAAATATTCAGGGATCTGGAGGCTAAAAAGCTGTTGCTGATGGATGATAAAGGCGACAAAACTTTAACATGGGATAAAGCAGACCAACCCGCACTAATTAGCTGGTGGAATGGTTACAGCGCCGAACTCGATTTTACCAATCCGGATGCCGTAAAGTGGTATAAGGCACAGTTGCAAAGCATGGTAACAAACTATGGCCTTGATGGGTTTAAGTTTGATGCCGGAGATATGGAATTTTACCCATCAAATGTGATCTCTTTTAAACCCGCTACGCCTAATCAGCAATCAGAATTATGGGGAAGCATTGGCTTGACCTATCCATTAAATGAATACCGGGCAATGTGGAAAAGAGGTGGCCAACCATTGGCCGAAAGGTTGCGCGATAAAAAACATAATTGGAACGATCTGCAAAAACTGATACCCAATATTACAGAATCAGGCCTTTTAGGTTATCAGTTTACCTGCCCTGATATGATTGGCGGGGGAGAATACGGGTCATTTATAGGCCTAAGCCATATTGATCAGGATTTAGTGGTAAGATCGGCGCAATGCAGTGCTTTGATGCCTATGATGCAATTTTCAGTCGCCCCATGGCGCATACTGGATGCTAACCATTTAAAAGCAGTAAAAAAGGCAGTTGAGCTGAGGAGAAAATATACATCCTACATCATACAAACCGTAAGAAGTTCAGCAGCAACCGGCGAGCCCGTAGTGCGGAATATGGAATACGAGTTTCCGGGGCAAGGATTAGATACGGTTAAAGATCAGTTTATGCTGGGCAAAATGATCATGGTTGCACCCGTTGTTGACAAGGGCGATCATCGGAAGATCATCTTCCCAAAAGGCAAATGGCGAAGCGAAGCGGGGAAAATATACAAAGGACCGTCAATACAGAATGTTGATGTGGGGTTGGATGATGTGCCTGTTTTTAAAAAATTATAAACCAATTAATTAATACTAATTAAATAGTTATGAAAGCTTTAGCACTATTAGCCATATCGGTATTATTCATGATGTCGTGCAGTAAAAAAGAAATGGCTATGAAAAGTTCCGCGGATACTGCAACCACGGCAACTTATACCGAAAGCACACAGGATATTGTAAATCCTGAAAGAGGCTTTTTTCAATTTTCCGAGATTTACGCAAGTAATTATATTCCACTTAGTCAAAGCGTACTAGCAGGTTACCGTAGCAGCCAAAGTGTACCAGGTGGAACCTATTCAGTATCATGCAGCCTGGTTTTTGTGGAGTATGTATTGGATAGTTTTGTAACCAGCCCAATATCTGCCGATTTTTTAACCAAATTTGATGCAGATTGCGCTACTGCACGTGCAGCAGGTGTAAAACTTATACCAAGGTTCATCTACACAAGTACTACGCATGCGGGTACGTGCCCCGATCAAACTACCTGCCCACCTTATGGCGATGCAACCAAGGCGGTTATTTTAAACCATATTAGCCAATTGGCTCCTCATTTAAAAGCAAATGAAGATGTTATTGCCTGTATGCAATTAGGCTTTATAGGGATATGGGGCGAAAATTATTATACCGATTATTTTGGTGATGCATCCGATAACGGCCAGGGGAAATTATATGATCAAAACTGGCAGGATCGTATTGATGTGTTGAAGGCGCTTTTGATTGCTGTGCCGGCTGATCGTATGATCCAGGTTCGTATTCCGCAATTAAAGGAAAGATATGTTTATGGCATTCAGGCTAATGTAAATTCACCGGCTATGACCGATGCTGAGGCGTTTACCGAAACCGATAAAGCAAGGATAGGCTTCCATAATGATTGCTTCTTATCAAGTAGCAATGATGAAGGTACCTATTTTGACTATGGTAACTCATCAACTCCTGAAGCAGACGCGACTACTGCGTTGAGAAATTACGAGTCGTATGATACCAAATACGTTGCCGTTGGCGGCGAAACTTGCAGCGATGCTTATACCCCGCAAAATGAGTGTGAGCCAACAGGCATAGCAAAATCAGAATTCGCTACCTTTCATTACAGCTTTTTAAACGCGGTTTATAATGTCGATTTAAACAATAATTGGGTGGCTGGCGGATGTATGGATAGCATTAAGCTACAACTAGGTTACCGCTTGGTATTGCGCAAAGCCGAAGTGCCAACTTCAGCCAGTGCCACCGGGAGCATCAGCGTTAATTTAACTATTGCAAATGTTGGTTATGCTTCGCCATACAACCCAAGGCCGGTGCAATTAATATTACGTAACCAAACTTCGGGTAAAGTATTTGTGTTGCCATTTACTACAGATATACGCAAATGGTATACCGGTACTATTAATTTACAGCAAACATTAACTATGCCAGCAGGTATTACATCAGGAAATTATGATGTATTGTTAAATATGCCTGATAATGCGGCAACATTAAATACTAATCCAAATTTCAGTATACAATTAGCTAACAATAACACCTGGGAATCAACAACAGGTTATAACAAATTACAAGGAACACTCACGGTTAAATAATGGGAAAGATACTGGTTACAGGAGGCACGGGCTACATAGGTGCACACACAGTTGTTGAATTGCAGAATAATGGCTACGAGGTTGTTATTGTAGATAATTTATCAAACTCTGATATAAAAATACTTACACAGATTGAAACGATCACAGGTAAAAAACCTGCATTTGTTAAGCTTGATCTGCGTGATAAAGCGTCAATAGTTGAATTTTTAAAAGAGCATACCAATATTAGTGGCGTAATACATTTTGCCGCTTCAAAATCGGTAAGCGAATCAGTTAAAAATCCATTGTTATATTATGATAACAATATATCAACATTGGTTAATTTGTTAAATACCTTGGCAGGTAAACCGGTTAATTTTGTATTCTCCTCATCATGCACTGTTTATGGCGAGCCTGATATATTGCCGGTTACAGAACAGGCCCCAATAAAAAAAGCAGAATCACCTTACGGTAACACCAAGCAAATAGGCGAGGAGATATTAAAGGAAACTGCTAATGCTGTTAACGATCTTAAAGTTATCGCACTAAGGTATTTTAACCCGGTTGGTGCGCATTCATCTGCATTAATAGGCGAATTGCCAAACGGTGTACCTCAAAATTTGGTGCCATTTATTACACAAACAGCTATTGGTAAACGTGAAATGCTAACCGTTTTTGGCGATAATTTTGATACGCCAGACGGCAGTTGCATCCGCGATTTTATCCATGTAGTTGATTTGGCTAAAGCACACGTTGCTGCTATTCGTAGAATGGAAGCCAAACAAATGAATGGCTCCTACGAAGTTTTTAATGTGGGCACAGGTAATGGCTATTCAGTGTTAGAGCTGATAAAAACTTTTGAAAATATTACCGGAGAAAAGTTAAATTACAGGATAGGCCCACCCCGCGATGGCGACATTGTAAAAATATGGGGCGATGTAAGCATGGCACAAAAAGAACTTAACTGGAAAGCCGAGAATGGCCTTACCAGCATGCTGGCATCAGCCTGGGCATGGGAAAATTATATTAGTAAAAATCCTTTTTAAAGCTATTAAAATGAATAAAAGAATTTGGTTGTTTTTGATTTGTTTGTTTGTCGGGTTTAAACATTCTATTGCCCAGGTTGGTTACCCGGGCAATAAACCCGGCCTTGCTGTAATTAAAAGTGCGGCAGGCAACATCAGTTTTGATAATAATGCGGTTGAAATGAGTTTTACAACCACAAAAAATAAACTGGCAATAGCTGGTTTTGAAGACAAGCAAACCCACGAACATTTAAAATTAGCTAAAACGGCATTGTTTACTTTGCTGTTAGCTAACAATAAAATAATTACTTCTAATGACTTTACGTTAGCCAAATCACCGGTACAATCAACTATAAAAGGAAATCCGGAGGCAGTAAATTATGCTGACAGGCTGGATGGCAAAAAAGTTGAGGCCGACCTGGAAAATAAAGAACTTGGTTTAAAAGTACATTGGGAGGCCAGTTTGCGCGATGGGGCAAATTACGTTCGGCAGGTGTTTACTTTCATAGCAGCGGATTCTGTAAAGATCTCAAAGATCACACTAGTAGAATTGCCGGCTGCGATCGGTATTAAAAAAGAAGGCACAGTTGATGGATCACCATTGGTGCATAACAATATGTTCTTCTCTCTGGAACATCCAATGAGCCAGACCATGAATGATAAAAGCAATGTGTCAATTTATCTGCCGCGTTTAAATGCAGTTTATAATTCGGCACCGCTAACTATCTCATCGGTTTGGGGTACTACACCTGCAAATCAAATGCGTCGTGGGTTTCTATACTATATCGAGCGTGAAAGGGCGATGCCTTACAGACAGATGTTGCATTACAATTCCTGGTTTGATATTTCCTGGAACGACAGAAAGCTGAATGAAACCATTTGCCTCGACCGGATAAAAGCATTTAAGGATAGCCTTATAGATAAACGCCATGTGCAGCTTAAAGCTTTTTTGTTTGATGATGGCTGGGATGATAATAAAACGCTATGGCAATTTAACTCAGGTTTCCCTGATGGCTTTACCAAATTAGCTGCAGCTGCTAAAGATGCCAATTCAACACTTGGGGTATGGATCTCGCCTTGGGGAGGCTATGACGAAGATAAGATCCAGCGTTTAAATTACGGTAAAAAACAAACTCCTCCCTTTGAAACTAATGAAAATGGTTTCTCATTAACCGGCCCAAATTATTATAAACGTTTCAGAGCGGTAACTACATCTTTCATTAAGGATTACAATATCAGCATGTTTAAGTTTGATGGCGTTGGTGCAGGTAACGGTGCCAGTGGCGCAAGTATCACCTATCAAAAAGATATAGAAGCCTTTTTAAAGTTGATAACTGAGTTACGCAGCGATAAGCCTGATCTGTACCTGAGCCTGACCGTAGGTACATGGCCATCAGTTTACTGGCTAAAATATGGCGATGCCATCTGGCGTGCAGGCGATGATACCGGTTTAGATGGCGAAGGCCCCAAAAGGCAACAATGGATAACTTATAAAGATGGGCAGGCTTACAAAAATATTGTAAAACGTGCGCCGCTATATCCTTTAAACTCAGTAATGTATCATGGAATATGTATAGCAGACAACGGTTTACCCGGAAAGCTGGAAATGGATGATAAAAATATAAGCGATGAAATATGGGCGTTTTTTGCCACCGGAACCAGTTTGCAAGAACTATATGTTACCCCGCATAAGCTAAATACTGCCGATTGGGATTGTATCCGCGATGCATCAAACTGGTCAAAAGCACATGCCAAACAACTTGCTGATACCCATTGGGTAGGTGGCGATCCGGCAAAAGGTGAAGTTTATGGATTTGCAGGTTGGGCCGAAGGTAGCGGCGTGCTTAGTTTGCGAAATCCAACATCGCACACGCAAACTTTTATTGTAAATGTAAAGCGCGCGCTGGATATACCTGACGAATATAGCAGTAATTATAAGTTTTATGATGCAAAGAGTAAGGCTAATAGCCAGTTATATAAAGGGGAAAGTTTTAAAGTAACGTTAGCGCCATTTGAGGTAAAGGTTATGGATGCAAAACAGTTGTAACTAAAAAAATAAAATAAATAATAAAAAAGTGTGTAATAAATAAATATTGTGTGTGCGTACACGCAAATAATGTTTATATTTGTCTATGCTTATTTATTAACTCAAAAAAGTTAATTGTTTAAAGAATACGGTTATTAAAACTACATGAATAACAGATCGATGGTTTATAATTTTACAAATATTATTACACATTTTAATACCGAAGGGGAGGGTTTTGATGTAACGCCTTTTGGTTCCGGCCATATTAATGATACATTTCTTGTTAAAAGTAAAATAGGGGAACATCCCGGTTACTTGCTGCAAAAAATAAACAATTTCGTTTTTAAGGATATTGACGGGTTGATGAGTAATATGGTGTTGGTGCTGAATCATCTAAAGGAAAAAATAGCAGAAATTCCGGGTAGTGACCCTGAAAAAGAAGCGTTGACATTGGTCCCATGTAAAGATGGGAAGTATTATTACAAGGATGAGGATGACAACTACTGGCGCATGACCTGCTATTTAGCAGATACACGTAGCTATGATCTGGTTACTACACGCAAGCAGGCATACCAGGGGGGTGTAGCATTTGGCAGGTTCCAGGATCTATTGTCTGACCTTGATCCTACAGTTTTAATTGATACGATACCTGATTTTTTGAATATTGAAAAGCGCTTGTATGATTTTAACAACGCCATTAAAAATAATACTGCAGGCAGGTTAAAAACAGTTTTATCAGAAGTTGAATTTTTAAGCAGCTGGTCAACAGCTATGAATGATATTTTAAAACTGGGTAAAGCGGGTGTTCTGCCATTACGTATTACTCATAATGATACCAAATTCAATAATATCCTGCTGGATAAGAACAACAACATTCAATGTGTGATAGATCTGGATACGGTAATGCCCGGTTATATTGCCTATGATTTTGGTGATGCCATCCGCAGTATTATTAATACAGCTTTTGAGGATGAAAAAGATCTGGATGCTATACAATTAAATATTCCATTGTTTGCTGAGTTTACAAAGGGATATTTAAGTGAAACCAAACCATTTATTACAGAGGCCGAATTAAAATCGCTAATTATGGGTGTACTGCTTTTGCCATATATGCAGGCGGTAAGGTTTTTAACAGATTATCTGGAAGGTGACGTTTACTATAAAACCCATTTCCCCGCACATAACCTGCAACGTACCCATGCCCAGATGCAATTATTTAAAATGCTTGAGCTAAACAGAAAAGAACTTAGTGAGATAATAAATGCCGAATGGCAGCAATTGAATGATCTGCAAAGCCAAAAGGTTCCTGCTGCTGAGTAATCCGCTTATCTATTATATCCTCAATTAATATATTATGCCCCGCTTAAATCTTTTAGAAGAAACCAGGTTTGAAAAATTACCGGTAACAGTATATCCCGACAGGCTTACTGCATCAAAAACAGTGGCCAAACGTATAGCCCATATTATTACAAAAAAGGCATCCAAAAATGAAAAAGCTGTATTAGGCCTGGCTACAGGTGTAACACCGATAGCTGTTTATAATGAATTGGTTCGGCTGCATAAAGAGGAGGGATTGAGCTTTAAAAATGTGATCACCTTTAACCTGGATGAATATTATCCAATGGAGCCTTCAGCTATACAAAGCTATAATGCTTTTATGAAGGAGCATTTGTTTGATCATGTGGATATTGACATGAACAATGTACATGTTCCCAATGGTAAGCTCAGCCTTGAAGCTATTACGAATTATTGTTTAGCCTATGAGCAAAAAATATCAGCATTGGGTGGGCTTGATCTTCAGATTTTAGGCATAGGCCGTACCGGGCATATTGGTTTTAATGAGCCGGGTTCTGCACCAAATTCAGGTACGCGTTTAGTTTCATTGGATGACCTTACCCGCAGTGATGCGGCCCATGATTTCGGTGGGAAAACCAATGTGCCGTCAAAAGCCATCACTATGGGTATCGGTACCATATTTAAGGCTCGCGAAATTATTTTAATGGCCTGGGGTACAAAAAAAGCGTCGATATTAAAAAAGGCTGTTGAAGGCGAAATTTCTTCGGATGTTCCGGCAACTTATTTGCAGCTTTCAGATCATGTTGAATTTATTGTTGATGAGGCAGCGGCATCAGAGCTTACACGTTTTAATACGCCCTGGCTGGTTAAGGATTGTAACTGGAATGATGAGCAACTGATAAAAAAAGCGGTGATCTGGCTCGCCAAAACATTAAATAAACCCATATTAAAGCTTACTGATGATGATTATAATAATAATGGGATGGCTCAGTTGGCTACGGAAAATGGCCCGGTATATAACATCAACATAAATATATTTAATAAGCTGCAGCATACCATAACAGGCTGGCCCGGTGGTAAACCAAATGCTGATGATAGTCAGCGCCCGGAAAGGGCAAATCCTGCAAAAAAAAGGGTTATAGTTTTCTCTCCGCATCCTGATGATGATGTGATTTCAATGGGTGGTACATTTATTCGTCTGGCTGATCAGGGGCATGATGTACATGTGGCCTACCAAACATCGGGTAACACAGCCGTTTGGGACGATGATGCGCTGCGCTATGTTGAATTTGCTGTTGACTTTTCTAAATCACAAAATGCGGATAGTCGTGAATTGGATGATCTGTACATCAATACCCGTGCTTTTATTGATGGTAAACAACCCAATCAAACAGATACGGCTGAATTGCAAACCATTAAAGGACTGATCCGCAAAGGAGAGGCTATTGCCGGTGCCCGGTTTGTTGGCTTGGACGATGAGCATATTCATTTTCAAAACTTACCTTTTTATGACAGGCGCAAGGTTAGTAAAAATGTATCATACGAAGATGATATACAGCAAACTATGGAGTTGCTGCAAAAGGTGAAACCGCAGCAGGTATATGCTGCCGGTGACTTTGCCGATCCGCATGGTACACATGAAACATGTTTCAATATTATTTTAGAAGCTTTAAAGCGCCTGGATAAAACCGAAAGTTGGGTTAAAGATTGCTGGCTTTGGTTATACCGTGGCGCGTGGTTTGAGTTTGAAACTTATGAGATCGAGATGTGCGTTCCGTTGTCGCCAAAAGAGGTTGAACGTAAGCGTTTAGCCATATTTAAACATCAATCACAAAAAGACAGGCCAGTGTTCCCCGGTGATGATGCTCGTGAATTTTGGGTACGTGCAGAAGATCGTACCAGCGAAACAGCGAAGATCTATAATCAGCTTGGATTGGCTGAATATGAAGCGATGGAAGCGTTTGTAAAATGGAAGTTTTAATCAATATAAAATAAATGACCTTAATAAAATCAATTTCAGGTATCAGGGGCACAATTGGCGGTAAAGCTGGTGATGGGCTTACCCCAAACGATATTGTTAAATATACTGCTGCTTATGGTCGCTGGGTTATACAAACTACAGGAATACATAAAGTTGTGATAGGCCGTGATGCCCGTATATCAGGTGAAATGGTTAAGAATCTGGTAACCGGTACTTTAATGAGTATAGGTATTGATGTGGTTGACATTGGCCTCTCAACTACACCAACAGTTGAAATAGCCGTACCCGATGAAAAAGCAGGCGGCGGTATTATTATTACCGCTAGCCATAATCCTAAACAATGGAATGCTTTAAAATTATTGAATTCAGATGGTGAGTTCATAAATGACGAAGAAGGAAAAAAAGTTCTTGAAATAGCAGAGGATAGTGAACTGCAATTTGCCGAAGTTGACGAAATTGGAAAGGTAACCAATGACGATAGCTATCTGCAAAAGCATATAGATAAAATATTAGCACTGCCATTGGTGGATGTAAAAGCCATAACCAAAGCAAATTTTAAAGTGGTGATAGACTGTGTTAATTCAACAGGAGGAATATTTTTACCGCCATTATTAACTGCGCTTGGAGTTACACAAGTTGAAGAATTGTATTGCACACCTAATGGCGAATTTCCACATAATCCGGAGCCATTGCCTGAAAATCTGGTTGCTCTTTCTGCTAAAGTGTTAGAAACTGGGGCAGATCTGGGTATTGCCGTTGATCCTGATGTTGACCGTTTATGTTTTGTAGATGAAACAGGCGCTATGTTTGGCGAGGAATATACCTTAGTGGCCGTCGCTGATTATATATTGAAAAATAATCCGGGAAATGCAGTTTCCAACATGTCATCAACCCGTGCTTTGCGCGATGTTACCGAGTTAAACAAAGGCAAATACAATGCGTCAGCTGTGGGCGAAGTTAACGTGGTTGCTAAAATGAAAGAAACCAATGCGGTTATAGGTGGCGAGGGAAATGGCGGGATCATTTATCCTGAATTGCATTACGGCCGGGATGCGCTTGTTGGCATAGCGTTATTTTTAACTCATCTGGCTAAAACAGGCAAAACGGCATCTGATCTAAAAAGCAGTTATCCGGCTTATTATATCTCAAAAAATAAAATTGAGTTAACTGATAAGGTCGATATTGATGCCTTATTAAAACAAATGGAGCTGAAATATCAGCATCAGCCTTATAGTACTATCGATGGTTTGAAGATAGAGTTTGACAAGCAATGGGTACATCTCCGTAAATCAAATACAGAACCTGTGATCAGGATTTATGCTGAAGCAGAGTCGTTAAGTAACGCTAATGCGCTGGCTGAGAAAATAATGCTTGATATAAAAAGGCTGTAAGCCTATAATTGAAATGTGGAATTTAGGTATTATCCGGAACTTCCACATTTCAATAAAGCATTCATTTACAGTTTTAAGTTAAATGAAATATATGGGTACCATCCCTCATTGGAGTGCCCGGCAAGTATCTGGATAACCGTTAAGCTAGCTGGCGAAAAGTAAATGCCGCCGCCCGTGCCCTGGTGCCAAAGGTTTGAATGTTCACCGCTTATCCACACCCGGCCAATATCATAAAACCCGGTGATGCCAAGCTGCCCGGGCAAAATGTAACTGGCAATATCGGCCAGTTTATACCTTGCCTGCAAATCGTTGAATGCCATTTGCTGGCCTGCAAATCTGTTTTCCAAATAACCAAAAAGATTGCCCTGCCCACCCAAAAATAATGATTGATAATATGCAGGATCGCCAAAGCTTATACCACCGCCAACACGATCTGAGAGAACCAGCCGGGCACCTGTATCTATTTTTTGGTAATAGGTAAACTCCGGTTTTATTTGTTCATATCCTCTTGAATATTGATTCATGCCTGCATAAACCTGGCCTATTATATCAATGTAATATCCTTTTTTTGGTAATATTTGGTTATCACGCTCATTGCTGATAAAATGAGCCTGCAAACCGAGGTGAACCTTATCTTGTGTATAATTCGTACTATCATAAGATTTGATGAGCCCCGGCTGGTTTATTGATCTGTCAATATTATCATCAGCCTTAAAATGGTAATATTGTACTGATGGGCCTGCGCTTATAGTACTGCCCTTGCCTGTATGCCAGCGTAGGGCAGGATCAAATTGATAAAAATTAAAGCGTACCCTGTAATATTTGCGGTAATCCCCTGTTTTGTCCAACACGGTTTCATTGCCCTGCCCAAAAAAGTTCTGGGTGTTAGCGGGGGCATCTATTATTGCATCCAGGGTAATATCGGCTTTGCCAATAGCCTGCATCCATTGCCCGTCATATTTAATTCGGAATGCTTTTGTTTCAAATGAATGGGTAAGCATTACGTCCTGCATACTGGAATATGGCAACTTGCGGAAGCCATCCTTACCTATATATCTGAAACCTAAACCCAATAAAAAGCCATCATCTTTATTAATATCGGCTGTTGCAGTGGGCATCCATACATTGTAATGGTTGGTTGGTAAAAAGTGAGTGTTTGAGGTATCATCCGAAAGATGTTTGCTCAATCTCTTCGTATCACCAGTAAAAGTTACACTATCCTTCCTGTCATAAATTTTGACCTTTTTATAGGCTTGTTGAACATTGTATGTCTTACTGCCGCTGCTGCCAACTATCCGTAATTTTATGGGCGATGTGCGGTTATTAATAATGATATTGTCATCGCCATCGGCTACATACAACCTTATTTCTTTAGTAATATTCTGCTGATAGACCATATCCATGATCACTTCTTTAGCATTACCTTTTTTATTTAATTTGGAGATCACGATATGCATGCCGCCATCGGGCGCATCATCAATAGTTATCTGCTCATCTTTGTCGGAGGCACGTATATCTACTATTTTATTTATAAAATAGTAGTATTCAGACATCACTACAGGCATACGGTCACGCCTTTTTTTAAGATCAGCAAACAGTTTATCATGCCGCATTTTATAGGTTTCTATTGGCAGGCGTTTTAAGCTTGCTTCTAAAACTTCATCGGTTTCGGCTTTGGTGAAATCATTTACTACCTGCATCCAGTGCGCATAGCTAAATTGCGCATCGGGGTACGGTTGAATGAACCTGGTTTTAAATAAATTGTATTTAATATTTGTGAGGGAGTCATTAAAATTACCCAAAACCGGATCTATCCATGACAGGGCCGCGATAGATGGAAATACTCCCTCATTAACATGAAATACCTGGTCACGGTCGCGGGGAACGGCGGTATATATTTTTGTTTTTCCGTTTTTAACACTCGTCCAGCGCCATTGATCTTCGTGTCGATCCCAGTCGCCTATCAATACATCCAGCATCCGGGCGCGTAAAAATTCGTCGCCATCAATACGGTTATTATTATCTTCATTAAGCTCCTTGAGCATATTTAAGGTGCTTTCGGATTTTCCCGTTGGCTCGCGTTCTTCCAGTAACACAACACGCCCGGCGAAGGCATCGCCAAATGTGCTTAACATCGGGTTCGGAACCAAAACGCCTATTACAGGGTGTGCATGCGGTACCCGTGCTGCATCGGCCAATGGTGGAACCACTAATGCTGAGTAGGGATGTTGCCCGCTGTATTCATCATCAACCCAATCCAGTGCAAAAGTTTGGCGCAGCTCTTCAGGAAGGATCTTGTCGGGTACTTTTTCTACACTCCGGATAACCCATTCCTTGCCGGTTTTATCAACCATACGGATGGATTTAGTTTCCATGCCTCCGCCAAATTTTAGCGGACTAAGGCCGCCTTCAACTTTGGTAACATCAATTAATGGTAGTTTTACTTTTACGGCCCATTCCTTTCTAAAATTTTCTCCAAATAACCAGCGATGGAAGCTATTTCCTTTATCATAAGATGCATGAACACTTATAACAGTGCTATCGCTGAAGGCCTGTTGATTTGTGGGATCTGTAGTTTGCGAAAACGAATTTAAAGCCTGAATGGTGATTAGTCCGCCTAAGAGTAATTTTTTTAACATATTAATTAACTTAAATAATTAACCGGCTTTTTAATTAAGCAGCATTAGCGTGGCATAAACTGACAGCAGAAGATACTAAGAAATTTTCATCAAGACGGCAATAATTTTTATTTATGAACAGTATGGATATTAATAGTTTGGCCTTTGCAAAAGCCGAGCCATATCTCAATAAATTGATAATCAATTATTTAATTTATTGCAGTCAATTTATTTTTACTGTATTACGTTAAAACACGATAGCGCGTTATTTATTTAGTAAGGCATTTGCAGGACTAGGAATTTATTCCAACTTTATCATCAGGTTGATTTGCTTTTTCCTTTCCGGGGTCAACTTCGGGGGCATAACCAAACAGGCGGCGTTCTTTTATCATGGTGGCTACTTCAGCAGGCACGTATTCTTCCCATCCGTCAGCACCTTGTTTTATAAGCTGCAGCACTTTATCAGTTTGTACATGCAGGTTACTTTCATTGTAATGCCTGATGTCTTCTATTTTGTTATTGGCTATCAGGTAGCGATACAGATCAATAAGATGTGCCGGTGGATGAAACCTCAGGCAATTCCATATTACCCCATCGCGTAAAGTAGGGTAGATGAACAGTTTTACTTTTCGGCTGAACAGTGTGGCGAAGGACTCCAAGATTCCGCCCGGAAGATCTTTATAATGTTCTTCAGAGAAAATATACTCAAGGTTAGGATAACCCAAAACTACACCGAGCTTTAAGTTGGTGATCTTTGACAGATAAGCCACCAGTTTATAATACTCATGGAAGTTTGAGATAAGCACCGTTTGCCCAAGCGAGCAGAGAATATCTACACGGTCAAGGAAATCTTTTTCGTCAATTTCGGCAGTTTCATCAGCGTTTCTTTCCTTTAGCGATTGTAGGGTAAGCTCGGTAAATACCATCACGTTAGTGCTATCAACATCAGGTTCCTGCATAAATTGCTTAACTCCGGTGTTAAGCATATCTAAATGCAAATTAATAATAGGGCGGAAACGCCCACGTATTACCACCAAATGCTTTTTATACAATACTTCCGAAGGCTGCAGGTTTTTGCCGTCGGGCCCAAATACAGCTACATCAGAGAACCCATATTTTACCAGGTGCAGGCTCATCAAGCGGTTATCAACTTTACTAAAGTTGGGTCCCTCAAAACGGATCATATCTATCTGAATACGATCTTTTGATACATTGTCAAGTAACGAAAGTAAAAATACAGGCGGTATCTCGTGGTAATAAAAGCAGGCATAAATAAGGTTTACACCTAATATTCCTACAGCTTGTTGTTGTAAAATATTGTCGTTGTCAAGCAATTTAACATGTAGTACTACATCATTAAATGCGCCGTTTGGCTCCAACTGAAAGCGTACACCCATCCAGCCATGTCCATCATTTGTTTTATGGTAATTAAGTGCCGAAATGGTATCTGAAAAAGCAAAAAAGTTGGTGGTATTGCCGCGCTGTACCGCAAGGCGTTCAATCAGAAGCCCGTATTCACGGTCGAGCATTGAGATCAGGCGAGGTTCGCTTACATAACGACGGCCTTCCTGTGCGCCGTAAATGGCATCAGAGAAAGTCATATCATAAGCCGACATGGTTTTTGCAATAGTACGCGATGATGCGCCCGCCTTAAAAAAATGAGCAGCTACTTCCTGCCCGGCACCAATCTCGGCAAAGGAGCCATAAATTACAGGGTCAAGATTAATGGCGAGTGCTTTTTGTTTTGTTCCAATATCTTTATTGTGAATAGTATTCATACCCGTATTACTTATTGTTGCTTTTTACCATGAGCCGATAAATGGTATAAAAGTACGACTTTTTAGAGAATGTAATAAGAACGATTGAAAAAGGCAGGAACAGAACAGTTTTTTTACACAGTGTTAATAAATGAAAATTACAGATAATATTGAAATAATAGGACTATAAATTTTATCATAATTGTTTTTATGTTAAAAAATAGCTAAATGAGCCAATATTTTTTAGTGTTTTTTCAAAAAAGACTAAAATAATTTAACTATTTATATTTATTTTTTAGCATATTTTCATAAAAGACAAATTTTCTTTTAAAATTTTACATATAAATAGTTATTTATTTTGCTTTTTTGATATTTAACAGAATATTAATATTATTTTAGTTGTTTATTAACTCATTTTTTCAACCTCAACTAAAATTTTATGATTTCAAAACTACTTTTCTTTGTATTTGGGACGTGTTTGTTTTGTTGCTCAACACTTTTTGCTCAGGAGCTAAAAGGTACGGTCACAAGCGGCGGCACACCAGTACCCGGCAGCTCGGTGCTCGCCAAACCATCATTGTTAGGCACAGCAACCGATGCCGATGGTAAATATAGCCTGGCGTTAAAACCCGGCTCTTACAAAATCACCTTTTCGGCTATAGGCTATGACACAAAAACGCTGAGTGTTCAAATTACTGCCAATGACAAGATATTGAACGTTGAACTTGCCTCATCTTCAAAATCGTTGAACGAAGTTGTAGTATTGGGTAATCGCGGTGGCGGGCGTACTAAAATTGAATCGCCGGTGCCGGTTGATGTGGTTAACGTAAGTCAGACTAATCAAACAACAGCAAAGCCTGATCTGATGAGTCAGCTAAATCAGGCTGTACCATCTTTCAACTATAACAAACAAAGCGGTGGCGACGGATCTGATGCGATAGATTTTGCCAGTTTACGCGGTTTGGGCTTTGATGAAACATTGGTACTTGTAAACGGCAAACGCCGCCACCAGTCGGCATTTGTGAATGAGGTAGGTACCCGTGGCCGTGGTAATAGCGGTACAGATCTGAATGCCATACCCGAAGCTGCTATTGATCACGTTGAAATATTACGCGACGGTGCATCCGCACAATACGGTTCAGACGCGATTGCCGGTGTTATCAACATCGTTTTAAAGAAAGATACCAATCATTTTACCGTAAATGCGGGCTTCAGCGGTTATGACGATCAAAAGCATAATACCTTAAACTATTCAGACCCAAATGCTTATTACACCGGCAAAAAATTTGATGGGCAAACCTTCACGCTTGGTGCCGACTACGGCGCGGCTATTGGCAAAAACGGTGGCTTTATTAATATTGGTGGTAATTATGAAAACCAGGGTAAAACATTTAGAGATGACCCCGATCTGGCGGTAAGCCGTGAAAGAAGGGCTTTTGGTGATGGTTCTGTTGTAGCCGGAGGGGGAATGTATAATATGGAAATACCTATTAAAGGTACAAATACCGTATTCTATTCATTTGGCGGTTATAACTATAAACATTCTAACGTTTATGCCTATACCCGGAGCTGGGATTATGATAATGGCCTTCGCCAAAACCCTACCAAGTTTCCTACAGACGCTAATGGCAATTTAATTTTTGTACCCGGTATAATGAAGGTGGATGCTCCGGCAGGTACTCCGTATAACCCTGACAATGTGTATTATGATCCGCAGGAAGATGTTTATATAAAAGATGTTTCGGCTGCGTTTGGATTCAGAGGTACTACAGCAAGCGACTGGGATTGGGATTTGAGTGATGTTACAGGCAGGAACGACTTCCATTATTACGGCGACAATACATTTAATGCCTCATTACCTTACGTAGCAGGCCAGCCCATACAAACCCGGTTTGATGATGGCGGCTTTAACTTTTTGCAAAACACAGCTAATGCCGATATAACCAGGCATTTTAAAGGTATTGGACAGGGCTTGCAACTATCATTTGGTGGTGAGTTTAGATATGAACGCTATCATTTATATGCAGGTGAACCTAATTCATATATTGATGGTGGTGCTAAGTTACCAGGTGTTGGATCAATGGGTCAGGATACGCTTTTTTCAAAAGCATCAGGATCTGAAGGCTATCCGGGTTATACTCCTAGCCAGGCAGTAGTAGCTTCACGCACCAATGAGGCTGCTTATACCGAAATTGGGTTTGATGTAACCAAATTGTGGTTAGTAGATCTGGCGGAACGCTTTGAAAATTATTCTGATTTTGGTTTTGTATCAACCCAAAAATTTGCAACACGTTATAAATTGACAGATAATTTTAACCTGCGTGGTTCAATAAGTACAGGTTTCCGTGCACCAAGTCTTCAACAGATCAACTTCAGTAATACCAACACTAATATAGTTAGTGGTAACTTATATTATACAACGTTGGTTTCTACTGTATCAGCAGCTGCAAAAGCGGCAGATATTCCAAAATTAACCCCGGAAACATCTGTGAATTATAGTTTAGGTTTTGCGTGGCAGCCTGCACCTAATTTAACCGTAACCGTTGATGGTTATGAAATAAAAATACAAAACAGGATAGTTATATCAGGTACCTATAATACCGGCGACCCTGCATTTGGCGATATTAATACCCCCGGTACTATAAACTACATATTAAATAGTCAGAACTCGCAACAAGCACAGTTTTTTGCTAATGCTGTTAATACTACTAACAGGGGTGTTGATATAGTGGTAGACTACAGAAAACATTGGGAAAACAAGCACTTCACGGCTTTATTGGCTGGTAATGTGCAAGGCTTAACCATTAATTCAATCCATGTTCCGGCATCGTTAAAAACAACACCTTCTGATAGTGCTGCTTTCTTTGATGATAGGGAGCAGTATTTCTTGAAAGCCAGCGCACCAAAGGACAAGTTTACTCTTAGTATGGAATACGGTGTGAAAAATCTATCTTTTGGTACCCACCTTACCCATTATGGTGATGTAAAAGAGTTAGGATTTGGCGAAGTAGGCGCTCCTTCTACTTCTCCTGATCCATTTTTTCCTTATGTAGAATTGGATAACGGAAGTGGCGAAGTGCCTGAAATATTCGACTTTAAACCTAAAATTACTACAGATCTGTATGTATCATACAAACTTAACAAAACCCTGCAATGGACAGTTGGTGTAGATAACTTGTTTAATGTGCACCCGGGTACAGCGCTTGTGAAAGGTTCTGTTAATCCAACAAGTGGTACCAGTTCTTTTGGTGATAGCGAATCAGGAGGCCCTTACGAAGCTGTTCAAATGGGCTTCGATGGTACCCGGTTGTTTACCAAGCTGACATGGAATTTTTAAACACTTAATCTTATACAAATATGGCCCCGGCTCTTTGAGTCGGGGTTTTTTGTTAGACAGAGGTTTGCAACTTATTTGTTACATGCCTGTGGGCATTACTTAAATATTAAGTTGATGCAAACTAAAGTGGGGAGTGGGTCGTTATGGTTATTTACCCCAAATGAAAATAACATCAAACACTACTAAACCCTCCTGCACAAATATTTCTATAATCTTACTGTCCGCATTTTTTCTGTGCTTACCTTTTATAGCAGGAGCTACGGGCTTTAAGTTTAAAATTAAAAATACGGCAAAAACTAATCTCGCTGTATTTTATCGGATCAATAAAAAATCGGGCAATTTTAAGGTGAAAACATTATTCAGTTTAAAGCCCGGCGAAGAGAAAATAAAAAATATCTCAATTGATAAAGGCGATACCGTTGCATTTTACGGTCAGGATGCTGAGGATGAAACATCGGTAACTGTACGAAAGGATTTTGCATCGCTGATACAAAACAAGAGCACGGTTTATTACATCCCAATTATTATTCCTGAAAAGCAGACCTCCAATTTTGAATCACTGGAAGGTTTAAGCGTTAAATTGGAACACAATAAAGTGTTGAACTTTTTACTAAAGATGGATTCCTCATCCATGAGCAGCCTTTCTATGCTCGAGAATAACTTTCAGAATGTTTACCCGCTTGGTACCTTTATATTTGTTGATACTAAAACCAATCGTCTGCTATTGCCCCCGCTTGAGCCTTCTTTTTGGAACAATAGCGAAAATTACCTTACCATTCAGGATAGTTTATATGCCATGGTAAACAAAAGTAAAGCAGGCATGGCCAATGCGCAGGTAGCTTATTTTGTTGCCAAAATGTTTGATTCATTGCGGGTAAATAATACTGCCGAGCTCGAATTTAAGGCCAAATTATCGCTTATAAGATGGAAACCGTCAGCCAATGCAGATATATATCAGATTTTTGATGATAAAGCAGTTGAAACTTTTTTACAGAATTGCTATGCTCAAATAAATAATCCCGATCAGGAATATCAACGGTACCGCTTGTATTTCCTTTCATCATATGAACGGATTGATGATCTGGAGATTTACGGGAAGCAATATTATAGTATTGGTAACGATGCTAATATTTCACTAAGCACACCGGCACAGGTATTCAGTACCAATTTAGGGATAATGTACACCAAACAAAAAACCCTTAGTAATTACTACTCGGTGCAAGGTGCTGTATTGCGAACAAAGGCTTATGATTTTACTTCGCTGCTATTCAACGGCTTTAAGAACAATGTTAAAAATAAAATTATTGCCGAAGCTTATATTAACCAACACAACATTACGGCTGCTATAGTTGATGAGTATAAAAGCCTGGTAGCTTATAACCCCGATCCAATACGGTTAAGCCTGCAAGCCATTGATCCAAAAGATGCTTCGCCATCATTGGTGCCTATTGAAACAACTGTAAATAATTTATCGCCATATACATACATGCCGTCTGATACTTCAAAACAGGCATCGACAGCAGCCAATAATTATAAGATAGATACTTATAACAACAAAGTAAAGTTCTTTAACTCCCATTTACAGGAAATCGATAATCTGATCAAACAACTCGATCAAACCAATAGCGATCTTGCCAAAATATCACAAACCAATCCGGATAAAAGCTTCAGCAGTACGGTTAATTCGCCGGGCCTGTTAAAAGAGATAGAAGTTAACAGCCAGATCGTTCGGAAAGAGTAAACTGTTTGCTAAATTCGAATACGCTCTGTTTATATATGAATCAAATCACAATTCCGGATGAAAAAACTAACGCTATTTTTTTTATTGATAACCTTTGCTGCTCAGGCCCAAAAAATTCAATGGCCTCATCATAAAAAGGCTTTAATAGTACTTACATATGATGATGCGCTTTTATCACAAATAGATACAGCAGTGCCTGCATTAGAAGCGGCACATTTACCTGCAACTTTTTTCCTTACCGGTGATATTAACAATCAAACCATTCCGCAATGGCGGGCGATCAGCAAAAAAGGTTTTGAACTGGGTAATCACACCATTTTTCATCCATGCACAAGCTCCCCTGATAATCCGGTGTCATCAGACAATTACACCATTCCCCAAATGATCTTGGAGATATATACCATGAATAGTTTCTTATTTGCGGTTGACGGTAAAAATTCATCTCGTACTTTTGCTTACCCTTGTACAGAAACAACGGTAGGAGGAAAGGATTACGTTGATTCGCTCAGAAAATATCCTTTTGTAAAATATGCCCGGGTAGGAGGCGACGTAGATGCGGTAATTACAGATTTTAAACATTTAGATCCATTGCAGGTGCCATCGTACGGAATTGAAGATGGTGTTACCGGGGCAGCACTAATTGCTTTTGTAAATCGGGTAGAGAAAAGCGGTGGCATGGGTGTTTTAATGTTTCATGGCATAGGCGGCGATTATATCACCACACCCACAGCTGCTCATCAGGAGTTACTAGATTACCTGAAGAAAAATAAGAAGTACATTTGGGTAGCTACCTTTCAGCAGGCTATGGATTATGTGATGAAAAACAAATGATTGACCTGTAATTAGTTTGAGATTCGCATTTCCTTAATTTATTCCATTAATAATAGTGGTTGCACCACTTACATTTAGCCCAACCAGGTCATTATAAGCATTTGTAAGCTGTGCTTCAACAGCGGCATTGCCTGCATATTTTTTGCGCAGGGTATACCATTGATAAATGAGCTGCAGTTCTGTAACGGTATAGGTTACCCCTGTATATTGTTGTATGGTTTGTAAAAAACTGAAGTTATAATCAAGAGTTGGCTCTATCATGGTGCCTTCGCCATAGTCATTCCATGTAATTAATTGCAGGTAGGAGGCATTGCTGCTTTTTGCAAGGTTGAGTGTGCTTTGCAGTGTGCCGGTAGTATTATAATCAATCAAAAACAAGGTATTGCCCCAGCCTCCGGGTTTATAAAAGTCCATAAAACCGGGGTATGCGCCCGCAAACCAGGTGGCAAGTGACGGGGCCCGACTTTGATAAAAATTTTGCAGATTAGTAAGATTAGTTGCTTCAACCCAGGCAAACTCACCACTGCCTGCACTGCCGGTAATATTATCCCCGTATTCTAATGTTAACAGTCGCGGTTGCTTGGTAAGATTAGCAAATGCCTGTTGCCAGTCGTTAATCTTTTTTAATCCTTGCGGGCCAAAACAAAGTAATAAGGGCTGGTTATTTATTTTTATATAACTGCTGCTGCCAAAATAAGCAGATTGTAGATAAGCGAAATCCTGTTGTGCAGCAGTAATGGTATCAATGCCTAACACCGCATTATCCTGCGCAAGCGTAGCATCTTCATAACAGATCCCAAATTGCAGACCCGCGTTGGGCACACGGTTAAATATAGAGTCGGTATTGCGTTTGTTAAGTGCATAATCATCAACATTGTGTACTCCATACCAGTCTATTATTACACCGTCAATACCCGAATACTTCATTAATAGTAAATGATAGTCAATCACATCCCTGTCTGAACTTGCATACGGCCCGATCATAGGATAAAAATAGGAGGCTATTTGCCTTCTGCCGTTTGCAAGTATAATATTAGGATCTTCATTGGCCATTGTCCAATGCTGCCCCCAATTGCCGGTGCCCGAAGTTGCCGGAGTTTCAAACCAAGGCAAATAATGTACATAAACCTTTTGGCTATTCGTTTTAATTACCTCTTTAGGGCTGGTTGCAGAAGATGTGTCAGGCGTTTCGGTCACTAATGTGCCTGTTTTGCTTACAACTTTAGACGGGCTGCTTTTGCCACAGCCTAAAAAAAACGAACAAACAATAATCCCTTCAACAAAAATGCTGCGCATATTTATTTATAATATTTTAAGCCCTTTGTATCAGCAGTAGCAGGTTTAATACTGATTGCCGCGCCACCACCCGGTGCCAGTTTTAATTTAAGTTTGGTGTCAGCATCCACTAAATAGGTATTGATCTGGTAGGCTTCAGGATTAGTGTTCCAGTCGGCGTCATTTCCATCAGCATAAATAGTGGCAACGTATTTCTTTCCCTTATCTAAAAAGTCTAATGGCACTACCTCGCTACGGCCATTTTCATCTGTTATAGCACCAACAAACCAGTTTTCAGTGCCTTTTTCTTTTCGTGCAGTGGTAATATAATCACCCGGCTCGGCAGCTATTACTTTGGTATCATCCCAATCAACACCAACATCTTTTATAAACTGAAAAGCATCCATATATTTTTCATAGTTCTCGGGCAAATCAGCCGCCATTTGCAGCGGACTGTAAAGTACCACGTACAATGCCAACTGTTTTACCAATGTGGTATGAACTTGCTTTCCGGGCAGGGTAGTGAAATTTTGAACTTTAAGTATCCCCGGGGTAAAATCCATTGGCCCACCCATGTAGCGGGTAAAAGGCATTATGGTTTCGTGTTCAGGCGGATCGCCGTGGCCAAAGGCATTATACTCATTACCTCTGCCAGCTTCGCAAGCCATCCAATTAGGATAGGTGCGTTGTAAGCCTGTTGGCCTTACGGGTTCATGCGCATCCAGCATAATATGATAGTCTGCCGCTTTTTGAGCTACACGCACATAATGGTTCACCATCCATTCACCGTCATGGTGCTCGCCGCGTGGAACTATCCTGCCTACATAACCTGTTTTAACCGCCACATAACCATATTTATTCATGAATCTGAAGGCGGTATCCATCTGCCTTTCATAATCACTTGCGGAGCCTGACGTTTCATTATGCATGATCATTTTTACACCTTTTGCTGCTGCATATTTGCTTATGGCCTCCACATCAAAATCGGGGTAGGGGGTAACAAAACTAAACACATGCTCCTTCCAGTTGCCGAACCATTCTTCCCAGCCGTAGTTCCAGCCCTCAACCAAAACGCCTTGTATGCCATTTTTGGCTGCGAAGTCAATATAATGTTCAACGTTTGCGGTATTTCCGCCATGTGTGCCGTTGGGTATTAGTTTACCATCAGCGCCAACAGTATCGGCATGGTTGGAGTAGCTCCAGGTGCTTTTACCGGTTTGCATTTCCCACCATACGCCCACAAATTTCATCGGTTTTATCCATGATGTGTTTTCAATTTTCGATGGATCATTTAAATTTAGGATCATTTTTGATGAAAGTATATCCGTGGCTTTATCGCTTACAATAATTGTGCGCCAGGGAGTATGGCACGGTGCACCGATATAGGCTTTATTTCCTAATGCATCGGGTACCAGGCTGGCTGTAAGTTTGTAAGTTGCAGTATCAACATGCAATTGCATGGAAGAGTAATTTACCAATGCCGCTTCATGAATATTGATATACAGACCATCGGGGCTTTTCATCATTAACGGTGTTTGAACAGCATATTTATCCACTACATATTTTACAGCTATATCATCTGACGCATTAACCATGTGTTGGTTATTGATCTGGCTTATGGTTGATGTGGTGTACGGATATTCGTTGGAGTCGTAATCTCCCGGTATCCAGAAGGTTTTATTGTTGCCAGCAAGTGCAAATTCTGTTACTTCGTCTGATACAATAAAATATTTCAGATTGGCTTGTTTAGGAAACTCATACCTGAAACCTACACCATCTTCAAACACCCGGAAAACAATATCTAGTAACCTGCCCGCGCTGTTTTGCTGTTTAAGATGTACGGTTACCTGCTGATAATGATTGCGAATAACGCTTACTTCGCCCCACACCGGTTTCCATTGCTCATCAACGCTTTTTCTTTCGGTGCTTGTTACTATAAAATTGGCATCAAGCCCGGGATCATTCAGTATTTTGATACCCAGATGTGATGGTTTTATCACCGGCTTTTGACCATAATAAACCGCATAAGTTGGGCGACCACCGGCATCCATCATAAATTCCAACCTTACTTGATTCATGCCGGCAGTAAATGATTGAGTTTGCTGCGCCATCAGGTGGTTGAACATGAACAGGCATATTATGCAGGCAAATATTTTTTTCATTTTCGGGTTTCGGTTAGTTGTTTCGGGCTTCATCTTATCTGAAACATTATTCATTGATTAAATTATTTTAGGTTGCTTGTAGTAAAACCGGGATTGTATTCATGCGAATACTCCGGTGTAAAGCCCGGATATAAATCTTTATAAAAATTATTAAACTCACTGCTGAAAGTATAGGTGATCCTGTCTGTGCGATATGGATGATCAGTAATTCCTTCAGGGGATGAAAAGTGAACGGTAGTTATATTGTTTCTGGAAACAGAGACGTTTACAGGCCCAATGCTTTGTTTGAATTTTGTTGATACCATTCCGGCAGCAACCTCTTTTGATTGCCCGTTAACGGTTAACCGGGCTTTTGCTTTCAACAAGGTCACCACCTCGATCGAGTCTTCCCAGGATGGAGGTATTACTTCTTGTTGAAAGCTTTTTACCGGTATGTTATAGGGTTTAGGTTCTATATCATGTCTATACTTTTTGAAAAATACGATGGCTACATCCCTATCGGCATAGGGTGATGGTAGTTTTTTCCATTTGCTTTTATAGTAATTAAGCAGAATTGAAAAACCATCGTTATGATTAATTTCGGGTGCCAGGTGATGCCCTTCGGGGTAATCATTCCAGGTGATTACATTCATGATGGGCACATTTTGTTTAATGCCAAATTCAAACAGCTTGCGGAAATTGTAGGATAAGCCTGTTGTGATGTATTTACGTTCTACATTTGCTATTCCCGCATCAACTGCTTCACTGGCTGTATGATACATGTCCCAGGTACCTTTCTTTAATAATTTGGAGGTATAAAAATCTGCAAAAACAGACCCGGTAAAAGTGCGGTCACGTTTTTTACATTCATTAGCTACCATGTATCCCAGATAGTCGCCGCTATAGGGGAGGGTCCAGATCCAAACTGCGGGGAAATAATCCAGTATATCGTCCAGCTTTTCTTTAGTAATTTGAGTGTTGATGGTATAAACACAGGCAAAACGCTCATGAACAGCATTAGCTAATCTTTTATAAGCGCGTGCGATGTAAAATTGGTCTGATAATCCCTTTTTATCAGCCGGAATATCGGCAAGCGGTTCGCCGAGCCATTGGTACACAATTAGGCGGCCATCTGGCGTACGCAACCAATGCGGATTATTATGGCCAACCTCATTCATTATATTATTGATACGACTGGCAAATTGGGCAACTTTTAAAGCCTCGGTGCTGCCATTGGGGTGCGAAATGCAAAAGGTAAATTTAAAGTTGATGTGCTTTTTTTCGGCTACGCGGAAATATGCCTTAATAATATTGTCCCATTTATAGCTTCCTAATACGTAGTAAAATTGGAACCCATCAATCCCTGATCTTAACGCTGCCCGCATCTCAAATTCTACCGTTTCATCCAGTGTAGCATTCGCCATCAGGTCATTCGTCATTGGTTTTACCTGCGTTAACCCTCCCAATGGTGCGGTAATATTGCCCGTTGCAGGGTAATATTCAGGATTACAGCTATCCTCAAACTGGTGATCTTTAAAGCGGATAATGTTAGTCATGCAATGTGCCACAACTAATTTTTGGTTAGTTAAAGGCATGCTATATTCCGGCAAATTCTTTAATGAATCCTGCGCCCGGGTGTTTTGCATAAAAAACAGAAGCACAAAAAAGGATATGGAGAGTTTTATAAAACCCCCGTAGTATTTGAAAGGCGTCATATAGTTTTGTTAGGGAAGGGGGGTAAAAAAGTGCAAAGCCATTTTTACAGGCTTTGCACTAAAACCAACCAACTATTATTTATTTATATCCTGCACTTTGTACAATCTTGGCGTTACTGTTAATCTCACTTTGTGGAATAGGCCATACATATGATTTGGTATTATCCCATTGTATAGGGCCGTTAAGGTTAACAGCTGTACCAAAATAGGTAGCCTCGGATTGTCCTATTCCCCAGCGGCATACATCAAACCACCACGATCCTTCGTTAAATAATTCGGCCCAGCGTTCATAATAAAGTGGGTTGTTACCCAACACAGGGTCATTAATAGCTACAGTTTTGCTGGTAGGTGATGTGTAATCAATAGCAGGTACAGGCGTATTGATATCATAACCGTATGCCCTGCGGTGTACCTTGTTCAGGTATTCAATACCGTCAGTATTATCTCCTGAATTTAAACAGGCTTCAGCATATAACAGGTATACATCAGCTAAACGGAGCATGTAATAATCACATGCATCTGCTACGTCGCCAAAAGGGTTGCCATCGCCATTACCTTCATTATAGGTTATTGGCGCATATTTTCTAACTGCCCAGCCATATACATTTGGATTGCCTGCAAATTGGCCCGGTATTGCAACTTTGCCCCATGTTTTACCATCAAACTGAACTGAATCCACATAAGGTTGTAAGGCATTTACATACAAACGCGGGTCAGTAGTATTATTGGTACGCACAGTTAATGAATTTTGCATATAAACTGGATCCATTATCATTTGCGGATTATAAAATGCAGGCCCCACACTTGCATTATATTTGGGATTACTTACCAGGTTAAATGCACTGCCCAAAGCAAAACCAAAACGCAGCACATTCTTATCGTGGAAAAACTCGTTACCATAGCCCAATGGCTGGATCTCATTTTCGGTTCCGTCAAACGGGGTTCCGTTTGCGTTATAACCACCAAATGTAAATGGTGACCAGATCAATCCATTAATAGCTGCAGAGTTCGCTGCCCCGCTATAAACACCATAGCCGCCATTAGTATTAAGATCAATATATAACTCAAACAGTGATTCTGAATTGAATTTATTTTGCCCGTTAAAGGCGTTATGATAGGTGGCATAAGGCATTAATGATTTACCGCTTTTTGTTATTACATCAAGTGTTGCTGTTTTTGCATCGGCCCAGTCTTGTGTATATACATAGGCTTTTCCTAACAGGCCCTCAGCACTCCATTCTGTAACGCGTGCCTCGTCAGCGGCATCCCAAACCTGCCCGTGAAGTAAAGTTTGTGCCTGCTTAAAATCATTTATAATGAACGCCCAGGTATCTTTTACCGAAGAACGCGCAACCTGTGTGCTCGCCAGATCGGTTGGTAAGCCATCATAAATTGGGATACCCTGTGCAGTACCGTTTGTTCCGCCTGCACCCATATATTTTTCTCCAAAAAGGCACTCCAACTCCATGTAATACCAGCCGCGTAAGCAGTAGGCCTGGCCGGTTATTAAGTTCAGCGTCTGTTTATCCGCAGCACTTGCATTTGGGTTTAGCGCAAGAAATTGTTTTGCCGCATACAATGTAACGTTACAATCCTTTACCCCAACATATAATGCCGACCATGCAGCGCCAACATAAGAGTTTCCGACACTGAGGTTAGTATTTGCCATTTCGTTCCATGCAGGGTCGCCATTGTATAATGAGTTTACAGTATGCATTGAATTGGATAACGCTTTTGGCAAAAACCAAAAACCAAACAAGCCCGGGTCGCGAAGATTGGCATAAGCCGAAACTAATACGGTTTGTAATTGAGATATAGTTTGCGGATAGGTACTCGTGCTAAACGAGTTGGTAGGACCGACATTTACAGGGTCCTTTTTACAGCCGGTTATTAACACAACCGCCAGTACTGTTATATATATTTTCTTTAACATTTTGATAGTTTTTGAATGTGATTATTGAAAAGTAACATCAAGGCCTGCTGTATAAATTCTTACTTGTGGGTAATCAGTAACCAAGTCAATTCCCTGTGTAGTAGCTGCTCCGTAGCCGGTAGTTGTGTATGCACTACCTAACTCAGGGTCTAACCCGGTGTATTTGGTAATGGTAAATACGTTATTGGCCATTACAAATACTCTTAAGCTTTTAACATTTATCTTCCTTAACAGATCACTTGAGAAGGTATAGCCTAACTGAATATTTTTCAGTTTAAAATAGCTTCCGTTTTCAACAAAATAACTGTTTACCGAAGAGTAGTTGGTGTTAGGGTCAAGTGCCTGGCTACCATTTGGAGTAGCGCCCAGTAAACGAGGTTGTGAAGTTAATCCGTTAGTGCCCAGGAATGAATCACCAAATACTTGGGTGGTAGTATTACCATCCTGAAATAGTGATTGCTCATAAGCTTTTACACCGTTATATAACTGAACGCCTTGTACGCCAGTAAATAACATGGCCAAATCAAAACCTTCGTAATTAAGGTGGACATTAATGCCATACACCAATTTAGGGTTAGGGTTGCCTATTACTTCTTTATCATCCTGATCTATAACACCATCGTGGTTAAGATCGGCAAATTCAAGGTCACCTGCCTGGGCAACGTTTCCGTTAACTTTTTGGCCTGCTGCCTGTGCATCTGTTTTAAATATGCCTATTACTTTATAACCATAGAATGAGCCAAAAGGCAGTCCTGATTTGGTTTCAGTAATGGTTTGGTTTGAAGTTATGTTATAAGCCTGATCACCATTATTGTAATAGTTATATCCGTCATAAAATACCCCTGTAGCGGTACCACTCAAATTGGTAACCTTGTTTTGGTTAAACCCGGCATTAACACTTACATCGTATCCAAATTTTCCGGCTTTGTTATGATAACTTGCAGAAAAATCAAACCCTTTATTATTTACAGTACCAACATTAGCAATATATGGTTGAGTAAAGCCCGAACTTGTTGGCAACGGTAAAGGATACAGCATATCTTTGGTGTTTTTGTTATACCATTCGATAGTGAAATCCAGGTGTCCGTTTAATGTCTGGCCATCTATACCTATGTTAGTTTCATCAACAGTTTCCCAATGTACATTAGGGTTAGCCAATTTGGTAAGCGTGTTTGCAACCTGGAATGGTTGATTCGGAGCAAAACCCTGTGTGCCGCCTGAAACACCGCTGCTTAACTGATTTTGCGAATAATTTGCAGCATACGTATATGGCAGAATGTTACTATTACCCAACGAACCATAGCTGCCCCGTAATTTTAAAGTATTAAATATATTTTTTACGGGTTTAAAGAAATCTTCATCGCTTATCAACCATCCTGCTGAACCGCCTGGGAACACGCCTCTTACCTTATCAGGGCCAAATTCGGTAAAGTTGGCATCCTGCCTGATAGAGCCTGACAGGAAAAAGCGCTCATCGAAATTATAGTTTACCCTTGCGAATTGTGATTTGATGAGGTTGTTAGGATCATAAGTACCGGTAAGCCCTAATTGACCGCTTGATGCAGATGACGGAACATAAGTATAACCGTCTAAAGCAACAGAACCCATACTGCTGAATATATTATCGCTTGAGCCGTTGATCTGCTCGAAACCTGCTATGGCACTAATATTATGCTTGCCAAAGCTTTGGTTGTAGCTAAGTACGTAGTTGCTCAGTAATTGGTTATATTCAACATAGTTTTTATAAAGTGTGTTGTTTGCCAGGGCTACGGCTCCAAAACTGTATGAATCCTGGAAATAATCCCTGGTATAAACATTGTAGGTATAACCATAAGTAGTACGGAAATCCAAATGGAATGGCAATTTTATATCAGCATAAACATTGGCCTGCACGTTATTGGTATAATCCTGTGCAGTAGCAGTATTTACGGCTCCGTATGGGTTCGGCCCCTGGAACGTTATACTGTAACCTTTCGGATCGCTGCCATAACTGCCATCTGGGTTATATATCGGGATAATCGGCTGGGTTCTGAAAGGCGCGTTATGCAGATCCACTAATATGGGGTCGGTTTTGCGTTGCGATAATGCTATTTCTTCGCCTACTGTAATAAACTTGCCTAACTTATAATCTGTATTGGCCCGAATACCAGCAATATCTGAAGTATTTTTAATAAATGAACCTTTTTGATTATTGTCATATACTGAAAATAAGTAATTAGCGGTAGGCGTTGCGCCGGTAACTGATAGGTTAATGTTTTCTTCAATTGCATTGCGATACAAAACTTTTTCCCAGTTAACATCAGGTAAAGTGTCTGTTTCTGTTTTTCCTGAAAAGAATGTAGGATTAACCAAGTTTTGCAATTGTACAAATTGATCTCTGTCAAGCAGGTCATCTACCAATTTAGGTTTTGTTACACCGTACCTTGCGCTGAAATTTATCAGTGGAGGTGCGCCAAGCGTTCCCTTTTTAGTAGTGATCAATAATACACCGCCTGCAGCAGCCGAACCATATATTGAAGCGGCAGCAGCATCTTTCAACACATCAATTGTACCAATATCCTGCACGTTAATGTTTGAAATATCATTTACTCTTACTCCGTCAACAATGTATAATGGGGCTGGCTGGTTAAGTGATTCCAAACCTCTGATCACGATACTGGCAGTAGTTCCGGGTTGGCCCGAGCTTTCAATCACGTTTACGCCTGCTATCCTTCCTTGTAATGCAGAGATAGGGTCGCTTATTGGCTGATCTTTAAATACATCGCCTTTAACTGAAGCAATGGAACCTGTTACGTCTTTTCGTTTTTGTGTGCCGTAACCCACTACAACTACTTCATTTAATTGTTGAAGATCTGGAGATAAGGCTATATTAATTACGCCTTTATCACCAACAGTGATTTCTTGTTTTGTATAACCCACTGCTGAAAATACCAGAACATCAGTGCTTTTTGCAGTGATTAAGTAATGCCCGTTGACATCAGAATTTGTTCCCCTAGTGGTTCCTTTAACGCTTATGGTTACGCCAGGAAAGGGATTGCCTTTTTCATCTGAAACTCTACCTGTAATTGATACCTGTGCAAAAGATGACAGGGAGATCAATAAAAGCAAAGGATAAAAAAGTAACTTAAGTAGTAATTGTTTTTTATACATAATGATTTTACTTTAGGTTTATTAATTGATAAGTTTTTGAAATTGGTTGCTTTAGCTGTTATGCCGCAATAGGAGACTATCCTGAAAGGATGTGTGCATTGAAAGATCTTTTACAATTGTGCAACAGATTACACGCGTAAAAATTATTCAATACCAGTTTAAGGTTTTGATACATTTTCATTACAGTAAGAGTTAGAAAAAAACTGTTTATAATAGCTTATTGCTTATGTGATATAAGTAGTCGGCAATTGGCATATCAAAGAGAGGATATAATTAATACTGCAACAAGTTTTAAAAGTAGAATATAAAGAATATTAAAATATAAATAGATTCAACTACTTGATTATCAAGTAGTTAAATTATGATATAGTTTATTAAAATATAAACCATATATAAACACACATTAAGAAAAAGGGTGGTTTTACAAAGCCTTTATGGCCATTATAGCGTGCTCAAATTCATCGTTATGAATGATTGATTTGCTTTTTATGCGGGTTTTATAATTATAGATGGTATTAACGGAATATTCGAGTATGTGCGCTATCTTTTCAGTGTCGCTTATCCCCAGCCTTACCAGGGCAAAAATCCGCAGGTCGGTATTTAATAATTGGTTGGGTAAAAGTTTAACCCTATTCTCTTCGCAAAAAAGTTCGTTATAGCCATTTACAAAATTCGGGAAGATTTTAAGAAAGGCCCTGTCGAAGTTAATGAACAGTTCTTCCCGTTCTTTGGTAAGGTTTATATTGTTTACCAGTATTCTTATATCTTCATATCGCTTGGTGGTCAGTTTATTATCTACAGAACGTTTAAACTTATCCAGCTTATTTATATACTCCGATATAAGGTTGAAATAATAGCCAATATATTCTTCTTTTATTTTATTAGCCTCATTTAGTTCGATGATACTTTTCTCCAGGTTATGATTGGTGTCTAATATTATTTTATCGGCAATTTTTAACTTTTGTAACTGTTTGTATATAATAAATGCAAAAGTTATGACCAAGCATACCAGTATAGTTAATAACGATGCATAGAAAAATAAAGCCTGTTTTTGTTCTTCCTCATAGTTTATCCTGTCGCTGGCTATAACGGGTAATATGGCGCTAACCTGTAATTTCCGTTGACGGGCACCATAAAATATAGCATCGTCCATTGCCTGTTTTATATAAAAATAGGCACTTTTTACCTCGCCACTTTTGTACAGTAATTGCGCCAGGGTTGTCATGGCTGCAGCTTCTTTGGTTGATGAACGTACATCAGCCATTGCTGCCTGTATTAAAAGATTTATGGCACTGTCGGGTTCGGACTTGCGTATATAAATATCACTTAAAGTTGATGCGGTAACCGCAAACTGATGATCAGTTAGTTTATAATGATCAATAAGCATTTGCAGGTCGGCAACTGCTTTATTGGTGTTACCGGTTTTAAGGTATCTTAAACCATTATAATAAATATACTCAAAAGAGTTGCTTGCGCATAGGGTAGTGGCTGAATCAATATATTTCCCTGCCCAGGTATTATAAATGGGTGCGTAAAAATTATCCTTATCAAAATCTGCCAGATCATAATAAGTACGGGCATTCAGAAAGTAATATTCCTTTCGTGCTTCGTTACCAAGCAGCTTAACGTTAACTGTTTTCAGCGAGTCAAACGTTTCTTTAAACATACCCGATGAAAGCAGGATAAAGCCAAGCTTGATTTTACTGTAAGCGATCTTTACCGGGTCATTTAATAAATGCCCGGTCTGCTGCAGTTTTTGAGCATAGCTAAAAGCTTTATTATAGTTAAAGGATTTATACTCATCATAAAGCTTTAAATATATATCATACCTGGTATTTAGGTTACTGCCAGTATGGTTCAAATAATTCTCAAGCTTGTTTATCCTGATGGTTTTTTCCTCGTCGAAGTCTTTCTTTTTATCTAAAATATCGTTGAGCTTGTATAGCAGTGTATCGTAGTTTTTGTAGGCAAACGCTGAATGAAAGAATAATAAAAAGGGTATAATAAGTAATACTCGTTTCATGTATGGCGCAATAGTTAAATAATTTTAACGCTGATTGGTAAAATTGGTCAATAGCTTAGCCTTTAAATAGGCAATTGGTTTATCTTTTTAAAATTAGAAAAAAATATCCAATCTGCCACTTATGATTGTTAAAATCTGAACTTATTTTTTGATCTTCAATTAACTTAAAGTTAAGCGGTAGGTGTTTTTTTTAATTTAGAGAAATGTAAATAACGTCACTTTCCAAAACTAATAATCTTAATTTTGCCTGTTGGATTAAAGGGAAAACGCTTAATGCTAGATATTTTATTCAGGGATGATCATCTGATCGCTATTAATAAACCGCATGGGCTGCTGGTGCATCGTTCGCCTATTGCTGCAGATGTGGAAGAATTTGCCATACAGATTTTACGCGATCAGATAGGCATCAGAGTAACTCCCGTGCATCGGCTCGATCGCAAAACAGGAGGTGTACTGTTATTTGCGTTTAATAAGGACGTTGAGATTGCCATGCATCAGCAATTCGCGGCTAATCTGATCAAAAAAAGATACCTGGCGATTGTGCGTGGCCATACGCCTGATGTTGAAGATATTGATTATCCGCTCAGAAAAGAGAACGGAGCCATGCAGGAAGCTTTTACTCATTACACCACACTGCAACGTGCCGAAATTGATGTGCCCTTGGGTGCGCATCCTACATCACGTTACTCATTTATTGAAGCCGCACCAACAACGGGGCGCATGCACCAGATAAGGAAGCACATGAGCCATATATTTCATCCCATTATTGGCGACCGCACACACGGCTGTAATAAACAAAACAGAATGTTCAAAGAAAAATGGGAAATGACCACCATGTTATTGCATGCATCAACGTTAACGTTTAACCACCCTGTTACCGGCGATGAAATACTGATTGAAGCGCCCTTACAGGATGAATTTAAGCGAGTAATGGCTTTAATGAACTGGTAAGAATTAATAAACAAAAAGGGTATTATATTGTAATTAAAACATGATAAACCCGACACATTATAGTATTGATTTAGATGGTGAGAAACACGTTATCACTATAACTCCGGTTACTCACCCAATACCCGGTACCAATGAAAATATTAAGGGTGTATTTAATTTGAGTGAAGGAGCCGTAGACATGGGCGATATTGTTTTTGATGATAACATGGATCAATGGGAATATACAGGCTTGGGGCATATCACTCATCCGGAAGCTGCACAGATAGCTGGGTTTATACGCAGTTTTAAGGATATTAACGATGAGGAAGGTTTCATTTGATTACCTTCTTTTTGCAAATATTCATTACAATATTATCTTTATCCCGGAATTTTATAATTGGCAATATCATAATATGGATGAGATAGAAGATTACTCAGAATCGATTCACGAACAAAGCAACGAACATGCGCATCACATACTTCACGAAAGTGAGGGTAAAGAGCGTTGGGTAATGTTTGTAGCGCTTTCAACTGCTGTGGTAGCTGTACTTGCAGCCATAAGTGGTTTACTGGCAGGTAATCATGCCGATGAATCAATGCTGGCACAAATGCACTCATCAGATCAGTGGGCGTTTTACCAGGCAAAGGGTATTAAAGCTGATATGCTCAACTCATCAAACACCATGTTGCTTGCTTTTGGTAAAACACCTGATACCGCCGCTGTTAATAAAGTTAAACGCGATAAACAGGAGCAGCAGGAAATTATGGCGAAAGCTAAAGAATATCAGCATGAATCTGATGTACACGTTGCCAAGCACGAGGTACTTGCCCGCTGTGTAACACTTTTTCAGATAGCTATTGCTATTGGCGCTATATCCATTATAACCAAACGGAAACTTTTATGGTTTGTAAGTTTGGGCTTTGCGGCTGTTGGTATTATTTTTCTTTTACAGGGTGTAATATTCTGATCTTTTACTGCTTATATGTGCGATTTAAAAGATAGGGCAATTCTATTCCTTATCTTTGCCGGGTAATGATAAAAGAAGCACTGGAAAAACTGGCTATAGCCGAACTGAATGAAATGCAAAATGCTGCTATAAACGCAGCCAAAAAAAGCGATGTAATATTGCTTGCCCCAACAGGTTCGGGTAAAACGCTTGGGTTTTTATTGCCTTTGCTGGCATTGCTTGATCCCGATGTCCCTTTTGTACAGGCACTCATACTGGTTCCATCGCGTGAGCTGGCTTTGCAAATAGAACAAGTGTTTAAAGGTATGGGTACAGGTTTTAAAGTTAATTGCTGTTACGGCGGGCACTCAACCAAAATTGAAAAGAATAATTTTATTCAGCCTCCTGCGGTATTGATAGGTACCCCTGGCAGGCTCGCGCATCATTTACGCCAGGAAAATTTCGAGACCAACAAAGTACAAACGCTGATACTTGATGAGTTTGATAAAGCATTAGAATTCGGTTTTCAGGATGATATGGCTTATATCATTAAACAATTGCCGGCCTTAAAAAAACGGATACTTACCTCGGCCACAAAAATGGACGAGATTCCACGATTTACAGGGGTTACCAACCCGCTTACATTGGATTTTCTCCATAATAAAACCAATGCGCCCGATCTTAAATTAAAAGCAGTTATTGCTGACCCTGCTGATAAACTGGAGGCGTTGTTTGCACTGATCTGCAAGATTGGTGATAAAGCTATGCTGGTATTCTGCAATCATAGGGATGCCGTTGACCGCATAAGCGATTTGTTATGGGAAATGGGCCTGCCGCATGATGTTTTTCATGGTGGTATGGAGCAGGAAGATCGCGAGCGAGCATTATTGAAATTCAGGAATGGGAGCCACCGAATATTGGTTACTACAGATCTTGCCTCGCGCGGATTGGATATACCTGAGATCGAGTATGTGATACATTACCAGTTACCACATAATGAGGAGGCATTCTTGCACCGCAACGGCCGTACAGCACGCATGCATGCCAAAGGCACCGCCTATTTAATATTAGCCGAAGATGAAAATCTTCCTTATTTAAAGCAACGCCCCGAAGTTGAAGAATTGCCTGAGAAAAATGTTATCCCGAAACCAAGTCCCTGGGCTACTTTATACATCGCCGCAGGCAAAAAGGATAAAATTAATAAAGTAGATATTGTAGGTTTGCTACTACAAAAAGGGAAATTGGAAAAAGATGACCTGGGCTTAATTGAAGTGCTGGATCATTCATCATACGCGGGGGTAAAACGTTCGAAGATTGAGCAGGTGGTAAAACTGGTTAAATCAGAAAAAATAAAGAACAAAAAGGTTAAAATTGAAATATCAATATAGCAGATAAATAAAACAAAACAGGCATGAGCAATAATGATATAATGAAAAAGCTTCGGGTAGCGCTTAAGTTTACTGATGACGATATTATAGAGGTTTTAAATCTGGCTAATTTCAGAATAACTAAGACAGAACTGGGTGCTATATTCCGAAAGGAAGATCATCCGAATTTTAAACCTTGCGGCGATCAGATATTACGTAATTTTTTAAACGGGCTCATTATTTATAAACGCGGCCCTAAAGATCAGAATAACGAAGCTAAAGTTTAGAACTATTGTATGGGCTTGGTGATAATGTGCGCGCCCCGTTTAATCATAACTTGTTCCTGGGCCGAAAATGGTTCACGCCCACCAAAATCCTGCACCCAGTATTGATGATTTTCGGCAACGCCTACTTCTTTAAAACCCGGGTTCATCAGGTTTTTGCAATGGCCTTCGCTTTTAAACCAGCCATCCATAACTTCGGCAATACTTTCCTGCCCCATGGCAATGTTTTCGCCTATCATAAAGCTTTTGTAGCCATTAAATTTATAGCCAGCAAAAACTATCCGGTCTTCCATGCTGCGGCCATCTTTACTGGTATGGCTAAAATATTTATTGTTGGACATATCCCAGGCATGGCCCTCGGCAGATTTCTGTAGATCATCATTCCATATCAATGGCGGTGCCGGAGGCATATAAGTTGTGCCGCAGTTGCATCCTTTTTCTCGTACAGTGTTTATTCTGTTTAAAAAATCGCGTTTAAAGTCGGTATAGCCAGCGGTTTGTTGGGTATGTCCCTTTATCCCAAAAAAGGTAATGGCTATAAATAAACAGCCTAACATCAATCTTTTCATAGTAATACTTTGACAATAAATATGCCCGGAAGTTTAATAGCGTAAAATAGATGAGAATGTAGATTTATTTTGGCCGCCTGATCTTTACACGCCATTTATTGCGCCTTTTTCTGCTAAATAGCATCATGACAACGATGGTGATGAGTATAATTACTGCAATGAGCACTATAATGATACTATTCTTTTGAAATATAGATTGTTGTAAACTCTGTTGTTGTTTTCCGTATAGAATTTTTTTTTACGCTCAAGTGCGTTTGCGGCTCTAATCTGTGCTAGCAATTTTGCTTCATCGCTGCGGCGGATGCTGTCTTCAATATCATTATGCCTTTTAAGTGCTATCGCAGCTTTAGGGTAATTTTGTATATTGTTATAAACTATAAAATAACCTTGCTGAACCGCCGATTCTTTTACAGGCATGTGATTAGCAACAGATAGTTGCAAAGCCTCATTAAGATCGCGCATAGCAAGGCTGTAATCTTTTATATCTGTTTTGATATATGCCAATGCTATTAATGAAGATATAATATTAGGAACATCCTTTTTAGCACGTGAAAGTTCATTGGATTGCAGTATGAACCATTTTGCCTGGCTATATTTTTTTTGGGCGGTGTAAACCGTAGCTAAATTATCGAAACAATTACGTAAGCCCAGGGTATCGTTATTTCTTGAGTAATAATGTAAAGCCAAATAAGTATACTTTAGAGCTTTATCCTGATAGGTTGCTCTTTTTGCTTCGTCAGATATCGTATCATACTTTAAATAGCCATTAGCCATTTGAGCATAGATAGGTGCCTTTAATAAATCAGTTTTAATGGCAAGCGTATCTATATCCGCAGCCAATAATCTGGATGTGCCAATTAGGAGAATAGTAGTAATTGTAGCAAGTATCTTCATAAACGGGACATTAAGATACTTACTATATTCAAAAAACATGCCTATTTATAATTTATTAACCAGGTAGGTTGTACTATTCTTTATTGAATTAAATAATATAATTTTTGTGAAAATTATAGCCAATAAAATTAATGGGAAGGATATTTTTTATTTATAAACTACAGATTTTTTATTACCTGTAATATCCGTCGGGTATAAAAAGGTACATTAATTAGTACAGGTTGTTTGCGTATGGCTAATATTATTTAATAATAGCCTCGTATCTGTTAATGAATGTTTTCATAAACTCTACCCGCGTTACTAACAGGTTGAAAATACATATTCCTATTGTGGCACAGGTTATGCCTGCCAGTACATCTAAAATATAATGGTGACTTGCATAAACTGCCGTAAACCATATACCAATAACCACTATAAAAAACAACACATTAATTAGCCCCAAACGGTTTTTTATGCCATAATATAAAACTATAACCGGATAGGCCGAGTGTAACGATGGCATAGCCGCGAAAACGTTGGAACCCTTGGCATATATGGAGTGGAAAAGATTAATATGAAAATATGCGTCGAATCGTGAGAGGCCACCGGTACTGCCCAATTTTAAAGGTTGAAAAGCAAATCCATGCTCCTGTATATACCAGGGTGGTGCTGCCGGATAAATGTAATAGATCACAAAGCCAAGCAGGTTGACCAATAAAAAAGTTAAAGCAAAGTATAGGAACTGCTTTTTATTAGTAAAAAACAGGTAGGCAGCAAATGATAGGGGCACAGGTATCCAGCATAAATAGAACAGGCCGGTAACTATATTTAAAAATGTTGTTGCCTTTAAAGTTAAATACTCATTAGGGGTTAGCAGTTTGCCATTTAAATGGATGCCGAACAGATGCTTCTCAAAGTTATACAGATCGGCAATGTGAACGGTGTTGTAATTATAGTTAGGGAAGGCCTTCATATAATCAAAGATCACCCAGTAAAAAATGAATATGGAAAAGCCTAATATGAACTTACGTGTAGCTACAGAAGCATAAAACATGACATTAAATATGCCCAGCAGCACTAACTGATCTGGTTTATATCCAACCAAAAAATTAGAAAGCAGCATATATGCCGCCGATATAAGCGTAACAATAATTACCGATCTGGCATTTATTGTTATGCTATTGTTAATAGCATCTTTCATGCTACTTTTTAATAAAATCTGAACGGAAAATCTTATCCCATAGGGGTGAACTTACACCATAACCTTTGTCGGGGTCCTGGTAATGGTGCAGCATATGATGTTGTTTTATTTTTTTCCATATATTTCCTTTAAAGTTAAAATGATGAATAGCATAGTGCGATATATCATAAAACAAATAGCCTAATATAAAGCCGGGGAAAAAGCCGAAAATATAATGAGTGGGTAATATGGCATTAAATAAAAAATAAAAGCCTGTTGCCAGTGGGATACTTACTGACGGCGGAAGTACAAGTCTTTTAGCATCGCTGGGGTAGTCGTGATGCACACCATGAAATATAAAGTGCAGGCGCATTGCCCAGGGCTTGCCTTCGGGCACATAATGAAATACAAAACGGTGCATTATGTATTCTACCAATGTCCAGATAAAAAGGCCGAGGATAAAAAATTCAAGAAACGTAACTATACCTAATGATAGTTGAAAAGATTTATAAATGCAAAAAGCAATAACCGGAACAAAAATAAATAAGGGCACAGTAAAATGTACTTTAGACAAACTTTCGAAAAAGTCGTTCTTAAACATCCTTACTGATTCTTGTGAATTGGATATATATTTTTTTTTCATAATGCCTCAGGGCTTAAAACGTTCACAATTTCTTTGCCTGTTAATGGAGTAAATCCATTTAATTTAAGAAACTATAAATGGAACGGGACAATTTTAATAAAGATATTGTAAAGTATAAATGAATTTATACAATTATTGCGAAGATATGATATTTTATACGGCTTGTATTCATCAGTATCGATGAATTTTTGCACAACAGATAATACTCCGGCTTCAATTAATTAAAAAGGACTACTTATTTGTTTTCTTCCTCTGTAAGAGTCTTTTTAGCATCCATCAATCTTTTAAAGGCGGTAATATTGGTTAAAACTGCCATTACAGTAATGGGAATAGTAAATATCGACATGGTTTCAAACACATGGAACTTTATGCCGGGTATGTACAGTTTGTAGTTTCCACCAATATATAATGACGATACGCCGCATAATATAGCACATACACCTATTGTTACCACACGCTCGGGGCGCTGCATTAAACCGCCCTTACACTCAACACCCAGGCCTTCGGCTCGGGCACGTACGTAGCTCACCATCATTGAGCCTATAAGTGCAACAAACGCGAATATGGAGCTTAGAAAGTAATGATGCGCCACCAAATAATAGCAAATACCGAAAAACATGATGAGTTCGCTATAACGATCAAGCACTGAATCATACAGGGCGCCAAAAGTTGATTTCATGTTGCCAAGCCTGGCCACCTGCCCATCGAGCATATCGAATAAACCTGCAAATAATATTAAACCGCCTGCCCAGCCTATATAAGTAAGATCGCCGCGGTTACCCTCTTCAGCCCCTATAATAAAAATAACAGCTACGCCCACATTAAGCACAAAGCCTATTGACGTGACAGCATTAGGTGTAAGCCCCAATTTTATTAATACTTTAACTACAGGATCTATAACTTTGTAGATACCTAGCTGCAGATTTTTTCGCATAGATGTTTGCTGGTCCATTTTTGGTTTATACAGGTTATTCAAATATAGTTAAAAATCAAACTGAACTAATACACGCACACCGTATTTTGGTACGTAAGGATTATCCAGATAGGTAAATCTCCTGACCAAGTCAACCCTCACGAATTTAAATATATTTTCAATACCAACACTGCCTTCAATATAAGGCGTATTATTTAGTGCGTAAGTAATAGGCCTGCCATCTGAGTAAACCGGGAACTGATATAAATTATTATGGAAAGCTGGATTGTTCTCATTAGATAAACCACCGTATATGCCTTTAAATGACATGACTTCCCGCCATTTTAATTTCTTGAGCAATGGGATCTTATTGAAAAAATATCCCTGGAAATGCTGGTCAATGTTTATGCTTTCATTATGATCACCCACAAACTCTAAAAAGTTCATTAAGTTATAAGAGTACAGATCGTACGCATAAGTTTGATTCGCGCGGAATATATTTAACAATGGATAAGGTACCTGCCCAAATAGCTTCATTGCTTCAACCCTTACATCGGCAAAACCAAATTGCGACAGATAGAAACGCTTATCTATCTGAGCATGTATTTTTTCATAGCTGTAGCTGCTGTTAAATACATTGTTAAAGTCCTGGGTGTAGCTTAATTGAAATACCGGATATTTATTAGGGATAGGGGTTCTGTAAAGTTTACCCTGGTAATACTGCTCATTAGGGGCATATCTGAGTGTTGCTGTAACATCAGATGTGGTAAGATCGTCAATATAATTAGGCTTGCCATCTACCGTATTTTCAAAATACAATGAACCTGCCGGCGATTGTGTGCGGTTAGTGAAAGTAACATCATAAGAGAAGTGACTTTCATACTCATGTTTGTAATCCAACCGATAAAATGCGTTGTATAAATACTTATCGTTATTTCCACGTTTAAACGATAGTAGGAAGTTATCTTCCTCCACAAATTGCAAGTCTTCACCTGGTATGGTCACATCTTTCTGTACGCTGGCCCTTAAATAATTTTGAGGGAATTTGTAGATAGACTGATCATTAAATGAATAGGTAGAACTGAAAAAATATTTCCATTTTTGATCCTTAAAACCATAAGCTGCATACGTTTCAAAGTAATAGCGTTTGCTAAGCTCAGGCGTAGTTCTGCCGCCAACCCTTAGTCTAAAACCTTCAACAGGGTCAAAGCTATAGAATGTATTTGCCGGGCCAACTTCAAACCATCCGAATGATTTATAGCCGGCAAGCAATAGCGTTGCAATATCCATTGTACGCCTGTATGAAGGCATCGTTTTTAAGCTATCAATGTTGTGATAAACCTTTGATTCGGCAGTAGTAAGCGTATCAAGCCTGTTTTGTGCCCAAAATTGATCGCTCCTGTGTTTTACTGCATCAGAGTAAGATGAAGCATCGGCTATATAGGTAGTATCAGGGTGGGGTTTATTTACAACATAATTACCGTAAGTGACAGTCCGGATACCAAATAAGCCGCCACTTTTATTTTTGTTAACACCAAAATCAGCCAATATTGTGGTGTTGCTCAGGTGATAACGCTCATCCGGATTTTGTTCAAAATCCAGGTTAACATGCATTGATTTTACAAAGTTAAGGTTGATGTGTTTGTCAATGTAAAGCTTGGCATGTTGTACGGCGTAATGCCCGTCAAGCGTAACGTATATTTTACCTTCAAAAAGCATGTCGGTAGTATTACGCGGGGTAAAGCTAAGTTCAACAACCTTGGTATTATTTATAACCACTGTATCGGTAATAAAATATTTATAATAGGTTGGCCCACTCTCAGCTATCGGGCTCAAAAAATTATTGGTCATCAGGAAGATGCTGTTTGAGTAAATATCAATATCAGCATACATATGCTTGAAATATTGGCCAATACCCTGGCTATCTACAGAGCCGCCAAAGTCTACTCTTTTCTCACCTAATACTGTAGTTTTTGTTTTCTCCGGATCTTTACGATAATATACCTGGGATAATTTTTCGTCAAGGTAAATAGGAAGTAATGATTTGCCGGGAACAGTTGTGCTGTCGCGGTTATCAATTACAAATTTATATTTTCGGAAAAACTTTCTGTCTGAAAATTGAGCCGAAACATTCACTATTGAAAACATCATTTTTTCGTACTCTTTATACTCTACGTATGGGTAGCTTTCAGGACGATTCTGTTTTTTATGTGCAATAACCTGGCGAATAAGTTCAACAGCCGGGTTATCCTTGTTACGGTATTTTGGTTTTTTGCCCGATTTTATATCAACCTCATTAAGTTCTTTTGCTTCGGGAAACAGTTTTACATTAATAACCTGCGTTTTACCTACTACAACAGGGAGTATGGCATCTTTATACCCAACAAATGATATTTTTATATGATCATAAGGTTTGTTGGTTGATATTGAGTACTTGCCGTTGTTATCAGTAGCGGCACCTATTGTAGTGCCTGCAAATGAAACAGTTACATAGGGCAGTGGTACGGTTTGTTTCTTACCTGCGTCGGTAACTGTACCGCTAACCACAGTATTTTGCGCGAACAAAAATGATGTGAGGAATAAGAAGAAGGTTAAAGAAAATAATCTCTTATGTAAGTTTTTACAATTCATGTACATTATGCAATTATGCAAATACAAATTTCTTTTGTAGCAGATAGTTATAGCTCACTCCAACTGTAACAGATACTATTACTTTTGAGATGATATAACTAAACCCCAGATAATGAGTAACAATAAATACGCCTAAAGTTGATAGTAATAAATTACCATTCCAAATAATAAAGTATTTTACTACTTGCAGGGGTATTTTTTTTTCTCTGCGGTTAAAAACCCAGTTTCTGCCCAGAGCAAAATTTGTTGTACCTCCAACTATTGTACCAAGTAAACTTGCAATTACGTACCAAAGGTAGAAGAATTCCTTACAGACTATTGTGGTCAAAAGGTCAAAAAAAGTTGCTATGATTGAAGAAGCTTGAGCCTTTAAAAAAGTTGACATTAAAATAGATTAAGTGCTACAACGAGTTGAAGCAGGATGTTAGTATAAATACCGGCGAGAACATCATCCATCATTATTCCCCAGCCGCCGGGTAAAAGTTCCATTTTTTTGATGTACAGGGGCTTTACAATATCAAAAAAACGAAACAGTAAAAGTGCACATAACACATATTTTACATTCACCGGTATAAAGAGCAAGCTTATGCACATACCGGCAACCTCATCAATTACTACCCTGGCAGGGTCTTCGCCCCAAAGTGGCACCACTTTGTTTGATGACCATATGCCAATAAATAATATACCTGCGGTAATTATTACCGCAGGTATATTTTGATAAGCACCGTGCCAGGCAAAGTACCAGCAAATACAGCACGCAACAGCAGCAACTGTTCCGGCTCCTTTACCAATGTAGCCAATGCCAAGGCTGGTGGAAACCAGTTTATGAAATAACATTACTACAGCGTGTCAACCAATTCCTGGTAATAATCTAAACCAAGGTGAGTGATCAAATCTTCGCCCATCATGTGGCGTAAGGTATTCTGTAATTTCATTAATTGTTTGAAAATATCATTTTCTGCAGGTAAGCCCGGAGCTGTTTGTGGTGATTTTAGGTAGAATGATAACCATTCCTGTATACCACTCATGTCTGCTCTTTTTGCCAAATCAACAAACAAGGCCAGATCCAGTGCAATAGGTGCTGCTAAAATTGAGTCGCGGCAAAGGAAGTTGATCTTGATCTGCATTTTATAGCCTAGCCAGCCAAAAATGTCGATGTTATCCCAGCTTTCTTTGTTATCGCCATGTGGCGGGTAGTAGTTGATCCTGATCTTGTGGTACAGGTCGCCGTATAACTCAGGGTTTTTTTCTGGTTGTAAAATATCTTCCAGAACGCCCAGTTTTGAAACTTCTTTAGTTTTAAAGTTATCCGGATCATCCAATACTAAACCATCGCGATTGCCTAATATGTTTGTTGAGAACCAGCCTGAAACACCTAATGAACGTGCTGCTAAACCAGGTGCCAAAATGGTTTTCATTAAAGTTTGGCCGGTTTTAAAATCTTTACCCGCAATAGGAGTGTTGGTTAATTTAGCAAGTTCAATTAATGCCGGGGTATCAACGGTTAAGTTAGGCGCGCCATTAACATAAGGAATGCCCATTTTTAAAGCGGCATAAGCATAGATCATACTTGGTGATATAAGCTTATTGTCGTCTAATAAAGCTTGCTCAAAATTAGCAAGGGTTTCATGTATTTCTGATGCCTCATAATAGATCTCGGTTGAACCGCACCATATTAATACTATACGGCTGCAATCATTTTTATCCTTAAAATTCTGGATATCTTTCATTACTGCTTGAGCCAGCTCATATCTTGTACCTTCTTTTACGTGAGTAGCAGTAAGGTTTTTAGCATAGTTTTGGTCAAAAGCTGCTTTCATCGGAACGATAGCTTCCAATCCGTCTTTTACTTTGTTCAGCAGGCTTTCTTCAAGTACTTTAGCGTGCATTGCCGCTTCATATACGTTATCTGAATATACATCCCATCCACCAAACACAATATCATTTAAATTAGCCAAAGGAACAAAATCCTTAACTTTTGGATTGCGATTCTCGGTTCTTTTACCTAAACGTATGTTTCCCATTTGAGTAAGGGAACCAATAGGTTGTGAAATCCCTTTTTTAACAGCTTCAACACCTGCAATAAGTGTTGTAGCTACGGCGCCTAATCCCGGAATCAGAATCCCAAGTTTTCCTTCGGCAGGTTGAATGTTACTTTTCATTTACTTTAATTTATTATTGTTGGCTACAGCCATTTGTTCTTTTTGTACCAATTAAGAGTTTCTGCCAAGCCATTGTCGAGGTTAAAAAGGGGGTAATAACCTAGGTCATATTTTGCTTTCTCAATACTGCATGTCCAATTTACGGCAGTCAGTTCCTTCAGCTTGTCATTGTTTAATATGGCTGCTTTATTGTTCAAATAACTGACTTTTTCTGCTAATGAGGCGATTATTTTTACAAAATTTACAGGAAGATGAAACTTTACGGTTTTCAAATTTAGTACATTTTTTGCGATTGTTCCCAATTCATATTTGCTGTAAAAATTCCCGTCAGACAAATTATAAGTTTGCTGATTACAGCTGTAAAGAGCCTTTATGGTTGCTTTAGCAAGGTCTTTCACGTATATAAAACTTAGCTTTTGCTCAGCGTGGCCAATATAAGGTTCAATGCCGTTTTTTAATTGTTTGAAAAACAAGTATATGCCGGTATCACGCGGCCCGTATACTGCTGTTGGCCTTAGTATCGTATAGTTGAGTGTGCCTATGCTTTTTAATTGCTCTTCGGCTAATATTTTGCTTTTTCCGTAGCCTGTAATTGGCTGGGGGAGGGTATCTTCTGTTATGGTACCGTTTAAATTATCTAGCGGGCCAACAGCTGCCAGGCTGCTTATAAACACAAATCCCTTTAAATTTATGTCGGCAGCTTGTGCGGCAGCAGCTAAGTTGAAAGTGTATTCGGCGTTTATAAGATTATATTCACTTTGTGATCTGGCGCGGGTGGCTGCTGCTGCATGTATAATATAATCGTATTGTTTTTCCTTCAGGTCTTTTTTTAAGGAGATGATGTCGCCAAAATCAAGGTAGGTATACTGGATATTGAACTCTTTAAGATGGCTGATATCGCTGCTTTTTCGGACAGCGGCGTAAACGTCAAGGTTATTATGCAGGGCTTCTTCAATTAAATGATAACCAACAAACCCACTTGCACCGGTTATTAAAACCCGTTTTCTCATATATCTTTTTCGTATAACCTGTACTTTTTGTACGGATCACCTTTTATGGCAGCAATAGCATTATTTATGAGCACGTTGTTTTCAAGTGTCCAGCCTGCTTCGGCACATTTAAAACCTTTTCTTTTGTATTCCTTAATAATGGTACCGTATAAGCAGGCTTCAATACCCATTTTGCGATAACCATCAATTACACCTAACGCATAAATACGTATTCTTGATATCTTTTTTCTGTTGAATAACAATTTAAAAATACCCGTAGGCAATAAACGGCCTTTTTTAATGGTTTTAAATATTTCGTTATAATCTGGCAATGCCAATCCAAACCCAACTATTTTACCTTCCTGTTCGGCAATAAGGCAAAAATCGGCATCTAATATTAGTTTAAGATCTTTAGCAAGGTAATCGAATTCCTCATCGTTCATGGGCACAAAACCGGTATTTTTATCCCAGGCTTTGTTATATACTTCGCGCAGCTTAACGGTTTCGTTTTTGAAGTCCTTAAGATTTACTTTGCGAATAACAATGTTGCTTCTTTTTAAACGCTCCTGTAAAGTATTGAGTAATCTTACTGATTTATCATCATAATTTTGCCCTTCCCAGTTCCAGGAGATCAGGTCAACCTGTTTGGTAAATCCATAATTTTCTATTAACTGTATGTAATAAGGAAAATTATAGGTATTCATTAAAACAGGGGAGCTGTCAAAACCTTCAACCAGTAAACCGCATGGTTCATTGGTTGAAAAGTTAACCGGGCCGATGATTTTTTGGGTGATGCCATTTTTCTTCAGCCAATTGGTTGCTGTATTGAGCAATGCATCAGCTACTTCCTGATCATTTATTGAATCGAAGAAACCAAAGAATCCGTCGTTGCGGTGATTGAATTCGTTATGGGTGTTATTTTTTATAGCGGCGATGCGGCCAACTATTTTGCCATCTTTATAAGCCAGGAACGGCTGTAGCGAATTATGTTTATGAAAGGGATGCTTGGTAAGCAGGTCTCTTTGTGCTATAAATAACTCAGGTACGTAATTTGGATCGGCTTGATATAAATCGTGAGGGAAATCGATAAAATCAGTCAGCCCCTTTTTGGGGCTGACAGGAATTACTTCAATCATATTTTTTCTTTAACCGTAGTTACGCCTACTTCTTTAAATGCCTTTGCTATCTTATCAATTGCTTCATCAATTTGGTCAAATGTATGAGTTGCCATTAATGAAAAGCGCAGTAAAGACGAATCTGAAGGCACAGCAGGTGAAACAACCGGATTTACAAATATGCCTGCTTCCTGCAGGTATTTGGTAACCAGGAAAGTTTTGTCATTATCACGAACGTAGATAGGCAATATAGGGCTTTCAGTAGGGCCAAGGTCAAAACCTTCATCCAATAAAAGTTTCATTGCATAATTTGTGTTGTCCCAAAGTTTTTGGATACGTTCTGGTTCCGACTCAATTATATCAAGGGCAGCAATAACACTGGCTACTGAGCCTGGTGTCATACTTGCGCTAAACATTAATGAACGTGCGCGGTGTTTTAAATAATCTATTGTTTCAGCATCACTCGCAATAAACCCGCCCAATGAGGCTAATGATTTACTAAAGGTACCCATAATAAGATCTACACTATCTGTAAGGCCGAAATGTGATGCTGTTCCAGCTCCTTTATGGCCAATAACACCAAGGCTATGGGCATCATCAACCATTATATTGGCACCGTATTTTTCTGATAGCTCAACAATTTCAGGCAATTTAACAATATCACCTTCCATGCTAAATATACCATCAACCACTATAAGTTTAACAGCTTCTTCAGGCAGGATGCTTAGCTTGCGCTCAAGATCCTGCATATCATTATGTGCATATTTGATAACCTTTGAGAATGAAAGACGACTGCCATCTATTAAAGAAGCGTGGTCATATTCATCCAATATCAAATAATCATTACGACCAGTAACACATGATAATACGCCCAGATTAACCTGGAAACCTGTGCTGAAAAGTACAGCTGCCGGTTTGCCTACATATGCGGCTAACCTGTTCTCTAATTCAATATGTATGTCAAGCGTACCATTCAAAAATCTTGAACCTGCACAACCTGTACCATACTTGTCAATTGCTTTTTTTGAAGCTTCTTTGATCTTAGGATGATTTGTTAAGCCTAAATATGAATTAGACCCAAACATTAACACCCTTTTGTTGTCTATCATAACTTCAGTGTCCTGTCCCGACTCAATAGGCCTGAAATAAGGATATAGTCCCTTTTCCCTGATCATATTTGCATCCTGGAACTGAGCAATTTTCTCCTGTAGTTTTTTAACCATGTATTAACCCTGCTTAAATTTTTTGTAAAAATACCATGAATAAGTTTATAACCTAAATTTTAGTGCTTAAAATTTTTAAACACCGTTTTCAGAACACTTAAACACAATCGGCAAATTAATTAAATTTTTTATTAATTTGGTATCACTATTTTTCATTTAGTTGTAAAAACATCGTTTTTAATAGTGCCTATTGCGTTTTTTATAATTGATATGTAAAATTACCCTTGTAAAGGGTATATTGCTTATAAATATAACATATTAGCAAATCTTTATCCCAATATTGTTGATATTACCGAACATAATTCTTTTAAATATCATCAATTTAAGTAGTTTGACACATCTAATATATGAAAAAAATATCGCTACTACTGATAATTAGTTTAACATTATGTTTACAAAAAGTTGTTTTTGCACAAAATAGCGCTGATACCGTAGTCACCCTAAAACAGTGTGTTGACTATGCTTTACGCAATCAGCCTGTGGTAAGGCAGGCAGCAATTGACGAGCAAATTAATGAAAAGAATGTTCGTATCGGCTTATCTGATTGGCTTCCTCAACTTACTTCAGCCGGCGAATACGAGCATTATTTTAAAGGCGCTGTTCCTGTAACTTTCAGTACCGGGACATCATCAGTCGCTCCCGCAAGCCTTACCCAATATTCAAGTTTAGGATTGCAGGCCAGCCAGGTTATTTATAACAGTGATGTATTGCTTGCCGCTAAATCGGCTAACTATTCGCGCCTGTATTACAAACAAAACACGGTTAGCAGCCAGATAAACGTAGTGTCGGATGTCAGTAAAGCATTTTTTGATGTGTTACTGTCACAAAAACAACTGGATATACTAAATGAAGATATCATCAGGCTGCAACGAAACCTGAAAGATGCCTATAATAAATATCAGGCAGGTACTGTTGATAAAACAGATTATAAACAAGCTACTATATCGTTAAATAATTCGATCGCCAGCCGTAAGCAAACTTCTGAATCAATAAAAAGTAAACTGGCTTACCTTAAACAAATAATGGGTATAAACGCAGGTACTGATCTAACCTTGTCCTATGATTCAACCCGCTATGAGAGTGAGGCTTATATTGACACCAACCAACAGCTTGACTACAATAAACGTATTGAATACCAATTGCTGCAAACCCAAAAAACGCTGCAAAATATTAATGTGAGCTATTACAAATGGAGCTTTTTACCTTCAGTATCAGCAGTGGGCGCGTATGATTTTTATTATTTGAGCAGTAGGTTCTCTAATTTATATAGCAATAACTATCCCAGTGGTTATTACGGCCTTACAGTAACCATGCCTATTTTCCAGGGAACAAAACGTTTGCAGAATTTAAGCAAGGCCAGGTTACAGGCTGATCGTGCCGATTTGGACATCGTTAATTCCCAAAATTCCATTAATACTGAATATGTGGAGGCGCTTGCCAGCTATAAGAGCAATTATACCAATTGGGTATTGTTGAAGCAAAATGTTGGCCTGGCAAAAGATGTATATAAAGTGGTAAGCCTGCAATACCGCGAGGGTATTAAAACTTATTTGGATGTAATAGAAGCGCAATCAGACCTGCGCACAGCAGAACTTAATTATTACAATTCTTTATTCCAGTTACTATCCAGTAAGATCGATCTTGAAAAGGCATTAGGAATACTAACCGTACAATAAAATATGAACTATCAGCATATGAAGAACCGATATCTACTTTTAATAACACCCGTTGCACTTATGGTTTTAGCTTCATGCTATCAGCATAAAAAAAGTGCAGATATGCCACCCACCCCTGTAAATGTGGTTGAGGCTAAAACCGCCGATGCCGTTTATTACGATGAATACCAGGGAACGGTAACAGCAATAAATATTGTAGAACTCAGAAGCGAGGTTTCCGGTTTTATAACGGGCATATTTTTTAAAGAAGGTGATGTTGTGCCGCAAGGCAAGCCCCTGTATGAGATTGACCGCCGCAAATACATTGCTGCCTATAACCAGGCAATGGCCAATTTATCAAGTGCGAATGCTAACCTGATAAAAGCACAAAAGGACATTGACCGTTATAATATGCTGCTTAAAAATGATGCCGTGGCCCGCCAAACGGTTGACCAGGCCGAAGCAGCCTATCAATCAAGCAAAGGTGATGTGGACGTTGCCAAAGCGGGGGTGTTATCAGCAAAAACAGATCTTTCATACGCTACCATAACCGCGCCTTTTACCGGCCGGATAGGTATTTCGCAGGTTAGGCTTGGTTCACAGGTTTCACCGGGTACTACTTTATTAAATACTATATCGGGCGAGCATCCAATGGGTGTTGATGTGGTAATAAATGAACAGGATATTGACAGGTTTTATAAATTACAGAAAAGTTCTACCGATTCTACTTTTAAACTAAAACTATCTAATGATAGTGTTTACAATGAACCGGGAAAAGTTTTAGCGATTGATAGGGGGGTTGATAACCAAACCGGTACAGTTACCGTAAGGATACAATTTTCAAACAAACAAGATGTGTTGAAGGATGGCATGAGCTGTGTTTTACAAGTGCTCAATAGTGAATCAGGAAATCGTTTGCAAGTGCCTTATAAAGCAATAACCGAGCAAATGGGCGAATACTTTGTATTTGTGTCATTAGATACTATCGCCAAGCAGCATAAAGTAAAACTGGGCCCGCGCATTGGTAACAATGTGGTGATCATGTCGGGAATTGAGCCTGGTGATAAAGTGATAACCGAAGGATTTCAACGCTTGCGCGATGGTGGCAAAATAACGCTCGGCATACCTGCAGAACCGGGCCCTGGTGCTGCCGCCAAAAAATAACGGTAAAGGTATTATCAGTATAACAGAATAGAAATAGTCTAAATTTCAAAAGCAAACGAATGATAGCAGATACTTTTATAAAAAGGCCGGTTACAGCAATTGTAATTTCAATTGTAATTGTTGTGGTTGGTATTTTGGCAATTAACAGTCTGGCAATAGGGCAATATCCTGAAATTACCCCGCCAACTGTACAGATCACCGGGAGTTATATTGGCGCTGATGCCGTAACAGTTGAACAAACGGTTGCCACACCAATTGAAATACAGGTTAACGGTACACCAGGTATGACCTATCTGCAAAGTAACAGTACCAGTAATGGCCAAATGACCATGACTGCCAACTTTGATGTGGGGACTAATATTGACATAGCTGCACTTGATGTACAAAACCGTGTGGGTATAGCTACGCCAAGCTTACCACAGGAAGTACAGCGATTAGGCTTAACTGTACGTAAGCGTAACCCAAGTATATTACTATTAGTAGCGCTGTTTTCTCCAAAAGGTACGCATAGCGTTACGTTTATGGATAATTACACTAACGTTTTTATAAAAGATGCAATCTCGCGCACAAAAGGTGTTGGTGACGTATTTACCCGTGCCGATGACTTTAGCATGCGTATATGGCTGAAGCCGGATAAGCTGGCCGCGCTGGGTATGAGTGCCCAGGATGTGATCAACGCTCTAAACGAGCAAAATGCACAGGTTGCGGCAGGTACCGTAGGCGGGACACCACAAATTAAGGATGAACCATTTGAATATTCTGTTTTGGTGAAGGGGCGTTTATCAGAACCTACTGAATTTGGAAATGTTATTGTAAAAACATTGCCTAAGAATGGTGCCATAGTGCATTTGAAAGATGTGGCCCGTGTAGAGTTGGGTAAATTTAACTATGACGGTAATTCATTTGTTGATGGTAAACGGGCATCATACCTTTTAATATACCAGGCACCTAACAGTAACGCGCTCGAAACTGCCGACAATGTATACGCTACCATGAACGAGCTTAAAAAAGCGTTCCCGGCTGATGTTGATTACGTAGTTCCATTTGAGTCGATAACCGTAGTAAAGGTATCTGTGCATGAAGTTGTTGAAACGCTGCTTATTGCATTGGCACTGGTTATTTTAGTAGTGTTTTTATTTTTACAAAGCTGGCGTGCAACGCTTATTCCGGTATTGGCTATACCCGTATCCATTATAGGTACATTCATCTTTTTTATACCGCTTAATTTTACTATCAATACTCTTACTTTGTTTGGCTTTGTACTGGCAATAGGTATTGTGGTAGATGATGCCATTGTGGTAGTTGAAGCCGTTCAGCATTATATGGATGAGAAGGGTATGTCGCCTAAGGAGGCAACTACACATGCCATGCGTGATATATCGGCACCGGTAATAGCTATTGCATTGATATTAGCGGCGGTATTTGTGCCGGTAGGTTTTATACCTGGTATTGTTGGCAGGCTTTACCAGCAGTTTGCTATAACCATAGCTATTTCGGTAGTTATATCTGCCTTTGTAGCACTTTCATTAACGCCTGCATTATGTACGCTGATATTACGCACGCACAAACTGGATGAAAAATCAAAAGGGCTGGATAAGTTCTTTTTTATATTTAATGGCTGGTTTGACCGCGTGACCAACAAATACCGTAACGGCGTTGACCGGAGTATTAAAAATTCAAAATTTGTGATCATTATACTGGTTTGTATAATGATAGGAGTTGTTCTTTTATTCAGGAATAAATCATCAGGGTTTATCCCGCTGGAGGATGATGGCCGTTTATATATTACTTATGACCTGCCCAACGCGTCATCGACCCAAAGAACTGTAACTGTTTTACATGAGATGATGGCTTCGCTTGATAGTGTGCCGGGGATATTGCATTATGCTGCGCTTGGTGGTTTAAATGCGGTTAGTTTCGCCAGTAAATCAAGCAGTGCTACTATATTTGTGCAGCTTAAACCCTGGGATCAACGCACGGCTGATAGCCTGCAAATAGGCGCTATAAGTGCCAATATAAAAAAGAAGCTGAGTAAATATAAAGAAGCAAGCGTAGTGGTAATACAACCGCCTGCTATTCCCGGTTTAGGTAGCACAGGTGGGTTTTCATTCATATTTGAAGAAAAACAAGCCGGAGGTGATATAAAGGTTTTTGAAAAAACTTTAAAAGGTTTTATGGCCGCCCTTGCCAAGCGAAAAGAAATTGGAGTGGCGTTTAACTTTTTTACTGCAAGTACGCCGGCATACGAGTTAACTATTGACCGTGAAAAAACGGAGAAGCTGGGTGTAGCAATTGGTGATGTTAATACAGCCCTGGAAACCTACATGGGCAGCCAGTATATTAACGACTTTACCATTTACGGGCGTGATTTTCACGTAGTGGCCCAGGCTGACACCGAGTACAGAACCAATATTCAAAACATAGGGCAGTATTTTGTGCGTAATCAGGCAGGTACAATGGTGCCATTAAGCACACTTATCAGCTATAAAGTAATTGAAAATGCACCTTTGATATCACACTATAACCTTTTCCGTTCTGTTGAAATTGATGGCAGCCCGGCTCCCGGATATAGTAGCGGCGACGCTTTAACCGCACTTAAAGAAACTGCTGATCAAAACCTGCCGCAAGGTTTTGGTTATGAATTCTCGGGTTTAAGTCGTGAGGAATTATTATCAGGCTCAAAAACTATTTACATTTTTATGTTATCGATAGGGTTTGTGTTCCTCTTTTTGGCAGCACTTTATGAAAGCTGGTCGGTGCCATTCTCGGTACTGTTGGCTGTGCCGCTGGGTGCGTTTGGAGCAATACTTTTCCTGACACTCAGGCCAAGTTTAACCGATAACGTGTATGCGCAAATAGGTTTGATAACACTGATAGGTTTGGCGGCCAAAAATGCCATCCTGATAGTTGAATTTGCCAAAGATCGTGTTGACCGGGGCATCGAACTTGAAAAAGCTACCCTTGAAGCCGTTAGATTACGTTTAAGGCCTATCATCATGACCTCAATGGCATTTATATTGGGTGTATTGCCATTGGTATTTGCATCGGGTGCAGGGGCACAATCAAGGCAAACTATAGGTGTTACTGTGTTTGGGGGTATGCTTGCTGCCACATCGTTGTCTATATTCATTGTTCCGGTGTTATTTTATACCATAACAAGATTTGCTTATGGTAAAGAAAAACTTGACGAGCTAGTAAAGAATTATAAACCCGATCCGGAAGAATTAAATTAATTCAGACTTACGAAGTTTTTAAAACTTCGTAAGTCTTTCATTCCTTCATAGGTCATATAGTATTATATTTACTATATGAAAAGGGAAAAACTTGATGCTTTTACCGACGCGGTGGTTGCTATTATCATCACACTAATGGTGCTTGATATTAAACTACCACAAATTACTGCGGAAAATTTGTGGGTTGTGCTGTACCATATTGGCGTATATGCGCTAAGTTTTGTTGTAATTGCTATTACATGGCTTAACTACAATACCTTTTTTAAATATATTGAGCATATAACTACAAAAACGATTTGGCTGAATTTACTTTTCCTGTTTTTTCTATCTCTTGTTCCGCTGCCTACCGAAGCACTTGGCAACAATTTTTTTGTTAAACAGAGCCACATGTTTTATGGTGCTATATTAACAGCCGTATCATTAGTTTATACGTTGATGCAGTATGCCGCCAATCCTTATATATCACATTTATCTAAAACTGAATTAAGCTATTTGAATAAGAAAAACTGGTTCGCAACAATTCTATATGGGTTGAGTGTTCCATTAAGTTTGATCAGTATCTATCTGTCAACGGCTATTTTTATATTATTACCTGTACTTTACTTTTTGCCTTCGCGTAAATTGATTGAATCCGATATTAATGAGGTGCAGATTTAAAGTCAGGCAAAAAGCCTGTTTTGGCATGAAAAAGCGATGAAATAATCGATGATTAAAGTTTTTTGCTTTTGCTTATCATCCCAAATAAAAGACAAAAACACCGGGCAAAAGGACAATTAATTCATTAAAGTTAAATTTATTTCCTGAATTTTTAATTTAGTTAATCATGTGATAAACGGTGAAAAATAGATTTTAAAGTGTATGAGTATCAATTAATAAGGTAAAGGGATCTGGTTTTGATAGTGCAATAAACCGATTACAAGAGTAGTACAGCCGTCAAAAGTTTGGCACGTTGGCAGAGTATTTGTAAAGACGATGTTAAATAAAGTACAATTTATTTATACATCTAACAAAAACACAACAATGAAAAAAGCATCAAACTTAATAGCAGCAGCGGTAGTAGCGGCGGCTATGTTTTTCGGAACTAATGCAAAAGCACAAACAATTACACCAGATAAATTTCGTTTTGGGGTTGGCGTTGAAGGAGGTTTAGCAACAGGCTGGGCCAGTAATTATTCTAACCTTGAATTAGGTGGTACAGGTAGATTACAATATGGCGTATCAAACAATTTAGCTATTACACTAACCTCGGGTTATTATAACTTCTTTGGTAAAAATGATCCCATTACCGGTGAAAAATATCAATCATTAGGAATGGTACCAATTAAGGCAGGTATTAAAGCATTCTTTACTCCAAACTTATATTTTGGTGCTGAAGCGGGTGTTGGTATTGAAACCAAAGCATTTACACACCAAGGTATAGACCAGGATTATGTTGGAAAAGAAAATAAGCTGATATTATCACCAACAATAGGTTGGGCCAATAAACGCTGGGATGTTGGTGTACGTTATGAAAACTATTCAGGCGATGATAACAACTATGGCTTAGTGGCTTTACGTTTAGCTTACGGTTTTGGAATATAACTTGTAAAAGACGCAAAGTATTGCGTCTCTACGGTGAAAAAAGAAAGCCTCTGTCAATATTTTTGACAGAGGCTTTTTACTATACTTAGAGACACAATACTTTGTGTCTCTATAATTATTATTTTTGTGTCTCTATAATTATTATTTCAATTTTCCTAAAGCTGCTTTAATACGTTTTACGGCTTCTGTTAATTTTTCTTCAGATGCAGCATAAGATAAACGTAATGATTTTGGATCGCCAAATGAATCACCGCCTACAGTAGCTACGTGAGCTTCTTCAAGCAGAAAGATGGCCAATTCGTCAGAATCATTAATGGTTTTGCCATTATAGCTTTTACCAAAGAATGAAGTAACATTCGGGAAGAAGTAGAAAGCGCCATCAGGCAGGTTCACTTTTAAGCCTTCAATATCACTTAGTAAACCGTAAACCAGGTCGCGGCGTTTTTTGAATTGCTCGCGCATTTTTAATACAGTTTCTAATCCGCCTTCATAAGCAGCAACACCGGCACGCTGAGTAATTGAGCAGCTACCTGAAGTGATCTGGCCTTGTAATTTATCAAAAGCAGCAGCAGTTTCTTTGCTTGATGCAGAGTAACCAATTCTCCAGCCAGTCATGGCGTATGATTTTGAAAATCCGTTAATAATTACAACTCTGTCTTTTATACTATCAAACTGGGCGATCGACTCATGTTTTTCGCCATAGTTGATGTGCTCATAGATCTCATCAGACATGATATAGATATGCGGATGTTTTTCAAAAACCTTTGCCAGGCCTTCCAGCTCACTTTTGCTGTAAACGCTGCCGGTAGGGTTGCTTGGCGATGAAAACATAAACAATTTTGATTTCGGCGTAATTGCAGCTTCCAATTGTTCAGGAGTTATTTTAAAATCCTGTTCAACGGTAGTATCAATAAATACGCTTTTGCCTTCGGCTAATTTTACAACTTCGGAGTACGAAACCCAGTAAGGTGTAGGTATAATAACCTCTTCGCCCGGGTTTACCAAACAAAGTACCGCGTTTGCAATGGCTTGCTTAGCGCCTGTTGATACAACTATCTGGCTGGCATCATAATCAAGGTTGTTCTCATCCTTTAACTTCTTTGCGATCGCCTTTCGTAATTCAGGGTAACCTGATACGGGTGTATAATAGGTGTAATTTTCATCCATCGCCTTTTTAGCGGCTTCCTTAATGTGTTCAGGGGTATGAAAATCCGGTTCGCCAAAGCTAAGGCTGATTACGTCAACACCTTTTGCGGCAAGCTCACGGCCCATTTTGGCCATTTTAATAGTTGCCGACTCAGACAGATTGTTGATCCTGTTACTTAATGCACTCATGTTGTTTTTTTTCTTATTGCGGCAAATATAGAAAAGTTTGTAGTTAGCAGTGAGCAGTTTGCTTTATTTTCATTTATTTATCAATCAATAAATTTAAGCAGTTCGCTAAGCTCTTTATTTGAAATGCTTTCATGCTCACTTTTGTCAAAAATTGTAAGAAGAAACACAGTACCATGCACAACCTTGAAACAAGTTATTACTCTTGCACCGGCTGATTTGCCTTTTCCTTTACTTGAAATTGCCATGCGAATTTTATAGCATTCATTTCCAAGGGAAATTCCCTGAGATGGATTTTCTTTTAAAGATTGAAGAAGTAATGAAAAATCTGATTTAAGCGAAGGGTATTTGTTGGCCAATCGCTTAAGTTCTTTTTCAAATTTGGGTATAAATTTTACTTTATAACTCATTTAGCAATTCATCAGCATTGCGGGCCTTGATTTTTCCTGCCAATACCAGGTTCAACTCATCCACAGCTTCCTTTATGTCTTCTAAGGTTTTGGCCTTATACGGAGTAAGCGGCTTGGTTTTTACGTAAGGCAAGTCATTTAATAACGCCAATAAATTTGCAGCCTTACTTTCTTTTACTTCCAATACAAATTTCATATAACAAAAATACAAATTTATTTCCACTACTAATTACCCAATCAACTGCAAACAATTTTATAGCTTTGCCAACAAATTACACAACCTTGCGCGAACAAAAACGGATCATACTGACTTCCCTGGTTACCGGTATTATACTGATGATAGCCAAGTTTGGAGCCTATTTTTTAACCGCATCAAACTTTGTACTTACTGATGCTGCCGAAAGTATTGTAAACGTACTGGCCAGTTCCTTCGCTTTTTTTAGTATTTATCTTTCATCACAGCCACGTGATGAGAATCACCCTTATGGGCATGGCAAAGTGGAGTATTTTTCGGTTTTTATTGAGGGCTCACTAATAGGCATAGCAGGCATCATAATTATCTTCAAATCTATTTATGGCCTGTTTTATCCCAACGTTATACATGACTTATTGACGGGTGCCATAATAATAGGTATAACAGGTGTAATCAATGGTGGTTTAGGCTATTACATGATAAAAAAAGGAAAGTCGTTGCCCTCAATAACCATTGAGGCTGATGGCAGGCACCTTATCACAGATATGATTACCAGTATTGGCCTGGTTGTTGGCCTGTTGCTTATATACTTTACCAAAATACTTTTATTAGATAATACGCTATCCATATTAGTGGGTTCGTATATTGTATTTACCGGTTATAAGCTGGTGCGAAAATCAGTAGGTGGACTAATGGACGAAGCTGATTTTGGCGTGGTAACTGAAATTGTAAAAGTGTTAGATGAGCAAAGGCGCGATGAGTGGATCGATCTGCATAATTTCCGTGCTCAAAAATATGGGAATGAATTGCACATTGATTGCCATTTAACGCTGCCTAATTACTTTGACCTTAACCGGGTGCATGAGGAAGTATCATTAGTAGATAAGCTGATAAACAGCGAGATCACGAAAACAGAGTTATTTATTCATACCGACCCATGTTTGCCTGATTGTTGCCATTATTGCAGCATGCCGAATTGCCCCATACGCTCGGAACCTAAAAGAGAACGCATTACCTGGACAATGGATAAAGTTATCCGCAACAAAAAACACTTTGAAGACTGATGTATCAATTCAATGTACGTGTATATGGCCTGTTAATTAATGATCGCGCGGAGATACTGCTTAGCGATGAGCAGGAGCATGGTATGCGCTTTACCAAATTCCCCGGCGGTGGCCTGGAATACGGTGAAGGATTGACTGAAGGACTTAAGCGTGAATTTATTGAAGAATGTAATGCGGAAATAGAAGTGATCAGTCATTTTTATACAACGGATTTTTTTGTAAAATCGGCATTTAATGATTCGCAGATCATCAGCATATATTATATAGTTAAAAATATAAGGGAGCTTAATTTATCTATCAAAACAAAAGCATTTGATTTTGATGGCGAAGGCGATGTGCTGCAGGTATTTAGATGGGTGAAGTTGACCGACTTGAAACCTGAAGAAATAACCTTCCCGATAGATAAACACGTTGCCGAACTTTTAATAGCACAATTATGAATTTGGTTGAAAGAGATTTGAATGTAATATGGCATCCTTACACACAAATGAAAACTGCCTTGCCACCTGTGCCCATAGTAAGGGGAGAGGGCGCTTGTTTATTTGATGAGGATGGCAAAAAGTATATTGATGGGGTATCATCATGGTGGGTGAATATTCATGGGCATGCGCACCCCTATATTGCCAAAAAGGTTGCGGAGCAGTTAACAAAACTGGAGCACGTAATATTCGCAGGCTTTACACACAATGGCGCGGTGGAATTAGCTGAACGCCTATTAAAAATACTCCCAGATAATCAAAAAAAAGCTTTTTATTCAGATAACGGCTCAACTGCTATAGAGGTAGCTATTAAAATGTGCCTGCAATACTGGCATAATCAGGGAATAAAACGCAATAAGATACTGGCCTTCAAAAATGCCTATCATGGCGATACTTTTGGTGCTATGGCTGTAAGTGGAAGGAGTGTTTTTACTGCTCCTTTTGACGGTATGTTATTTGAGGTTGAATTTATTGATCTGCCTGACAAAGAGAATATTCAAAATCTCAAATCCGAAATCTCAAATCTCAAATCGGAATTGGCTTGTTTTGTTTTTGAACCATTGGTACAGGGTACAGCCGGGATGGTAATGTATGAGCCAGAATATCTGAATGAATTGATGGCGCATTGCCGCAAGGAAGGCGTGCTGATGATAGACGATGAAATATTTACAGGATTTGGCCGTACCGGGAAGTTGTTTGCCTGCGATTACCTGACAGAACAGCCGGATATTATGTGTTTTTCCAAAGGCTTAACAGGCGGTACTATGGCTTTGGGTTTAACTACCTGTACACAGCAGATCTACGATGCGTTTTTATCTGATGATAAGCTGAAAACCTTATTTCACGGGCATTCTTTTACGGCTAACCCAATTGCCTGTTCGGCTGCTTTGGCAAGTATGGATCTGTTGATGGAGGATACTACGATGATAAACATTAAAAGAGTAGAGGAACTGCATCAAAAATTTGCATTGCGCATAAAGCATCACCCTAAAATAAGAACCATACGCCAAACAGGTACCATACTGGCAATGGAATGGGAAACCGGAAGCAATACGTCCTACTTCAGCACCTTGCGCGACAGGTTGTACCTGTTTTTTTTAGACAAGGGTATTATTTTGCGGCCATTAGGAAATATACTTTATATTTTACCTCCTTATTGCATTACCAATGATGAGCTAAACTATATTTACAGCAAAATTGAGCAAGCCCTTGAAGAATTGTAAGAATAGGATTAAGTATTAACAATTCCCCCCCTTGGAGCGGGCGCGTAAGATTTTGTAATGGCAGGGGTGGGTTATACTTTGAGCATGAATAACACACCCCTGCACCCCTCTCAAGAGAGGAATCGCATAATTCTTTATTAAAATAAATATTATGGAACTAAACACTATACTCCCCGCTATAATAACTAACCCGGAATTACACGCACGCTGGTTAAACACGCTATCACTAATGGAGAATACCGGAGCTCGCAAGATCTCGGCTAGTGAAGACCCGGTTACGGTTACTTATATTATATTAAAACATGCGGCCGAAGAACATCGTCATGCTTTTTATTTGAAAAAACAGATTGAAAAGGCAGCTTACGGCTCATGCCCAACTTATGCAGCTGAATATTTATTGGCTCCGGCTTACAGCAAATACTATTTGAACCAGTTAGATATTGATGTATGTCGTTACCTGAAAAATGAGTTAAAATTAACTGGTCGCGAGCTACGTTTTGCAGCTTATCTATTGGTAACTTACGCTATTGAGGTACGTGCCGATGAACTTTATCCTATTTATCAGGATGCATTGGATAATGCAGGCAGTAAGGTAAATGTGAAATCAATTATTTTAGAAGAAGAAGGGCATTTGGAAGAAATGATCAATCAGTTAAAGCACTTCTCACCTGATTGGCAATTGCATGCCCAAAAAGCAGTTGATATGGAAACCCGTTTATTCGGGCAGTGGGTAGGGCAGTTAGCTGGGAGTATTTAGTTGAAAGTTTAAAGTCTAAAGTTGAAAGTCTAAAATAGAAAACTTTGAACTTTCTACTTTAGACCTTCAACTCATTAAACTTAATTCCCGCCTCTCATGGCTTTTAACTCATCAAGAGTGATTCTCTGAGCGTCAGCAGGTATACCGAATGTGCCTTTAGGCAAGTCTTTTTGAACGATGCTTGTAACAGTTATAGGTACTTCCTGTCCTTGCATTAGCATGGTATATTGTACCGGGAAACCACCTGCATTAGCATAATATGGCTGTACCGCGGTTGCTGGGAAAGTGAAATCGTTAGTTATCCACACATCATAGCTTTTTTTGCTTTTTGCATCAGTTGCAATAACTTTTTTGCAATTGAAACCCGAAATCACTTTAGTTTCAGTAGTTGGTGCAAAGGTAAAGCTTGGCATTTGCGATTGTCCATCTTCAATTTCAGATGGATTGGCTACAGCAGCAAAAAATTTGGAAGCAACAGGTACATCAACCAAAACAGCAAAATAACTGTGTGTTGCATTTGCCAGCAGCTTTATATCGGCAGGGCCTGCTTCAAAAGCGTACATGCTTGAATCGGCACTGAAATATTCCTTGGCTTCAGTTTTATTACCGTTCATCATTGAACTGTATGAAACAATGCCTTGTGTGTAAGCTGTTTGTGCTTTGGCATTAATGGCAATAGTTGTCAGGGTTACGCCAAGGGCTGCTGTTAGGATCTTAATATTCATTTTTTTTAGATTTATTGAACAATTTATGTGTTTTATTGATCGAAAACAAATTTAATAATTAGTCATTAGATACCAATAGGAGCGATTTGTTACGTTTTAACGCGACGTATTTAATTTTTGTTGTGACGGCTTGTTGCTCCATACTGGCTATAAAATGATCGCTATTCGTTGCATCAATAACCACCAAGCGGTAATCATAGTTTTTATTAATTGAATTTATTGCGGCATAGGGGTTGTTGGTAAGGTAAATGTAATCGGTTTTGAGCTTGTTATTCAATCCTGCATCGGTAAGTCCCTTGTTAAAAAGTAAGATCCTTGTACCCATAAACTGGATAAGGTTATCATGCTTTAATAAAAAGCTCGCTTTGATATTCTGCTGTAGACCATATACATGTATATCATTTGCTTTGCTGCTATCCAAATAGGGTTGTATGGAGTAGAGATAGTTTTTATCAGTATCGGTCAGGTCAGAAATAACTATTGCATTGCTGCCATTTTTCATCACTATGCCAACATGTTTATGAAGATTGAGGAATGCAATACTATTTGAATGTTGTGCATTGATCTTTTTTAGGCTGATGCTAATACTCAACAGCAAAATGCAAACTAAACTTAATTGCAGCAACCATGATTTTTTATAATACAGGTAATAAAACAGGCTAATAATTATCGCATATAATAAAAGGTATTCGGTAGGATCGATCCAAATTTTGTTGATGGTTGAAAATGGCGCGTGTTCCATAAAAGCCAGTACTTTGTTCATCAGCAGGATGGATCGCTCCAGTATATAACCCAATGCTTTTGATACTATAGGTATTTGTGGCAGCAATAAATAAGCTATACCCGTATACATAATTATGGTTACCGGTATAAACACAAATAGGTTACTCACCAAAAAATACACCGGGAACTGGTGAAAGTAAAAGGCACTCAACGGAAAGGTGATCACCTGTGCAGCAATAGATACCGAGCATAAGGCCCATAGCTTATCGGCCCATTTGTTCTTAAATTTTAGACATTTATAAACTATCGGCCTTAAAATTATTAAACCCGCTATGGCAATATAGGCGAGTTGGAAGCCAACCTCGGTAATAAAATATGGATCGTACAGAAGCAGTAAAAATGCCGAAACTGCCAGGATATTTAAGCTGTTGATATAGCGGTTGTAAGTTTTACCGATCACAATCATGCTCACCATTGCCACTGCCCTACAAACCGCAGGTGAGAAACCGGTTAACATCGCATAATACCATATTATGCCGATAATGATAGTGGCTCTTAATAATCTGCCATATTTATAGCCGTTTAAAAAGCTTAATGCCAGGCTCAGCATTAAATAAATAACAGCTACCTGCGCACCCGAAACGCTAAGCACATACATTGTGCCCGTTTTTGAATAGGCTTGCAATACATCATTGCTCATATCGGCTTTGTAACCTAAAATTAGGGTTGAAGCAACAGCAATAGCACTGGTATCATGCATATTACATTTAAATTTTTGTACAAGTTTCTGTCTCAATTTTAGCGAGTAGGCAATGGTCGGGTTACCCGCATCGTGACCTATAACTTCATATTGCTTTGGATACAAAAATTGCTGATAATGGATATCTTGGTTGGCTAAGTAATTTTTATAATTGAACTCAGCCGGATTAAATGGCGGATCAATAATTGCATATTTTGCGGGGATAAGTAATTTATCGCCATAAGAAAGTCCTTTTGCCGAAGTATCTTTCAGGCTGATAAGCAATTTACCACTGGTATTTACTGTCTTTTCATCATTAATACTTTCTTTAACATTGGCAGTAAAGCGAAGATATCCGTTTTTTAGAACTGGTTCATTGCTGATGTTTACAACCAGGTATTGAGCCGGAGTTTTTGAGAAATGATTGGTTTGGGTAAGTTCATTATAATGAAGAACACTAACACAGCCAAACAGAAGTAAAATTAAGCTAATGAGTGCCCCGCCGATCCAGCGTACTTTGTAAATGTTAAACCGTTTATAAGTGAGATTAAGTAATATAAATATCAGCGATAGCGAAACGAAAAGGATAGTAAGCGGAGTGGTGTAAGCGTAGGATATAAAGTTTAATCCAATTCCTACACCCAATAAAAACGGGATCAATAAAATTACAAAAGGGATTTCGCCCTTGTGATTTGCTATCATGATAAGATGGTTGTCATTGCGAGCGATAGCGCGGCAAACTCGTAGCTATTTATAGCGAATAAGCATGGCTACGAGGTTGCTTCGTCGTACCTCCTCGCAATGACACGGTTTTTGTTTAAAAAAATAAAGATAACTTTTACCCCGATATCTACAACTGATCGCGGACTTCGAGCAGGAATTTTTTTATGTTCTCAAGTGAATCAAGCACTCGCTGAGTGTCTTTTGTTTCTCCTGAATTATTTTTCAAGTGATCTTTGGCACCATTCAGCGTATAGCCTTTATCGCGAATGAGGTGAAAAATAATTTTCAGGTTTTCTATATCCTCGGGCGTGAAGTAGCGGTTGCCTTTTTTGTTCTTTTTAGGCTGAAGAACATCAAACTCCTTTTCATAAAAACGGATAAGCGACTGATTTACATCAAACATAGCCGACACCTCGCCCATGGTATAGTACATCTTATTGATATCGCGTTCTTTGTAAGGCATATGCAAATGTAATTCTTTGATTTTAGATTTAACCAGTATTAAAAACGCTTTGGCTTTCTGCTGGTATGAAAAACAGATATGATTATCACTTTATTATTTACTTCATCCACCCAATAAATAATAAGATAAGGGAATTTATTTAAAACTGCGGAATGGAGATCGCCATATTTAACTGGATAATAATATGGGTTAGTTTCAATTAAATTTAAAAGGTGGCTTACTTCGATATAAAGTTTATTACCTAAGCCTGTTAATTGTTCTTCATACCAGTCGTATGCTTCGCTCAATTCGTCCTCAGCTTGTGAAAGTAATTCAATATTAAACACCTTCGTAGCGTTTTTTTATTTCATTCCAGGGTCTTGAGGTTATTTTACGGGCAATGTAATCGTCTTTGCGTTGCAGCATCTCAGCTATTTCGGCATCATTTAATATGTAATCATCACTATCAGTACGGTATTGATAATGCAAACTATCGAGAAATGCCAACAGAACTTTTTTCTCCTGCTCGTTTTGTATGTCGATCTTTAATGTCTCCATATACCAAATTTAAGAATTTTAGTATACATATTATACAAAAGTTCACATAATTTCTCGACTTTTGCCCAATGTGAAGTATACAGTATTTCACATTATTACACAGAATTGCACCTTATGACAGCTACCGAAATACGCAAGGCTTTTTTAGATTTTTTTGCTGCTAAGGGACATACCATTGTTCCTTCGGCACCTATTGTGGTTAAAAACGACCCAACCCTGATGTTTACCAACGCGGGGATGAACCAGTTTAAGGCCATTTTTTTAGGCGAAGAACCTGCTAAATATCCGCGTGCGGCTGATACGCAACGTTGTCTGCGGGTATCGGGTAAGCATAACGACCTGGAAGAGGTGGGTATTGATACCTATCACCATACCATGTTCGAGATGCTGGGCAATTGGAGCTTTGGCGACTACTTTAAAAAAGAAGCCATTGCCTGGAGCTGGGAACTGTTAACCAAAGTTTATAAGCTACCTAAAGACCGCCTATACGTAAGCTACTTTGAAGGCGACGAAAAAGAAGGCCTGGCAAAGGATACGGAAACCTACGACCTTTGGAAACAATATGTTGATGAAGACCATATCCTCCCCGGCAACAAAAAAGACAATTTTTGGGAAATGGGCGAAACTGGTCCCTGCGGGCCGTGTACCGAGATTCATTTTGATAGTCGCCCCGATAATGAGCGCGCTGAAGTAAGCGGTGCTACATTGGTAAACGCCGACCATGACCAGGTGATCGAGATCTGGAACAACGTATTCATGCAATTTAACCGCCTGAAGGATGGTTCATTACAAACCCTGCCTGCACAGCATGTAGATACCGGGATGGGCTTTGAGCGTTTGGTAAGGGTGTTACAAGGAAAAACATCAAACTATGATACGGATGTTTTTCAGCCGTTGATACAGTTTATAGCTCAAAAATCAGGAAAGAAATATAACAGCGCAGCTAAACCAGGTGAAGAAGGCTGGAACGATGCCGTAGCCATGCGCGTAATGGCCGACCATATCCGCGCTATTAGCTTTGCTATATCCGATGGTCAATTGCCCTCTAACAATAAAGCTGGATATGTGATCCGCCGTATCCTGCGTAGGGCAGTTAGATATCAATATCAATATTTAGGATTTAAAGAACCATTTTTAAACCAGTTGGTGCCTTTGTTGGCAGAGCAGTTTAAAGGTGTATTTGATGTGCTTTGGAATCAGAAGGATTTTGTGCAGAAGGTGATTTTGGAGGAGGAAATTAGTTTCTTGAGAACACTAGAACTAGGAATAAAATATTTTAATAATAATCTTGTCGGTGAATTAGTTTGGGGAGATGATAAAATCTTATCAGGAACATTTGCTTTTGAATTATCTGACACTTATGGCTTTCCTTTAGATTTAACCGAGTTAATGGCTCGAGAAAAAGGCTGGACTGTAGATATTGAGGGCTTCAACAAAGCTCTCGGCGAACAAAAATCTCGCTCCCGCGCAGCCACCGCCATTGATACCACCGACTGGGTTATTTTAAAAGATGACGACACCGTTGAATTCACGGGTTATGATGAAACTGAAAGCATTGCCCATGTGATAAAATATCGCAAGGTAACAGCTAAAGGCAAGGAGCAATACCAGATCGTACTGGATAAAACGCCATTTTACGCCGAAAGCGGTGGGCAGGTAGGAGATACCGGTGAATTGGTTTTCCCGGATGGCGAGGTGATCGATGTTACCGATACCAAAAAAGAGAACGGCCTGATCGTTCATTTTGTAGATAAACTGCCGGAAGATATTGACGATGCGTTAACCGCCATTGTTGATGCTCAAAAACGCAACAGTACTAATAATAATCACTCGGCTACACACTTGCTGCATGCCGCCATGAAACAGGTATTAGGCAGCCACGTAAACCAAAAAGGTTCATTGGTTAATGCAGAATATTTACGTTTCGACTTCTCACATTTTGCAAAGGTTACCGATGAGGAACTGGCACAAATTGAAGCCATAGTTAATAGTAAGATCCGTGAAAATATCGCCCTTAAAGAAGAACGCGATGTGCCTTATGATGTAGCGATAAGCAGTGGTGTAACTGCCCTGTTCGGTGAAAAATACGGCGACCATGTGCGGGTGATCACTTTTGATGAAACCTTTAGCAAGGAGCTTTGCGGTGGTACACACGTGAAAGCTACCGGGTATATCGGTTACTTCAAGATCATGTCTGAAAGTGCCGTAGCTGCCGGGGTTCGCCGCATTGAGGCGATAACGGGTATTATGGCTGAACGGTTCATCAACGAGCAAAGCAGATTGGTGAACCAGTTAAAAGACTTGCTTAAGAATCCAAAAGATATATCAAAAAGCGTTGAAAGTCTGCTCGAAGAAAATACCAAACTGAAAAAGGAGATCGAGAAATCTATCCTTGAAAAATCATCAGGCTTAAAAAATGAATTAGCCGCAAAAGCTGAAACTATTAACGGTATCAACTTCATAGCTCAAAAAGTAGAGTTACCTAATGCCGATGCCATAAAGAACCTGGCTTACCAATTAAAAGATATTGTAAGCGACTTGTTCCTTGTACTTGCCGCTGATATCGACGGCAAGCCAAACTTAACTGTAATGTTAAGCGAAAACCTGGTAAAAGATAAAGGATTGAACGCAGGCAATATCGTTCGAGAATTGGCAAAAGAAATACAAGGCGGCGGCGGCGGTCAGCCGTTTTTTGCTACAGCAGGTGGTAAAGATTTGAGTGGGTTGGATAAAGCTTTAGAGAAAGCGAAGAGCTTTATAGCTTAAATAATTTTGTCATATTCGCAATCGCTCGGCTCCAGCCTAGTGATTAATATTACCAGGCCTCCGGCCTGTGGCGGCAAGATGCCGCTAAATATTCGTCACTTGGTCGGAACCGAGCGACAGCATAAAGCCATAAAACAAAAACGCCCGGCTTATGCGGGCGTGTTTGTTAAAAAGTTATTGTGTGTCGGGTCACCCGGAAGTACTCGAAAGGTGAGCGCAGAGGCCTTTGCCTACATGTTTCGAGAGCCTCAACATGACTTCTCTTATTGAAACTTATTAATGCACAAACACATTCTTTTCAATAGCAGCAATAATCTCGTTGCCTGCTTTCATTTGCGATCCCGATAGTTGTTTTAATTGATTGCTGTAAGCAATAGCTTCTTCTTCATCATCAAAAAGCAAAACCAGGCTGTTATTTACCTCGCTCTCGATACCATCATGCGGTAGAGGCAACAGATAATTTCCGAAAGTCGTATAGTCGATCTTTGAAGGACCGTTAGACGGAACATTAATTCGTAGCATGGTAATAAATTTTTTTAAGTTTATTATATATAGATTAAACAATAAGAAATAAAAGGTGTTTTAGGTTGGATTGAATTTTTTGTAATATTTTCGTCACAGTTAATGGGTAACAAAGCAGCTGAACCAGAATTTTCTGAATTTGAGAATTAACAGAATTATAAATTTCTACTAAGACAGCTCAAATTCTAAAAATTCTTTAATTCTATAAATTCGAGTTCAGACAATTGGGATCCTCTAACAATTTAATAACCTCTCCACATTTTGAAATACCCTAGTCTTTCAGTAATTTAAGGCGAACAATAATGCTTGCGAATTACAATGACCAAAACGGGTACTGAGAAATTAAAACGGGTTTTAAAACCTATTCATCTTTGGGCCATTGCTGTTGGCCTGGTTATATCAGGCGAATATTTTGGCTGGAATTACGGCTGGGGCGTATCAGGCACTATCGGGTTTTTGATAGCAACGCTCATCGTTACCGTAATGTACATTACCTTTATATTTAGCTATACCGAGCTTACTACAGCTATTCCGCATGCCGGCGGTGCATTTGCTTACGCTTACAGGGCTATGGGGCCATTCGGTGGACTAATCGCCGGTTATGCAACCCTTATCGATTTTTTGTTCGCCACGCCCGCTATAGCTGCGGCATTGGGCAGTTATCTGCATTTTTTGTATCCGGCAATACCTGTAATACCCTCAGCTTTGTTTTTTAACCTGGTGTTTGTGCTCATCAATATATCAGGTGTAAAGGAGTCGGCGACGTTTTCTGTTTTTATCACCATACTGGCTGTTGGTGAACTATTATTATTTATGGGCATTATTGGTCCTCATTTTAAAATGACTAATTATTTAAGTCACCCCATGCCATTTGGTTGGAGCGGGGTATTCGCCGCATTACCCTTTGCTGTGTGGTTCTATTTAGCTATTGAAGGTGTGGCGATGGTTGCTGAGGAGGTGAAAGACCCCAAACGCAATATCCCGAAAGGCTATATCTCCGGCCTGGCAACCTTGATATTTTTAGCTTTAGGTGTGATGATATTAACCGGCGGTATTACCGACTGGCGCATATTTTCGCATAATATGGATTACCCATTGCCCGAGGCGATTGCCATTGCTTTAGGTAAGGCTAACGGTTTAACCAAAATATTTGCCAGTATAGGTTTGTTCGGGTTGATCGCGTCATTTCACGGCACTATCCTGGCATCGTCAAGGCAAGTATTTGCAATGGCACGCAGCGGATATTTGCCACGGTTTTTATCAGGAGTTAATCATTGGTTCAAAACACCGCACTGGGCCATTATTGCAGCAGGTTTGATTAGTTGTGTGGCGTTGCTTTCGGGCAAAACCGATCAGATCATAGTGTTATCGGTATTGGGTGCAATTGTGATGTACCTAATGAGCATGGCGAGCCTGTTTATATTGCGAAAGAAAGAACCGAATTTGGAACGACCATTTGCTTCGCCATTTTACCCGGTATTTCCGGCTGTAGCATTGTTTATATCAGCAGTTTGCCTGTTCGCCATAATGTATTACAATTTTTTTATAAGCCTGATATTTTTTGTCGGACTGGCATTTGTTGTGGCTATATTTATGCTGATGGGGAAACATAAAGTGAAATTGGAGGAAGATTATATGATGGCAAGTGCAGAGGCTCCCTCTTATGCTTCGAGTCCCTCAGCATGACCCCACTAAAATGCATATTTCACCGCCATGACCAATGAGCTAATGAACCAGTAAACCAATGAGCTACAATATAACCATCCGCGGAAAAGTTTACAGGTTTGACGACCTGCGGACATTGCTTGCAAAGTCTTCAACTTTCCGTACCGGGGATGCGCTTGCAGGTTTGTGTGCCGAAAGCTATGAGGAACGTGTTGCTGCGCAGATGGTTTTGGCTGATGTGCCGCTGAAAACATTTTTGAGCGAAGTTGTCATTCCATATGACAAAGATGAGGTTACAAGGCTGATCATTGATAGCCATGATGAGCATGCGTTTGCTACCATCAGCCATTTAACGGTTGGTGAGTTGCGCGATTGGCTCTTGAGTGATGAAACAGATTGCTCAGTACTGAAAAGTATTGAAGCTGGCCTTATACCCGAAATGGTTGCGGCTGTATCAAAACTAATGGGTAACCAGGATCTGATCGCGGCAGCAAAAAAATGTGAAGTAGTAACGCGATTTAGGAATACCATAGGTTTAAAAGGGCATTTCTCAACCCGATTACAACCCAATCACCCAACGGACGACCCAAAAGGTATAGCTGCCAGTATGATAGATGGGTTATTATATGCAAGCGGGGATGCGGTTATCGGCATTAACCCAGCTATGGATAGCCCGGCAGGTGTTTTGAATTTACTGCGGATGATAGATACTTTAAGGCAACAATTTGAGATACCCATACAGTCATGTGTATTGAGCCATATCACCACAACGCTTGAACTTATTAATGAAAATAAAGATGCCCCGGTTGATATTTGTTTTCAATCCATAGCCGGTACGGAAAAGGCCAATACCAGCTTCGGGATAAATCTAGCGTTGATAGAAGAAGCATACCAGGCAACACTTTCCTTAAACAGAGGTACCGTTGGCAATAATGTAATGTATTTTGAAACCGGGCAGGGGAGTGCATTGTCAGCAAACGCACATTATAGGGTAGATCAGCAAACGTGTGAGGTGAGGGCTTATGCCATTGCCCGGAAGTTTAATCCGCTGTTGGTAAATACGGTGGTAGGTTTTATCGGGCCTGAATATTTATACGATGGTAAGCAGATCATCCGCGCAGCGTTAGAAGATCATTTTTGCGGTAAACTATTAGGTTTGCCTATGGGCGTTGACGTATGTTATACCAACCATGCCGAGGCAGATCAGGATGATATGGATAACCTGCTCACATTATTAGGCGTGGCAGGCTGCAATTTTATAATGGGTATTCCCGGATCAGATGATATTATGCTGAATTATCAGTCTACATCTTTTCACGATGCTTTATATTTACGAAAAGTATTGGGTCTGCGACCTGCACCTGAATTTGAGCAATGGCTGATGAAACAGGGGATAATGGATGAAAAGGGCAGTCTTACAACCAATACCCAGCCGGGTTTATTAAAGCATTTCGGAGGGTTATGGATAAAATAACTAAAAACCAATCCGATAAGGATGATTCATTCAATCCGTTAAAGGAATTTACTGCGGCCCGTATAGGTATCGGCCGTGCCGGAACGAGCATCCCCCTAAAACAAGCATTGGAATTTAAACTGGCCCATGCCCATGCCCGCGATGCTGTATATTCAGTATTGGATGCTGAAAAAATTTTGGATCACCTTAAACAGTTTAATTTATCGGGCATACATTTGCACAGCAAGGCAGATAGCCGCGCACAATACCTGCAACGGCCCGACCTTGGGCGGCAGCTGAATGAAGCGTCAGCGGATCAGCTAAGATCAAATAGCGGCAATTATGATATAGTGATAATTATAGCCGATGGGCTTTCCGCAACTGCCGTAAATGAAAATACAAACGGGTTGTTACAATTGCTGTTACCGCTTTTGCTTGATGCTAAATTAAAAATCGCGCCTGTATGTTTGGCAGAGCAAAGCAGGGTTGCTTTAGCTGATGAAATAGCACATTTGCTAAATGCCAGGTTTTCGGTAATACTTATAGGTGAACGCCCGGGATTAAGCGCCGCTGATAGCATAGGAGCATATCTGACCTACAATCCGAAACCGGGATTGACAGATGAATCACGCAATTGTATTTCCAACATCCGGCCACAAGGGCTTAACTATAAAGCAGCGGCTAGTAAGATATTTTATTTGGTGCAGGAAGCATTTCGGCTTCAACTATCAGGCGTGGGATTGAAGGATAATGAGGGGTTAATTGGTCATTGAGTCATTACGCTGCGCTGCCATTGAGTCATTGGTCATTAACCAGAAATTACTAATCTCTAATCTTTAACCTCTAATCTCTGTCCCATCATTTCTTATCATCCTTTATGTATCCGCTAAAGCTGATCGGATCACGGGTGTTGCTGGTTACCTGTAACGAGGCGGAGCCATTGGTAAATACATCAAGTGTTAGTTTACTGGTTCGTTTTACATCATTAAGTTTGATCATTATCGTCCAGCCGCCTTTTTTCTTCGGGGTTATGGTATAATCAAATTTGGTAGAAGTAAATTTTACGCCATCATCAGTAGGGTAAACAGGTACATCCATGTAAACCCGGCCAAAATAAGGTAAATAAGCAATTACTGAGTCCTTAACCACCCGAAGATCATATTCTGAGGTAAGGTATCGTTGACCGCCTCGCAGCGGTTGGGCATATTCAGCTACAAAAGTGTATGTTTTTGTTTCTATTTTTTTTGTGATGGATGCAGCTTTTTGCTGTTGCTTAATTTCTTTATCCGTTTGCTGTGCGTTTACAGTACCAGCAAGAAAAGTTAAAGCAATAATAAAAGCCGGGCATATTCTTATTAAACTTTTCATAAATGAATGATTAATAGGTTATAACGTTTTGATGGTTGTTGGTTATATAAAGATAATGAATTATTTAAAATAAATACCCCCCCTTGTCATTTAGAACGATAGTGAGGGATCTTCTGCGATAAGTAATGCGAATAGGCAAAGTCGCAAAAGATTTCTCCCTCCAGTCGAAATGACAATTGGCTAAACAAAAAAAGCCGCTCATTGAGCGGCTTTCCTATATTTTATAATATAAACTTATTTATATCAAATTAACGCTACGGTTAACAAACTCGGTAAGCTCGGCTCCTTTTAACAGGCCTTGTGAAAGCAAGGCAAGGTCAAAGGCTTGTTTAGCTAATTGTGACTGTACCTCTTCGTTTTCGTCCTGCAAAATGCGGGTAATCAATTTGTGATTGCCATTAACTACTACCTTGTAGTTATCGGGCATGCTGCCATAAAAGCCCATACCACCACCCATTGCTGCCATGTCCTTCATGCGGCGCATAAATTCATCCATCGTTACAGTAACGGGCAATTCATCAGGGTTTAAGCTTTCCAGTTCAACTTTATAGGCTTGTTTGTTAATGGCTTTATCAAATATCGCCTTCACTTTAGTTACCTGTTCTTCTGTTAAAACAGATTCAGGCGCTTCACCTTTGTTAATCAGTTTGTCAGCTACATCTGCATCTACACGTTTTAGTGAAGTTTTCTCCAGTTTTTGCTCCAAATGACTTACAAAGTGGGTATCGATAGGTGAATCCATCAGCAATACATCATATCCCTTTTTATTAGCCGATTGAATAAATGCATCTTGTTTTGAAGGATCATTGGTGTAGATATAAACTAAACGATCATCCTTATCGGTTTGTTCAGGAGTTACTTTTTCTCTGTATTCTTCTAAAGTAAAATTTTCTTTAGCAGTGTTGGTTAATAGAACAAAGTCTTTAGCTTTATCATAAAATTTATCTTCGCTAAGCATGCCGTATTTTACAAATACGCCAATATCGCTCCATTTTTCTTCAAATGCTTTACGGTCGTTTTTAAATAGCTCTGCCAATTTATCAGCCACTTTTTTGGTGATGTAGCTGTTTATTTTTTTAACGTTGCTATCAGCCTGCAAAAAGCTACGCGATACGTTCAATGGAATGTCAGGTGAATCAATGACACCATGTAGCAGCATCAAAAATTCAGGTACAATATCTTTTACTTCGTCGGTGATAAATACTTGGCGAGAGAAAAGTTTGATCTTGTTTTTTTGTACTTCAAAATCATTTTTCAACTTAGGGAAATAAAGTACCCCAGTTAAATTGAACGGATAATCAACATTCAGGTGGATCCAGAATAACGGATCTTCAGAAAACGGATAAAGTTCTTTATAAAAGTTCAGGTAATCTTCATCCTTTAGTTCAGATGGCGCTTTTGTCCAGATAGGGTTGGTGTCATTAATGATATTATCAACCTCAACTGATTTATATTTTGGCTTGCCTTCTTCATCAACGCCGTCTTCCTCCTCCTCGGTTTTAGTGCCAAATTTGATAGGTACAGGTAAAAACTTGCAGTATTTATCCAGTATTTCCTGTAAACGGTGCTGACTTAAAAATTCTTCGCCTTCATCGTTAACATGTAAAGTAATTTCAGTACCGCGTTCAGCCAGTATACCTTCGCCAATTTCAAACTCGGTGCTGCCATCGCATACCCAATAAGCAGGCTCAGCGCCATCCTGGTAGCTTAAGGTTTGAATTTCAACCCTGTCGGCAACCATAAATGCAGAATAAAAGCCTAATCCAAAACGACCGATGATCTCATTGGCATCTTTGGCTTCTTTAAATTTTTCCATAAACTCAGTAGCGCCTGAAAACGCTATCTGGTTAATGTATTTTTTTATTTCATCGGCTGTCATCCCCAAACCATTATCGCTAATGGTGATTGTCTTTTTGTCTGCATCAAAAGCAACTTCAACGTGCAGGTCGCCAAGTTCGCCGTTATACTGGCCTAATGATGAAAGGCGTTTGATCTTTTGGGTAGCATCAACCGCGTTTGATACCAATTCACGCAAAAATATCTCGTGATCGGAGTATAAAAACTTCTTAATTATCGGGAAAATGTTTTCGGTATGTATCGAAATCGTTCCTTTTTCTTGCATAATATTTTCTGTAATTTTTTTGATTAATGATTGTACTATGAGCATATCAATGCCTGTTCCAAAGTGGGTGAGGTTGTCAAATTGGCAGTAGTCTGAACCATGATTTCAAGATTAAAGGAATTACATGGTTTTAATTGAAGGATAAGGCCTGTTAAATAAAGAAGTTGTAAATAGCGTAAAGAATTAGGCAGCGATACAATCGCCTGACCATATTAAGCACTCGTCGCAGACGAGCGCAAGGTGGTAAGCTTGTTCTAAAATAATAATTCGCTAAAGGGCGCAGGGATCCCCGAGAGAGGGAGCGGGCCGGGAGTATGGCTTTGTAGTTGGAAGCATTCCCTCTTTCTTGATCTTTTGATTCTTTTTGTATCAAGACAAAAAGAAAGCCTAAGCGGCAGCGGTTAAAGCGACAGATGGCCGACTAGGTATTGTCTTCAGCTCATAATTAAAAACCACCCTAAACACCTGTAGGACTAAATTGCAATATAAATGCGGATCCCTTACCTTCGCTTGACTGTACCTGAATATTGCCTTTGTGTAGCAGCATTATCTGTTTACAAAGGCTTAGTCCAATCCCGCTGCCTGTTTTCCGGGTGCTGAAAAAGGGTATAAATATTTTGTCGAGCAATTCAGGCGGCATGCCTAGCCCATTGTCGGTTACTTTAACAAGTGTTTTGTTATTGCTTTGTATTTCGGCTGATAATATAATACGCGGGTGTTCACTGTCTTTTACAGCTTCAATGGCGTTCACCAATAAATTTATCAGCACCTGTTCAATCAGGTTAATGTCGGCTTCAATAGCAAGGGTGGGGTCGCGTAAGATGATCTCCAGCTCTATTTTCTTTTTTTCAAGCGTGGGCCGCATCAGGCTGTTCAAGTTTTCAAACAGGTTGCGCACTCTTATTCGCGTCAGATCGAGTTTGGTGATCTTATTTAGGCTGCGGTAACTTTCGGTAAATTTAAGCAGGCCCTCGCTGCGGCGTTTTATGGTATCGATCCCTAGTTCCAGGTCCTCCAATTGGCTGCTTACCGGGCTGTTGGCGATCTCCGGGCTTTGCAGGCGATTCTTTAGCGTGTCAGCTAATGATGATATAGGCGCTACTGAATTCATAATTTCATGCGTCATTACATTCAGCAGTTTTTGCCATGCTTTTGATTCTGTTTCGTCCAATGCTTCGCTTACATTTTGAAAAGCCACCAGTTTGTTCAGTTTATCTTCGCTGCGCATTATGCTGGCTGTAACCAAAATTTTAACTAGCTGCTGATTGCGGGTCATGGTTACAATTTTGCTGTCGCCGGGTTTTAAGGCAAGCACCTCACGACACAGGTCGGGTTCACGTTTTTCAAGCGAATGGATAGTTTTGAGATAGGGAATGCCCATCAACTTTTTAAATGATTCATTTATCCAGCTAATGTCACCAGTTTCCAGTTCGTAGGATAGTATGCCGGTATCAACCAGTTCCAAAACTTTTTGCAGGTATTGGTATTGGGTTTCACGCTCGCGACTAATGAGTTTAAATGTTGAATTGATCTCATTGAAACCCTTACGTAAAGGTTTAAGCTCATTAGGTGCCTTGCGCACATCAAAATGCCGCGAAAAATCACGGTAATGAACTGATTCAACGAACTGATTCACCTCATCCTGCGCCTTTTTCTGAAAGCGGATAAGATCAAGTACTTCATAAATTACTAATGGCACAGTAACAGCTAAATACAACCACCAATCACCGCCTTTAACAATAATAAAGGCAGTAACAGTTAAGGTAACAAATAAAAAGAATATGCGCAGCAACAGGCGCCACTCGTAACGGTTAAATATCATATTTGCTCAATCTGCGGTATAACGCGGTACGTGTTAAACCAAGTTCTTTGGCTGCCCTGGTAATATTGCCATTGTGTTTTTCAATAACCTTTAGTATGGCATTTTTTTCCATAATGCTTAGTGGCACATTGTCATTATCCTTATCAGTTGCCGAATCATTAGGGTTTTCCAGTATAGAAAATATAAGGTCGTCGGCACGCATTATGTGTTCATCGGCCATAATCACCGCACGTTCAATGGTATATTGCAGCTCCCTCACATTGCCGGGGTAGTTGTACATGCGCAATTTTTGTAAAGCAGCCTGTTCAAAGTCCATTGTAGGCTTCAGATACTTGGTAGCATACATTTTGGCAAAGTGCTTGGCCAATACAACAATATCTTCGCTGCGCCTGCGCAATGGCGGCATATTTATTTCAACGGTATTTATACGATAGATCAAATCCTTACGGAAACGATTTTCATTTGCCAGTTCAGACAGCGGTAAATTGGTAGCGCATATCAGCCTGATATCAATATCAACAGCTTTGTTAGTCCCCAGGCGGGTAACCTGTCTGTTTTGTAATATGGTAAGTAATTTAGCTTGCTGTTGCAGGCTGATGTTACCAATTTCATCCAAAAACAGTGTACCACCCTGGGCATCTTCAAAACGGCCCTGCCTGTCTTCGCGGGCATCGGTAAATGCCCCTTTTTTGTGTCCGAACAGTTCACTTTCAAATAGAGTATCAGTTAGCGCGCCAACATCAACCTTAACAAACGGTTTATCGGCACGTAATGAGCGTTCGTGTATGGCTTTTGCCATCAGATCCTTACCCGTTCCATTTTCGCCTAAAAGCAGAATATTAGCATCGGTAGGAGCTATTTTATTCACTTTATAAAAAATGTCCTGCATTACTTCTGACTCACCCAAAATAGATGTTTCGCCACTTGCAGTTTTTACTGATGATTTGGTAGGCTTTACGCCTTCTTTTTTATCAAGCAGATCCTTTATAGTGGCTATCAGTTTTTCATTATGCCAGGGTTTTACAACAAAATCGTTAGCTCCCTCTTTTAATGATCGCACGGCCAAATCAATATCGCCATACGCTGTTATCATGATCACGCATACGTTGGGCTTCCATTCCTTTATTTTTTTGAGCCAGTATAATCCCTCATTGCCGGTGTTTATGGCACTGTTAAAATTCTTATCCAGCAAAACCAAATCAACCTGGTTGCGCTGTAACAGCCAGTTCAGGTTTTCCGGATTTTTTTCGGTGATCACTTCCTGTGTTTCGGTTTTTAATAAAAGTTTAACCGCGGTAAGCACATCAGTATCATCATCAACAATTAAAACAGTAGCTTTTTTGAGTATCATTTATTGTGGTTCATTAGTTCACTGGTTCATCAGTTCATTGGTAATGCTAATTCAAGCATATATTAGTGCAAAATACTAAAGTATCATTAATTATAACTATTACCGTCTGCTCTCATCTATAAACTATAGAGACTATTCATCATTCGCAATTTTTATGCTAAATAACTTCAAAATATGTAGTATTAGCCATAAAACATTAATTATGAACTGTTAACCAATAAACTGATGAACCAGTGAACTGATGAACCATAAAACTACTGTATCATTACCGTACACTTGCTGTAACATAAGCGTACGCTTCAATTTAAAATATTGTACTTAAATTGCTGAAAAACAGCTATTTAATTTGTGGCATATCTTTTTGTAATTAATTGAAAAATATAAATAATAACTGTGGACAGAATTATAGAAAAAAAGAAGTGGAACAATAAACGGATAATGCTAATTGCCGGTATTGCCGGTTTAGTTTTACTCATCACTTTTAGTATTGTTTTAACATCGGGCAAAAGTAAATTAGATGTTGACCCCGAACGTATTACCGTAAGCGAGGTTACCAAAGGCCCGTTTCAGGAGTTTATACCGGTAAATGGCGTGGTGTTGCCTATAACTACTATTTATTTAGATGCCGTTGAAGGTGGTCGTGTTGAAAAGCTTTATGTTGAGGATGGTACCGATATGAAAAAAGGTGATCCGATAATGAAATTATCTGACCTTGACTTGGAACTGAGCCTGGCCAACCAGCAAACTGCTGTGTTTAATGTGCTTACGCAAATGCAAATATCGCGCGACCAGGCACAGCAAAACACCATTGGCAAATTACAGAATATGGCTGATGCTGATAATGCCTACAGAGATGCTTCACGGGTATACAAGCTTGATCAAAAACTTTATGCACAAAAAGCGATCGGCCTGCAGGAATACCAGGTAGCTGTAAATACTTATGATTATGCATTGCGCAAAGAGAAGTTAAATACACAGATATTAAAACAGGATACAGCATCTGTAAAACAACAGGCAGAGCAGGCGCAGGAATCATACGCCAATATGAAAAGTACTTTAGAATTGATGAAGCAAAAGGTTGGCGACCTGGTGGTGAAAGCCCCGGTTGACGGGCAGCTAACCTCAATGGATGCTGAGGTAGGGCAAAATATTACAAAAGGAGAGCGTTTAGGCGAGATCGACGTTTTATCGGGCTATAAAGTAAGGGTAAATATTGATGAGCATTATATATCACGTGTTTATAACGGTTTGAGTGGCGATTTTTCATTTGCTGATAAAACCTATAAGTTGAAGATAAAGAAAGTGTTCAGTCAGGTTACTAACGGGCAGTTCCAGGTTGATATGGAGTTTGTTGGTACCGTGCCGCAGGGCATTAGAAGAGGGCAGACTTTACAGATAAGACTGGCTCTAAGTGATGAAACCCAGGCTGTATTAGTACCTAAAGGCGGTTTCTATCAGCAAACAGGTGGCAACTGGATATTTAAGCTAAGTGCCGATGGCAAAACAGCTTACAGAACGAATATACAATTAAACAGGCAAAACCCTGATTATTACGAAGTAACAGGTGGTTTGCAGCCTGGCGATAAGGTAGTAACATCAAGCTACGATACCTATGGCGATATGCAGGAATTGGTATTAAGCAAGTAAATTCTGATAACGAAATATAAAAAAGACAATCAATCCTCAACAGGAGAACCTTAAGCTAACTAAGATGATAAAAATTACCGATCTCGAAAAATTCTACCGCACCGAAGAGGTGGAAACCATTGCATTAAATAAACTATCGATGGAAGTTGCGACAGGCGAGTTTGTTGCCATAATGGGTCCGTCAGGTTGTGGAAAATCAACATTGCTGAACATTTTGGGAATGCTTGATGATCCGGATGAAGGCAGCTATATGTTCAATGGTATTGAAGTGGCTCATTTTACCGAGCGTAAGCGTGCCGATCTGCGTAAGCATAATATCGGCTTCGTATTCCAGAGCTTTAACCTTATTGATGAGTTAACCGTTTTTGAAAACGTAGAGCTGCCATTAATATACACAGGTGTTGCTGCTGCCGAGCGGGTTAAAAGAGTAGAAGAGGTGCTTGATAAAATGCAGATCATGCATCGTCGAAATCATTATCCGCAACAATTATCGGGTGGTCAGCAGCAGCGTGTGGCTATTGCCCGCGCTGTAGTAAACAAACCCAAACTGATACTGGCGGATGAGCCTACCGGTAACCTCGATAGCAGTAACGGTAACGATGTAATGGAATTATTAACTGATTTGAACGAGCAGGGAACCACCATTATAATGGTTACCCACTCCGAGCATGATGCCCGCTACAGCCACCGCATTATCCGTTTGCTTGACGGACAAACGGTAATGGAAAACATCATGATATAATAAAATACTGGCTTGATAAGCAGTTTAATAGTTAATTAAATGTCTCCGGTGCCCCTCTGTAAAAGGAGGGGCGGATTGGAGAAGTAACCAATTACAATAATAAATACTAACACAATCATTTAATATGATAAGAAATTACATAAAAACAGCTTTCCGTTCCCTTCGAAAAAATAAGGGATTCACGGCTATAAATGTGCTTGGGCTGGCATTGGGGCTGGCCACTTGCCTGCTAATTGTTTTTTATGTAGTTGATGAATTGAGTTATGACAGATATAATGTAAATGCAAACCGCATATACCGTGTAAATGAGGATTTAAAACTAGGTGATAATAAAGTGCAATATGCAATTTGTATGCCTCCGCTTGCGCAGACGTTAAAAACTGATTACCCCGATGTAGAAAATACAGTACGATTAAAAAATGCCGGTGGAATGCACGTAAAAAAGGGCAACGAAATTATATTAGAACGTAACGTTTTGTTTGCCGATCCATCATTATTTGATGTGTTTACACTGCCGATGATCTATGGTAACAAAGCTACAGCTTTAACAGAACCCAATACCGTAGTTATTACTGAATCTACAGCCAAAAAGTATTTTAACAGGGTTGATGTTGTTGGCGAAGATTTAATTACCGATGGTAATAAGCCCGTGAAAATCACGGCAGTAATAAAAGATTTGCCTAAACAATCACATTTCAATGCTGACTTTTTTCTGTCGATGTCCTCATTTCCTGATAGCCGTTCAAACGAATGGTTAAGAAGTGATTATAACACTTATGTTTTATTGAGGCAAGGTGCCAATTATAAAAACCTGGAAGCTCAGTTTCCGGAATTACTCCGCAAATACAGTGGTAGTCAAATGCAATCAGAATTGCACATGAGTTTGGATGCTTTTGAAAAAGGCGGCAGCTATTTCAGAATGAACATGATGGCATTAACCGATATACACTTGCATTCTAATTTGTCGGGCGAACTGGGAGTTAATGGTACAGACCAATACGTTTACATATTTTCCGCTATCGCCGCATTCATTTTATTAATAGCCTGTGTTAACTTCATGAACCTTTCAACAGCCCGATCATCAAACCGAGCGCGTGAGGTAGGGGTACGTAAAGTTTTAGGGTCGGCGCGCAAATATTTAATAGCTCAGTTTTTAACAGAATCAATTTTAGTAACCTTTGTAGCAACTACAATAGCATTATTAGGTGCCGCAGCCTTACTGCCTGTGTTTAACCAGTTTTCAGGCAAAGGCATCGTAATCACCTCGCATACTTTGGTTTGGTTACTTCCCGTATCATTTGTTGCTGTGTTGATCATAGGCTTTTTAGCCGGATTGTATCCAGCGTTCTTTTTATCGGCCTTTCAGCCTATTGATGTTTTGAAAGGGAAAATTTCAAGCGGTTTTAAAGGTGGCAGATTAAGGAGTTTTCTGGTAGTTTTTCAGTTTTCTATATCTATATTTTTGATCATTGGCACGTTGGTTATTTACAACCAATTACACTATATCCAGAACCGCGACCTGGGTTATGATCGCAACCAGGTGTTAGTAATACAAAACTCTTTTGAGTTAGGTAATCAGGCAAAAATATTTAAGCAGGAAGTAAAGCAGTTGCCTGGCGTTGCAGATGCAACCTTGACCGGTTTTCTGCCTACATCAATGAATCGTAGTACGTCTATCTTTTATAAAGAAGCGGTTATCGACCCTAAGAAATCAATATTCCCACAAACCTGGTCTGTTGATGAAGATTATGTTAAATCATTGGGTATGAAAATTGTTGCCGGGCGTAATTTTTCAACTCAAATGCAAACCGATTCAAATGCAATAGTTATTAATGAAACAGCTGCCAAATTTCTTGCACTGTCAGATCCGGTGAACACTATTATATATCGTTCATCAGGCGGCCCGAACCCTGTTTTAAAGCCTTACACTATTATTGGGGTTGTTAAAGATTTCAACTTTAGTTCTTTAAGAGATAACATCACCCCTGTAATTATGCTGTTGAATGAGGATATCGGAAATCTGAGTGTAAAAGTACAAACAGCCAATATCCCTGCATTACTTTCACAAATACAAGATAAATGGAATGCTTTATCTCCGGCGCACATGCAATATTCCTTTATGGATCAGCAATTTGATGCCATGTACAGGTCGGAGCAGCGGATTGGGATCATATTTATGGCGTTCACGGTTTTGGCTATTGCAATTGCTTGCTTAGGTTTATTTGGCCTGGCCGCTTATGCTGCCGAACAACGCACCAAAGAAATAGGCATACGCAAAGTACTCGGAGCCAGCGTAGCAAATATTGCGGGTATGTTATCAAAGGATTTTATAAAACTGGTACTTATTGCTATAGTTATTTCATCGCCAATAGCCTGGTTTTTAATGCAAAAATGGCTGCAGGATTTTGCCTACAGGGTAAGCCTGCATTGGTGGCTCATTGCATTGGCGGGTTTTGCGGCCATATTTATAGCAATATTAACTATTGGTTTTCAATCAATAAAAGCGGCGATTACCAACCCGGTAGAGAGTTTGCGATCGGAATAGTTTTAGTCATTAGGTTGGCTGTTAAAAATGATCAATGACTAATGACAGCGTAGCGAATGACCAAATGACAACAAAGTGTAATGACATATATAAACAATTATAAAAATGATAAGGAATTACATAAAGACAGCCTGGCGTAGTTTATTGCGTAACAAAAGTTATGCTGCTATTAACATAACTGGTTTAGCTATTGGCATTGCAGCCTGCCTGCTTATTTTTCTTATCGTAAAATTTGAAACAAGCTTTGATAACTTTCATAAAAAGAAGGATCAGATCTACCGTATAATTACCGCCACTCCCGGGCCTAATGGGATTGATTATCAAAGCGGAGTTCCTTTGCCTACAGCTGAAGCGCTAAGATTAGATTTTCCGCAACTCAAGCAGGTGACGGAAATGGTGCGTGATGAATGTCATTTCACCATAAATAATAACGGGCTAGCGACTAATAAATTTAAAGAAAAAAACACTCTGTACATTGAACCGCAATTTTTTGATGTTTTTGATTTTGGCTGGTTGGCAGGTGATAAAAAAACCGCATTGGCCGAACCCAACACGGTTGTTTTAACTCAGGCTGAGGCTGATAAGTTTTTCGGGAACTGGAAGAATGCGATCGGCAAGGTGATCAAACTTGAAAACAAAACCGATCTGAAAGTAACAGGTATAATAAAGAACATGCCGGTAAATACTGATTTCCCGCTTACTGTATTAATATCCTATTCAACTATCAAAGCTAAAGGCAGTGATTATTACAATAATTTACACGATTGGGTAAGCATTTTTGGTTCTCATTATTGTTTTATAGTACTACCGGCTAATGAAAGTGTAAGTCGGTTTAATAATAACCTTGCTGCATTTGTAAAAAAGCATAAACCGGCTCAATATGCCAACCAGGGCATGATATTACAACCCCTAAGCGACATGCATTATAATACCCAGGTACAAATATTCACCAGTGATGGATTCAGTAAACAGTTAATAAATGCGATCAGCTTAATTGGTTTGTTTCTGCTTATTATAGCTTGCGTTAATTTTATCAACCTCGCTACCGCGCAGGCAGTTAATCGTTCAAAAGAGGTTGGTATACGCAAGGTTTTAGGGAGTAACCGCAAGCAACTCATTTTACAGTTTATTTGCGAAACACTTATTGTGACAGTTTTTGCGGTGATACTGGCAGTGATATTAGCCGAATTTATTTTGCCATTTTTCAATAACCTGTTAAACATAAAATTAAGTAGTTCATTTATTGGCGATGCCTATGTGTTACTATTTCTGGCAGGTGTTATAGTTGGTGTTACACTTTTAGCAGGGCTTTATCCGGCTATGGTATTATCAGGTTTTAATCCCATAGCGGCACTTAAAAACAGGGTAGCAGTAGGAAATACAAGTGGCGTGTCTTTACGTAGAGGCTTAGTAGTACTACAGTTTTGCATAGCGCAGATTTTAGTTATAGGTACATTGGTTATCATTTATCAAATGAATTATTTTAAGAATAAATCATTGGGTTTTGCCAAAGATGCGGTTGTTATCGTTCCTTTCCCGGGTGATAGTGCGAGCTTAAAGCGGATAAATACTTTACGCGATCAGCTTTTGCAGCAGCCGGGAGTAACCGATGTAAGTTATAGCTTTACAAGCCCATCAGATAATACAGGATGGTCAACAGATTTTAAATATAATAATTCATCTAAGACCACCGATTTCGACGCGAATTTGAAGTGGGCCGATGCTGATTATTTTAAATTGTATAAACTGCAGTTTGTTGCCGGGCATGCTTATGCAAAAACAGATACCGTACATGGGTATGTAGTAAATGAAACCCTATTAAAAAAATTGGGTATCCGCAACCCTAATGATGCAATAGGCAAATACATTAATTTGTGGGATGATAAAACGAAATACGCCCAAATAGTAGGTGTAGTGAAAGATTATAATGTTACCTCGTTAAAGCACGAAATTCCACCGGTTTTAATGGGTTCATCCAGAGATTTTTACCAGGTTATCAATATCAAAATACAGCCTTCAAATACTCACCAAACGCTGGCATCAATTGAGCATTTATGGAACAATACATTTCCTGATGGCTTATACGAATACCAGTTTCTAGATGATAAAATAGCATCCTTTTACAAAAGTGAAGACCAGCTATCGCAGCTATATAAAATATTTGCAGGCATAGCCATCTTCATCTCTTGTCTCGGTTTATATGGTTTAATATCATTTATGGCTGTGCAACGCACCAAAGAGGTAGGCATCCGCAAAACACTTGGCGCTTCAGTAAGCAGCATAGTTTATTTGTTTTCTAAAGAGTTTACCGTACTTATTTTAATTGCTTTTGCCATATCAGCACCTTTGGGCTGGTATTTCATGAACAAATGGCTTATGGGTTTTTCATACCAAGTACCGTTAGGCCCTGGGATATTTGTCATTGCTATATTAATATCAGTTATAATAGCTTGGTTAACTGTAGGGTACAAAGCTATTATAGCGGCTCTGGCCAACCCGGTTGAGAGTTTAAGGAGCGAATAATTTTGTCATTAAGTCATCAGTCATTAGTTGACGGATATAATAGAAATTGAAATAATTTAATAATCAAATAGTATGATAAAGAACCATATAACAATTGCATGGCGAAACATCAAAAAGCATATAGGTTTTTCGCTGATCAATGCGGGAGGCTTAACACTAGGTATTGCCAGTTTCTTGCTTTTATTATTATATATTTCTTATCATTTAGAGTATGATCATCAGTTCAAAAACCTCAAAAATATTTATATAGTTGAAAATAATCAACCTGGCGATGGACAGATCTATACTTTTGCTTCTACACCGGGTTTGTTGGCACCAAGTATAAAAAGTGAAATCCCGGGCGTAGAACAAGTAGCCAGGGCCGAAAGTTATACTGCCGATGGCCTGATAACTTATAATAACAACAGCTTTAAAAAAAGTGGCTTATTTGCCGATCCGGGTTTTTTCTCCATATTTTCTTATCATTTTATTGAGGGTAATGCGGCCTCGGCATTAGCACAGCCAAATTCAATAGTGATCACCAAAGATCTTGCTCAAACACTGTTCGGTAACCAGGATGCGATTAACAAGATTGTTATGCGGAATAATAAATTGCCTATGATAGTTTCGGGTGTTATTGATAATATCCCCGTAAATGAATCATTTCAGTTTGATTTTGTAATGCCTTACAGCATATTCGAAAGTGAAAATGCCTGGGTAAGAACATCAGACTGGGGGAATAACTTTTGTCAAACCTATGTTCAGCTAAAAGGCCCATCGGCGTTCAACCGTGCAAATAATATATTGGGTACAACTGTTAAACGGCATGCAAGTGATAGTAAGGAACAGTTATTCTTATATCCTTATGCACAACTTCATCTGCACTCGGAATTTAAAAATGGAAAACCATCCGGCGGTTTAATAGAGCAAATACATTTATTTGAGATACTGGCGTTCTGCATATTACTTGTTGCCTGTGTTAACTTTATGAATCTTTCAACAGCACGGTCTGGCGAAAGAGCTAAGGAGGTAGGGATTCGAAAAGCCATAGGTTCTGGCAGGAGTTCGCTGGTAAGCCAATTCATGGCGGAGTCTCTTATAATATCATTTATATCAACCATGGCAGCCATATTTATATTATTTATTTGTGTTTCATTTTTTAATGATTTGCTTAATATAAAGCTGGTTTTACCTATCGATAATGTATATGCATGGCTATTGGTTATTGGCATAGCAGTACTTACCGGGTTAATCTCCGGCAGTTATCCCGCATTTTATCTATCATCATTTCAGCCGATAAAAGTATTGAAGGGAGTGTTTAAGGGCGGTAAAAGTGCATTGTCAATACGCAAAGTATTGGTGGTGGTACAATTTGGTTTTGCGGTATTTTTGATTACAGCTACTATTTGTATTTATCAACAAATCCGCTTTATTCAAAGCAAATCGATAGGGTATAATAAAAATAATCTGATAGAGATTCCGCTTGAAGGTAACCTGGCTCAAAAAACTGATGTACTTATTAACGAGCTAAAAAATAAAGGGGCTATTACCAGTGCAACTACACTATCATTAAACATTACAGAAAATGGTAATAACACATGGGGAGTTGATTGGCCGGGAAAATTAGCTACTCAGAAAGTATTGATCGATATTTTTAATACGGGATACGAGTTTACCGAAACTGCAGGTGTTAAATTAATAGCAGGCCGCGAATTCTCTAAACAATATCCAATTGATACCGCAAATAACACGGTTATGATCAATGAATCGGCCGCCAAAATAATGAATTTAAAAAACCCGGTAGGGACTGTAATTAAATGGGGCGACCATCCATTAACTATAATTGGTGTTTATAAAGATTTTGTACGTGGTTCACCTTATCAAAGAGTAGAACCTACTATAAGTACATTTGCCGGCAGCTACGCATCAACAATAGCCATGAGGCTTAATCCGGAAAGAAATTTAACAGCAAATATTGATCAGATAAATAAAAGCCTGAAAGAGATTAACCCGGCTTATCCGCCAACTGTTCATTTTGCTGACAGCGAGTTCGAGAAAAAATTCAATAACGAGAAGCTATTGGCCACACTGGCTAATCTGTTTGGAGGTTTAGCAATTATTATCTCATGCCTTGGTTTGTTCGGATTGGTGGCCTATGCAGCAGAGCAGCGTACCAAAGAGATTGGCGTACGCAAAGTACTTGGTGCTACTGTAGCCAATCTTGCGGGTTTGCTTTCAAAAGATTTTATGAAACTGGTTGCTATAGCAATTTTTATAACCATACCGGTATCAGTTTGGGCTTTAAACTCATGGCTTAGTAAATATGAATACCGGATAACACTTAATTGGTGGATAATAGCACTGGCAAGTATTATCACCATAGGTATAGCCCTATTAACGGTTAGTTATCAGGCGGTAAAAGCTGCATTAGCCAACCCGGTGAAAAGTTTACGTTCTGAATAATTTTGTCATTGAGTCATTAGTTTGATTACGGAATAATTAATAAATATCATCATGCTGAAAAATTATATAAAGATCGCCTGGCGCAGCTTAACAAAGCAAAAGCTGTATAGCCTTATCAATATCAGCGGTTTGGCTGTGGGTCTGGCTGTTTGTATGATGATTATGCTATATGTAGCCCATGAAATGAGTTACGATCGTTTTCATAAAAATGCTGACAGGATCTTTATTCCGGAAGGTCAGTTAAAAATGGGCGACATGACCACAGGTATGGATTATACAAGCTATAATTCAGGTCCATTGATCAGTCAAAATCAGCCTACGATTGAAAGTTATATGCGTACGCTGGGTTATTTTAAGCCTGTAATTGTTAATGACCCTTCAAAGCCCGGTCAAAAGTTTTCTGAAGATAAACTGCTATTTGCTGACCCTGAATTTTTCAATTTCTTTTCATTTAAACTGCTTTCAGGTCAGGCTGCTGATGTGCTCAAAAAACCGTTCTCTGTAGTTATATCAAGCGATATGGCTAAAAAATATTTTGGAACACAGGATGCAATAGGCAAAACGCTAATCATAAAAACGGATAGCGCCTATACTTACCAGGTTACCGGAGTTGCTGAGAATAATCCCTCAAACTCATCTATCAGCTTCAATTTTGTAACCAATATTTCGAGTTTAATGGTGATGAAAGAATCACGGTTTTACCTTGGCTCTCCGTTTATCGGCCCTGGTTCCTTTAGTACTTATTTGCTTTTAAAACATGCAGTAGATACCGCAACCTTAAAACGCGGATTACAGTTAATGGCAAAAAACAAGAAGGAATATGCCGGTGCAAAATTTTCATTAATGGCATTTCCTGATACACATTTAAAAAGCTTCGATAGCTCAAACATAAAATACCTTAAAATATTCCCCATTATAGCACTGTTAATATTGCTGCTGGCATTGGTTAATTATATGAGCCTGTCTACAGCACGGGCAACATTACGGGCTAAGGAAGTTGGCGTGCGTAAAATAACCGGCGCAAGCCGCAAAACAATAGCATCGCAGTTTTATGTGGAATCAGCACTTTTTACCTGTTTGTCATTTATATTAGGGTATGTTTTATGCTATGTATTTAAACCGTGGTTTTTAAACGTCCTTCAGCTTAAAATTGATAACTCATTTCTATACAGTCCGCTGGTTTTATCATTGTTATTTGCGCTGTTGGTTATTACAATTACAATAGCAGGCAGCTATCCATCGCTAGTACTTTCGGCATTTAAACCTGTTATTACACTCAAAGGAAAAATGAGTAAGCAGGCGGGCGGCATCATCGTGCGAAAAGTTTTTACCACACTGCAATTTACCATATCAGTTGGGCTTATTATTTGTGGGATTGTTATCGACCGTCAGCTTTATTTTTTTAGGCACGCTGATACCGGTATTAATAAAGACAATGTGGTTATGATACCTATTAATAATAGCATAAATAAAAATTACCCGGCTTTTGAACATGATGTAAAAAATTTGGCGGGTATCAGTAGCATTGCCACTTCCCGTTATCCTATGTTTAAAGCTTATGATAATTTCATGATAAATGGGAAATCAAAGGGTGAAGATGTAATGCTTCCTTCGCTTGTTGTAAATGATGGATTTATCACAACATTGGGCTTGCGATGGAAGTATCCACCATTAGCCCATACCGATTTAGCCACCGGAAATAAAGTAATAATTAATGAATTAGCCATTGAAAAACTGCACTTACCGGCAAATCCTGTTGGCAGCTTTATAAAATCGGGCCCCATGACAATCGAGGTTGCCGGGGTAGTTAAAAATTTCAATTTTAATTCAATGGAATTTGCAATGCAACCGTTAGGCTTATTCATGGCTCCTGATACCAACAGGATGTATGCGCAAACGGGCTGTAATTTATTTGCCAGGATTAACCCCCATACCAATTTGCCAACTCTACTAGCTGCTATACAAAATATCTATAAAAAATACGACCAGGAAACGCCATTCAGTTACTCTTTTATGGACGATGCCTTTAATGAACAATATAAAGCTGAGGATAGGCTCGCATCTATCTTCAGCATATTTACTGGTATAACCATTACACTGGCTACGCTTGGCTTATTTGGCCTCGCGGCATTTACTATTGAACAGCGCTCAAAAGAAATTGGTGTGCGCAAAATTTTAGGAGCGAGCCTTGCGGGTATTACCTCCCTGCTTTCAAAGGATTTTTTAAAACTGGTGGTGTTAGCTTTCATTATTGCGTCGCCAATAGCATGGTGGGCAATGAATAACTGGTTGCAAAAATTTGCTTATCGCATCAGTATACAATGGTGGATGTTTGCGGCAGCAGGCTTTGTGGCAATATTTACCGCAATTATTACGGTTAGTTATCATGCGATAAGGGCAGGTTTAGCCAACCCGGTGGAAAGTTTGCGTTCGGAATAGTTTGGTCATTAAGTCATTGGTTATTAAGTCATTAGTGTTTGGCTGTTAAAATGACCAATGACAGCGTAGCGAAATGACCCAATGACAACGAAGTGAATGACTGTATCATAACCGAACATAAGGTGTTTCAATTACGAACACGGGTTTTTAAATGGTGTGTATAAGTATCTGATTATTAGTTAATTGATTTTTGGTATAGGTTTAGCCTGAACTATTGATGTAAGGCGTATAAACAGAAATTATAAATAATTATGCTGAAAAATTATCTGAAAATATCGTGGCGTAATCTTGTGAAAAACAAGGCTCATACATTTATTAATGTTGCGGGCTTATCATTAGGTATGGCGGTAGTAATGCTGATATCTCTTTGGGTATATGATGAATTGTCGTATAATAAATATTTTAAAAGTTATGATAGCATAGTGCAGCTAATGCAGCACCAAACTTTTAACGGTAATATCATAACCCAGGATGTTATTCCTATCCCGTTAGAGGCAAAGCTTAGACAGGACTATAAAGAAGACTTTAAGTATATCGTATTATCAACGTGGACAGATGAGCACATCATAACCTGGGGTGATAAAAAGCTAATACAGCTAGGTAGCTATATGCAACAGGATGCCCCCGATCTGTTGACTTTAACTATGCTTAAAGGAACGCGAAAAGGGCTTACTGATCCATCGTCAATATTGCTGTCTGCATCATTGGCGAAATCACTCTTTGGCAATGCCGACCCGATGAACCAGTTGATCAAGATTGACAATAAGCTAAATGTGAAAGTTACGGGTGTTTACGAAGATATGCCTTACAATACTTCGTTTAGCACTATGGCATTTATAGCCCCCTGGGATCTGTATATGACAACTGATCCCTGGTTAAAAAAATTGGCTTCAACTCAATGGGGCAATAACTCATGGCAGTTATTTGCACAGTTAAACCCTAATGCCAACATTAATAAGATCTCTGCCGATATAAAATATGTAAAACAAAAGGTTATAGCTACGCAGAACGATAAAAGGGCGGCCTCATTTAAGCCGGTTCTATTCCTGCAACCCATGAGCAAATGGCATTTATATGCTGAGTTTAAAAATGGTATGAACACCGGTGGTAAAATTGAATTTGTATGGATGTTTAGCATTATCGGCGTGTTTGTGCTGCTGCTGGCCTGCATTAATTTTATGAATCTTAGTACCGCCCGGTCTGAGAAAAGAGCCAAAGAGGTAGGTATACGCAAAACACTTGGTTCAGATCGTAAGCAACTTATCATTCAGTTTTTTAGTGAATCATTATTGGTTGCTTTATTTGCTTTCGTTATATCATTGCTATTGGTACAGCTTACGTTACCCTGGTTTAATGAGGTAGCTGATAAAAGAATTGCGGTATTATGGGGCAGCCCCGTTTTTTGGTTGACTGGTATAATTTTAAGCTTGTTAACCGGCATACTTGCTGGTAGTTATCCTGCCTTTTATCTTTCATCATTTCAGCCGGTAAAGGTATTAAAAGGCACGTTTAAGGCTGGCCGCTTTGCTGCTTTACCGCGTAAAGTATTGGTGGTTTTGCAATTTACAGTATCAGTAATACTAATTATTGGTACCATAATCGTTTTCAGGCAGGTGCAATTCACCAAAAATCGCCCGGTGGGTTATAATCGCGGAGGATTGATACAGTCCCAAATGAAAACAGATGCTGTTCATAATCATTTTGATGCAATCAGGTATGATCTTTTACAATCAGGTGCCGTAACTGAATTAGCCGAATCAAATAGTCCTTTAACAGATGTGTGGCAAAATGAAAGCGGTTTAACGTGGCGCAATAAACCCCCAGGTTTGCAGGATGACTTTGCTAATATACCGGTGAGTTATGGATTTGGAAAAACGGCAGGTTGGAAATTAACCGATGGTCGCGACTTTTCACGGGATTATTTAACAGATTCATTAGGCTTAATTGTGAATGAATCAGCTGCCAAATTCATGAATTTTCAGCACCCTGTTGGCGAGATTGTAAGATGGCGCGACAAGAACTATAAAATAATTGGCGTAGTTAATGACATGGTGATGAGTTCGCCTTACCAGGCAGTTAAGCCTGCTATATTTTCGCTTTTGGATTTCCCGGGGAATGTATTAGATATCAGGATCAACCCAAAAATGAGCACGCATGAAGCGCTCGATAAAATAGAGGCTGTTATGAAACAATATGATCCGGATGTTCCCTTTAACTACAATTTTACCGATACCGAGTATGCCAAAAAATTTAATGACGAAGAACGCATTGGCAAACTGGCCGGTTTCTTTACCATACTGGCCATATTCATCAGTTGCCTTGGGTTGTTTGGTATGGCTTCATTTATGGCTGAACAGCGCATTAAAGAAATAGGTGTACGTAAAGTACTGGGTGCATCAGTGTTAAGTTTATGGGGATTAATGTCAAAGGAGTTTGTGGCATTGGTAACTATATCAATTGTAATAGCTATTCCTACTGCCTACCATTTTATGCATTTATGGATCCGGAATTATAAATATCAAGCCCCGCTGTCGTGGTGGATATTTGCAGGAACCGCAGCAGGAGCAATGCTTATTACATTGCTTACAGTTAGTTATCAAAGTTTTAAAGCAGCACTAATGAACCCGGTGAAGAGTTTAAGGAGTGAATAGAATGTTCATCAGTTCACTGGTTCATTAGTTTATTAGCATAAATAACAACGCACCAATGAACTATTGAACCAATGAACTAATAAACCAACGATCATGATAAGAAATTACATAAAAACCGCCTTCCGTTCCCTGCTTAAAAACAAGGGTTTTACGGCAATAAATGTGGTAGGTCTTGCTTTAGGGCTTGCTACCTGCCTGCTCATTGTGTTTTATGTGTTTGATGAGTTAAGCTATGACAGATATAATACCAATGCCGACCGCATATTTCGTATAAATGAAGATATACGGTTTGGAGGTAATAGTGCATCTTATGCAGTGGGCCCTGCTCCTTTAGCAGCGGCACTGAAAGCCGATTTCCCTGAAATTGATCAAGTTACAAGATTCCGTTCACGTGGTGGATTCCAGGTTAAAAAAGGTAATCAAAATATCCAGGAAAACGCAATGATTTATGTTGATCCGAGCATTTTTAAAGTGTTTACATTGCCTATGATTGATGGCGACCCTGCCACTGCCCTAAATGACACGCACAGTATTGTCATAACCGAAAAAACAGCGCAAAAATATTTTAACCGTACCAATGTAGTAGGGCAGGTATTAACCTTTAATGATACAGCACTTTACAAGGTTACAGGTGTAATAAAGGATATTCCTAAACAGTCACACTTTGATTATGACTTTTTTATCTCCATGTCATCATTAGCCGAAAGCAGGGACGATTCATGGTTCAGCAGTAATTTTAATACTTATGTTTTACTTAAACCAGGTGTCGATAATAAAAGGTTTGAAGCGAAACTACCTGATTTTTTCAAGGCTCATGCTGCCGCACAATTGCAGAGTATCCTACATTTAACTTTTGCAAAATTTGAGGAGGGAGGTAATTACTTTCGTCTCAATCTTACTCCGCTTAAACAAATACACCTGCAGTCAAGCCGCGTGTCTGAGTTGGGTATGAATGGTGATATTCAATATGTGTATATGTTTTCGGCAATTGCCATATTTATATTGCTTATAGCCTGTGTTAATTTCATGAATCTCTCCACGGCCCGCTCCTCAAACCGGGCACGCGAGGTTGGTGTACGTAAAGTATTAGGCTCGCCGCGTAAATATCTTGTTTTTCAATTTTTAACAGAATCAATAATATTAACGCTGGCGGGCGCAATAATCGCAGTTTTTGCCGCGTGGCTGCTGTTGCCTCTGTTCAACCATATGTCAGGAAAAGAGTTAACGGTAACACCACAAATACTGGGTTGGTTATTGCCGTTATTATTTTTACTGGTTGTAATAATAGGTTGCCTTGCCGGTTCATATCCTGCACTGTTTCTTTCAGCTTTTAAACCTATTGATGTGCTTAAAGGCAAACTGGCATCTGGCTTTAAAGGCGGTATGCTGCGCAGCTTCCTGGTGGTGTTTCAATTTGCTATTTCTATCTTTTTGATAATCGGCACGCTGGTTATTTATAATCAGCTAAAATATATCCAAAATAAAGATCTTGGTTATAACCGTAATCAGGTTTTTACGGTTTGGGATGTTTATACACTAGGTACCAGGGCTAAAGCTTTTAAACAGGAGATAAAACAGTTAACCGGGGTGCAAAATGCTACTATGACGGGAGCATTACCTACTGCGGATTATGGAAATAGTTCGGCCGTTTTTAAAACTCCGGTGGCTGATCAAAAAAATTCGATTGTATCGCAGGAATGGGTTGTTGATGAGGATTATATACCTACACTCGGCATAAAAATTAAATCAGGCAGGAATTTTTCAAGTCAAATGTCTACTGATACTTCGGCAGTTGTAATAAATGAGGCAGCTGAAAAACTACTCAATTTTAAAGATCCTATAAATCAGTTGATCTATTATCCAATAAATAGTAAAGCAAGTGTATTAAAGGCTTATCGTATTATTGGGGTAATAAAGGATTTTAATTTCCGGTCGTTAAGAACAAATGTTACACCCTTACTTCTTTTTAACGGTGAAGATAAGGGTGGGCTAAGCATTCGCGCCAATGCGGCTAATATTCCCACTTTATTAAATCAAATCAAATCCAAATGGGCCGAGTTTTCACCCAGTCAGCAGTTCAATTATTCTTTTATGGATCAGGATTTTGATGCCATATATCGCACCGAACAACGCACCGGGACAATGTTTGTATGGTTCACTACGCTGGCAATAATTATTGCCTGTTTGGGTTTGTTTGGCCTGGCCGCTTATGCCGCAGAGCAACGCACCAAGGAGATAGGTATCCGTAAGGTGCTTGGTGCAAAAATGTCAACCATAGTTGGCATGCTGTCGAAGGATTTCATCAAGCTTGTGTTGATTGCCATATTAATCGCCTCGCCGCTGGCATGGTGGGCCATGAATAAATGGCTGCAGGATTTTGCCTATCGAATTAACATACAGTGGTGGATTGTAGCAGTAGCGGGTTTTACTGCCATACTGATAGCTTTTGTAACCATCAGCTTTCAATCAATCAAAGCAGCATTAACAAACCCGGTGAAAAGTTTGCGATCGGAATAGTCGGTCATTGTGTCATTAGTTTGGCTGCTGTTAAAATGACTAATGACAGCTTAGCGAAATGACCCAATGACAACGAAGTGTAATGACTAATAACTAAAGAAATGATAAAGAACTATATCAAAACAGCCTGGCGGAATATTAGCAACAATAAGTTCTATTCCATAATTAATGTGGTGGGTTTAACAGTTGGCCTTGTAGTAGGTTTATTTATATTGCTATGGGTGCAGGATGAGTTAAGCTTTGATGCTTTTAACACTAAAGCTTCTAACATTTACAAAATTGGCATTGTAGGAGGCTCAGGGCCAACCGAGCAAATATTTTCGAACATCATTGCGCCTGTTGCCACATTTGCTAAAAACGAATTGCCAGAAGTGAAAGATGCAGTGCGTATCAAACACATAGGCATCACACCATTCAGCTATAAGGATAAAACCTTTGATGAACAAGCAACTTTTACCGACCCTTCATTTTTTTCTGTTTTTAATTTTAACCTGATAGAAGGTGATCCAAAGAAGCCTTTTGCAGATAATAATTCTATTGTTATTACCCAAACAACAGCTAAAAAATACTTTGGTAATGATGACCCGCTAGGGAAAGTTCTGGAAATAGCCGGTCAAAAACTCATTTTTAAAGTTACAGGGGTAATAAATGATTTTACGCAAAACTCAAGTATTCAATCAGATGTGCTTTTGCCAATTTCATGGTACAATCAACTGGCGTATGTTCAAAATGTAACGCGTTATAATGGTACCAACCGTATTCCGTCAATGGATGCGGATTGGATCAGTTTTAATTATGAAACTTACCTGCTTTTAAAGCCTAATACCGATATAGCCAAGCTCAGAAAAAGCCTGCAACGAATACATGAACGAAACAAGCCCGATGATGCACCGGTACCTTACCTTGCGCAACCTTTATTAAATATGCATTTATACAAAGCAGATGGCAGCGACGGGGGAATTAACACCGTTAAAACCTTTGCTATTGTAGCGCTGCTGATACTCATAATTGCCTGTATAAATTATGTTAACTTATCAACAGCGCGCTCAATGCTGCGGGCCAAAGAAGTAAGCATGCGTAAAATTATAGGAGCAGGCAAGGCACAGCTGTTTATGCAGTTTATGGTTGAAACCACGCTGCTTTTTTTAATTGCAACAATCCTGGCAATTGGGTTAATGTATGTATTACTGCCTTATTATAATGAGTTTTCGGGCAAGGAACTCACGCTTAGCCTATCAAACTATCATATCTGGCTTTGTATTGTAATAACCCTAATAGTAACGCTTGCGGCTACAAGTATTTATCCGGCAATTTTGCTTTCTTCGTTCGAGCCGGTGAAGGCCCTTAAAGGAAAATTATCTGCGGGCATCGGCAATACCTCTTTCCGCAGGGTATTGGTGGTGGTGCAGTTTACGGTATCAATAATGCTGATCATCAGTACATTTATTATTGGTAAGCAGCTCAAATACATCCGCAGTAAAGATTTAGGTTTTGATAAGGAAAATGTTTTTTCATTCCAGATGCGTGGCATGCAAACACATTATGATGCTGTAAAAGCAGAGTTATTAAAGCAACCCGGTGTAATTGCCGTAACCCGGTCAGGAGATAATATCATCGATTTCAACAATTGGACTGGTGATAATGACTGGGATGGTAAACCGGCTAACTCTAATCTTTTGTTTCACCCAATGGCGGTTGACAAGGATTTTATATCATTCTTCAAAATAAAAATGGTACAAGGTAACTCCTTTACCGGAGCAGTAGCCGATTCCAATCATTTTGTAGTAAACGAAACTGCTGTAAAGGCGATGGGTATTACAGACCCTATTGGTAAAAGATTGAGGATACAAACTATTAAGGGTACCATTATAGGCGTAATGAAGGACTTTCATTTCTCATCGATGCGGAAAAAGATTGAACCTGCTGTGTTTATGTATATGCCAAATGGCGGCTGGTGCATGTATGTGAAAACAACAGGTAACGATGCAAAAAAAGCCATTGCTGCAGCACAAGTACAATGGAAACAGTATAACAGTAATATACCATTCAATTATACTTTTTTAGATGAAAGCTTTAACCAGCTTTACAAATCAGAAGGGCAAACCGGGGCATTATTTAATGTGTTCGCTTCCATTGCCATTATCATTTCATGCCTGGGATTGTTCGGGCTTGCAACCTATTCGGCACAGGTAAAAACCCGCGAAATTGGAATAAGAAAAGTACTTGGTGCAAGCGTAGCCGGTATTGTACGGCTTTTAGCGGTTGAGTTTATGTTTTTGATACTGGCCGCCATTGTAATAGCTGTACCGGTGGCCTGGTATGCCATGAGCAAATGGCTGCAGGATTTTGCCTACCGCATAAGTATTGAGTGGTGGATATTTTTAATAGCCGGACTTTTAGCCATGCTTATAGCCTTTATAACCATAAGTTTTCAATCAATAAAAGCAGCCATAGCAAACCCGGTAAAGAGCTTGCGTTCGGAATAATTTATTAGTTTGACTGCTATTAAAATGACTAATGACAGCGTAGCGAAATGACCAATGACAGCAAAGCAAATAACCAACTAACATGATAAAGAACTACTTAAAAACAGGATGGCGTAACCTGGCTAAAAACAAGATTAGCAGTATAATTAATATAAGCGGGTTGGCTATTGGCTTAGCCTGTATTATTTTAATTAGCATGTATGTTAAAGACGAGTTAAGCTATGACCGTTTTTTTAAAGACGCAAACCGGATATATAGAGTAAACCTGGATGGGAAAATGGGTAATGACCAATTTATAGTTGGGCATACACCACCACCAGCAGGCGCGGCACTCGCGAATAATTTCCCTGAAATTGAAAGTTACACACGGATTTTTTTGCCAGGCGACGAGATCATACATTATGAAAATAGGGGACAAAAAAACTCATTAACCGAAAAGAATGTGTTAGTTGTTGACTCTAATTTTCTGAAATTCTTTAATTACCCTTTGGTTAGCGGCGATGCAGCAACATGTTTAAATGCTGTTAACTCATTGGTTATAACTCAAAAAGCTGCCAAAAAATATTTTGGCGATGAGTCGCCGATTGGGAAAACATTGGTATTTGATGAATTCAAAACTCCATTTACAGTTACGGGTGTTTTGAAAGATATTCCCAAACAGTCGTCGCTGCAATTCGACGTACTTCAATCCAGCGCAAGCGTACCGGTAATCAAATATTTTAACTGGAGCTGGGTTTGGCTGCAAATGGGCACTTATGTTAAGCTGCGTAAAAATGTGCCAATAGATGAGGCAAGCATAGCAAAACTGGAAGGTAAATTTCCACAAATGGTAGCTGTACAGGCTGCAAGCGCTTTTAAACGTATTGGGCAACCATTTGATGAGTTTAAAAGAAAAGGGGGCAAGTGGGATCTTAGGTTACAACCCATAGCTGATGTTCACCTTTATTCTGCCAGTATTGGTACAAGGTATTTTGAACAGGGCGATATCAAATATGTATATATTTTTTCTGCGGTGGGTTTATTTATCATGTTGCTGGCATGTGTTAATTTCATGAATCTTTCAACGGCCCAGTGTGCCAGAAGAGCTAAAGAAGTGGGTATCCGGAAGGTTTTAGGCTCATTAAGAAAACAACTGATGCGGCAATTTATTGCCGAATCCATGCTATATAGTGTGCTTGCCGCTATTATAGCAGTGCTAATAGTGATACTGGTATTGCCTGCATTCAATCAATTAGCAGATAAGGATCTCTCAATAAAAGTATTTCTGAGTTTTAAAACATGGTTATCAATTATAACATTGGTAATTATTACCGGATTAATGGCTGGGATTTATCCTGCATTTTTTCTTACTTCTTTTAAACCGGTTAATATATTAAAGGGCAGTAACTTATTTAATAATACGAGTAATGGATTTTTTACCCGTAATGCATTGGTTGTTTTTCAATTCACCGTATCAACTGTATTGGTTATATGCACTATAGTTGTTTATAAGCAGTTGATCTACAATCAAACAAAAGACCTTGGTTTTAATAAAGAAAATGTGGTGATATTGTATAATACCAGCAGGTTAGGAAATAGTGAAGAAAGTTTGCGCCAGGAGTTATTAAAACTACCCCAGGTTACCAATGCCAGTATTACAACAGGGTTACCGGCCGAAAGTTCATTCGGAGATACTTATACTCCTGAAACTAATACAGCAAATACAAATAGTACCGAAACCAATGTTTTTCTTTCATCATTTATGGTGGACGAGGCTTTTGTTTCTACGCTTAATTTAAAAATAATTAACGGCAGGGCATTCTCAAAAAACTATGCTGATTCAGCTTCAGTGCTTTTAAATGAAACTGCAGTAAAACAAATAGGCTGGAAGAATCCAATCGGTAAAACCATTACCTATCCCGGAAATGATAACCAAAAGTTTACGGTTATAGGTGTTGTAAAAGATTTTAATACAGATTCATTTCATAATAGCATCTCACCATTTGCTTTATTCTATACTGCATCTAAAACCTATAATATTAAGTCGTCATATATAGCTGTAAGAATAAAACCCGGCAATTACAGTGAAACGTTAAGCAGTATCCAAAACAAATGGAAGCAATTTGCGCCGGATCTCCCGTTTGATTACAGTTTTATGGATGCAGAGTTTGACGCTCTTTACCGCTCTGATCAAACCATGGGAAAGGTATTCACCGTGTTTACTGTTTTATCGCTTGTTGTGGCCTGCCTTGGTTTACTTGGCTTAGCTATATATACCGCCGAGCGGCGTACAAAAGAGATCGGAATAAGAAAAGTATTAGGGGCATCGGTACAAAATGTTGTGCTTTCACTTTCAAAGGAATTTATAAGGCTTATTACACTTGCCTTGGTTATAGCATTTCCGATTGCCTGGTATGCCATGAATAAATGGCTGCAGGATTTTGCCTATAAAACTGATATAAACTGGTGGATTTTTGCATTGGCGGCAAGTGTTATACTCATTATAACTTTTATAACTATAAGTTATCAGGCCATAAGAGCAGCAATAGCCAATCCTATAAAAAGTTTACGTTCAGAATAATTTGTCATTAAGTCATTGGTCATTGAGTCATTAGAGTAGTTCCGACAATGACCAATGACAGCGCAGCGAATGACTCAATGACAACGAAGTGTAATGACAGCGAAGCATAACGACTGTATCATAACCGTACGCTGCCTGTTACATAAGCGAACAGTTTTTTAGTAAACATTAATTCATAACTATCTTATAATTAGATGATTGTAGTTTTGGTATGTTATTGATGTAATATTGCTAAATTCACTAATTCAATATATATTAAATGTTATCACTTCAGCATATCTCAAAATACTACCAAAACGGTGGAACCAAGAATTTTGTAATTAATGATATTAGCCTTGATATTGATGAGGGCGAGTTTGTTTCAATTATGGGGCCGTCGGGTTCAGGAAAATCAACGCTTTTAAATATTATCGGCATGCTTGATGAGCCGTCGGCAGGGTATCATTATTTTGCCGGCGAAGCGGTTCATCAGCTTAAAGAAAAACAGCGTTCGGCCCTGTATAAAAAATATATAGGTTTTGTTTTCCAGGCTTACCATTTAATTGATGAGCTTACGGTTTATGAAAACATCGAGACCCCGCTTATTTATCAGGACTTTAAAAGCGCCGAGCGCAAAGCTATGGTAGCCGATATGCTCGACAGGTTCCAGATAGTTGGTAAAAAAGATCTTTTCCCGGCGCAATTATCGGGTGGGCAGCAGCAGTTGGTTGGTATTGCCCGTGCTTTAATAGCCAGCCCCAAATTATTGCTTGCCGATGAGCCAACAGGTAACCTTAACTCAAAACAAGGTGAGGAGATAATGGGGCTATTTAAAAAGCTGAATAAAGAGGATGGCGTAACCATTATACAGGTAACACACTCTGAAAAAAATGCCGAGTACGGCAGTCGCATCATAAACCTGTTAGACGGTAAAGTAGAATCGTCAAGAAAGATCTAAGGAATTAAAAAGAACAAATTTCAAAATGTTATCTCGTAAATATACACTCATTATACTAATGCTGGCTGCTGGTTATAAGGCAAATGCACAGCAGCAAAACAATATAATTACCTTACAGCAATGCCTTGATACGGCTATAAAAAATAATTTAACTGTACAACAGGACGCAATTGCCGCTGAAAGGGCTCGCATTGATTATGTACAGGCTAAGGATAATTTGTTACCTACAATTGCTGGTGGTATAAGCCGTGAATACAGTACGGGCCGCACAATTAACCCGGTTACCAATACTTATATTAATCAATCGGTAACCTTTGATAATTATGGTTTACAGGGAGGCGTAACTGTATTTAATGGCCTTGCTTACCAAAATGCTATTAAGCAGGCATCATTGGCCTACCAGTCGGGAAAAATGGCTTTCCAGGCAGCGAAAGACATCGTAACTGTAAATGTTATAATCAGTTATTTGCAGGTGCTAGATGCTCAGGCCGTGCTTGAGCAAACAAAAAGCCAGGTAGCCGTAGCGAAAGAAGGAGCAGACAGGTCGGAAATTTTAGAAAAAGAAGGTGCCAATAAACTTGCATCAGACATATATGACCTCAGAGGATCGTTACAAGCCAGTAACGTTAATTTTGTAACGGCCCAAAATTCGCTAAGCTCGGCAATGCTGAATTTATTTCAGGTGATGAACATTCCATACAATAAAGATGCGCAACTACAACCACTGAACGCGGAAGACCTGCGGGGTGATAAAGATGTTACTCCAGAGGCGGTTTATCAAACAGCATTAGCGCAATTGGCCGATGTAAAGGCGGCTACACTAATGCGCCAAAGTGCCGAAAAGGAGGTGAAATACTATAAAGGGCTTTTGCTGCCATCGCTGGCGTTGGGGTATGGTATAAATACCAATTATTCTAATTCAAACCCTATCAGCTATTCTAATCAGTTTACAAACAACTATGGTACGTATGTGCAATTGGGTTTAAACATTCCCATCTTCACTAATCACATAAAAAAGAACCAGGTTGCACTTGCTAAACTTGATCTGTTGAACTATCAATATTTAGAAGAGAACACAAAAATAGTTTTAAAACAAAGTGTGGAGCTGGCTTATAATAATATGATGGCAGCATATAACAAATACCAGGCTTTAGATGCAGAATCACAAGCCTATACTGAAAGCTTTCGTATCTCAAAACTTCGTTTTGAAGCAGGGGTGTTAACATCTGTTGATTATATCACCTCGAAAAATAATATGGATGCTGCCAATTTAAATTTGATCAGCGCCCGTTATGATTATTTTATTTACAGTAAGGTACTTGATTATTACCAGGGAAAATTATCCTTTTAATATTTTGATATATTAAATCAAAATATTGTACTTTTATTTCAGATTTATCAGGTATCCGGTTTGTGTTAAGGTATTTAGCATAAACCGGATATTTCCATTTATGGCGTTGTTTGTTATTTTTGATGATAACTAAATATTGTCGCACAAACACAAAAAATCAAATTTCCCCGTTATCTTATTAAATTATCAACCATGAAAAAAATTGTACTTACACTATTAATTTGTTCAGCTTTAACCCGCTTTGTTTCGGCCCAAACTTTACCAAGTTTTCAGTTTGGTATTAAGGGCGGTATAGATTATTCTGCATTTCCAACAACCGGCGTGTTTAATACCAGTAACCAGGCTGGCTATGTTGGTGGTTTATGGGCTCGGTTTGGGGCTTTAGGTTTCAACTTTCAGCCCGAGATGTATTTAACCGGCAAGGATGTGAATATTACCGATAATATGGGTAATACAAATCATGCCAGTTTCAATAGTTTAGATGTTCCCTTGTTATTTGGAGGAAAGGTAGGGGCATTTGGCTTTGGCGCGAGGTTTTATACCGGCCCGGTTATTTCATTTGCCTTAAACAACACCCAAACACTTTCAGATGCCGAGCATGATGCAGTGCATCTTGATTACAAAAATCAAAACTATGCCTGGCAGGTAGGTACCGGTGTCGACATTAGAAGTTTATCTATTGATCTGCGCTATGAAGCCGGGTTAAACAAAATAAATTACGGCACTAATGATGATTCGCATACCCGTATTAACCTGTTCAGTCTTACGCTGGCCTATAAAATATTTTCACTTTAATTAGCGTTTTTGGTTTATAATAGCTTTTAAACCAGTTAAATATTTATAAAATGTTTTTTATACAGTTATTATAAAAACTCTTTATATTTGTATAACCGTTTAAGCCATTATAAACCAAAAATTCTTTATGAAAATGAAAAAAGCTATATGGATCAGTGCCATTGTATTATTGTGTTTAAATATAAGCTGTTCAAAAAGTAGTAGTAAATCGTCATCGCCGCCAACGCCAACGTATACGCCGCCGGTTGTTTTCTCAACATTTGCCAAAGGCGCGGATATAAGCTGGGTTACGCAGATGGAAGCATCTAATTATAAATTCTATAATAGCGCGGGCCAGGCACAGGATCTTTTTGCACTAATGAAAAGCCTGGGTATAAACTCCATCAGGCTAAGAGCGTGGGTTAACCCAACCAACGGCTGGTGTAATACTGCCGACCTGGTAAAAAAAGCTGTACGTGCCAAAAGCGCAGGTATGAAAGTATTAATCGATTTTCATTACAGTGATACTTGGGCCGATCCGGGCGATCAGAATAAACCAGCAGCCTGGGCAAACCTTTCTTTTACCGACCTGAAAACAGCCATGTATAATTATACTGTATCGGTGATGGATACACTAAAAACAAACGGCGTTACACCTGATTGGGTACAGATAGGCAATGAAACCAGTAACGGTATGCTGTGGCCTGATGGAGAAGCATCAACCAATATGGCGAACTATGCAGCATTGGTGCTTAATGGCTATAATGCTGTTAAATCTGTAAGCAGTACAACACAGGTTATCGTTCACTTAGCTAATGGCTATGATAATACTACCTACACCTGGTTATTTGATGGGTTAAAAGCAAATGGTGCAAAATGGGATATTATAGGGATGTCCCTTTATCCAACAATATCAAATTATGCAACTTTGGATGCCGAGTGTGTAAGTAATATAAATGCGATGATAGCGCGCTATGGTACGCCGGTAATGATAGTTGAAGTGGGGATGGAAGAAGATCAGCCGTTAACAACACAGAACTTTTTAACCGATATTATTACCAAAGTAAATGCTGTGTCAAACGGACAGGGGCTTGGTGTATTTTATTGGGAGCCTGAAGCTTATAATTGGCAGAGTTATGGTTTAGGTGCGTTTGATAATACAGGAAAACCTACCATTGCTTTGGATGCCTTTGGTAATTAAGCAGCTGTAAGCGCTGTAATTAAAAATGCCAATGTCACGCAAACCATAAATGAAATAAAATACATAACAGATGCACCTATCAGCTTTGTAACCGTTCGCCATGCACTGCGATTGTAAACAACTTTTAATGATTTGTATAAATACCAAATGATTGCTACAGTTGCAAAAAAACCGATCCAGCCTGTTAAAGAGGTCCAGCTTGAAGGATATAGCCATTGCAGCACCATGATAATGATAAGGAAAAGGAATATAAAGCAATGGAGATGAAATGAATAGATCAGGTATTCAACATAATATTTTTTGTTGTTCCAGAATGCTATCATTAATATCAACGCGCATATTGGCAACATTAGGAACATCATTTTGGGCATGTTATGCTCAAATTGCTCAATAAGTACATCTTTGGTGCGAGTACCATACTCAGCTTTATAGACAAATGCCTTTTTGTTATATTCCCTTAAAACAAATCCGTCTTGCTTATTTGAAGGGAGTTTTCGTTGTGTGATTAAATAGGCTTCGTAAGTAGTATCCTTAGTTGTCGGACTGAAGAAATGTTTCGAAGAATTTTTATATTCCTCATTGGCTTTTGAATTAGCCGTGTTATTGTCAGACGAATCTATCGTTATAATGGAATTACTTACTTTGTGGCTGGAAGGGTCAACAACATTAACATTAACCATTTTGTGCCCGCTTTGAAATAACACTATAAAATAAACCAAACTTATAAAAATGTACATTTTTACCGGGTGCAGATAACGCGCCCGGCGGCCTGCCAAATACTCGGTTGTAAGAAAGCCGGGTTTGAAAAAAAGTGGTTTTAATGTATGAAAAAACTGGTAGTCGAAATGAAAATAATCACTTATGGCGTGGTTCATCATGTGGCCAAAGCTTTCCTTCATTTCCAGGTTTTCCTGCCCGCAGTTGTGGCAAAATTTACCTTCTAATATCGTTCCGCAGTTAAGACAATCGTTCTCTTTACGGTAATGTTTTTTCATCAGTCAATTTATTGTTCGCCAATTAAGCGCGAATAAGAATTAATGTTTGAAAACAGATATTTACGCCTGCTCTATAGCACGCTGCAATGCCGCATTGTGTTTATATCTGAACACAAACGGAAAGATAATAGCTACCACCAAAGCGTATCCCGCAAAAGTAAGCCAGATGCCGTGCCAGTTTTTACTATGATCAGCTAGCGTGAAGTATTTATCAATAATAACCCCGCTTGTAAAGCTTCCGAAGAGTGCTCCAAAGCCGTTTACCATCATCATAAATAATCCCTGCGCGCTGCCTCTTATTTCGGGAGTTGTTTGCGTTTCGACAAACAAGGAGCCTGAAATATTAAAGAAATCAAACGCCATACCGTATACTATGCATGATAAAATGATCATCCACAAGCCACCCGCCGGATCGCCAAAAGCAAAAAGACCAAACCGTAATACCCAAGCCAGCATACTGAACAGCATCACGTACTTAATTCCGAATTTACGAAGAAAAAATGGAATGGCTAAAATGAAAAGTGTTTCAGATACCTGCGATATCGACATAATAATAGCCGGATATTTTACTGCTATCAGATCTTTGTATTCAGGCACATTTTTAAAATCGTGGATGAAAGTATCGCCGTAGGCATTGGTAAGCTGTAATGCTGCCCCCAAGAGTAATGAGAACGCAAAAAAGATGGCAAATTTTGGAGTTTTAAATAATTTAAAGGCATTCAAACCCAATGAATCTACAAAAGACTTATGACTGGTTTTACTTAAAAGCGGCGGGCATTTCGGAAGGCTAAACGAATAGATGCCTAATATCAGCGCTGATGCTGAGGCAATATAGAACTGGTTGGCGGTTGTTTCGCTGTGCGTGAGGCTTACCACCCAAAGAGCCGCAATAAAGCCAATGGTTCCCCATATCCGTATGGGAGGATAGTCTTTTACAACATCTTTGTTCTCACCTTTTAAAGCTGAATACGCAACTGTTATTGATAGTGATAGCGTAGGCATGTAGAATATCATATTCAACAATATCACCCAAAAAAAGGTAGTAGGATTATTTACAAAAGGAACAGTAAATAGTACCATCGCGCCCAAAATGTGCAGAATGCCGTATAGTTTTTCAGCATTTATAAATCTGTCGGCAATAATTCCGGTAAGGGCGGGCATAAATATGGCTGAGATGCCCATAGTGGAGAAAATGGCACCAAATTGTGCACCCGACCAGCCTTTATTTTGAAACCAATAGGCCCCAATTGTAATAAGCCAGGAGCCCCATATAAAAAATTGCAAAAAATTCATCAGTATTAAGCGGAACTTAATATTCATATGGGGGCTGTTTAAATTATATCAGTTAAATTAAAGACGGAAAATAGTGAAATAATTGTAAAACACAGAATTTAGTGTGAAATGAGCTGTGCTTTTACTACGTTTATCTGTACTCGGGGCAATAGAGCAGTTAATTACCCATTAACAAATCCGAAATTGAACATTCGAAATTCGAAATCAAGATGCTTTTCTGCGGTTCAATTCGTCACGAATTTTAGCGGCTTTTTCATATGCTTCCTCAAAAAGTGCTTCCTGTAACCTGGTTTTCAGTTCATCATTGCTTAATGAAGTAAAGCCCGGGGCTGAGCCTGAAGTGCTTGCGGTTTTTTCTTCCGGAGTTTCGTTAATATTTTCAAGATAAACAAAGTCGTTACCCTCAATCACTATTCCGGCCGTTGAAAGGATGAATTCATAAGTATAAATAGGGCAGTCAAACCTTACCGCTACGGCAATTGCATCAGAGGTACGCGCATCTATTTCAACAGTTTTTTTACCGTCGGAACAAATGAGTTTGGAGTAAAAAATGCCATCAACCAGGTTGTAAATTATAATTTCCTGTATAAGTATGTGGTAGGCATCGGCGAAGCTTTTGAACAGATCATGTGTGAGTGGCCTGCTTGGTGTCATCTTCTCTATTTCGATAGCTATGGCCTGGGCCTCAAAACTACCAATGATGATAGGGAGCCTGCGGCGGCCGCTGATCTCGCCTAAAACTAAAGCATACGCACCGGATTGAGTTTGGCTGTATGATAATCCAACAATATCCAGTTTGATTTTTTTCATGTTATTACCCATCACAACAAATCCTTTTTAAAATGAAGCCTTATATTCTTTAACTGTGAGCACGGCAATGTGTTTTATAGCGCATGAAATTCCTATTGCAATATACAAATTTGAATTTATTGATATACCAGTTTGTGTAATATGTTGATTATACGAATAATAACTTTTGTTGTCTGCTGATTTAAAACCAGTTATAATATTGGGCTTTAAAGCAGTATCATTATAAGCATTTAACATATGTTGCATCGGATAATATTATATTGCGTGTTGTTAGCTGTAAAAGTTATTTTTGCGGAGTATACCAATTGGTTGTGCAAATTTAATTAAAAAAGAGAGAGTTTAAAATGCAGATAAGCAGATTAGAGAAGCTATTGGAGTTTATTAAAAATGAGCCTGAAGACGAGTTCTTAAAATATGCTTTGGCCACAGAATATCTTCGCTTGAATGATACCGACAAGGCGCTGGAATACTATGAAGATTTGATAAAAAATCATCCGAGGTATGTAGGCACTTACTATCACCTGGGTAAATTATATGAGGCACTTAACCGCAAGGAAGATGCACTAAAAACCTATCAAACCGGCATGAAAACCGCACGCGAAAAGCGCGATAATCATGCTTTTTCGGAATTGCAATCGGTATATAACACATTGGCGGGGATTGATGAGGATGATGATTATTAAAAATACTAATAATTGTCATTTCGAACGATAATGAAAAATCTTCTGCTGTAAGTAAACGTAAATGCAGGTCACAGAAGATACCTCGTTCGAAATGACAATTGAGGCTAACTAAAATCAACTTACCTTGAGAAGACGGGAACTATTATTCATTCGCGATTCTATCCTATACACCTTTACCTCTTTTGGTGGTCCACAGGCGCATATTGCTATTTTGCTGCGCGAATTTGTTGAAAAGCGCAAATATATAAGCGAAGAGGAGCTAATGGAACTGCTGGCATTATCCCAATTGATGCCGGGGCCTTCATCAACACAAACGCTTGTTGGCATAGCCTGGAAGGTAGGAGGATTACGCCTGGCGATAATCACTTTTTTAATATGGATATTGCCATCGGCTACTGTGATGTGCCTGGCAGCCATATTTTATAAAATGTTTGCAGGCGAAGCCAAGTTTACCGAGGTGCTGCGCTTTGTTCAGCCCATTGCCGTTGGCATTGTAGCTTATGCTACTTATACCTTTGCCAATAAATTCCTCATGTCGAAAGTGAGCGTGATGCTGGCTATTGGTTCGCTTATCGTTACGCTCCTTTTGCAAAACCCGTATGCGTTTCCTATATTAATATTGCTTGGCGGTATCATCTCGTCAGCATTGGAGACACAGCCGCAGGAAAATGAGTTAAGAATAAAACTATTCTCTAACGTAAACCCCAATAAAGTAGCCTATTTTATTGGAATCTTGCTATTTTTTGCGGTACTTGGCGCTATAATTAATCAAACGTCGCCGTTTAGTTTGCCCATACGTTTGTTTGAAAATTTTTACCGTAACGGTATCCTCATTTTTGGCGGCGGACAGGTACTGGTACCACTAATGTATACCGAGTTTGTAGGTGTAAAACATTATTTAAGCAGTTCGGAATTTCTGTCGGGATATGCCTTGCAGCAGGCTTTACCGGGGCCTACATTTTCGTTTACCTCATTTTTAGGTGGGATAACCCTCGGCAACAAAGGTTATGGCATTGGCGGGCAGATAATAGGCAGTGTGGTGGCCGTTATCGGCATTAACCTGCCCGGACTGATCCTCATCCTTTTCATTGTCCCGTTTTGGAACGACCTGAAAAAAATAACCCGAATAAAAAACTCATTAAGTGGTATAAATGCCGTTGCAGTTGGCTTTATGGCTACGGCTTTTATACTATTAGCCAGACCTTTTGGAGCCGATTGGCTGGCCTATGTACTAATGATAGGTACAGGTTTACTGCTTTATTTCACCAAAATAAAAACACCGATTGTTATTATTATTGGAATAGTGTTGGGATTGATATTTTAACCCCCCAGCCCCCTGAAGGGGAATAAGTATGAAAAATGCAGACTTCACGATCTGTGATTCTTATGTTTAGCCTGAAGCAGAGTAAAAACAAATCCGAAATTGAACATTCGAAATCCGAAATTGAATTAAAACGGCGGTTCATCCTCCATATCATCCATTCTTGATGGCCTGATGATAAAGTTGCTTGGCTTATCAAATTCAGGTGATGGATTTAATCCTGCAAACGGACTGGCCCCAGTCGGGAAGCTGTCCATGCCGTGATCAAGATCGGTGAATTTTACAAACTTGCCAACAAATTTTAAGCGTACTGTACCGGTTTCACCATTACGGTGCTTGGCTATAATTATTTCGCCAACGCCGTGTGTAGGGTTTCCGTCTTCATCCTCAGTTAATCCGTAATATTCAGGGCGATATAAGAATAATACCATATCCGCATCCTGCTCAATAGATCCCGACTCACGTAAATCCGATAGCATTGGTTTTTTTGAACCACCGGGGCGATTTTCAACCGCACGACTCAATTGAGACAGCGCTATAACCGGTACATTCAATTCCTTAGCAACTGATTTTAAAGCTCTTGATATACTACCGATCTCCTGCTCACGATTACCACCTTTGCCATCCGCTTTGCCTTGCATTAATTGCAGGTAATCGATGATGATTAGCTGGATATCATGTTGTGACTTTAAACGGCGGCATTTGGCCCTGAATTCAAATATATTTAGTGCCGGGGTATCATCTATGATAAGCGGAGCCTGTTCAAGCCTGCCGATCTTGGAGTGGATCTGTTGCCATTCCCATTCTTCCAACGTGCCTTTACGGATCTTTTCCTGCTCTATCTCAGTTTCGCCTGAAATTAAACGATTAACCAACTGTACTGAAGACATTTCGAGTGAGAACACAACCACCGGTTTGTCAAAATCAACAGCGGCATTGCGTGCGCAGCTCAATACAAAGGCTGTTTTACCCATCGCAGGGCGTGCCGCTATAATCACCAGGTCAGATTTTTGCCAGCCCGAGGTCATTCTATCCAGGTCTGTAAAGCCGGATGCAACACCTGTTAAGCCATCTTTTTTATCCTTAAGCGCCTCAATTTCCTTCAGCGTTTCATGCATCAGGTCGTCCATTTTACGCGAATCACGGCGTAAGTTGTTTTGGGCGATCTCGAAAAGGTTTTTTTCTGCTTTATCTAAAAGGTCGAGTACGTCTGTGGTATCTTCATAAGCACTATTGATCACCTCGGTTGAAATTCTGATCAATTCACGTTGTATGAATTTTTGAATAATGATACGTGCGTGAAACTCAATATTTGCTGCCGATGCAACGCGGTTGGTCAGTTCGGTAATATAGTATGCCCCGCCAATCATTTCCAGCTCACCCTGCTGGCGCAATTGCGCCGTAACGGTAAGAATATCTACCGGTGATGATTTTTCGAACAGATAATGAATAGCATTAAATATGCGCTGATGTTTATCTACATAAAAAACTACAGGTTTTAATATATCGATAACCGAAGAAAGCGCATCTTTCTCCAGCATCAATGCCCCCAGAACTGCTTCTTCAAGGTCAATAGCTTGCGGCGGAAGTTTCCCTAAACCGCTAAATGGTGTAGGGTTAGTAGTTCGGCCTCTTCGCTCGTTGGTGTTCTGTTTGTAATTGGCGTTGTCGTTCTCAAAATTCATGGGAGAGCAAAAATATATAAAAATGTAGCTTATGGATTTTTTAAATAGTTAATATCATTTTTAGGCAGTTTAAGTGCTCATCAACAACCTTATAAATTTAAGCATTAAGAATTAACATGGCACGTTGATAAAAATACTTTTATTAACAGCTGATTGTGGGGAAACTGTTGGTTAGATTAGTTTTGTTTTAACTATCAATTAGTTACAGTGATGTTGATAAAGATACAAAATGTTAGTTAATTGAAAAAGACCAAAATGGCACTTGAGTTCAATAAGTGCTTAATCAATAAATATAGCTACTTTTGCCTTAAAATATATCGGTAGAAATGACATTTAATTCAAGGCCCGTACGCGAGAGTAATCAAATGGTTTTTGGCATCCATTCGGTTGTTGAGGCCATACGGGCAGGTAAAGAAATTGAGGCTTTATACATTCAGAGAGGCATTGGGGGTACCCTGCTTAATGAGTTAAGAGCGCTTACAATTGAGTATAATATTACCCCGCAGCAAGTGCCGGTTGAAAAACTGAACCGCCTTACCATGAAAAACCACCAGGGTGTGGTTGCCTTTATTTCGCCGATAATTTATCAGAAAATAGAAGACATTATCCCCCAGATATTTGAAAAAGGGGAGGTGCCCTTAATTTTAGTGCTGGATGCCATTACCGATGTACGCAACATGGGTGCCATTGCACGTACAGCTGAATGCGCAGGTGTACATGCCATTGTGATACCTGCAAAAGGTTCGGCACAGATCAACCCTGATGCTATCAAAACATCGGCAGGAGCGTTATACAAGATCCCGGTTTGCAGGCATGAAAATTTTATGCAAACGATAAAATTTCTACAGGAATCGGGCTTGCAATTGGTTTGCTGCACCGAAAAAACAAAAGAAGATATTTACAGCCCGGATTATACCTCGCCTACAGCAATAATCATGGGATCTGAAGAAGATGGCATCCGTAATGAGATCATCAGAATTGCCGATCACCTGGCAAAAATACCCATGTTTGGCGAGATCGAATCGTTGAATGTATCGGTATCGAGCGGTATAATCATTTATGAAGCGATAAGACAGAGAAAAGTGAATAGTTGATTGAGTTAATAAAGTGAGTGGTTAAGTAACTGTTCACCTAATCACCCCAATCAACTAATCACTAAACTTAAATATATTTCGTTCCAAATTTTTGTTTCACATCAGCCACCACCTGTTTAACATTTTGTTCCTGATCGCGCGGGCAAATGAGCAGGGTGTTGTTTGCTTCTACAACGATGTAGTCATGTAACCCTTGTAATATCACCAGTTTTTCGCCGGGTACGTTTACCATGCAGTTTGATGAATCGTACATGATCACTTTTTCAGCAGGTATTACGGCGTTGCCTACGTAGTCCTTGTCGGCAAGGTCATAGATCGATGCCCAGGTGCCCAGGTCGCTCCAGCCAAATTCTGAAGGTAGTACGTACACATTATCAGCCTTCTCCATAATGCCATAATCAATAGAAATATTGGTGCATTGCTGGTATGCATTATGAATATGTTTCTTTTCGTTCTCGGTATTGTAAAATGGCCTTGCATCTACAAATATCTCATTCATTTCGGGCAAATACTGGCCAAATGCCTTAACTATAGCTTTTGCCGACCAGATGAATATCCCGGCGTTCCATAAAAAATCGCCACTTTGCAAAAAGGTTTTTGCTATTTCAAGGGTTGGTTTTTCGGTAAAGGTTTTTACTTTATGAAAATCATGGTGCAAAGTATTGTCGGTATACTGAATATATCCGTAACCAGTATCGGGCCTTGATGGTTTTATACCTAAAGTAATCAGGCATTCGTTTTCCGTTGCTGTTTGTAATGATTTTTCGATATATGCGATAAAAGCTGCTTCATCCAATATCAAATGGTCTGATGGTGCCACTACAATGGCAGCATCAGGATTCAAGCTTTCAATCTTAAAACAACCGTATGCTACACAAGGGGCTGTATTACGCATAACAGGCTCGGTCAATATCTGGTTATCGGCCATGTCAGGCAGTTGTTGTTTTACCAGGCTGGTATAATTCTCATTGGTGACAACGTAGATGTTCTCTTTAGGGCAAATCTTCAAAAAACGATCGTAAGTATTTTGTATTAAGGTTTTTCCAGTACCCAGTATATCAATAAATTGCTTTGGATGTGATGTTCTGCTAATGGGCCAAAAACGGCTGCCGATACCTCCTGCCATGATAATGGCATAATAATTTTTATTCATGTGTATAAGAGAATTTTAATTGTATAAGCGGTGGCAAATTTGAACAATATTCTGTATATTAAATATTAAATAAAATAAAATATACCTTAATGCTCATACCACGTATTTTCAAATGTATAAGTAGCCTAAAATGTTTTTAATGAATTATCATTTTTATATAAAATTTTAATATAAACTCTACGTTTATTCATAAAAAAAACTTATTTTTAATTTTATTCAAAGAATTCACACACACGTAAATAATGATAGAGACTAAGAAGTCGCTTTTTGATAATCTCCAGAACTTTTTTGGATTTGATAATTTTAAGGGGGAGCAGGAAGCGATTATAACTAATATATTATCAGGTAATGATACATTTGTGATAATGCCTACCGGTGGTGGCAAATCCATGTGTTATCAGCTACCTGCGTTAATGAGCGAGGGAACAGCGATTGTGATCTCGCCGCTTATAGCATTGATGAAAAACCAGGTCGATCAATTAAGGGCCTTTGGAGGATCAGACAGTATAGCACATTTTTTAAATTCATCATTAACCAAAGCCGATATTGCCCGCGTTAAAGAAGACGTGTTGAGCGGTGTAACCAAATTATTATACGTTGCACCTGAGTCATTAACTAAACAGGAAAATATTGATTTTTTACGCTTAAATCACGTGTCATTTGTGGCAGTGGATGAGGCGCATTGTATATCAGAATGGGGGCATGATTTTCGCCCCGAATACCGCAAAATAAGGCAGGTTATCAGCAATATTGGTGATAACATACCCATTATCGCTTTAACAGCCACAGCAACACCAAAAGTTCAGCAGGATATTCAAAAAAACCTGCAAATGAACAATGCCACCATCTACAAATCATCATTTAACCGTTCAAACCTTTTTTACGAGGTACGTGCCAAACGTAACGTGATTAAAGAGATCGTAAAGTTTGTTAAGCAAAACCAGGGGAAATCAGGTATTATTTACTGCCTTAGCCGTAAAAAGGTGGAGGAAGTAGCCGAAGTACTTAGTCTTAATGGGGTTAAAGCGCTGCCATACCATGCAGGCCTTGATCCTAAAGTAAGAGCTGATACGCAGGATAAATTCCTGATGGAAGATGTTGATGTGATTGTAGCTACCATAGCCTTCGGTATGGGGATTGATAAACCCGATGTGCGCTACGTAATACACCATGATGTGCCTAAGAGCATGGAGGGTTATTACCAGGAAACCGGCCGTGCAGGTCGTGATGGGGGTGAAGGTGTGTGTGTGGCATTTTATTCGCAAAAAGATATTGATAAGCTTCAGAAATTCATGAAGGATAAACCAGTTGCGGAACGCGAAATTGGTACCCAGATATTGAAAGAGGTTATTGATTATGCCGAATCATCAGTATGCCGCCGTAAGCAATTACTGCATTATTTTGGTGAAAACTTTAATGAGGCTGGCTGTAATTGTATGTGCGATAACTGTAGCACACATAAAGAACATTTTGACGGCGAAGAGCAATTGCACAGGGCATTAAGCCTGATAAAACAAATAGGTGAGAAGTTTGACGATCATCATATCATCAGTGTTTTAATGGGAGTTGATACCCCGCAGGTACATAATTACGAACATCATTTGCTTGATGCCTTTGGTTCAGGTAAAGCCGATGGCGAAAATGTATGGAATTCATTGTTAAGGCAGGCTTTACTGAATAATTTCCTTTCAAAAGATATTGACCAATACGGGTTGTTGCGTTTAACACGTACCGGCAACTCGTTCTTAGATAACCCGTACAGCATTCGTTTTGTATTGAATAGCCCTATTGAGGCTGCTGATGATGATGATTCTGAAGACGGCCCAAAACAAGGTGGTGGCGCATTAGATACTGAACTGCTTCAAATGCTGAAGGACCTTCGTAAAAAATTGGCTAAACAAAAAGGTTTACCGCCATTTGTTCTCTTCCAGGATCCTTCGTTAGAGGAAATGTGTACACATTACCCGGTCAATACCGAAGAGTTGAAACAAATCTCGGGTGTGGGTGCAGGCAAGGCATTAAAATTCGGTGCGCCGTTTGTCGACCTGATCAAAAAATACGTGGAGGATAATGATATTGACCGCCCTATTGATATGGTGATCAAGAGCGCTGCCAATAAATCAGCACTTAAGGTTTATATCATTCAAAATATCGATCGCCATTTGAACCTGGATGATATTGCTGCTTCAAAAGGTTTGAGCTATGAAGAGATCTTGAAAGAGGTGGAAACCATAGTTAACTCTGGTACAAAACTTAACCTGAACTATTATATTGACGAGGTTATTGATGAGGATAAACAGGAAGAAGTATTTGATTATTTCCGTACTGCTGAAATAGACTCGATAGATGATGCATTGGTTGAATTAGGCAGCGATGATTATACCCGCGAAGAAGTACAATTAATGCGTATAAAATTCATGTCGGAATTAGGGAACTAATTTAATTAGTGAATTAGTGAATTAGTGAATTAGTGAATTAGTTTGTTCTTAACAACATTGAAAGCCTTTAAATTAAAGTTTAAGGGCTTTTTTTTGAAATTCATTGGCATGCTGAACTTGTTTCAGCAACTAAAGTTGTTGACCCTACAGACCCACAATAGCGCAAGTCTTGGGGGGATGGCATTAGTGTGGGATGACTTGTGCTTTACAAGATTGATTATATTTGAATATGGCAGGCTATTCCATTACACCACTGGCAAAAAAACTTGGAATAAAATCAGGGTTTAACATCAGCCTGATCAACACGCCTGATTATTACTTTAGCCTGTTTACCGATATGCCCGATGATATTACTCTTGCCGGTAATGAAAATTTTAAACACGATTTTATTCATTTTTTCACGCAGTTAAAAGGTGAGTATTTAGCTAATCTTCCCTTACTGAAACAACAGCTAAAGCCTGATGGAATGATATGGGTATCGTGGCCCAAAAAGTCATCAAAAGTTATTACAGACATTACTGAAGATATTATCAGGAATTACGCCTTGCAGATTGGTTTAGTTGATATTAAAGTTTGCGCGGTTGACGAAGTATGGTCAGGATTGAAGCTTGTTATACCTGTTAAGGATAGGGGAATATCATCTTAATCTTAAAATTGCCCAATCTGGCTGCGGATGTTATCCTACAAATCATTCAAATAACTAACTTAGCTTATTAAATATTTATTATGCCTAAAATAGAACTAGCGCGTGTAAACGGCGATTATGGTTTTGAAGCCAAAGACGAAAACGGACATATAGTAAGAATGGATACCAACCAGCAAAGCGGCGGCCTTGATTTTGGCGTTCGCCCAATGCAAATGCTGTTAATGGGCTTGGGTGGATGCTCTGCAATTGATGTGATTGGCATATTAAAGAAACAGCGTCAGGAGGTAAAGGATTATAAAATGATCATTAATGGTGATCGTGAGGCTGGCAAGGAACCATCGCTTTGGAGTGATATTGATATTGAATTTCACTTATACGGCGACATTGACCCTGATAAAGCACAAAAAGCAGTTGACCTATCTGTTATCAAATATTGCTCAGTAGCAGCGACGCTTGAAAAAGCAGGAGCTGAGATTAGATATAAAGTGTTTGTGCATCCATAAAAAAAAGTTAACTTGGCTGTATACCCTTATCATAGTTATGAAATTCTTGCTTTATTGCTTTGTCTTAATCCTCATTCCGGGTTTTGTTATCGCTCAAACTCCAACAGACTCTATACCAGTTATAACGATCAATTGTAAACTTATTGGTAAGGATAGTGTGATCATTCCATTTGATAAACACTATTCCATAGTGCAGGACAATTGCGCTGAAATAATAAGATATGGGCATTATGATTTTAAAAATAAAACTTTTGTTGGTCGATTTAGAGATGTAAAGAAATACGATACAACTCAAATTGTGGCTGAAGGGTCTTATGCCAATGGCTTAAAAGAAGGTTTATTTGTATTGCACTATTTAGATGGGAAATTAATGGCTAAAGGCACTTTTAAGCATGATAAATATGATGGAGATTGGACGATTTATTATCCTAATGGATCGCTATCAGGCAAGGGCAGTTTTAAAGATAATAAGTTTGTTGGTAAATGGGAGCTATACTATGATAATGGTAAGCCTAAGTTGTTTTTTGACGTTGAAAAGAGTGTATGTAAGATATTAAATGCATGGTCGCCTGATGATGTAAAAATTGTAAATGAGGGCGATGGAACATATCAAACTGAAAGCAGTGCTCATTGGGCGGGGCGGCTAAGCAATGGGTTGCCGGATAGTACCTGGATATATTACAAGGGTGCAAATGATAAGGATGGTACAGTATTAGAATACTTTAAACAAAATAAATTTGTTAGAGGCCATACAGACGCTGTAGTGGTTGATCAAGATTATACGAATGCATCTCACATTTCTTTATTACCGCAGTTACCGCGTATTGAGATAGATGTTGCACAATATTTAAGTATAAGCCCTGCATGTAACGGAATAGAATATTCTAAGGTTTACATTAAAATGTTTAATAAAATATATCTCGAAAAGAAAATACTGCTTCCAGGAGCAAAAGGGTTGAGAAATTAAAAGCGATGCTTGCCATTATAATATATGCATTCTTCTTTTGCATATAATTAAGATATAGCCACAGGCTTTATATCCAAATGTGTTTATAATGTAATTTTATTAAATTCATAATTTAAACATGAAATTTTGATGAAATTTTATAAAACTACCAATATAACTACAATAGTGTATGGTATTAGCACCAATTTAGGTTCATCCTCCATTCCCGGATAAAGCTTGGCAATATTTATAATTGGCATATGAATTATATGCCTCTAACGTTTGCCTGTCAGCGTATTACATACATTCCTAACATTATTTTAACATAGTATTTGGTGCCATAGAGAAACCTATGGCACTGATGTTGCCTTTCAGGAGCAGTTCTGCCCTGTAATCATTAATGGGCATGATCTATTTAAATACAATACTATGAAAACAAAATTTAAAAAAGCCACGCTACTTTTAACAGGAATTATGGTAGGCGGCAAACTTTTAGCTCAAACTCCTGACAGCACTGCGATGAAAAATTATGTAAAACCTTTTTCAGATGGCAGTGCATTCCGTACATGGTCAATAGGTATTAACGGAGGTTTAATAACTCCATACACCATTTTTGGAATGAAAGAACAAGATTTTAAATCGCCCCATGAAGAAATAGGATATGGTGGATTTATTAAAGATCAGATCTTACCCTCATTTGGTATCCAGGCCGATATCCTTGCCGGTAAAGACGCAGGTGCGGTAACAGATTTCGACCAGGCAACTGGAAATACCTACAGCAAATTCAACACTAAAATTAATTATGCAATTGACTTAGTTGGTAACTTTACTTTGGCAAATATAAGCTGGAGGCATGAGCAAGGTTTTATCCAACCTTATGCAATTTTAGGTGGTGGATTGATTAATTACACAGCTACTTATACCAATCCAGCCGGCGTAGCTAATAATGAAGGTAAAACACATGATTACTACATACCAGTAGGTGTTGGTTTAAAATTAGATGTTGCCAAAGGCGTAAACCTTGATTTAGGTTACCAGGTGAATTTTGTTAATGCTGATGATTTTGATGGTTTGGTAACAGGCCCAACCAGCGACAGATTCTCATATGCTCATGTAGGTTTAGAGTTTGCCTTAGGCAGCCGTTCAAAACCACAATTAGCAACACACAACCCGGTAGCATCAATGCGTACCGAATATTTAATGGATGAGCAACGCTTGCAAATTCAGGTTAGCGAGCAGCAGGCTCAAAACCAACGGTTAAGAACAGATTTAAATACAACCAATGCTACACTTGCCAAACTAACAACTGATTCTGATGGTGATGGTGTGCCTGACATGTATGACAAATGCCCTAACACGCCTGCCGGTACACCAGTTGATGGTTCAGGCTGTCCACTACCTGTAAGAAAAGATGTTAAGGTATATGTAACCCAGGAAGACAGAGAAGTTGTTAACCAGGCTGTGAAAAATCTTGAATTTGATTTTGGTAAATCTACCATCCGCGAGCATTCAGATGAGAGCCTGAACAAATTAGCACAATTGTTAGTTAACAAAGGCTTTAACTTAAAATTAGCCGGCTATACTGACAATATAGGTTCAGTTGCTGCTAACTTAAAATTATCAAAAGATCGTGCTGAGGCAGTTAAAACATATCTTGCACAACAAGGTGCTGATGCTTCAAAAATTATTGCTGAAGGATATGGTAAAGCAAATCCTATAGCTACCAATAAAACTGATGCCGGCCGTCAAATAAACCGTCGTGTTGAATTCAGTATCTATTAATTATAGATTAGTCAAAACAAGAAAAGCCGCTCAATTGAGCGGCTTTTCCTATTTAGTTAGTTGTTATTAAAGGCTGAAAAACTCAAATAACGAACCGAAGTATGCATCGTTCCATCCTTCAGTCATGTCTTCATAATCACTGTCTGGAATATTGGTATGCCTTAACTCTGCGGATGTGCCATTTTTATCTGGGTGGAGTTTAATGGTTACTATTGATTCGGCTTCCTGTCCGTCAAAGTACCATTGCTGAACTAACCTTTTATTTTCTTCAAATTCAATATTTTTTCCAACAATGCTTCCATCCCATAGAGAAAACTCTGATCCTGGTTCGGTCGACATTTCTGCGGGTTCACCTGTCCACAGTTCAAGCGTTAACGGATTAGTTAAAGCAGTATAAATTTCTTCGGGTGTGGCCGGAAGAACATAATATTTTTTAAAATCTTTCAAGCTGCAAATCTAATAAATTTATGCCTTTACCGGGCCAATAGGCAATACAGTTTTTCCATAAACTTCATTAAGTAAATTGGCCATGCCTGCATAAATAGCCGATGCACCGCAAATTATACCTTCATACCCGGCCAGTTGTCCTAAACCTTTGTTTCCTGTGCCATCGCTAATAGCTAACAATACAAACAGTATGGTTAATGAGCCAAAAACAAATTGTAAGGCGCGGTTAAGCTTTAAGGTTCCGAAAAACATTAAGAACGTGAACAATCCCCACATTCCTAAAAAGGCGCTCATGGCTGCTTCGGAAGGTTTAGGTATCCATCCCAATGATGGAATTACTATTAAGCCAACCAATGACAGCCAGAAAAAGCCATAAGAGGTAAAAGCAGTTAAGCCAAAGGTGTTGTTCTTTTTTGCTTCAATTATGCCTGCAATTACTTGTGCCAGGCCGCCATAAAAAATGCCCATAGCCAATATCATGGAGTTGATCTCGATGAAACCGGCATTTTTAAAGTTTAATAATACGGTAGTCATACCAAAGGCGCATAGGCCAAGAGGTGCAGGGTTGGCAATGTTATCCTTTACGGTAACAGGTGCCGGTACAGTTGGAATCATGATTTTAAGAGGTTTTAATTGGATTTATATGCAATTTATAGCTTTAAATTTAATAGACAAATTTATTTGAAACTGATTGATAACTTTAGGGTTAAACAATGGCTATGCAAAAATTGGTATTAATACGCCACGGCGAGAGTGTTTGGAACCAGGAAAATCGCTTTACTGGTTGGACAGATGTTGATCTATCTCCTGAAGGTGTGGAACAGGCTAAACGGGCCGGACAGTTATTAAAAAAGTATGGTTATAATTTTGACGAAGGCTTTGCATCCGTATTAAAACGATCAATTAAAACGCTGCATATTTTGTTGGAAGAACTGGATCATCTGTGGATACCCGTTCAAAAATCTTGGCGGTTAAATGAACGTTTTTATGGCGCATTGCAAGGTTTGAATAAGGCAGAAACAGTGGCTAAATACGGCGAAGAACAGGTACACAAATGGCGGCGCGATCCAAATGAATTTCCTCCGGCAATTACTAAAGAAGATCCGCGTTATCCCGGCCATGACATCCGTTACAAAAACTTAACAGAACGTGAGCTGCCGCTTACAGAAAATTTAAGTGTAACTATGGACAGAGTATTGCCTTTTTGGAATGAAACTATTATTGATTCTATCCGCAAAAATCAAAAGGTGATCGTCTGCGCGCATGGTAACAGCCTCAGGGCGTTGATCAAGTACATTGACAACCTCTCAGACGAAGAAGTAACGCAATTGGATATACCAACCGGTGTTCCATTGGTATATGAGCTTGATGAGGGTTTGAACAGGATAAAACATTATTATTTATAGCCCCCAGCCCCCTGAAGTCATTAAGTTAAGCCCAAAGCCTCGTAGAGGCTATACGTTGGTAGAAAAATAATGAACATGAAGAACCGTGCCATAGGTACGTAACCCTGCTATGTTGCATACCTACATGCTAAACATTTTACATTTAATTTGCTACCAACATTTTGCTCCTCCGGAGCAATGACGGAACGTTTATAGCTTAAATAATGACATTGCCTAACCCGCTGAAGGGGGAGCAATTGTAGACTGAGGGAGTGTTGGCTATTTGAGTGTTTTTTAACTGATCTCTAATCTTTAACCTCTAGTCTCTGATCCTAATCTCTAGCCTATAATGGCTTCATTTTACCACAACTACAAGCGCAATTAGGGTCTGTGACACCGAGTTGTTTTAAAAAGTATTGGTAAAAGCCGATCCGGTCGTTCATATTGCTTATGTTTTCGCCTTTGCCGCACTCTATTGGGCCGTTAATGATGTTTATCGTCATGCCGAAGCCAGCCGCACGCCCCTTGGCTTTATCATCGGCTGTTGGCTGCCATTTGCCTGTCATTACATCATGTGCCGATGGCTTATGAGGCTGTGGTGTCATCCAAAAATAAATAGCGGTTTCGAATGCTACTACCGGGTCAGTTTCAACCAGGTTGGGATTATTCAGCAATATATTCTTATCTCCAAAAATACATAAAGAGGCATAGCCATAATTACCGTTATAACTTAGCTGCAAAGGCCCGCGACCATAATATTTTTTGCCTTTAACAGCAGGGTAGTCATCGTTATCGGCTAAATAGGTAAGGGTGGTATCAAGTTCATGTATCAGCATCAATCCATCGTTGTATTTGCCATCCTCACCATGTCGCGTTTCGTGGGCTATTTCAGCAAAAAAGGCGGCTAATTCCTTTTTATTTGTTTTTGGATCCATCGCTGAGCAAAAATCTCCATAGTTAATAGTGTAGGTGGAGTCGGGTTTAGCTTTGGCCCAATCCTCGTTCCAGTCCTCATCCTGGCGCACGATTTTTGACTGTCCGGTAATTTTATTAGTACGTATTAGTTGATAAACCGATGCCGCACGCCGGGTGACTTTTATTTTTATTTGCCCCAGCTCATCAATAGCTTTTATAAATGCATGGTAGCTGAAAAACTGGTTACGCTGCGGAAAAAGAGCGTTAAATTGCTGTTCGCTTAAAATATTTGATACAGGTATATTGTTATTAATGACAGGAGCAATGGTTTTATTGTTATTCCCGGTTGCATTGCGGCAATTAAAACTGAGTAATGATGCAGTTACCAATAATATGATAATAAACCGGCTTGATGATATGATTGATTTCATTTTTATATAACACTTATTGGTACTGACAGTTTAAATTGAAACAAGTTTAAATAAAACATTTTAAAATGTAATTTTATAACGCATGATTATCTCTTGTCATTTCGAACGATAGTGAGAAATCTTTTACAATAGGCAAAGTGGAAATGCAGATCGCAGAAGATTTTTCCTCGTACCTCGCTCGAAATGACAAAAAGTTTTAATATTGTAATACCAATGAAAATATACACCAAAACGGGCGATAAGGGCCTAACCTCATTAATAGGCGGAACCCGTGTGCCGAAACATCACCTGCGGATTGAAAGCTATGGAACGGTTGATGAGTTGAATTCATACATAGGGCTGATACGTGACCAGGATATTAGCCAACACGATAAAGAAATACTGAAGCATATTCAGGACAGATTATTTACAATTGGGTCATCGCTAGCGGCTGATCCTGAAAAATCAAGAATGATAATACCTGACCTGCATTTAGTGGATATTGAATTATTGGAAAATGAAATGGACGCTGTGGATGGAGAATTGCCACCCTTAAAACATTTTATTTTGCCGGGTGGCAGTAATACCATTTCATTTTGCCATATTGCAAGATGCGTTTGCCGAAGGGCCGAACGTTTAACTGTACATTTAGCTGAAGAAAGTACAGTTGACGAAAAAGTGAATATTTATTTGAACCGGTTGAGCGATTACCTTTTTACATTAGCACGTAAGGTAGGGAATGAGCATAAAATCCCTGAAAATGAATGGATACCGCGTATTTGAAAAAATAGAAAAAAAATATTGATATTCCATTTAAAAATATTATACTTTTGCGAAAATGTATTTTTCAGCGTAATAATATAATTATAAATAAAATATGTACTGGACACTTGAATTGGCATCGCACCTTGAAGATGCACCCTGGCCCGCAACAAAAGATGAACTAATTGATTATGCCATACGTTCCGGCGCACCTGTTGAGGTTATTGAAAACCTACAGGCATTGGAAGATGATGGTGAACCCTATGAAAACATAGAAGAAATCTGGCCGGATTATCCGACAAAAGATGATTTCTTTTTTAACGAGGACGAATATTAGTTATCGATAGCATTTAAAAACCCTGTACTTAACAGGGTTTTTTTGTACGAGAACATTTTGGAATGATTTTAGTTATTGGTATACATATTTATCAACTAAAACTTTAAAAACATGAGAGGTTTATTGTACATAATTGCAGTTATCCTGATTATAGGATGGGCATTGGGCGTATTTGTTTATTCAGCCGGCGGACTGATCCACGTGCTATTAGTAATTGCCATTATAGCTTTACTTTTAGGCCTGATCAGGAGAGCATAATAAAGTCCATAGTCGATGGTCTATAGTCCATAGTTAACATGCTTACTATTGACCATGGTCCATCGACTATTGACTATAACTCATTAATAATTCCGCAATAGCAATATCTTCAGGGAAAGTGATCTTTATGTTACGGTAACTTCCGTTAATTAAATTTATGGGGATGCCTGTTTCTTCAACAACACTGGCATCATCAGTAAATTTATTATCGTAAGCCTGTTCGTAAGCATTTTTAAGCTGTGCAGATTGAAAGGTTTGCGGGGTTTGTATCAGGTAGATCTCATCTCGGAGCAAACTTGTTGAATTATCATTTTGTACCTGGCGAATCGAATCACGGCTTTTTACAGCTACAATAGCATTACCGTGTTTGCTGGCATAAGTGTATGATTCATCAATAATTTCCTTACTAGTCAACGGCCTTACAGCATCCTGTACGGCAACTAAAGCATTTATATTATCAGGGATTGTAGCCAGTCCGTTTTTAACTGAATAAAAACGGGTTTCGCCACCTTTTACCAATTGATGAGGCAGCGTAAAATTATGTTCTACGCATAACTGTTGCCAGTAGGTATGAAAGTCGGCAGGCAATACTAATGTTATCAGGGGTTGCGACTGGCAATAATGAAAGGCTTCAATAGTATGCATTAAAACCGGTTTGCCATGTAGTAATAAAAATTGCTTTGGCACAGCCGCGCCCATCCGTGTGCCCGAGCCACCGGCTACAATTATAGCGTAATTGTGAACAGTGAGTGGTGAATGGTGAGTGTTAACAGGTGCGCTCATATTGGCTGATAATAAAAATGAGACTTGAAAGTAATTTCAAATCTCATTCTAATAGCTCAAATTTAATAAAATTATATGATCAGCATAGCGTCGCCGTAGCTATAAAAGCGGTATTTTTCTTTTACTGCAACTTCATAAGCATTCATTATATGCTCATAACCGCCAAATGCCGATACCATCATTAATAATGTTGATTCAGGTGTATGGAAGTTAGTGATCATTGAGTTTGCAATGCTAAAATCATACGGCGGGAAAATGAATTTGCTGGTCCAGTCGTTAGCGGCTTTTAAAGTTTTATTAGCAGATACAGCAGATTCAATGGCACGCATTGATGTAGTACCCACAGCGCAAATACGTTGTTTTCTTTCTATAGCCCTGTTAACTATATCAGCTTGTTTCTGCTCGATGATGAATTGCTCCGAATCCATTTTGTGTTTGGTTAAATCCTCAACCTCAACCGGGCGGAAAGTGCCTAGCCCAACGTGCAGCGTAACTTCGGCAAATTCAACACCTTTAAGTTCCAGGCGTTTCATTAGCTCGCGGCTAAAGTGCAAACCCGCAGTAGGTGCTGCAACAGCGCCTTCATGCTTAGCGAAAATGGTTTGGTAACGTTCTTTATCTTCGGCAGTAGCTTTGCGTTTTATGTATTTAGGTAGTGGAGTTTCGCCCAATATCTCAACATTCCGGCGGAATTCCTCATCAGTGCCATCAAACAAAAAGCGAATGGTACGGCCACGAGATGTGGTGTTGTCAACTACTTCGGCAATTAACAGGTCGTCATCACCAAAATATAGTTTGTTACCAACGCGTATTTTACGTGCAGGGTCAACCAAAACGTCCCAAAGGCGAAGTTCCTTGTTTAATTCACGCAGTAAAAAAACTTCAATAGTGGCACCGGTTTTCTCTTTATTGCCGTACATACGGGCCGGGAATACCTTTGTATTGTTAAGGATCATTACATCCTTATCATCATAATAATCCAATACATCCTTGAATATTTTGTGCTCAATTTTACCCGAATCGCGGTGTAAAACCATTAAACGTGCTTCGTCACGGGTTTGTGCCGGGTTATTAGCAATTAATGAATCGGGTAAATTGAATTTGAATTGCGATAATTTCATGCTTTTTATATATGAATTTTCAGGGCGCAAATGTACTGATTTTTTTAGTTATTACACTGATTATCTACACTTGATTTCGCCGATTAACTATAACCTTTTTTTTTCAATATTGTTTTATATTTCTGTTGACTATTGTGTGGTTAATATAAATAAAAATTTACTGTAACTTAACCGGTATATCGCAGTCTAAAAAAGTATCAGCCCAAATCGCTAACTTATTGGTAAGATATAGCTAACCGACGTAACTCAACTTTATGATATTTTTAAAACTTTTTAGGGAGAGCTTTTTGTTTGCTTATGATGCATTAAGGCAAAATAAGTTGCGTACCCTGCTTTCATTGCTGGGTGTTACCATTGGTATATTTACCATTATAACAGTGTTTTCGGCGGTTGATACATTACGTAATAATTTACAGGAAAGCGTAAATAAACTGGGTACTAACAGCGTATATATTCAAAAATGGCCCTGGGCCTTTGGTAGCGATTATCCGTGGTGGAAATATATGCAAAGGCCTGATCCTACACTTCGCGATTTCGACCAATTGCAAAAACGCAGTACCGTAGCCTTCGGCATATCCTATGAAATAAATATTGACAGCCGTACTATTAAATACAAAAGTAATACGGTTCAAGGCGCTCAGATTGCTGCAGTAACACAGGATCATGATAAAGTATGGAACTTTGACCTTGCGCAAGGCAGATATTTTACTGATATGGAATCACGGACGGGCGCACCGGTAGCAGTTATTGGTTTCGATGTAGCTAATGATCTTTTCCCTGACGGTACAGCTACGGGCAAGCAAATAAAAGTAATGGGCCGTTATGTTAGCATAATAGGCGTATTTACAAAAGAGGGTGATGATATGCTGGGTAATAGTGATGATAAAATTGTTTTATTGCCATTGAACTTTGCTAAAGATGTTATTGATGTACAAAATGGTAATTACCAGCCAACTATTGTTGTGCGGGGTAAAAATGGTGTAAGTGATGATGAGGTAGAGAGCGAACTGCACATGTTAATGCGCTCTATCAGAAGATTAAGGCCCAATGAAGACGATAATTTTGCTTTAAATAAAACTACCATATTATCAAACCAGCTTACGCAGTTATTTAGTTTTGTTGATGTGGCAGGCTGGATAATAGGCGGTTTCTCTATTTTGGTTGGTGGGTTTGGTATTGCCAACATCATGTTTGTTTCGGTAAAGGAACGTACCAATATTATAGGTATACAAAAATCATTAGGGGCCAAAAATTACTTCATACTGCTACAGTTTTTGATTGAATCTGTAATCCTGTGTATTATGGGTGGTTTGATTGGCTTAATGTTTGTGTTTTTAGCCACACTTGCCATTAAGGGGATGTTTGATGTGAAGGTTGTGCTTGATAGTGGTAATATTATTATGGGTATGAGCATCTCAATTGTTATCGGTATAATTTCGGGCATTATTCCGGCCTATTCCGCATCAAGGCTTAACCCGGTTGAGGCTATCCGGTCGAACTAAAGAAAATCGATTAATAATTACCATTTGCAAAGCGGCAATTATATAAAACAACTTCGGTGCCGGTGATAAACTATCGGCTTAATTAACTCTGTTTTATTGTTGTATTAACAAATTGATAATTCGCAGGGTAATTATGTCAATTCAAGCCAAAATTTTACAATATCAGGCATAAAACCCGGCTAATAATAAGGTAGATTTACTACATTTGTTGCAAATACAAATATTCATGTCAGAAATAGCTCAATTAATAATCGGCGATAAAACCTATGAACTTCCGGTTATAGAAGGTTCAGAAGGCGAGAAGGCCATTGATATATCAAAACTAAGAGACCAAACCGGGTATGTAACTTTAGACATAGGTTATAAAAACACAGGTGCTACCCAAAGTTCTATCACATTTTTAGATGGTGAACTGGGCATACTTAAATATCGCGGTTATCCAATAGAGCAGCTGGCAGAGAAATCATCATTTATTGAAGTTGCGTATTTGCTGATCTACGGCGAACTGCCAACCGAAGAACAATTAAAAGCCTTTAATTTCGATCTGAGCCATCATACATTGGTGCATGAGGATATGAAGAAATTTTTTGATGGTTTTCCGTCAAAATCACATCCAATGGGCCAGCTTTCATCGCTGGTATGTTCATTGTCGGCTTTTTATCCTGAATCATTAAAACAAAATCAAACACCTGAGGAGCTTAATTTAAGCATTATAAAGGTATTGGCGAAAATGCCTACTATAGTTTCATGGATCTACAAGAAATCATTGGGGCATCCATACATCTATCCTCAAAATAAATATGATTATGTAACCAACTTCCTCAACATGACCTTCGGGCAGCGTACTGAGGTGGTTGATATTGATCCGGTTATTGTTAGCGCAATGAACAAATTGCTGATCCTGCATGCTGATCATGAGCAAAACTGCTCTACATCAACTGTGCGTATAGTAGGTTCATCGGCATCAAATATTTATGCATCGGTATCTGCAGGTATTTCAGCATTATGGGGCCCGCTGCATGGCGGCGCTAACCAGGAAGTTATTGAGATGCTGCAAAAGATACATGCAGATGGCGGCGACACTGATAAATGGATTGCCAAAGCAAAAGATAAAAATGATCCGTTCCGTTTAATGGGATTTGGCCACAGGGTTTATAAAAACTTTGACCCGCGTGCCCGAATCATCAAAAAAGCGTGTGACGATATATTAGAGAAGTTAGGTATTGATGATGAGGTATTGGAAATTGCCAAGAAACTGGAAGAAGTAGCTTTAAAAGATCCATATTTTGTTGAGCGTAAACTTTATCCAAATGTAGATTTCTACTCAGGCATTATTTACAGGGCATTAGGTTTCCCAACTGATATGTTTACTGTATTATTTGCCTTGGGCCGTTTACCGGGATGGATCGCGCAATGGAAAGAGATGAAGGAGCACAAAGAGCCTATCGGTCGCCCGCGACAGATATACACCGGTGCCACGAATCGGGATTACGTTGATATTAAGAACAGATAAGCTGTACTTTATATAAGGCTCCGATTTATCGGGGCCTTTTTTTTTTTAAAAGGATATGATAAAAAGAATAATCTTATTGGTAATGTTACTGCTGTTTATGCAAACTTATTTGTTTGCGCAGGTAAAAGTTGTTTTTAAAACCGATAATGCCCCGCCGTTTAAAACATCAGCACAAAATATTTTTTTAGCCGGAGATTTTAATAGCTGGAACCCGGCTGATAAAGATTGGCAAATGCAACCCGATAATAAAGGGATGTATTTACTTGTGAAATCCCTGCCTAAGGGCAATTATAATTTTAAGGCAACCAAAGGCAACTGGCAAACAGTTGAATGTACTACAGGCGGCGGTTACATGAATAATCGCAGCATTAATATATTGCATGATACTACCGTGCTGTTAAATATTGCCGATTGGCAGGATAATTATACCGCCATAGAAAAGAAACATACCGCAAGCCCTAATGTGCATATCATTAGCGACAAATTTGATATACCCCAATTGAACAGGCAACGTAGAGTATGGATCTATCTGCCGCCTGATTATGCATCATCAAACAAAAAATACCCGGTAATTTATATGCAGGACGGACAGAATCTTTTTGACGATTTTACTTCAGGTTACGGAGAGTGGGGTGTTGATGAGATAATGGATAACATTCCAAATGCAAAACAAAGTATTATAGTAGGTATTGATCATGGCGGTGATTATCGTATTACAGAGTATGATCCATATGATTCAAAATATGGTAAAGGCAGGGGAGATGATTATGTTGATTTTTTAGCGAAAACCTTAAAGCCTTATATTGATGCGCATTATCATACCAAAACTAATGCGCGGTATACTACTGTTGCAGGCAGTTCAATGGGTGGCATTATATCCATGTATGCCGTACTCAAATATCCTGATGTGTTTGGTAATGGGGGTATATTCTCACCTGCGTTTTGGATAGCGCCTGATATGTATAAATATGCGGAACAAAAACAGCTGCCTGCCAAAACACGATTTTATTTTGTTTGCGGAGATAGTGAAAGCGACAGTATGGTAGCAGATATGCAAAAAATGGCCGATATTGTAAAAACGGATAATACAAATGAGGAAAATATACAAACGGTGGTTATAAAAGGCGCTAAGCATAATGAGAAGCAATGGAACGGTGATTTCCCGGCTTTTTACAATTGGCTTGTTAGCGGTTACTAAATATTAGATTTAAAGAATATAAAATATGAATGAAGAAAAAGGAATAAAAAAAGATGACCTGATCGTAAATCAGGCAGTAGAAGAAGTACAAAGCCCGATAAAGGCAGGCCTTAAAACTAAGGAGGCTATTGTTGCCAACTGGCTGCCACGCTATACAGGCAGAAATCTGGAAGATTTTGGCAAGTATATAATCTTAACTAATTTTTCAAAATACATTCAGCTGTTTTCGCAATGGAATGATAATGCACCTGTAATGGGGCTCGAAAAACCTATGCAAAGTGTAACTGCAAACGGCATCACTATCATAAATTTTGGTATGGGTAGTTCAGTTGCTGCAACAGTGATGGATCTGCTTACGGCAATAAGCCCTAAGGCGGTAATATTTTTAGGTAAGTGTGGTAGCCTGAAAAAGAAGATCAACGTAGGCGAGCTGATATTACCTATTGCCGCCATTAGGGGCGAGGGTACTTCAAATGATTACATGCCTACTGCTGTTCCGGCTTTACCGTCATTTGCTTTGCAAAAAGCTATATCGACCACCATTCGTGATTTTTCGCGTGATTACTGGACAGGTACCTGTTATACTACCAATCGCCGTGTTTGGGAACATGATAAAGTATTTAAAAAATACCTGAAGGAACTAAGAGCCATGGCTGTAGATATGGAAACAGCTACCATTTTTGTGACCGGTTTTGCCAATAAGATACCTACAGGTGCATTGCTGCTGGTATCAGATCAGCCTATGATACCCGAAGGTGTTAAGACCAGTGAAAGTGATTCAAAAGTTACCGAGCAGTATGTGGAAACACACTTGAAAATAGGTATTGAATCGTTAAAACAGTTGATAAATAACGGGTTAACGGTTAAGCATTTGAAATTTTAGTTTTGGTTGATTAAGTTGGATTAGGTTGATTGAGTTTATTAGGTTGAAAAATTTGAGTCTGATTCTTGACTCTCAATTCTTGATCTCAATTTCAGCAAGATATTTGCAGGATATATCGCTTAAGAAAGTTAATTTTGAAATATAATTCCGGCATTATATACCGGGTTAATAGATAATAAGAATTATGTGGTACAATAATATACTGGAAACCATTGGCAACACGCCTATGGTTAAATTAAACAAAATAACTAAAGATATTCCTGCAACGGTTTTAGCTAAAATTGAGACCACCAACCCCGGCAATTCTATTAAGGATCGTATGGCCCTTAAAATGATCGAGGATGCTGAAAAAAGCGGCAAACTTAAACCCGGTGGGACTATTATTGAAGGTACATCGGGCAATACGGGTATGGGTCTGGCTATTGCAGCAGTAATAAAAGGCTATAAATGTATTTTTACCAGTACCGATAAACAATCAAAAGAAAAGTTTGATGCCCTGCGCGCTTTTGGTGCCGAGGTAATAGTATGCCCAACCAATGTTGATCCGGAAGATCCGCGTTCCTACTATTCTGTTTCATCACGATTAGAACGTGAGGTACCTAATTCATGGAAACCAAACCAGTATGATAATTTATCCAACTCACAGGCTCATTATGAATCAACCGGCCCCGAGATATGGGAGCAAACGGAGGGTAAAGTAACACACCTGGTAGCAGGAGTAGGTACAGGTGGTACTATATCGGGCATTGCAAGATATTTAAAAGAGAAAAATCCTGCTATACAGGTATTAGGCATTGATACTTACGGTTCCATATTTAAAAAGTATAAGGAAACCGGCGAGTTTGATAAGAACGAGATCTACCCATACATAACCGAAGGCATAGGCGAAGATTTTTTGCCCGCTAACGTTGATTTTAGCCTGATAGATCACTTTGAAAAGGTAACCGATAAGGATGCAGCCTTAATGACCCGCGAGATAGCACGGAAAGAAGGTATTTTTGCCGGAAACTCAACAGGCTCGGCTATAGCAGGCGTGTTACAGATGAAGGATAAGTTTAAAGAAGGTGATGTGGTAGTAGTTATTTTTCCGGATCATGGTACACGTTACTTGGGCAAAATGTATAACGAGGACTGGTTGCGCGACCGCGGATTTTTAAAGGATGGCAAGTTAACTGCGCATGACATTATTTCGAAAAAAGAAAGTCAGGAAATTATTACCATCGACTTGGATAAATCAGTGCTGGAAGCTATCAACACCATCAAATCTTTGAATATTTCACAGATCCCGGTTACGCAAAAAGGTATGGTGATTGGCAAAATAACTGAGAGTGATATACTGGATGCGTTGCTTGAAAATCCATCGCTAAAATCTCAACCTATAAAAAATATCACTACTGCGCCGTTCCCTTTTGTTGATCTGAATACTTCGATCGACAGAATATCGGCTATGATAAATAAAGATAATATTGCTGTTTTGGTAGAAGATAACGGCAGGATTGAGATCATTACTCAATATGATATTATAAATGCGATATCAGCATAAATGGATAACGATAAAACGATAAAGATAGAAGGTGTTATGTTGTTAAGCATAACACCTTTTTATTTTTAATATTATAGCTATATTTAACTATAATCCTAAGTCGATGTCAACAATCAAGATTACTCTTCTAAGTATTTTACTTTTAACCGGTACACACGTTTTTTCTCAAAGCACGGAACCTGTTTTTATGAAATGGAAATTAAAACCGGGTGAAACGATTGCCTATAAAACTATTATGCAGGAAGATACTGCAATTCACAATGGTTTTTCAATGGGGAATATGTTTAAAGGCGCGGTGGGCGATTCGGTATCAGCCACAATGAATGAAGTTTTCAAACGACTTAGTTTAGAGGCATCTCAAAACAGCTATACTACATACCTGAAGGAAAGGGTAAATAATGTAATAGGTATTGAGATGTATATGAAGCAAAATAAGCAGGATACAAATAAAGACACTGCAAAAGCTGGAAGCGACGAGCAAAAGTTTCGAGACTTAATGAGTCATTTATCTTCAGGAGTAACGTTACGTGGTGCCATATACGAAGATGGCGGGATTGAAAGTTTTTATTTAAATAGCGGTCAAAGAAACCTAATTGCTATGTTATTCGGATTACCAGGAAAGCCTGTTAAAGTAGGTGATTCATGGTCGTTGGGTATTAATTTTATTTCATTAGATCAAAACTTTATTTGCGATAGTTCCTACAATAAAGATCAGGTAAGAGTAGTGAATATAGCCTACAATCATAACGAGCATATTGTTACTCTAAAATACGATATAACAGAATCTGTTAAAGGAAATATTACTTCGCCTTTTGATAATAAACCGGTTGTAACTACCATGAACTTTTCGTACCAGGGTCTTGCTGATTTTTCAATTGAAAAAGGGCGATGGGTGAATTACAACTGTATTTTATCAAATATGTCAACAGGGATAATGTCGGCACAATCAGTACAAAGAATTTCGCTGATTGGGGAATGATTTTCAGTATATTACCACTTTTTAAATATTATAAACACTGCCAACACAATCAATCCAAAACCAACCAAATGATTCCAGGCTAATTTTTCAGTTTTAAAAAATACGGTAGTAAATATCATGAAAACTGTTAGTGTAATGGCTTCCTGAATAGTTTTTAACTGAACGAGGTTGAAAGGGCCCCCATCGCCTTCATAGCCGGCACGGTTTGCGGGTACCTGGAATGTGTATTCAAAAAATGCCAGTCCCCAACTGATGAGTATAATAGCAAACAACCCCAGGTTTTTACCCCACGAATAATCTTTGAATTTTAAATGCCCATACCAGGCAAAGGTCATGAAGGTATTAGATATAAAAAGAAAGATAATAGTTTTTAGTCCGCGCATAGAAACAAAACTTGCTAAGTAGATATTTTGTTTGTGAATTATTCCAACAGTTTTTTGGCCCGCTCGTGTTGGTAGATATAAGTAAACATAGTACCGGGCTTGGTTAATAAATACACGGAGGTGCCTTTTTCCCGTGCCAATGGGTTATCTATTTCGCCGGTTTTTTTATAGCTCTGTACAAATGGCGCTAGCCTTTTGGTTACGTTGTTATCGTCATCAATATATATAATATATTCAGGGCTTAACGATGGGGGAGTCCAAAGTGTAAAGCTGCTGTCGAGGCTATAAACATCAGGTAAATTATAAAGCTTGCCAAAATGATGTATGGCACCTGCCTCACCATAATTATCAGCCCAGATAATAGTATGTTTTTGCTGATCGGGAGTAAGGGAATAATAGGTATCGGCTACTTTTTTTGTAAGCTCATCCCAACCCAGCATATCACCATAATCTTGAGTTGTAGGATGTTTTTTATGATCTTCCCATGTAGCAGCAAAGCCTAAAAATGGCAGATCCTTATCTGCAACTCTAAAAAATGCCAGTGTTTGGTTTAATGGCAATACCGGTAAAAGCATTGGCAATAAAGGGAGGTTGGGCAACGTGAAAAATATAATTACCACTGCACGTAAAGCCTGGTTTTTTATCCATCGTTCAAAACCAAATCCCCCGGCAGCAAATAGCATGGGGTAAGCGCCAAACAGGTAATAGTTTTTGCCGCTCATCTCCAGTAGAAAAATGAATATAGCTATGTATGCAAATGCCAGGAATTGGTACTTACGCAGTTTGAAGGAGAATATCAGAAAGAAAAAGCCAACGAGCCACAAAAATAAAGCAACTCCATGCACCATTAATTGCTGACTAATGAAATCAGTTGGTTTAATGTAATCCAATTGCGTGCTGCGCAATGTATTCATATGCGTAATTACCGGCAAATGATGCTGAAATTGCCATATAATATTGGGCAAAAATATGAGCAGGGCAATTGCCGCGGCCCCTAAAATATGTTTGTTAAATAATAGCCTGCGTTGTTTGGTTATGAGCAAGCCAATTATTAAGGCTACGGTGAAAAAGCCCATAGTGTATTTGGTAAGTAAGCCTAAACCAATGGCCGCGCCTAAAAAGTAGAGATATTTTACAGCAGAGGTGTTGATGTATTTTACTATCAGATATACTACAAGTACCCACCAAAACTGATCGAAAACTACGGGTTGAAAAAGGTACTCGGAGGCTACGAATGCCGGTGAGAAGATCATGGCGAGGCAGGCCAGTGCTATCGCGAATTTTCGTCCTCCTAATTCAACAGTTATAAGGCCGGTAAACCAAATGATCATTCCGGCAAAAATGGTGCTGAATATGCGTGTGGCAAATACAGAACTGCCAAAAACAACAGTAGTTATTCTGCCTAGCAGTGCAATGAAAGGCGGTACTTCTTTATACCCCCAGGCAAGGTGGTCGCCGACAGCTAAGTGTAAAAGCTCATCGCGCTGAAACCCGAAATGCGACATAGCCAACAGATTCAACACAACTTTTATAGTAACAAATATTAGGATAAAGCCAGCGTAAGAAGATCTTCGGTTTTGATACATGATTTATTTTGGGTGGAATAAAGATAGTATTTTTTTAAATAAAGGAATAAAACTGAAAAAGGCGAAAGGTTACGGAAAATCTTCCTTTACCTTTCGCCTTTTATCTATTTATTCTCTAAATTATATCCTCACTATATCAGCTCCAAGTGCTCTAAGCCTTTCATCAATATGCTGATAACCGCGTTCTATTTGCTCAATGTTGTAAATAGTTGATTCTCCTTGTGCTGAGAGCGCTGCTATAAGCAAAGATACACCCGCCCGAATATCAGGTGAGGTCATGGAAATTCCTCTTAGTTTTACCTGGTGATCCAAGCCAATAACTGTTGCACGGTGCGGATCGCAAAGGATGATCTGCGCGCCCATATCCAATAGCTTATCAACAAAGAACAAACGACTTTCAAACATTTTCTGATGGATCAGCACAGAACCTTTAGCTTGTATGGCAACTACCAAAACAATGCTTAATAAGTCTGGGGTAAAACCGGGCCATGGTGAATCGGCAATGGTCATGATGGAACCATCAATAAATGTTTCAATTTCGTAATGTTCCTGTGCGGGTATATAAATATCATCGCCTCTTAGTTCCAGTTGTATACCCAGGCGACGGAAAACATCGGGTATCATACCCAATTCCTTGTATTTTACATCCTTAATAGTGATCTCGGAGCCTGTCATGGCAGCTAAGCCAATAAAGGAACCTATCTCGATCATATCAGGCAGCATCCGGTGTTCTGTTCCGCCCAATGATTTTACACCTTCAATGCTAAGTAAATTCGAGCCTATGCCACTAATTTTTGCACCCATGCGGTTAAGCATTTTGCACAGTTGCTGTAGGTAAGGTTCGCACGCAGCATTGTAAATGGTAGTAATCCCCTCGGCTAAAACGGCTGCCATCACAATATTGGCGGTTCCGGTTACTGAAGCTTCATCCAAAAGCATGTAAGTGCCCTTAAGATTGCTGGCATCAACATTAAAAAAACCATTCTCAGGATTGTAATTAAATTGTGCCCCTAATTTTTCGAAACCCAGGAAGTGGGTATCCAGCCTTCTGCGGCCAATTTTATCGCCACCGGGTTTGGGTATCGATGCCTTGCCAAAGCGGGCCAAAAGCGGGCCCACTATCATAATTGAACCACGAAGGCCGCCGCCTTTTGCTTTAAATGCATCAGACAGGAAAAAATCCTGGTCGATATTTTTTGCTTCAAAGCTGTAGGTATCAGGTGCTAAGCGTTCAACAATTACGCCCATATCGCCCAATAGTTCAATAAGCTTATTTACATCTTTTATATCTGGAATATTGCTGATGGTTACTTTTTCACTGGTTAATAGTACAGCTGAAAGTACCTGTAAAGCTTCATTTTTTGCACCCTGGGGCGTTATTTCGCCTTTTAAAGGCTTGCCACCAATTATTCTAAAGGCGTTATTCATGTTGGTTAATAGTTGATGGTTCGTAGTTCATGGTCAGTTCCCGGGCTGCAAAGATTAAAATAAAATCCATTACTTACCATGAACTATTAGCCATGAACTATCAACAAAATATTAATATTTCCTTGTTCCGCCGCCACCATTGTTACGGTTGCGGTTGTTTTGATTGTTGTTGTTATTATTACGAGGGTTATTATTATTGGTACGCCCCCCACGGTTGTTTTGGTTATTATTGGTACGCCCGCGGTTATTGTTATTGGTATTAGTTTGAGGTGCGCGGAATTCTACTCGTGCAAGGTTGATATTTTCATCAATCTTTAATTCCCCGCCCGACATAGCTGCAAGATCGGCAAATATACTCTCGTCGGTAACCGAATCCTTGTTCCACTGTACATAAGCCATTTTCATAAAATTGGCTATGGATTGTACCATGTGTTTTTTGCGTTCGGGCTCCTCAATAGCTTTCGCCTTTTCCATCATCAACTCAATGGTTTTACCATAGTGCTTGTATTTAATACGCTGATGCGGATACCTTAGCGGTTTTGGTTTAAGATGAACAGCCTCTGGCGTAGGTTTTGGATAAGGTGAATCTACATCTATCTGGTAATCAGATATAATATGTAAGTGATCCCATAATTTGTGCTTAAAGTCGGCAACATCGCGCAGATGCGGGTTTAAAAAGCCCATCAGATCAATTACTACCTGGGCATAGCGGTTGCGTTCTTCTTTGGTTGGCAGTGCTACAATATATTTAACCATATTTTGCACGTTACGGCCATATTCAGACAGGATAAGCTTATTCCTGGTTGAGTTATAATCAAAATTTTCAGGCATAGTTTGTTGAGCCATTAATAAGTTAATATTTTTTGTGAAGATGTTAAAATTAGCCAGGCGGCGTTCCCGGATAGTACAGGATTGGCGGCTAAAGTTGAATTATATTAGTAACGAAGAAATGCAAATATAATGATTTATTTATTGAATTAATGAATTATTGATTGAGTGATAAGTGTATTATTTATTAAATTAGTGAATATGTTAACTGCCGTTTATTCGTTATTGTTACATATTCTATAATTCAATCATTCAGAAATTCAATAATTTACCAAATTGGCAGATCAACTCATTATAACCAAAATTGATATTTATCGCTTCAGTATACCGATGGTGCCCTTTACCATTGCTACTGGTACTATGGAGCATGCACAGAATGTATTTATACGGGTACATACCGGTGCCGGATTTTACGGCGTAGGAGAATGTTCGGCTTTTCCGATGATAGTTGGCGAAACACAGGATACCTGTTTAGTTATGGCACGTGAATTTGCTAAATTATGGAAAGGAAAAGATGCGCTGAATATTGAAGAGCGTTTGAAGCAATTGAATGATTTTACCGCAGGCAATACCACTATAAAAAGCGCTTTTGACATGGCTCTTTATGATATTGCTTCTAAATATGCCGGTTTGCCGCTGTACCAATTTTTAGGCGGAGAAAGACGAAGCATTGAAACAGACATAACTATTGGCATTGCAACCCCGGAACTTATGGCCGAGAAAGCTGTTGGATTTAAAGCAAACGGCGCACATATATTAAAGGTGAAACTGGGTAAAGGTGCGGTGGAGGATATTGAAAGGGTAAAGCAAATTCGCAAAGCTATTGGGGCCGACATGAAGATAAGGATAGATGCCAACCAGGGCTGGAGTTTTGATGCGGCAGTTTATGCGCTGCAAAGCATGGGCGATTATGATATAGAATTTTGTGAACAACCCATGCGTACCTGGCATGACGAGAGACTGCCAGAATTAATGCAGCTCTCGCCCATAAAGATCATGGCTGATGAAAGTGTTTATAATCATCATGATGCACGTAAACAGATCAACAGCCGGTCGTGCGATTATATTAATATTAAATTTGCAAAATCAGGTGGCATATTTGAAGCAATGCAAATTCACGACGTTGCTGCTGAAAAAGGTATACTCTGCATGATGGGCGGTATGCTGGAAAGCAGGATAGCATTAAGTGGCAAACTACATTTTGTATACGCCAGCCCTAATATCAAGTTTTATGATATGGACACCTGTATGCTCGGCCATAAAGTTGACCCATGTGTTGGAGGGGTAACTTATGATGGCTATTTATTAAATATAAGTGATGAACCCGGCATTGGCGCTGATGTGGATGATGCTTTCCTGGAAAACTGTGAGCGAATTGTTGTTTAGCTGCAATGTCATTTGAGCCATTTGCTGCGCTGTAACTGAATTAGTTGACCTTTACAATTGC